>Ga0208019_1000227_pt1 | contig 31660 bp, 29 predicted proteins | sample CB_VirMetaG_5_FD_184540 | JGI IMG/M metagenome (GOLD analysis project Ga0208019, IMG submission 184540) | Freshwater to marine saline gradient viral communities from Chesapeake Bay - CB_1508_1D Viral MetaG (SPAdes) (version 4) | ecosystem: Environmental > Aquatic > Marine > Coastal | place: USA... | reverse complement strand
CTCAGGTTCGGAGCCAACACACTATCCAGCATCGCAGGGTTAACATCCAGCAACGCACCATCGTTCAGTTTAGAGACCTCCGCCCAGAGGTGAGCCGCTTGTTGTCCGCTCATACCGGCCACGTCTTGCAGTATCTGAATGACCTCAGCTTGACTAGCCCGCCACTTTTCAAGGTTAAGTACACCCGTAAAGTAGTTCTCGCGCTCCTTAACATTCAAATTATACTTGGCGTTCATACCGCCTTTACCAAACATAAACGTCTGTAGGAAATCGCGAACGGCTTTAACATGTTGGCGTACTTCGGGGTTCTGAATGTACGATAACTTCGTGCTCTTATTCAAATGCTCCCCGATTTCTTTAAACAACGCCATCTGGTCTGCATCCTTACCCTGCAGATCGGCATCACGAAACCATTTACCCGACGGTTTAGGCAGCTTATCCAGTACAGCCGCCAGTTGAGGGAGCCAGCGCCCTTCTTCCACCATCACCTGTGAGTGTATCGTACCACCTGCATGCATATCCTTACCCGGCGTAGTGTCAAACACATCAGCGATCAGCTTCGATGTAGATGAATCCATCGCATACAGCTCTGAGCGTATAGATCGTATAACCGGAGAGAACACATCCAGATCCTTGACGAACGCAGACAACCCACTGAGCGCAGGGCCGGAGTATTTACCGCCTTGCACCTTAGCGCCTACTGCTTTAGCGTAGCTCTTAGCCCCTTGATACATCTGCTCGCCATCTAAACGCTGAGACGAAGGGCCAAGTTTAGGGTCTAAGTACGGGACTGTTCCCGCGTAGGATAGTAGATCACCCAGACTGACGTAACGTAAAGCCACCTCTTTAGGTATAAGCGATTGAACCAAATCAAGTCGCTGTGCTTCCATAACACTGATCATGTCGCGTAGTTGTGCACGCTCTTCCTCAGCTTTAGACTTACGTAACATGGCCTGTAAATCTCGCTTAGCAAGCTCGATATTTTTAGCCATACGAGCCCGCAGATTATTTTCCCGGTGCCAAACCAGCTCAGCTTCAATCTTCTTAACCTTAGCCTCGGCTTTCTTAGAGAACTTTTTACCGAGCTCAATACGAGCTTTCTCGAGCCGGGTTAATATCTCCCACTCCTTAGCGCTTAGTTCTCCGTATGTGGGTAATGTATCCCCTTCAAGCAGCTCACTTTCCATTTTCGCAATACGGGCTTTAATAATCGCGATGCCCTGCTCATCCTTGATACTGGCCAGCTTAGCTTTAGCCTCTTTAAGCTTAGCCTCCAGTTCTTGCAAGGGTTTTGACCCCGCTTGTAGATCCATTGAGGTCTTAACCAACGGCGCAGTATCTAGTGCTTTGCCCGTAGTCAAAGATGATAGGAATCGACCCAACCGCTCGTAATGCTTTTCAGCCTCCTTCGCAGCACGTTCTTTAGAGTAACCCAAGCCACCTTGCGCTTTGCTCTTAGTCATAGGAGCCATCGCATTCGGTAACAGCTTCTCTTTCAGCTGATTCCAAAACTCTAGCAGCTCATTCCAGAGTGATTTCAGGAACGACTCCGCTTCTGGGGACTGTGATCTACGCTCGGTTACCCACCGTGCAAAGTTTGCAGCAAACACTTCATCCGCAACCATCGATGCAGATGATGACCTCCATTCCACATTGCTCTTATTGAGCATAGCATTCCGCATATTGTTATCCGGGAACAGGAACATGATCACCTGCTTGGCCTTAACATCCCCCTTACGGGCTCGTTCTATGATTTCATCCACACGATAGCGTTTGATTAAATGCCCGATCTCATGCGCTACGGCATACGCTTGATCCACTGCGTTCATACCCTCAGTGATCGGTACGAAAATCATCGGTTTACGTTTCTTCGCATCCTTATACCAGTCATTATAGATAATAACCGCCTGCTTTCCGCCTTCCATAGACCGTAGCGCCGACTGTATAGCTCCGCGTTGTGCCTCTGTGAGCTTAGAGTTCTTAAGTTCGCGCTCTAACTGCGCTCTAACTGCTTTATAATCGTGTGAAATTGCGAACGGGATCTTTATACCTAAACTCTCAACGATTGAATTAAAGAGCTTTTCGATCGAGGCTAAGTTCTTATCGCGGGCGTAAAAGCGGTCTTTAGGTTTAGTCGATTCCTTCTTCCGCGGTAGATAGGGCACAGACGTATCACGCTTAGCAGATTCCTCAGCAAATCTCTGTACCTCACCAGTCTTCGCATCCGTGAATGTTACTCGTTGCATCGTCTCCGGATCAAACAAATCCCCGTTTTCATCCATTAAATAAACAGCGTCTCCCCCATCATCAATAGCATTACCATTCTCATCAACTTCAGTATAGGTTTTCTCGACCTTAGCTTCCGGTTTCGTGTTCAACCGAATCGGCCCACCTGCTTTCGCCTTACGGTTGTATATAATCAAGTTATTCGGAATGCCCCCTTCTATAGGGGTGTAGCCAAATCGAGACATCATCTCAGTTACGCCGTCTGAAAACATTCGTTGCGCTTCTTCGACTTTCATAAGGTTCGCTGTGTACCCGTTGATAGCCTTACCTAATGCGGTTATGGCCGTTGCAGCGACCTTTACAGGTTTACCTTCTGGGTCGTTGATCGAGAATACAGCTTCTTCCGCTGGGCGAGTCCGAGATTTATCATTAACTCGTTTTATGGCGTCTTCTATACGAGCCCTAATGCTCGCGTCTGTAATACCTTGCTGACTGGAAGCCTCCCTCTGATGGGATTCCATAGCGTAATAAACTTCGCCATCTCTACGTTTTTCGGCAGTGATCGTGTAATATGAGTCTAGACTGTTATGGAAATTCTCCGCGAATACCGTATCTACTACACCATTAACCACCGCACTTTTAGGGAAGTAACCCCACGCCTGAGTTAATGAGTCTTTGGAAGGGTAATATCTAGCAACAACGAATTCACCACTTAATAAATCTAGTTGCTCCTGCTCATCCCCTAAAGCACGGTTAGTATCCTTACGCCCTTTAAGTTCCGCCCGTAACGTATCAAACAGTTTCTTACTATAATCCTCCATATACCCTTTGACTAACTCTAGGTCTTTCAGAGATTTCACAGGACTGGAAGAATATTTATACGGATCTTGGACGGTAAACTGTTTATCGACCTCTTGGTCAGCGTTACCATAAACATCATCTTTATCCACTTCAGACGCCTGCGTCGCATTAAGGACTTCGGTTGTGTCTGAGAGTTTGTTGCTTACTTTAGCCTTAGGCTTTACAGTGTCGTTAGTCGAGCCAACTAACCCATCATTAGGATTGCTAGGCGGCGTGATACCGGCACCTAAATCACCTAAACTACCGGCAAAATTTTCAGCCTCCCAAGGAGGGAGAGTTGACTCGAAAGAGGTGCTGCTTACCTTAGAATTCGCTTCACTCTGAGCACGAGCACTCTCTAGTTCGGCAAAGAAGGCCTTAATACCCTCGCCTTCCATGCGGTACACACCCATAAATTCTTTAATTAACTTCTGTAGGTATCCGGCAAGTTTACGAATAAAGGATTGAGTTTCTGGAGTCCATTTAGTAATAACATCGGGTTGTAACAGATACTTGGCAGCCTCATCAGCAAGCCATTCATCAAAACTCAGGATGTAATCACCCTTCTTCGCTGCACGTTCATCCCCCGCCGTTAGCCGTTTGAGCCCGCGAAGAATCGTACTTCTAGCGGCCATCTGTTCGGATGGTGTTTTACCCTTCACATCAGTCAGATAAGCATCGTAGTCGATCTTGAGCTTTTTAGCTGTAGCTTGTGTGATCTTACCTTCATGCAAAAACTGATAAATAGCGGCATGCCCCATCTCATGGGCTACAGTTTCTAAGCCTAAACCTTTTACTATAGGATCTTTGCTACGAAGGTGGCCATATAATTTTTTAGTGAAATGAACTTTCTTATTGGCCGGGTCATACCAAGAGATAGCTCCGCGTTGCCCCTCAGCTTTACCCATTTTTACGGTTTCTGGGTCGCCTTCTTTTAGTGTTTCGACCTCAATACCAAAGGCTTCGGCTATAGACTTAGATAATTGATTTGGGTCGAGTGTTGTAGAAGCATCTCCACTCGATACTTCGCCGTACACTTCGCGGGCCTTATCCCCAAGTGCAGAGGTTTTAGACTGGTTTTGATTCGGAGTCCAAACCCCCGCTTCCGTCTCCGCATACCCTTTACCTTTAAGATGCGTAGCTAATGCCCGCTCCCCTACGTTATGCGCTCGATTGCGGTTAGCAGCATCATCCGTTAAGATAGTAGCCCCAGCAGTAATGGCTTTATCTAATTCCTCATGTAACGGAGTGTTCTTAGCAAACGGAGTAGCTCCTTTACGAGCGCCGTTAACGCTAACCATTACACTATCGGTCGCTTCATATTCACCTGTGTTAGCCATATCGCCTGCCGCTTCTGCGTAACGTGACGTAGAAGATTCTACGTTACTAAACGCAATTAGCTTATTTGCACGCTTGGCTTTCTCAATGTCTTTCTTTACATACTGTTGTGCTGCGGAGGAGGCCTTAGCTAAAGTTGTACTTAAGCGTTCGGATAACGTAGTTACAGGCGGAGTAGCCTCCTCACTTGAATCCTTCGCCGCCAAAGCTAAATTCTTAATATTGAGCTTCGCTCCACCTGTACCGCCCACTTGATCCAAGTTAGATGGAATCTCCGTATCCATACCTGCTTGATCTAAGTTAGATGGAATCTCCGTATCCATACCTGCTTGATCTAAGTTAGATGGAATCTCCGTATCCATACCTGCTTGATCTAAGTTAGATGGAATCTCCGTATCCATACCTGCTTGATCTAAGTTAGATGGAATCTCCGTATCCATGTCTGCTTGATCTAAGTTAGATGGAATCTCCGTATCCATACCTGCTTGATCCAAGCCCGCCCCTTCTACATTAGTGACCTTCGGTTTAAGTCCAGCCGCCTCAAGTATCGCATCATTAGGCTTGATATCATGCGCCATCAGAAGATCGAGCACCTCTTGCGGTGATTTAGTTTCCCGCATGCGTTTGAGGGCCTCGACCACTTTCCCTTCCGCCTGTAGGTTAGGATTCAGATTTTTCTCGCGTAGAATATTTGTCGTGTTAGCATTGATGTCCGAATCAATCTCGCCCCTAGTATCTTGCCAGTAGTTCGCCTCCGTAGTGCGACCACGTAACCAGTTGATCTGATCGTCAGAATACCCAGACTCTGTATTCGTGGCGGCCTTTTTCCATCCAAGCGCCTCTTTAACCGCATCAGTCAAGAAGTATCCGTTCACCTGCAAGCGATCCATCAGTTCTTCCTTAGTACCCCCCAAAGCTCGGTACAACTCTTTGATGAGGGTAACAGCCCGCGCAGTGTCTTCGGAAGTAGGGTTATCCCCATAAGTAGGGTTCAGGATATTTGAGATGGCCTCTTCCTGATCAGCGGAAAACACCCGAGAATCCGGCCCTATTTCTGGATCACTAGACTGCTGATCCTCAAACTCCTGCGCACGCCGAATCAAATCTTGCATTGCTGGATCGGTTTCAGTAGCGTTCTGCTGAGTATCTGCCGTCGTAGTACTCTGCTGAGTATTCACCGCTGGCTTATCAGCTTCATTCGAAGCCATCTTCTCCCCAGAGTAATCCAGCACAGCCTTCGCACCTCGTCCGATGCCCGTAGTGAACCCTCCTGCGGCACCACCTGCGATGAACGATTCTTTCAATCGCTCTATAGCATCGGTACCAAACGGATCGTACTCAGGATCATGTACTGAACGCAGCCCAATAGCGATCGCCTCTTGTGCTGCTTCGGTTGGTGCTTCAGCCAACGCCCCCGCACCGATACCTTTCAATACGTTCTTAGCGATATCCATCGCAGACTTGGACGCAGTCTCACCCAGCACGTTACCCAGTGCTTTCTCCATCCCGAATACATCCAGACCCGCACGTACAACACCGGCGGCCATCACTTCGAGTGGACTGGCTTGCCGATCCGCAGCCAGTTGCATCTGTTCGTTCTCGATCTCACCCATGTGACCCGGAGTTCCTAGCGCCATCGCGCCAGTCCGAGCAGCTGCGGTCTTGGATACTTCAAACCCAAGCTTACCCAGAGCCGTCTTACCAACTACACCGGCAAGACCACCAACCGCGTACGGCAGCATCTGCGGCAATGACTCAACGGCCTTCTCAGCTGCGAACGGTATCCAGTCTCCGACGCCCTTAACGTCTTTGTACGAAGTATATCGTGCTGGGTTCATAGCTGCTTCGGCTTCGTTACGCTGTACTCCGGTCTCCGCCCATTGTGCTAAGCCGTCAGCGCCAAGTGCTCTGGCCGCAGTATGCGCCGCTCCGTACAAGCCGCCTTGGAGTTGGTCGGTGCCACGCTTGATCGCACGAGTCAGCATGACGCCCGTGCTCGGGTCTCTGTGGTAAGGGGCCGGGAGAACATCGTATGGTGATCCGCCGTAGGGGTTATATCCATAAGACGTATCCGCAAGATTGCGTAACTGTACTTCGGTATTTGCCTGCGTTATTCGGTCTTTGAACTGAGGATTCAGGTTATCGAACCCGGTCATGGGTGATGCGTATTCGTTGGCGACCATGTATGCGGACAGATCGGGATCAGTTAAAACATCCCGACCGTACTTGTCTTGCCCAGAGAACGTAGGATTGTACCCGTGTTGGGTAACGTAATCGGCTAAGGCGGCAGTTGCTTCACGTCCACCCACTTCGCGTGGTGTATTCTTGTGAGGGTTGTACATCTCGGGGGCTTGGATTCCACCGACCCGCACTCGTTGCCCCGTAGCGGTATCTACAAGCGTATCGCCATCATGGATGAAACGATTGGGTGCGTACTGGATATCTTCGTCAGATTCCCAGATGGATGGGGCTTGATAAGGACTTGTGAGACCAGCCATAGCATAACCTAGTAATTATAATGAGTTGCTAGGATTATATCATGTTGCCGTGGATAGTGAACCTGTGGTAAGGTCTAGCTATTTGGGGGTGAGTATGAAGAATATGCACTGGACAACCAGAGCACTGATTAGTGCTCCGGTTGTTGTGGTAACGGCATCAGCCGGGTTAAAACTATGGATAATAACAGCGATTATAGCCGCGTTGATCTATTGGACTATACAACCTATTGTACGGCGGGATTAGCCTTTTTAGAGAACATCCTAGTCCATATATTATCTAGTTGTTCAGTAGTTATCGGGTCGGCATAGCCGATCCAAGGTGTATTCGATTCCTTAACCGCTTGATATTCTGGGGCGAACAACTGCATCAGTGCGTTAAACTGATCCGCATCCATGTCCGCAGCACGAACCGGGAACCCTCTATCTTTTAGGAGCTTATCGCCGCGCCCGACAGACTTAACAAAAGCCGTTGCAAGGTCATCGCCGTAAATGGCTTTAGCTAAATCAAGGTTCGATTTGAATGCAGCCTGACGATTCTTTTGAGTGTCCTGTGCATATCGGTTCTTATACTTAGCAACTTCATTATGATCTTTAATCGCGTTCCGTCTGGCCGTATCCGCATTAATACCCATCTGCTGCTGCAGGTTCATAACTTCTAGCTGTTTCTTATAAGCCCCCAACGGATCAGCCGCCTTACCCTGAGCAGGGTTAGGCTGGTTCGCAAACAGCTTCATCATGATATTCTGCTGTCTACGAATACGAGCGTTTTCCGCACGAGTCAAATCACCCCGCTGCTCCGGCATCATGTCCAACATATCCTGCATCGTCAAACCTTGTGGCGCAGCTTGTTGGTACACCGGCGGCTGATACGTAGGATACACGGGATCTTTAGGCCCAGTAGGCGACCCCTCCCGCAGATGCTGTGCCATACGGGCCGCCTTCTCAGGGGTTAAATGCTCGGATGCAATGTAGTTACCATTACCAAACTCAACGCGCTTATCTAAGGCCTTCGCGTTAGGGAATGCTCTATAAGATACACCGCCTTTATCAAAGTATTCGCTGGGTTGTGCCGCTGGAGCAGACTTAGGGGGCACATACGCTTTACCTTTAGGTGGCGCTTGTTTTTGCGCGTCGGTTACTCCAGACGCTTTTGCGGATTCACCAGAACCTCCAGCTAGTTGCTTTAATTCAGTATCGATGGTGGTTAGCCCGCCAAACATATTTTTACCAGTGGTTACAGCGTCGTTAATAATATGTTCACTTGCCCTCGCCGGAGCTATAAAAGGGGCGAGTAACCCATAATCGGCTACATCTTTTCTGAACGGCTCCCATCTTTTACGCGAAAAGTCGGTTACCGGCTTCCATAGGTCTTTGATAGGATTAGCAAAATCCGCCATAGACCCTTTACGCTGCGCCTTAATTAATTTATCCCTATTAGCAGACGGCTCTATGACCTCTCTACTCACGTAGTCAACAGCCGCAGGAATACCCGTCGATGCTAAATAATCGACTGCGGAGTTTCGCCCTTTACGTAGTACATCCATTACAGGACTACCCCCATTTGGGTTAAGATTTTTTGTACTTTTAGATAGAGGGTAATTACCATGCTCCTGTACCCGCTTATAATGATCTATAAGATCATTATCCATTCTAAATTGCCCCCCATTTCCAGTGCGATTCACATTAGTCATCGCCGAGTCTGACGCCGGTATTGGTATAGAAACGCGCCGCATTTCATCGGCTGCTTCAGGTAAAAACGGGTACGCTTGCCTAATAGCCATCACAAACCTCCAAGAAAGTTAAGCCCGCCATAAAGATCCTATTTATTCGGGTCTAGTAGTATATCCAACGAAGTACTTCCGGTGTCGGTTGTAGGAATAGTCGGAGATAACGCAGCATCGAGAGGGGTAGATCCGGAGGATCGTCTAATGGGGCGCTTCGGTAAATTCGATTGAGTTTGTTTATACGCATCAAGGGCGGTTAGCCCGTCCACCCGCATAGGCGGTCTAGCCACAGGCGCTGGTGGTGCTGGCAACATACTTATATCTCCAGCCCCAGCAGCCGCTTGAGGCATCAGCCTAGACGCCTCATCCGAAGTAATATCCCCGCGTCGATAGGCATCACCCACTTTGACCGCAGTGTCAGCCCGTAGTGACGAGATATAATTCTTCGTATTAAACGACGGCAGTACGCCTCCTTTAGGGACATTGTAACTTCCATCGAATGTATTCCGTTTCGGCTGCATACCCACTTTAGCCAGAGAATCTTGACTGGGTGCGACATTATTTCTAGACGCCCCCGAAGTAATACTGTTGTGGGTATAATTCGGTGGATCTATACCCTTTAAACTAGATATAGAATTATTATTCTTATCGAATGATGCTATTAGTGTCATCTTAGCCTCCCTCGTCTATCTGAGATACCATCGTATTAGTTGAGCTCAATGCAGCAGCGGCCATGGACCCGTAAATATTACCGATATTCGTGAGAGACTCTGCCTGAAATCGTTTCTGTTGGATATTAAAATCAGCGGATTTAGCTTTAACCGTGTTCACCTGATCCGTATCAAAGCGCCGATCTTCAATTTGCTCTTTGATTTTTTTCATTTCTGCCTCAAAGCGCAAAATTTCTGTTTTATTCTTCTCTAAATACCCCGTCAATCGAGCCTTGTACTCATCTACAACCCCTTTAAACCGAGTGCTTTCCGCACCAACCTCGGTTTTATACGCTTCAAGATCGGCTTGGTACGCCTCAATCAAAGATCTATTAAACTCAATGTCGTGCTTAGATATAGCGACTTCCACCCCAGACTGAGTTTTAATCGCTTCTAACTCGGCGTTATGCGCTTCAAGCTTAGTAACCTCGCCCTTCAATCGAGTGGCGTCACCCTCTAAAGCGGCGTTATAAATTTTAAGTTCCAGTTCTTTGGATTGAAGCAGCAGCTTATGAGCGTCTACCTCTTTACCATAAACTTCTAACTTAGCGACCTCGCCCTCCAGCTTAGCTTTATCCAACTCAATAGCAGCGCGGAATAACTGAGTTGCCGAATCTTTACCGGCCAGAATAGCCTTGTACAACTCAACCTCAACCTCAGAAACTTTCAGTTTCGCTAACTCGCCCTCCAACTTCGCCTTATCGCCATTGATCGCCGCCGTATAAAGCCGACTCTCTAATTCCTTAGCTTCTAAATTAGCCTTATAGATGTTCAGTTCTTTATCAACGACCTCTAATTTAGATAATTCCGCTTCAAGCTTGGTCTTATCCCCGTTTAACGCGGCAACGTAAATCTTATACTCGATTTCTTTAGCCTGAGTCGTAGCAATATAAGCCTCCACCTGAGACTTAAACAACTCCAACTGAAGCTTCTCAAACTCCGCACGTTTCGCCACCGCGTCAATACGGGCGACATACTGAGTGACCTTCTGCGTTTCCGTGGCGACTAACTCGCTATACAACTTAACGCGATTTGCATCCACCTCAACTTTCAGTTTTTCGGCCTCCAACTCCAGCTTATAAATATCAATCTGCGCTAGCGACGCTTTAAGTTCAGTCTCATATACCGCAGCTTCCGTCTTATAAACTTCCAAAAACAATTTGGCCCGCTCTAAGGTCTGGTTATAAGACTCAGCGGCCAATGTTGCAAATTCTTTGGAATATTGCAGTGCCTGCCCATTGAGGTTTGCAATAGTATTAGCATACTGCAGTGCAGAGCCCAGCAAAAATTCCTGCACGCCTTTACTCATTTGCATGACAAACTGTAAATGCTGCAGCTCCATTTTGGCCCGTTCAATCGCAATTTCCGTAGCTTGCTGAGCCAAAGCATCCGAAGTCGCCTGATGGATATTCTGTAACCCAGCGGACACCGCTCCAGCAGGGAGTACAAACCCACGCTTCGTCATGCCATCCATGAGCTGTTGCTCATTGCGCACCCGTTCCCCCTCAATGCGGGTTCGTGCTCGGGTGTATAATTGCGCCTCAAATTCATCCGATAATCCACGACCGCCCTGCATATCCGTCGCAATTTTAGCCTCGAGAGCGGCTAAGTTAGTCTTAAACTCCGGGGCATATTCTGCAATCCAAGTATCAACGGTCCGATCTAAAAATCCTTTCATCTCCGGTAATACATCCCGATAGGATGTCGCATACATAGCGGCATAATCCTGCGGGTCAGCAATAACTGGAAGCTCATAGACCGGATCGAACTCGGGTAGTGTAACTTCCGGAGCTGGTTTGATTGTAATATCTGACAGCGGCGGAGGTTCGTGAGTAATAACATCAGGCGAATCAATCGAATCAAACTGATCTCTAATATCATCCAGATCAATAGAAGGAACTTCACCGGTAAATTCATCAACCTCGTAATTAGGCACCGGTTGTAAAAATAACCCATCCGTATCAATGGGTGGAATCTCACCTGCAAATTCCTCTACCGTTGAATCCGGAGCAGTTTGAGTAAATAGCCCCGTCGTATCCACATCAGGGATTGACCCTTCAAAATCAGGAATATCTAGATCTAATGGGCCTTGGTCGAATAATCCATCCGTCTTTAATGAAGGAGGTGTCTTAGTGAACGATTGTACATCGTACACCGGCTCCGGAGTATCGAATAGTCCCTCTAAGTCTGGAGAAACTGGCTCCGGAAACTCCGGGACACTAGGGATATAGACATCTTTAAAACTCGGATAGATCGCATTATTGACTTGCTCAATAAACGCATCTTCAAACCGTGGCGTCTGAGTATCTAATACGATATCCTTAGGCCACTCGCCTAAAGGGTCATAGTCTACCCATTCAAAGGGGTATGTCGTATTAGATGCCGAAATAGCCGAACGTAATTCATCCTCGGCTTCACTCGCATAACTTTCCGCCCTAGCTTCCTGCGCAGCAATAAGACTATCTACACTCGGCATTATACTTTCCTCGTAATAACCTGGGCCAAAGCCTCAAGCGAACCTAGTTTCATATCACCACCATCCACATTCTTAACTTCAAATTCCCACTGTCGCCCTCTAGGGCCGCGAGCCAAATGGGTTCGACGACCGTTAAAACCCGCCGTGTACTCGCCGGTTGCTGCACCTTCAACATACGGCGTTATCGTCGTATCAAACTCGGTGTCTAAATACACATACGGCACGCGCTTATGTAACGCAGTCTCAAAGTCCATCATAGAGGTTTTAATTCGGGCGTTAATGGCCGTATCAGCATCAGTAGCGCCTTCCAATAAATACAGTCCATCCGACTTAACGCCATAGTACGACGCGCCTAGTCGTATGATATAACTAAAATCGTAATTAGTATAGATGCTAGTTTCGGCGGAATGGATGTTCATAGCATACGCAAATGCCGGATTTTGTTGGATTTGCGCGCCCGATACTAGTTGCGTAGCGAACCCGTTTAAAGTCGCAGCGCCCCATACTAAAGACATATTCGGTGCGCTTAAAGTAGCTACCCCGTAATCCAGACTATGTGCACTGGCTTGCAGAGAGCTAGTTGGCCCCCTCAGATTGGCTACACCATAAAACCCGGTTACACCCGCACCAGATGCGATGGCGGTAAACGACGACAGCGTAACCGAGGCCCCACCATAAGTACTTAGACTTCGTGCGGGTCCCTTGAGCGTTGTTGAAGTGACACTACCCGTAGTGCCAACCCCGGCAATAACCGAATCAAACGACGTAATAGCCGCACTACCGCCCCCGTAAGAATTAAGGGTGGATGCAACCGAATCTAAGTGGGCGTAGCCACCACCGTGCGCGTCTAAAGTGAGTTCAAACCCACTTAGGGACTCGATACCATAGGCCAAATTGACCGTCGTACCAACCGCCCCATTCAGACCGTGCGCAGTAATAGCGGTGGAAAATCCATTCAGGTCGGCTGTAGCATACCCGTCTAAAGTACCGGTAACCTCAATAGTAATCGAAGGGCCTTTTAAAGCCGAAGCTCCGCCACTATAACCGGATATCGATGTAGAAAACCCCGATAAGCTAACGGTAATACCCGCTACAGGTCCTCCAGATGCGACTAGATCACTAGCGAAAGTGCCTAGATTAGCATCCGCGTGAGCGGGTGGAGGGATATACTTCTTCTGCCACCAACCCCACCAGGCTGTGCCGCGCTTATTCATTATTCTTCAAACCAGACTTTAGCTTTGACGTTAAGCCCATTGGTACTGATAACACCCCCAGGTGTGACCCGCATGACAAACTCTTCTCCGCCTTGGATAATTAACTCTTGCCCCATTGGGAAGATCACTTCATAAGAGGTTTGCGGGTTAACAATAGAGCTGTCCAAGGCTGAAAACGTGGTAATCCCCGTCCCGTTTTGCAAGACGGTAGTCTGTAACGTCTCAGTCCCCGCGCTGACCTTATTAGCCGTCAACGCCGAAGTACCGGTGACCAATGTACCTTTACCCACATCTACAGTGATTGGGATTGCGGGGGTCGCGTCGCCGGTTTCTTCATCGAACATCACAGACCAGCGAAGAATCTTAATTCGCTGATTCGCAGGTGCGGTCAGATTAAGAGGGTAAACCGCAGTTGAAACGGACAGAGCTAAAGGTGCGGTGATCGCTGATGCAATAATACCTGCCATAATTAAATTCCTATTCGGTTGATAAAGTAGTTCTGGTTAAGTGCTCGGGGTCGTGCAGGTCGTTTCTGTTTACGCTCTTCAAACTCCCGAGAATCTATCGGTAACTCATAACGGTAGGATCGCTCCCTCGGAGTAAACTCTGACGGGTACTTATCAGCCCGGCAATAAATAACATCTTCTATAAATCCTTTGAAGTAAGTATCCAGTCCGTTATAAAACGCATATCCTACAAAATACTGTTCTACGGGGATAAATGAGGTCGCTCCTATTGCGGTATACGCTAATTTTACCCCATCGACAAATAACGTCAACTCTGATGCGCTACGGCTAAATGCAACATGCGTCCACGTCTGATTGCCAACTACCGCATCAGCAGTCGCTACGGAGATGGTAGTACCGAGACCATCATTCACATACCCGACAAGACCGTAATTCGCCGTAAGTATAAAGGCAATCTCACCCGCAGACGAGCCGAACGTACCGATGAATCCGATACCCCCGTCAGCAGTTATATTGTTCGGGTAAATACGCGCTTCCATCGTAAAGTCAGAGGATGAAGGGGCAATACTGATGCCAACGTCGGAACTAATGTATTGATTAACCCCATCTAAAGCGTAGACCCCGCCATTATAAGTTGGCTCCATCTTTACCACTTGCGCCCCATTCACGGAGGTTAACACGTGGTGGTTACGGGAGCGTTCCCGGCAATCGGTTGCCCCGCCATAGTAACCACATCCGGTATATATCTCCACTAAGTTAAACTGTGGGTCAACTCCGGGGTTAAACAGATAGGGGATATATTCTACCGCAGAAGATGCCGTGGCGGGGATACCCCCTATTCCTACTTTCTGTATTGGGTGGGTCACCCACGACAGCCACCTTACCTGTATTGACCCGACCCCAACGTGGTTTACGATAAACTCTACAGCGGAGGTCTGCTTAAAATCAATCGACCCAACGCCGATACGATTAATAATGTGTTGCGTAGGGGACAGCCCCGTTAGGCTTATAGCCCCTACGCCGATAGCCTGATTCGCTCCAGAAACTGAGGTCTGCGCAATAAGAACGGATCCGACACCGGTGGCATCATGGATGATTGTATATATCTGGAACGTAAACGACCCAGACGGGGTATAAGGATTTCCCGTAAATACAAAATCAGTCATGTCGGAATCAAGGGGCCTTGAGTAATGGGCTGAACCATTTGTTCAACAAGTGTCCATGCCACTGTCCCGTCATTGACTGTTCCAGCGGATGTCGGCCATGTCGGTTCTGTCGCACCAGTGGTTCCCGCCGTGGTGCATTCGTAATAGTACGGGGTGGTCGCGGGGTCGGTTGGGAATACTTTGTCGTTGAGCGCATAAGCAGTATTTGCTGCCCATATCGTGCCATAATCAGGATATAGTGTGACAAAACAAGGGTCATTTGTGCTGAGGTTGATAGTAGGGTTTGCGCCAGAAACGGTTGTTTTTGACATAATGAACCCGGTATTAGCATTAGTAACAACCGCAGAAAAATTTGTTGCGCTCAAGGACTCTACTAAGGATAACGATAGCGTAAAAGGTATGGGATTGGTAGGCGCTATAATTATGTTTCCTAGTGAACTTGTTTCAATTAAAGGCCCAGGAGGTGTAAAATCCGAAGTCCATAAGGCAGCCCCTTTAACGGAGATAACGTCTTGTAAATACCCTTTAAAATCACCAGCGGTGTATGCGTCTGTAGTTCCCCAAAGGCGAGGAGTTTGGTATTCTTGATAATCTGCTAATCCAGTGGCAGTTACCTGTTGTGATAAAACACCATCGACAAAGCAGTAATGTTCTACCCCTTGTCTAACAAAGGCTATATGCCGCCACCCTGAGTTAAGTATGGGTGAGGCATTACCTGTACCAAATGAAACTCTATGAGTAAGTGCGGTAGACCCTTGGAAGGATACGTCCCCAGGGCCGCCCCAACCAGTTGCTGGGCCATTTATAGTGACAATAAAACCGTTCCCTGCGTTATATAGGGACGACGCCATGATAAAAGGGTAGGTTTCTGGGCTAGTTAAGGCGTTTACCCAAAAAGCTAATGTGAAATCCTCTGTACCATAAGCGAATGCCCCTCCTGTAATGGCCAAACCATCACTAGAACCATCACTATACCAACTAGCTGCGTAGTGCTTGTAGGAAGCGCCGGTGTGAGTTATCCCCCCTTCCCTAGTAAGCCTAATGCCTAAGTTCCCGTATGGAGCGTAATTTGTGGGAGTGCTGTCATTCAGGGGTAGAATCAGCTTGTATTTATCTAAATGGGGGATAGGTTCGTAGGCCATCAGCTCGAAGTCCCGATGTCAATAGACGGAGTTACCGCGTAGCTTTCGTTCACGGCGATAGAGGCCGCCGCATCTTCTACCTGAATACGCAGAATCTTAGGGGCAACGCCCGTTGAGCAGATAAAAAAACCTGTAATGTCTGCTGAGTAAGGCGTGACCGTCGCAGTAAATACCTGCTTCACATACGAAGCCAGCCCTGCTGAAGAGATCGTCCAACCCGTATCCAGCAAGGTATAGCGGGCGTAGTTACCGCCTGTAGGCTCCGTAATGTCACCATAGACGGTAGTCTCCCCGATGCCCGTTGTGTTAGTCATCAGCCCAAGCTGAAGGTCAGTGCCTCGATTTGAGTCAGCTTGTTTAAAGATCATGTTAGCAATAAGTTGTTGACCCTCTTCGGGCGTGTATGCGGTTGGCATGTTCAGAGTCCTGTTCTATGGATGAAGTAATTTTGGTTGAGCCTCGTCGGCTGCCGATGCTGTAACTCTTTTCTAGGGATTAGCTTATCGTTAAGTTGGTACGTCGGAGGCTCCATTGTTCTAGGGGTGAAGTTTGATGTATAAATAGCTTTGTTATATACGATGAAATCGTCAATTATGTGTGAGTTCAGTCCGGAAGAAGTTGAATTTTGACCTATGTACATTGTCTCCGCCCCCATAGTCCCAGAGACGGCCCCGGATGATTTCAATATTCCGTCTATAAACAAATAGTGCGTCCCTCCAGAGCGCGTCCACGCTACATGTACCCATGTATTATTCGGGGGGTTGTTTCCTTGAGCCAAAGAGTAAGTGGTTGATCCGGGTTTATAAGCGACGGATACCCCATTTAGGTGGCTAATATATAATCCAAAAGAAGACGCAACCCCCCAGGAATTTTGAGCGGCTATCCACCGCGATCCGGTGGCCGATGTGCCGGAATTTACCCACGCTTCTAGGGTAAAGGCAGTCGCCCCATTTAAAAGGCTCGCCCCGATAGATATTCTAGGGCGATTCCCTTGTAATTTTCCAGCGGTTGTCCCTGGGAACTTACCCTCTACCCACGCCCACCCCCCTGCATTATACGCTGGGTTGTCATACCCTTGCTGGGGGGTTAACGTAAGCCCGGAATCAGATTCATCTACAAAACCATTATTCCCGCGCCATAGCAAAACCATATCGTCGTAAAAAGGATCACCTGCCATTATATCCACCCTACCGCAGAAAAATAAGATCGAGAAAAGCCGTTCACCGCAATATCAAATGATTTATTCATATCAAAAAATAATATTTTACTCGCCCCACCAAATGTCCCACGTCCAATTAATGTCGTTTGTATCATAATAGGCGGCCCAATAAGTGGCGGCTGGCTAAAATATACGTCATGCCACGGATCATATATTGAGGGTTCTTCATACCCGTCGATTAGAGTATACCCATCGCCCACCTCTTCAGCATACCCCTTAATATGTTCCTGCCAGATCCACGACGTATGTTCTGGGATATTAATTGGTATTTCCGCGATCCACCAATTATTCCCCCCGACTGCGTACCATAAGGTATCCACTCTATCTATCTCAGGGCCGTAGGAGTAATTACCGTCACCAAGATACGTTACTTCTACCACGCGATGGGAATACTGATGCCCTAAAGAATATGCGCCCGAATTGCTTGGGTCATTCCAGGTCTGAGCCTCTCCTTCTATAGCAGAGGGGGCCGAGTGGTATTTATGGATACCGTGTACAAACCCCGTTCGGTCGTACAACATAGGGGCTACCATAGCAACCCCATAACGGTATATACTCCCATAGGATTCATACTCCGCAGCTATAGAGCAGCTTAAATCTTGCACCCAGGGAGACGTATCCCCTATATTGTCCATAGGCGGCGCCCTATTCGATCTCCAATTATGTACGTCTCTTAACCAATCACTAAGCGGGCCATATAGTGTTTCGCGATTATCAGCATAAGCCGCCGAAAGTGAGCTTTGAGGGGAGCCTAAATACTGCCCCGATCTAAATTGAACTTCTTTGTAGGTTAAATCCTTAAAGTCATCCCATGACTCACATATTTCGGTACGGTCTATGGTGGGGGTGGCCCCTACACCGGAAGATAGCTCATACCTATACCCGTTATTGGCGATAATTCGTGACCTCCTAGAGAACGCCCCCATCTCTGATTCGTAGAACGGCCAAGCATAAGGAAGTCCGGTATCATACGTCCCAGTTGTCTCTACAATCTTTTCTATTTTCACCCAAAACATGACGTATTCGTCATCTTTGGAATAATATCCGGCAATCGGAGTAGGTCCGTCGATGGACGGATCGGGTAAAGAAGGGTATCCTGCACCAAATGAATAGTGGGACACTATAGGCATATATTGCGGGATCCAAGCAACGAACCACTGACTCTGCTGCCATAGCGGATATTCCGTCTCTTGGTGTGATATTGAAAAAGATACCGCGCCATCACCCCCAATAAAATAATCCACAGTAGCTACAAACAAGGTAGGACGCATGTGCCCATGACTATCGTTCGCGTCTACATAGATAAATTCATGGACAATGGCCGCAAATTCGTTGCGCTCTCTAGCGAATTTCCAACCATCGATAGTGTCTTCAAACGCGGCACTAAAGCCTAAAGAGACGCGCTGCTCGGTATCTTCCGCCGCTAGATCACAAGCAGAAAAAATATAAGCCTCTAAATAGGCTTTATGCTTCGAGGTTAGCCACGTCTCCTCCCCATATTCTCGTAGAAACTTCAAATAGCAGTCAGCAGCGCGGCTCGGGATAATCTCCCTAAAGGACACTACATCATCAGTATTGATACGGCACAAAAAATATCGATAGTCTGAAGTGGTCAAAAGCCCACAATCTCGCTCTAATAAAAAACCCTGAAATATAATCCCTGGAATACCTAGTCCAGGAAAAGCCTCGTAATAATCCTTTCTTACACTTCCATACAAAGCTTGCACAAAAAGCTGCAGCTTACCTGTATAGAAACAACTCGGTGTTTTTAATTGAGTCTGTTTTAATTCTCGTAACCCTTCATAATATGGCCCGTTCCCTTCCAAGATTCTAGGCTCTCCGGATGCAGAATAGACGACCAAAGAGTCTTGCCCTTCGAAGTTTGGACTACCCATAGCATGGGACTCAAAGCCATCCTGCATGTCATCCCCATGCATACACCTTCCCCCGTAGAACGGGAAATCAGAGTCGCATAAGGGCGCTGATTTTTTCGAGGGTTTTAACTCACCTTGCGGAGGCCCAGAAACGCCCGTTATTTCGCAGGACATCACCGCTTCCACAAAACCGTTCTCGATTAAGCGTAACTTTTCGGCTATATATGACCCTTCATTATATATAGCGGTACTATAAATCTCATAAAACCCGGATTCTAGATAATGTTTGCACCCACCTTCCGCCATAATATGAATATGGTGCGGGTTGATCTGAATCATAATCTTCACCCCAGGCACGGGGAAATATACCTGAGACAAAGTACGAGTCAAAGATTTCCCACCAACCCCACCCCCCGCATGGAGACTTCGCATCCCGACCGTCTGATCCAGCACCCGCTGGCGATCCTCAGCAAAAGGACGCCAGAAGTTGCAGGTATTAAAATCTCCAGACCAGGTGAAGCTCATGCTCTACGGATTACTTAACGTAATATTAAATTCGTCGATTGTACCTGGAGCACCTACAGCAATATTCACATTTGATAGGCGCATATCTCCGGAGGATACGCCAATAGACCCATCAATACGTGGTAGCGTAGTAGAAGAAGCTTCAGGGCTGGAAGTTTCCCATTGGTTATGCCCGTCCGCTGCATTACCAACCAGACGGAACCAACCTGCAGTACCTGCAGTACCACCCGTGTACTTCCAGTTTTCTGCAGCGGCCTTACTTATTACCGCCCCAACCGGAGCGTCAAACTCTAAGCCATTAGTCGCTACGCCTGCCGCAAAAGCGCCAGCATCTACGGTCACGGTTGCCAGTAACGTTCCCGTCGCTGCATTATCGGCCAAGCTGGGTTGCGTACCGGTGTAGATGTTAATCACCCCATCCGCAAAAATGTCTTTAAGACTCGCCGTACCTAATAATTTGTTAAAACATCCAGTTGAATATCGAACAGCCATTGTTATGCCTCTATAATAGTTGATTATCTGCTGTACCTTCCGCGTCAGTCAATACAACAACTTTGCGGAAACCATTTTGTTCTACGACCGCAGAGGTACACACATTCCCCGTGGGTAAGCTGCACTTTTGCGACGTTAAGTTAGTGAATGGTAACGCTGAACAAAGCCCTTGCTTCGTCCAGAGAAACACCGTACCCGTATCGTCTTTAGTAGCAGGCACACCATCAGGCACACCATATTTAGCTACTCGAGTTAAACTGCCGTTGTAGACGTAAATCTCATCATCCGTACCGATTATCAGCCCGTCTGAGTGGCTAACTATAGAGCGAATATCCCCAGGTACGGTGAAGAAGTCGCTTTGTAATTTAAATAAATTCCACCAATACGGGACTGAAAACCAAACGATACTCACGCCATTACCAGGCTCCGCAGCAAACAAACGCCCATCATAATGAGCTAATATTTGTGCTTGGGCTGGGGCGGGAAACGCTCCTAGTTGATCCGCCTCTATAGGGGATACTAAACTGGAGTCCGTAGCCAATGTAATCGCGGTAGCGGTCTCCCCGGCTAAATATAATTGCGATCCGTTGGCCTCAGTGCAGTACACGCGAGCGAGTGAATAATTACCCATATTCGGGGTTACCGTTATCGCCTCTCCAGCGTTAATATTCAATACTACAACCGGACTTGCTCCGCCCTCGCGACCTAAACTATCAACATAAGTCACGGCCACTTGATATTGCCCTTCACGTAAATCGCCGGTTGATAGCGTAACTTTGGGTTGTGGGGGCGAATCTATACGCCACATCGATACTTGATTATCGCCATCGATAACGTGCCCGGTGGATAGCAGTACATAATCTGCAACTTCTTCCCAGTACACAAATTCCGTAGATAATCCCGAGGCTAAACTTGTATAAGAAAGGTCTTCTTGCAGGAATAAAAGATTACCATCGCTAATTACAAAACACCGTCGCTGGTCTTGCGTAGCAAAGGCTGAAGTCACGTTAGGCAAAGATAATTTAGACTGATAACCTTGCCTACGTACTATACCGTCCGTATCGTCTATATCTACGTTCTCTACTACAGTCAGCGCTCCTACAGGTAAACGCCGCGATTGCTGTTTGTTATACAGCCCTAAAAACTTTGTGATGTTAACCGTCGGATCGTTTGCCACCGGAGCATAACCTTTAAAATGAGTTGCTTAAAGAGATTATAATACAGGTTTCAAATTCTTATAGACTTTGAACGTCTCTACGTTTGAAGACCACCTTCCAGTTGGTAGCGTCACTTCAGCCTGAATCTTCCAGTTACCTAGCTTGTCTAAATCGTCTGCAACCGTAACGTACTGCACAACACCATCCGTACCGTCTGTATAAAACGCGCCTGCTTGAGTAACCACCGTCATATCCGGTTTACGGAATACAACTTCCTTCACGCTCGCTGCTGAGATATCAACGATCGCACCGGCGCAATCCAATATGGTTAATCTAAATGCGGTACCGATATCGCCTAAATGAATCTCGCATGCCATGACTATAATCCTAAAGTAAAATTTTTCTCTTGTTGTATCGACACAGACTTCGCATCTAGCTGTGCGATCGACACAGAAAACTCGATGACCTCTTTATACAACGCCGCATCATAAATCAGGTGCGTATAGAACGCCGGCTGATTGACGAATAACCCAGCGGCCAAAGTCTGATCAAATACAACCTGACCATTATAAAAGACGTTGTTGTTAACCACTAATGGCGGTTGTAAAGTCTGCGTGCCAGCGCCAAGCGTTACGTTCGCAGTATAAAATACGGAGCTATTTGTCAGTAACGATGGCTGTAATGTCGGGGCGCCAGCTGTAACCACGTGCGTGTAGAAACTCGGTGCGTTCGTGACTAATGCGGGTTGCAGCGTATTGACCGGTGTTACTGTAGCCGCGTAAAACGAGTTTGTGTTGCTCCAATGATCTGCGGTTAATGTAACCGTGCCGGTGGTAACTGTCGCGTTATGGAACGTAGAACTGTTGGTAACTACAGATGGCGCTAATGTCTTAGAACCTTCAAGACTAACAACCGCAGTGTAAAACGAATTAGAGCTGGTAAGCAGCGAAGGTTGTAACGCTACAGTGCCGGGCGATACAGTCGCGTTATAAAACGCGCTGTTATTAACTAAAACATCAGGCTGTATAACGACCGCGCCCTGACTGACGTTTGCAGCATAAAACGTCTGAATATTCGTAACCAACGGTGCGGTAACGGATACTGCACCTGGTTGAACGCTTGCGCTATAGAAACTCTGTGTGTTAGTTAATAAATTCGGCGCAACGACTTGTGCGCCTTCTAAACTAACAACGTGAGTATGGAAGGTCTGATTATTAGTAAGTAACGATGCTTGTAAACTAGTGGATGGCGTTACATCCGCACTATAAAAAGATTGGCTGTTTGTAACTAAAGGCGCTTGTAAACTGTTGTATGGGGTAACAGTCGCACTATGAAATGATGAGCTATTCGTGTATAAATCAACAACAACAACTGAATTGGATGTTGTAAGCGTAACGTCGTGGAAGGTCTGATCGTTCGTAACAACGCTTGCAGTTAACGTGTTCTGTGGGGTTACAGTCGCTGTTTCAAACGTGTTGGTGTTAGTGACTAAGGACGGGCTTAACGTCTGTGTACTGCCAGCTTGAGATATGGTTGCTGCATAGAACGTGCTGGTGTTAGTAACCAGAGAAGGCGTGAGGGTTTGTGTTCCTGCTGAGGGCTGATACTCAAACGCTCCTATGTCCCATCCGGCCATTACACACCCCTCGGATTACCGAGAATGTCGGTCGTAAACCCTTCTGCACTTAAATCCGCGCCAGCATCTCTAAGCTGAGATGTTGATGGGATTGAGAAATCTCCATTAGCAGGATCAACAAAATCACTAGAAACTATATTAACAGTTAAAGGATTAGTTCCTGGTGGAGTAACAGTTGAACCATCTGATGCCGCATTATTAGATGAAGTTGAATAGAATGAATTTTGGTAGCTAGTTGTACAATTATATGCAAGGCAGTTTTGTACAAGCATTTCAGAATTTCCAGTAGAAAACCCAACAGTACTATCTATCGCGCTACAATTATAAGCGATGGCTGCATGAAAAGAACCTCCAGCATTCGAACGATACGCTCCTGATGTACCGGCATTAAAAACTATACAATTTATTGCTTTTGGTGCAATGCTAAAATTCCCCCCAGCACCCACCATAAATTTAATACCCTGATGGGTTTTTGCATCGGCAACACATAAACAATTCTGTAATATCGTTAATGTTCCTAGTTGTACTAAATAACTATAAGAATAACTTGAACCTACCGAATTAATTTCTATACCATCAACTACAACATTTGAACCCGTGCCTAAAGAAAATATTACCCCATTTGTGTTAAAGTACAACCAAAATCCTGTTCCTGGAATACCAGTATGTTGGTGTCCATCCGCAGCTCTAACAATAATATTTCTGGTTGAGTCTGTAGTAAACCCAGTAATACCGACTTGGTCATTTAAACCACTGGGCCAATCGTTATAACATTCTGCTATAAGTACAACATCCGAAGTCACTAAGTTTGGATAAGTGGATTGCATGGCTGCAACCCAAGAACTTAAAGAAGCATAATGGCCACCAGCAGTGGGTGAAGCGCCTAAACTGCCCGAAGCATCAACACCAGGTTGGTTATAAGTAAATGAGGTTTGAGAAGCAACCGATGTTATAGTATGTTCACCATCAAATGAAGTAGTTCCACCATCCGTATCAATAACAATGGTATCGCCTACTTTTAAAGCATTATTTGGGTAAGCTGATGAAAGAGTAACAGAAACAACTTCTGATGAACGACTAATAGTAGAAATAGATTGGTTTGAACGAATAGCTTTTTTAACACTACCATCCATACCAGACATAACAAAGAATTTTTGTCTGGGTTTTAGGATTTGGTATGGGTTTTCAGATAATGTTGCAAACTCTTCCTCAGATAACTGCCTATCAAAGTGATATAAGACAGGCATTTCATTATGCAAAAGTGCCGAATTGAAAAAACCATCTTTACCAATCCGAAAGGTATCTGAATTATTATTAATGCTACCAATTGCAACGGAATCTACATTTTTACCATTAACATAAAAATCAACTGCTGAGTTTATTTTTGCAGCAAATCCTATGGGTATAAAATTCGTATTGCTCCCGGTTATAGTATATGACGATGTATAAGCAGCTACACCCCCATGTACATACCCACAACGAAAGGTTTGATTGGGAAATGATCCACTCGCCGACTCTGTATAGAATGCAAATCCATTGTTTGCTGAAACACGGTTGGTGACATAGGTTTCGAGTTTTACACTAAGTAATAACCTATGCCGGGTTATTAAGAAACAACTATGTTCTGCTATTGAACTATTAGAATATTTAGTATCGATTGTTGTATCAGTCGAACGATCAAATATCCAGTTTTTTTGTTGATCCTCATTAGTAACTAATGGGTTTGTAGCAGTTGTTAATGTTTCAATCGCCAGATTTTGCATTCCTGCTTCTGGCATCATTGCTACTTTTAAACCTTTTGCTAACTCATTCGCATAGTTAACCTCAACCAACCCGCTCGGTTTTTTATCCTTGTATTTTTCCCAACGGGGTATGAATACCATAGCTTATACGTCAGCGTAGTTAATGCCAGTAAAGTCAATCAGGTTGCCAGAGGCCGCTAATGCCGCACCTGAATTGTTGACCACTCGAACTTTCCAGAATTTCGGAATTTCCGAAAAAGTGAGTTGTTTACGCACGGCTGTTGTGCCGTTCAATTCTACTGAACCGACATATCGCATATTGCTAGTATTAGCGGTAGTTGCCAATTCACCAGTAGCGTTACCCCCTAAAATATAAATAGCAACGGAGCCTGTTGTTGCTCCTGCGCCGTTAAAGTAACAATCTAAGAATCCCTCAATATATCGATTCGTGCTGTTATCCACTTCGGTTGTTGCTGTTGCCGCACTGGTATCTGCCAGAGAGTTTAATTCAGTAGTAATAATTTCAGTTTGTGCTGAATATTTTTTATATGCGGTTGCCATTACATTGCCCTCGCTTCAGTGACATTCCAAGTAGAGATTTTAGGTAGACCCAGTTCGGTTGCTCGACTAATTAACTTATCTCCCAAAGCTAAAATAGTGGATTTGTCTGTACCATCAATCAATCCGTCTGTTATCAAAGCATCCAGTACAGCAGTTAATTTCGCCTCAACTGCGCTTTCTGTTAAGTCAAAAGAGGAAAAAATTTCTAAGGATCGTGTTGCAGCTTTAGCTGAGTTTAAACTGCTGGCTTCGATAGACAACAGTTTGTCAACGAGCATTAAATATTTCCGAATATCATGTGCTGATACTGAAGTTTTTACCGTGATACTTTCTGCATTTAAAGCCGCTGTCACTTCTGTATCTGATAACACCGAGTATGTAGGGTTTTGTAACTCAACCTTTAAGATTTCGTAATTCATGCAACTGTTCCTGTCTGTCCTGTTTGCGCCTGTAGTTGGGCATATAAACTGTTCTTCAGCGCCAAATAAACGTCATAGCCGGCTTCTGTACTTGCTGTTGTGATCGCATTGGTGAAATCAGGTTCAACAATCGTCATTGCTTTTTCCGAAATGACATGATTGCTGGAATTCAATTCTGTATAAGCTACATAAATCTCAAGCCGATCTAAATCAACAGCGAAAGAATTTATCTTAAAAGAGTTGACTGTATCACTGATCGCAGTCGGTGTGGTTAATGTTAATGGCATTACGGCCTCGCTTTATCTGTAATTTGTTGAGTCACGGGGTCGATACGATAACGTTTCAAGGTTATCGATTTTCTGTCACGCTGTTGGATATGTCGTTTTAATGCTGGAATTTTAGATGCAGCGTTCGAAGGGATCGGTTCTTTCTCATCGTTCAACAGATACTGCATAGATTCTTTAGGGACGCCTGCCATCTTCACGATATGAAACACCGAAATGTCTTTCTCACCAGCACCCCACGCATGGTTGTCATCAGCAATATAAACAACGTCACCGGTCTTATAGCAACCCGCTTTATCTATCTCAGCGTCTGGGTGATTCGCATCAATCGCTTTTACTAAGAGTTCGCACATTTTCTGTTAAATATCCCAAGTCCCACTTCATCACAGCCAGCAGCACATAATACAAAGCGGCCACCGAAGCATACACAAACGCAAAAATGAAAAAGACAATGAACGCAATACAAAATAGTGCGTTCAAAGCCCATTCTTCAGCCGTATCAACCCAGAGCATTACAGCGTAAAGATGCCGGACGCATTCCAAGTCACATCGATATTACCGCCATTCGGTGTAACGGGTAATCCGGTTACGCCGGTATCGATGTATGCGATCAAAGGCCAGGTAGTGTTTGCACCGCCATTCTTACGATATAAGACTAAGGCTTCTACCGTGTTACCCGATACCGAAGTAAAGGTCACATCGCTACCATCGAATGTGCCGTTCGTTTGAGTCTTAGTCGTAATTTCTTGGTCTGTTCCAACCACGCCTGACAGGTCGGAATAAAATTGATGTGCCGCGCTATAAGTGTAAGTACCCGTATCCACTAATGCTACGAATACACCGGTTGCGCCTTCAGCTGAATCTAACTCGGAGTTAGCCTCAGCTTTCATGATAGTTTCTTTCCACTTTGGATAAATTGCGTTTGCCATTGCGTTACCTATAAATTGGTGTTAAATGTGACTGTTTGTCGGATATAAACTCTAAACTCTAAGATTTGAGGGGTCATTGGGGGATTCCGAGACTGTTGTTTGAGATGTAATCGTTGTCATTTACATACCACCTTTGATGCTGATGATTTTCTCAATGACCCAAGCGCTCGTAATTGCAAACAAACTGACCACAGCCCAGATTGCTTTAACGTGCGATAAATCAACTTTTGATTCTACAACCCTATGCAGTTCGTCCATCTCACGCTCGTATCGTTTTTTCTCAAGTAATCGGTCGAAACAGGTTTCTAAAACCTCTTGTCTTGCTTTGATGATCGCTAAAGTATGACTTGAGTTAGCTTCCGCTTGGCATTCGTTAATCTTGTGTATCTCGTCACGAATCCCTGTGAGCGACTCAAAGAGCTTCGTGAATAGCTGTTCTTCTTTTTCTGTGTGCACTCGAAACTGGTCCTCAAGCATCTTCTGCCGCTCATTGCTAAAAAACATTACTTCTTCCACTCCCGTATCATTTTTTCTCCAGAGCGGCCTAAGACATACCCGCCGATCCCGACTTGCACAATATCCAGCAGGGCTAAAACGGTGCTTTCAGATAAATTTTCCGGGGTAAATCCTAACCAATGCGCGCCCACTAATCCGGCAAACCACAGCATCAGCATGGGACGCCAGTTGCGTTGTAACCAGCTTTCACCGTTAGCTTCCGCTAAAATAATCTGTACTGCGTTTTCGAGTTCTTTGTTTTGCGTCGTAATTAACGCCAAACTCGCTTCATGCTTGAGCTTAGTTTTTAAATCCGCATCTTCGACAAACTTATCTAAGATGTTATCGAGCGTACCTAAAACCGGAGCGATCATCGCCTGCCACATTATTGGTACATCCCGGTCTGCATCTGCACCGATAATTCAACAGCTCGACCACCAACTTGATGTGCCCATCTGCTGTCCATCATTTCTATCGATGCTTGTATATAATCGCGCCGTTCTAAAGCCGCTAGCATTTTTTTAAAGCCCAGCAAACGGTAAATTCCTAGGTTAAAACACATGTTGATCAGCACATCGAGGCGGGCATCATCGAGTAAATGCGCAAAAGCAATATTCACAAACACATCATGACGCGCACGTGCAATATCTTGACGTAACAATTCAGACGCTTCTGATTCTGTAATGCCAACATCATCCAAGTTTCTACCGTAGCCAATTGTTAATTTATTAGCAGTACAAAAATACGGTTTTGCACTAAAGCCTTCATGCCGCTTAAGCTGTTCGATTAATGGGTCCATCACAGCCACCTAGATATCACACGCTTTGGGCGTTGCTTACGACGCCATTCTAAACGACGTGCTTCGGGGCGAGGCCCAAAGCGCGAAGTAAATATCTGATCGAATCTAGCGGCGCGGTTTAATTGCTCTGAATCCGCATCCGCTTTCTGGTAGGCCTGTGCACAAACCCAATCCACCAAGTATGGGTGGTGAGGTACAGGAATTTCGGGGAATTCACTGTCAGAATTCATAGGGGATAGAGGGAGTCGATACACAATCAGTTTGATCGTATCGTCAGCCTCTGGAATTGGGTACAAGGTTAACTTGTTATATAGATCGCCGTAATCGGCATAATGATCTAGATCCATGCTGTAATGGGTGGGGTTACCCGTATGGGTTTGCCACTGATCATCCTCAGCATCCAGATCATGGAAACTGGTTTTATGTAAAACGCGTTTAAGTGTTTCCATATAAACGCGTTCTATAAAGAACACCGAGCTGTGTACATCATAAGATGACGTACCGGCGATCACTGCAATCTCAGTGACCTCAGGCGTCGTTGAGTCCGTATTAAGCCGAGCACGAAGGCACGCCTCATTTACAGCCTCATTAATATACCCGTTTAGCTCGTCATCCGACCACAGATAAGGCTCAACAGCATCATCGAGACGGAGACGAGCCGCGTTTCGCAGCTCGCCTAGGTTCATAATTAACCCGCTCTATACTGTACACGAACCGTAACAGTAACCGTAGACTCGGCAGCAACACCAATCTCTGCAGCCAAAATACGATTAACTGAAGATTTTGTGTCGCCAAAGATTTTTGCGCCTTCACTTGTAGTCGAAAGAGTACCAGGATCATACAATGACGTAATCGCAGTGGTGGCTTCGGCGTCGGCAATACCTAAGTCAAAAGTCGCGGTAGTTGTACCAGAAGCCACAATAGCCAATTCAGTGACTACAACTTCTGGAGGTAATACGCACAACTGCAGGAAATCCCCGGACGCTAAATTAATTGAGGAAGTATCTACGACTACATCATACTCGTAGACCTTACCGACTTCATTCGGAGCAGGGATATTCTTAGTACCCGCAATCTCCGCAACAGATGTAATAACAGCCATTTAAATTCTCCTAATTCGGAAGTTGCGCCCCGAAGGGCGCGGATTCAATATTAAGCAGGATCAGCCGCAGCAGTTTGCAACTGCATAACGCCGAAGTCTTTGCCGTTGTATCGAGTTTTCTTGATACCGAAGATAGAAGAAGTACTGATAACAACTTGGTTACCACGGTCTTCCATTTCTTCATGCCAGTCAAAGCGCATACCTGAACCACCAGAACCAAATGCGCAGACCGCAGCTTGTTCGCCTAAGAACAACGCACGAGCTGAGGCGACAGTATCGATGGTGTCACGGATAACCGCTTTATGCGAATGCAGAACGACATTGTTGTACATACCCAGAGAACCTTTAAAGATTGGGCTCTTACGACCTTCAGCCGCAGCCGAGGCTTTCTGAATATCCAGCCATTGGCCGGTAGCTGAGTTAGTACGCAAATCGTATTCTTGCCATGGGTTCATCACGACAACAAAGTGCTCTTCACCTTCGATCATGATCGGTTGAATTTGAGGGATACCCTCAGTACCACCGCCCATCATAGTCGCTTTGGTTACAGCGCGATCGATTAAGGTCAGATCGAAGATATCGTCCGCCGCAATCGTATTATCCGCACCACCCGCACCCGCGTTGGATTTCAATACGTGATCTGAATCCGGAGCTTCGAATGCGTTGTTAGCGCGTCCGGTATAACCTAACGGAAAGATAAAATCGGTATTGACGCCGCGTGAGCCTGACAAATACATAAAAAACTGTTCGTCAAACATGCGAGCCCACCATTCAGATTGGCGTGCTTTCGCAACGGAACGCAGGTCATGCAGCGTGCGCTTACGTGACATACGACCGCCGGTGTTTACACCCGCTCTGGCTTGGTCAACGTAGATGTTGTCAGTGTAGAAATTCAGGTCTTCTTCTGAGCCACGCAATACAGAATCACCCTCAATAGGGGCCATTTTTAATTGCAAGCTCAAATCGTAGCTGATGTTATCGCCCGCTTCGTTTTCCAAGCGAGTGATCATTTGAATAGGAGCGGACGTATTAGACCCGCTACCCATGAATTTTTTATTGAAATAAGATTTACGAGCTGTATCGACCGCTAAGTCGCCGCTCCACTTTTTAATAGCCTTTACGTCATTAAGGCCGATGACAGTTTGCGCCATGAGATTTACCTCTTAAGTAAATAGAATTTCCTGAGCACTCATGCGCGTCAACCTAATTGTATAACGCCCCAAATGAGGGGCATTACTATTTGCTAGTATATTAGCTATTTTGTTTTACGTGTCAATATTTTTCTTTCATTATCCGGTTTTTCTGCTATGTATTGGGTTATTTTAACTGAGGGATCGATATCAAGTGCGAGGCGGGCACGTTTACCCGCCTTACGAATTAATGTAATCTTCAAATCCCCGATACGTAGACACTCACCTTGTTGAACGTCTAAGTACAACATTAGGCCGCCATAAAGCGCTCATACTGATCCGGAGACATCTTCATCAGGGCTTTCTCGTAATCCAGCCCTTGGAGTCTGTCCATGTACGCAAACTCGCCACCGTCCTCATTAGCCTCGGCTGCAGGTAAATCACCCAGAGTTTTAGGTGCATTCACCGGTTTAGCGGCTCGCTTCTTCATAGTCTCTTGGGCCTTCGCCAGTTCGGCTGGCTTCTCAGTACCCGGAGTTCGGTTGAAGCGTTCGTCAATTAAACGTCCGGCTTCTCGTAAAAACCACAAACCCGAACGTCCTTTATTCTCTTCATTCGCATAAAGGGCTTCAAGCTGAGCGCCAAGTGCTCCGCGCAATACCGGATCGTCTTTGTACGACGGGTTGTCGCTATAGAAGATTTGCTGCTCGGTTTCCCATCTCTGTTGGGAAGCCTGTCTACTGTGCTCTTCCGCAATCTCTGCTTTCAGAATCGATGCTGAGGTCTTCTCTTTGTACTCATCGTATACGCGCTGAGCTTCCCTTTCTTGCTTACGGTATTCTGAGAATGTAATGTCGCCGTTCTCGTATTTTGCCGCCAAGTCATCGACGTATTTCTCATAACCTTCGGTCGCTTGATCGAGTTTTTCCTTGAGCCCGTCTGTGCTATCAGCAGTGAATTGAGGGGTGAATGCCGAATCCACATCTGCATCAGTTCTCGGCGTATCGCTTTTTCCAGCCTCCACTTCAGGTTGCTCGGACTCAGCGTCTTCTTCAGCAGACTCCACATCCCCGGCGTCCTCAGCACTATCGTCGGCTTCGGGTTCATCTTCTTTTGTTTCTTCAACTTCCTCCTCTTCTTTACCACGAACAGCTTCGAGCTCGGCCTCAGTCAAGCCTAAGTCGTCTAAACCGTCGTCTGTATTTTCCTCGATTTCATCACTCATGCGATTCTCCTATTTTTGTTTAGATGTCGGGCCTTTCTTCAAAACCCCTTTACTTTTTCCCGTACCCCCAGTCTTGGCTTTAGGCGCGGGCTTTGCAGCTGCTTTTGACTGAGCTTCCTTCAATTTAAGATCGCTAGCCTTATCCGCTGTCAATGGGTTACCATCATCATCTGAATCTAATCCGGCTTTTTTCTGGATAATAGTCCGTTCTTGGCGACTCATTGGAGGCAATACTGGCTGATCCGGAGCATCGAACAACGGCGGCGGGTT
>Ga0208019_1000226_pt1 | contig 31673 bp, 36 predicted proteins | sample CB_VirMetaG_5_FD_184540 | JGI IMG/M metagenome (GOLD analysis project Ga0208019, IMG submission 184540) | Freshwater to marine saline gradient viral communities from Chesapeake Bay - CB_1508_1D Viral MetaG (SPAdes) (version 4) | ecosystem: Environmental > Aquatic > Marine > Coastal | place: USA... | reverse complement strand
CAAAAGCATTGCTGCGTGGAACAAGAAGAATCCGGCTGACCTAGATGTATTCGGTCACTTTCACACGTTTTGCGATCATTGGTCTTGGGTGTCTTGCGGATGTCTAATTGGCTATTCAGAATATGCATTAGCGATCAAAGCGGAATATCAGCCAGCAACGCAAACGATGATCTTGTTATCTAAAGCCCATGGCAAAGTGCTGGCGTTGCCAATTTTTGTAGAGTGATCATGTCCTACAGCGAGTATGAATTGTTTGGAGTAGAAACTTCAAGGACGGAGCGTGAGTTGAAAACGTTTTCTTACAACAAACTTGAAGGTGATGGACCTAAGTTTGTCGTCAAAGGACTGTTCACCGAGGACAGCCAGGGGGAGCATACATGGATACGGCTGCATGATGTAGACGTTAGCATTGAGCAAATGCAACTGCGGGGCATCATGACCAAGTATTTTCCCATGTATAGTCAGCTGCCGTTTAGCAAGTTGGAAGATATCATAGATTTTTTGTACGAGCAGCTAAAGAAAGCGCTGGGGCTAGGAGTGCCGACAGCAGCATTGGAATTCGAAGAAGCGCAGTTGGAACATTTAAGGAGCCTAAAGCGTGACGCAAGATACATCAAAAACGACACGCAGAAACAAGGCGAACCACACAGCGAGATCAATCGACAGGCTAGCTAAAAACGGATACATAGCAGAAAACGTTGAAAAAGATATAAGGCTCGGAGGACCGCTGACACGTAAGCGTGATCTATTCAATTTTGCGGATCTAATAGCGTTCAATGGCACAGAGGTGTTGTTAATACAGGTCTGCGCAAAATCATCGATAGCCGCACGTCGAGCAAAAATATATGCAAACGAAACTGCTGATAAGTGGGCATCGTCGAGCCATCGACGAATACTCATATGGGGGTGGCATCAAGACAAAAAGGGTGGCCGATGGCAGCTTACAGAAGAGATCATCGACCCGATGCTGTTCCCGGTGCGGATCGATGACGAAAGTTGAACGTCGACATCGTCGATTGCAAAACATTGGGTTCGCGGCCATGGAAAGTGTCGTTATTGCAAACGGCAGCACGGTGGTGGCCTATGCGGAATCAAGACTCAAATTGTATGGCGAATGGAACGATATAAATTATGCGTTCATAGAATTGTTTTGCCACATCTACAACGAGCATAGAAAGCACGGGACAGATGGCTATTATCGATCGGCAAGATATTTAGTAAAGTTGTTTGCATCAGTAGGATCAAAGGCAGATAAAGAGTTTTATCAGTTTCTGGAGGAGTCGCGGCTCGAAGCGAATCAGCATTACAGAATCTATTTAGCAATACGTAACAACCAGACTGACCTCGCCAAAATTACTTGATTAGCCAATGTTCAATGGTTTAATTACTACAGCTTTTGCAGGGTTGCAGAGGCGATTTTCCCCCCTAGCGGAGTTTACAGATGCACGTCGCTACTAAGTTGTTTCAAAACGTTAAGGTTATGCAATTGGAATTGGAGTGGATGGAGAAAAATCGAGAGGATTACACGGCTCCTTTTTGGAATGCGTTTAAAAGCTTTGAAGAGACATGGGGTTTGTCGAAGAAAAGTTTGAGCAAAGCTTTTCATCTGAACAGTCTCGATCACACGGTATCGCGTGCATCTATCAACGCTGAAGTCTACGACCGAGAAAGTGCCATGGGATATCGAAATACGCCACCTGAAGAGTTTGGTGACGCTATTGGGAAAATTATTAGCACCGTAATGAATTGGCCTAAAGCACATCAAAACGAAACAATGCTTGAACCTGTTGCAGCAATGCATGCTCGTGGTGTTCAGCACGCAGATATCGCTAGAGCCTATGGATGGGTGAACGAATATGGGTATCCACAAAGCAATATGGTAATTGAAGAAATTGTCGAGCCCGGCAAGCACACAAAAGGGTATGTGCATCCAAAGGAGAAACAACGCAGAGAGTTGCGAGCTGACATTGAGAACTGGCTCAACGAGGATGCGGAGTTGCTATCTCAGGATCCAGATGTTCATGCATTGCAACCAGCTACGGTTGACGCAGGAGTGTCAACGTTAACGGAGGCATTCGAGTCTGGTAAGACGGCAGAAGAGGCGGCTGCTCTGCTGGGCATCGATGAAGGTCAAGCCGAAGAATTTTATGATGAGATGAAAAAAGTATTGGTTGAGGTTGAGCGTTATGAACAAGATCCCGACTGGTCAGCTAACATGTCAGACGCTGACATAAAGCAACTAGCCAAAAATTATGGGATTGCGATCGGAAACAAAAAAAGGCAAACCTTGATTGCTCAGATCGGTGACGCGATGGCGATGGAGGCGTGAAATGAGTAATGAAAAAGATTCGATTTCGTTGGACGATCTTAAACTCTTTGACAAAAAACTGTATGACAAAATTGTTGCGGCACGACGACACGCGGTGTTTAACATCGAAGCAGAACAGTCAACGGATTTTTTTTGTTCGACTGAAAATACGCATCATCAAAATTTGCAAGTCGGTGATACGATTAATTTTAGTCAGTCGATGTTCAGCTGGGTCGGTGAGGTCAGGGCAATATCAGCTGATGGATGTTTGATTAGATACGATGGAGAATTAATCTATGCACGTTTTGCGAGGCCAGTGTCTAATCTGACAGCGGAGGAACAGGATGAGTGGCATTAGTAAGCAAAAGCTGGCTGACATTCAAACGAAGGCAAAAGAAGATTTGCTTAAGGCAATGCGGAAAACGGGCAGCTTGAAAGCGGCTTGTGAAGCGTTGGATATGCACCCTGAACGTATCTACCGATGGCGAAATCAAGACCCGGCGTTTAACAGGGAAATAGAATCGCTTCACGAGGCCATCATCGATCAGATAGAGGACGTTGGCATTCAAAAGGCGTTGGACGGTGATACAGGCATGATTCGATTCTATTTACAACAGCGTCGAAAAGAGCGGTACGGGAAAACCGACATCGTCGTCACGCATGATCAAACGACAGAAATCGACAAAGTCGAAATTGGACAGCGTGAGCCGAGCGAAGTCGTGGAGGAGCAGCGTAACAAATTAATTGAACGGCTTAAGGAGTTGCCGAATGGATCAGCTTTTTTGGAGGCGTTGCAACAAGCATCACCTAACTGAACTGGCCGAGCGTTGGGGAGCGGAGGCTGTTCCAAAAGGAAGCTTTATGATGCTGCGTTGGAACAGTTCAGCAAAAGGAAAGCAGAACGAAAAGGCGAGCCGAAAATATTCACAACAGCATTTCGATGAAATACGCGAGGAGTACGTCCGTCATCAGCGGTGCGTTGAGTTGATAAATATTCTCGGGGCATACAACATCGGATTGCAGTGCTCAGATCGTGACGGCGAAGAAACGCCTTTGTGCAACATTGTGGATGAGGATGTGGTGGTCGAAGCGTTCTGCTATGACCTGCGTATGCATGACATTGAAAACGTTGAGATGATCATGTCGATCGATGCAATGCAGGAAGATTTTCGAAATGCCGTTCAATGCAAGGCGTTGCTAAACCCCGGCTTCTTTGCAGATGTAGAGGACATTCTATGCTGACCGCGGAGGAGGAAATTGAACGGTTTATAAAAACGTACGTGGACCGGCTGTATTTCGGTTTCTCTCCTCGCCCGGATCAGCCTGACAGGTTCGATGAGCAGACGAGCTTTATCAAAAGCAAGCACCCCGGAATCACCCTGCTGCTCGGCGGTAACGGCGCAGGAACGACGACGTGTGCGTTAATGAAGTCGATCAGATTTATGATCGCAGAGCAGCCGGCTCCGCGGCCCGGAACGCCATTCTGGTTTATTTCAGAGGGTTATCCGATGGTCATGTCCACATGCTGGGCAGAGAAGATGTGTGCTCGTGGCCTGTTGCCGGGGGAGATGGTTCAATGGGATAAAATCAGCTGGTACAAGCCGCGGCAAAACTGGCCGTTCGCTGTTCCCCTAAAGCCCACAGACGGCAGCGAAAACTACTGGACGATGCATTTTATGAGCTACGATCAGGGCCGTGCAAAAATGCAGGCACAGTCGATTGGTGGCTTTTGTTTCGTCGAACAGTGTCCATGGGAACTGATCGAAGAAGTGTACCGTGGTTGTCGAGATTATGATTTTGTCGGCAACAAGATCGCAGAGTTCACTCCAATCGATCCGGTGCTCAGTGCGCCACTGGAGGAAATGTTGCAGGAAGACAGGTTCCCGGCTGACTGGGGAATTTATCGGTGCAACACTACGTGTGCGATGGAGGCCGGCCACGTCAGCAAGCAGTGGTATAACGACTTCTTTGGCATGATCTCCGACGACATGCGCGAGGTACGGACGACCGGAGCGTTTGCGTCTTACGAGGGGCTCATTTACCCGAGGTTTCAGCCGAAGATCCACGTCCTGCCTGACGAGGAGGTGCAAGAGAGAATACGCGGCAACCTAATCCATAAACGTGCTATTGACTGGGGTAGTGGCCCAGAAAACGCGATGGTGATGATTTGGGCGGCGAAGGATGCCATAGGAACTTGGTATGTGTACGATGAGTATTACTCGACTGACCAAGGCATGACCTACACCGATCATTTCAATGCGATGTACGATCAGCATCCGTGGCCCGACGATACGTGGTATCGGCAGACGTACGCCGACCCATCGGATCCCGGCAACCTGCGGCAGGCGAACAACTTCCTCAGCAACGACGGACAGCACGCGAGAACGCTTCGTGTGACGCCAGCGTTAAATTCTGTGCTAGAAGGCATCGAGGCCGTTAGAAACGCAATGAAGACCGTTCATGGCGAGCCTCGGTTGTTTATCAGCAAACGATGCAAAAACCTGATCAGGCAATTGCAAATTTACAGGTGGGAAAAGTCAGGCATGACCGGCATGAACCCCAAAGACGCAAGGCCGGTGCCGCTAAAGCGTGATGATCACACATGTGACAGTTTACGATATTTGATATTCTCTGATCTCGTTGGTGCGAGAAGCGGAGGAATCTCAGGAAGTCGTATTGAACCAAAAAACCTTCCCCGCTATCTTCGCAAAAAGTCGACCGATTCTTAATTCATGCATGGAAGGAGCAGCATGTCTATTTTTTTGCCAGAGATTAAAGCCGTCGCCGATGAGATCATGCCTTTGCGAGCAAGGGCCATGACCAGTCGCCAAATCGAAACAGCCACATGGAAAATTTGGGGCATCAGTCGCGAAAACAAAAATTCGCTGAACTCGGAAAAGTTCTGCAACCTGATTCGTGATGTTCTCGTCGGGTCAGTCAGTGATGTCCAAAAGCAGCTCGAAGATCGTGTTAAGGAAAATGAAAACGACAAGGCAAAGCTGCGTGATACGCGGAAGCAGGTCACTGGTTTGAAGAAGGAGATTTCGGAACTGCAACAGCAAATTCAACGATTCGAGGCTGGTGCGAAGCGGCACGAGGAAACCAAGCGCGAAATGAAAAACAAAATTAGAAGTTTGCAAAGCAAGCTGGAAGCAAAAGGCAAGTAATGTTTTTCAACGATGAAAAAACAGTATGTGAATTTTTTGGAATAATAGCGGCAGACTACGGTGGATTTTTTCAATTGAAAACTGCCGATAAGGACAAGCTTTTGTTCAAGTACGTGGTCCCGAACGTCCGATCCTACGAGTTAGTCGCGCCGCGTTCGGAATTAAAAGGAGCCGCACGCGAGCTTTGTGCGATACTGATGCGCGAGGTTTTTGGGCTCGAAGAGTCCATTCAACTTTGCAGAGATGGTCTTTTGGAGCAGCAATGGGAGGACTTGGATGATGAAGAATGTTGACGAAATTCCTCAGTGGCAGGTTTGGCTGATGATCTTGACGTTTTCAATTTTAGGAACGGCAGCATCAGCGTTACTTGCAAGTTTGGTGTAATTGTTTAGGGAAGAGTATGAGTTCAAATGAGCAAACGGTCTGCGCATTGTGCGATGGACATCTCAGCAAAGATGATATTGCGGGTGAGCACGGCGCGTGTCATGCGTGTCGCACTGCCAATACCAAACCTACGCTGGCGAGGGTGTCCTTGCTTATTAAATTACGGGATGATTTATCGAAAGTGCCTAAGTGGGAAGTCGTTCGCGATATAGCTGGTAACACGTATGGGCATCAGTTGAGCGATAAAGAATTGCTCGACCGAGTTTTAGGCTTCATGCAAGTGCGGACTGGAAAGACGACGCAAGCGATATTGGTGATGCCGATGGAGGAAATTGAAACGGCATTAAAAAACAGGTCAAGCGAGACGACATCAGTGCCGGTAAGTTACAATCAATTGATCGGAAAACGTTCGTGTTTGAATTAAAAATCGCATAACTTTTGAAACTTCCAGCCTCCCTCGGGAGGCTTTTTTTATGCAAAAACCCAAGCAAAAACTTGCCTTCAGGAAAAATATGGAAAAAGTTCTCAAGTCCTATTGCAGGTTAGTCGATAACCAGTCATACTTCTGCCTCAGTTAGTCAATTCACTCAAGGAGCAAACAAATGAATCGCACAGAGACGACTACCACCACCACCAAAACCATCTCAATTTTCATGGAGCGTTCGACGGGCAAACTTATCGATCCACGGTCGCCAGATTTTGTGCTAAGTCCCTGGGAGGTGGTTGAAGGCGCTGAGACATGGGAGGACGTATTCGCATCGCCGCAGGAAATCGACTACATCGATGGATATTCTGCGATCGAAATCGAATCAATCGAAAATCACAGCGCTATTGGCCGCAGGGTGGTGATGGAATCGTGGAACGGACCAGACATCACCGGAATCGTGAATTTTGTTTTCCTGAATGCCAATGGCGAGGAGTGCTGGATCGTTGGGTATCGCTGGGTCTTAGCTTCCAGCCTTCTTTGGTACGAACGAGACTGAGACCCCCCCAGAGGGATTCTGGTGCGGAGATGAGCTGCGAGCCAAGTTTCGACTGCTAATCGCTAGACAATGATAGGTTGAAAGGAGCAAACCATGAGATTGCAAGATCAATTTCTCGAAGAGTTTGAGGAGATCCAGTCGAACACTGACTGGTCGGATCACGACGTTCTGGAAGAGATGCTGGATCGCACCGGTTACAGCCGCGGTCTAGCCCAGTACATCCTCCGCCTGACGATCCGAGCTGGATGGTGGAGAGAGGTGTCCTTCGACGACAGGAGGCATTCTGTGAGCCTCGGGGGCGAACCATGGATCAGAGTCGATGGTGCGTATTACGAGCACTGCGAGCCGTCAGAGGAGTTTATGCTCGCGGATTACTTTTAGGAGCAAGCTATGTTGCACGCAGAGAAAATCGCAAAGCAAAATTTCATGACTTTGTATCGTGCCGAGATGGGCTTTTCGTGGCCGGAAGGTCACCCAATACCATCCGGCACAGCGTTCGCGGACGAGACGAACGAATTTATCTACGTGATCCGTCAGTGCAAGACGCCGGAGGGCAAGCCAAATGGTTTCTGGCGGATTGATGTGACCGATTACGAAACGAGCATGTTTTGCCAGATGGGTGCGTTTTAGGAGCAGGCAATGAATTGTTACATTTGCAACCGGGTGCTGCATGCGAAGGGTTACGAAATGGATCATTTCCCTCTCCCGCAGGAGTGCGGTGGAACAAAGACGCATCCATGCTGCTTGTCCTGCCACAACGAAAAGGACAGGCTGGGAATGGAAAGCCTAGATGCAGCGTTTGTGTTTGGAGCCTTGGCTGGGCTGTGGGGAAAGGCGACGGTGGAAGAGCGGCTAGTCCTTGCCAGAATGGTCAGCCGATATGCAGTGGCTTCGAAGCACATTCAAGATTGTTGATTCAACGATTTTCAAAGGAGCAACGCGATGAGAATTATGAAACGTGGGGATACGACGCTGAAGGTGGCCGAGCACATCATGCTCAAAAACTTCTGGGAATACTACATCGAGGAGCCCGACGAGGACGGCATAGCGTACGCCTACGTGATGGGCGATTACGATGAGCTGGGTTGGGTGTCCTTGAAGGAGATCGAGCCGCACATTGCTCTGCGGACGCGAGACTTCAACGAGGTCATGCCGGCGGCAGGCTGGCAGTGGGTTTAAATAAGATGAGCCTCCTTCGGGAGGCTTTTTTTGTTGCTGTTCGGCATCAAAGCCAAATAAGAAAAAAATGGAAAAAAGTGTCAAGGAAGCCTTGCAGGTTATTCGATAACCTGTCATATTGATTGCTCAGTTAAGCAATTCACTTTTAAGGAGCCCAGACATGGCAGACAGGCCGAAACGACTCGAAGTTGTCCACGATTACATCAGGGAGATCGGAACGAAGAATCACCCGACTTTGGTGCAGCATGTCGTAATCTGGAAAACTGACAGGCCAACCAGAATCGGTTGTAAGTCTATTGACAAAACCTACAGCCTCGACGGCAAGCTTTGGTTCCGAACCGCAAAAGAGGCAAAAGCTTCTAGCAAATAAAAAGGAGATTAGACCATGACCTACCAATTACGATCCACCGACAAGCTTGGCATTCACTGCGAGGACAACCCGCACTTGAAGGCTCTCGTTCTTAGCCTGTTCGAGCTGTACGATTTGTCTGGCCCGATCACGCTTGAGGATTTCGATGGGGAGGTTAAGCGGCGATATCCGCTCGCCGAGCCCCGCGATCTGGAGTACGCGAAATTCCAAGTCGCAGTCAATCGTGAATTCTGCGATTTTTAGTGGCACCTGCATCGGGCTCTTCGGAGCCCCTCGTTGGTTTCATTCAGTTTAGTTTTAAGGAGCAACAAATGTACGTTTCCGATCTCCAAGAAATCTCTCACCGCTTCCGCACGCTGATTGAGAATGACTTCGACATCCAGTTGCAGTGCGACATCGGCGAAGGGACAGCGTTCCCGATCGACAACGATTTGGAGTACGTGGTCGTCCGCCTGTACGATGAGGTCGAAGAGGAGCTGCTCGCGGAGCCTCAGCTGCCCGGTCACCCGCCATTGCTGACGCCCCCGCCTCAGGTTCGGAGGGTAGCCACCGATCGTTACAGGATCGATTTCTGCTGGATCAACGGGGATGCAATCGACTGCGGAGTGTAGTCACCTTCCATTTATTTTGAGGAGCAAAGCAATGACCTACCGACAGATTTTTGACCGCCTCGATACCTGGGAACCACTTGCGAAGAAGCACGACGAAGCCGGGCGTCACATGGACGCGGCAAGGGTCAGAGCTAACGTCGAGGAGGCCAAGTCGACGATCATGTCGTACTGTCCGATTTACGATCTCGATCAAGAGGTCGACGTGCGACGGCTGGCTAGAATGATCTACAACCTGACAGCAAAGTAACGAAAGACGGCAACCAGAATCGGCAACTTGCATCGCATGAAACAAGCCGCAGGGCTTTGCATTGTGCGGCTGAGAAATGTCGAGTTTTTTGAGATGCGGCAACCTAACGGCAACCAGTTGCCGGCCTAATTGTTGTCAGGTTGCCTGTCACCCTCATACTGTTGACCACGCTGCCGGTGTTGTTCCCGTCGACGGCCAATCTCATTGTCCTTTTGTCCCTTCGGCCTCCTCCGGGAGGCTTTTTTATTTACGAAAAAAATGGAAAAACGCTACAGAAGGCGTTGAAGGTTATTCGATAACTAGTCATACTGCTCGCTCGATTGATCGCTTATTCTAAGGAGCCCAGACATGACCGTTGCTACCAAAAGCCCAGTCCGTATCGCTGTTGAGCCTCTCAAAGCCGAAGCCATTGCAAAGGCTGAAGCGTCTGCGCGTGAGCAAATCGCTGCGTTGACCGCTGAGCTAGAGGCCGGCGGATGGGATCTTAACGTGGTTGCACCTTTGCCGCCCAGGCCGCCTGTTGGTATGAACGCAAACAGTGGCGAGTTCATGATGATGCGGATGGAGCGGCTTCGTGCAGAGCAGGAGCGGGAGAGGTTTTCCGGCTTGTTCATTCCGCCCGGCGGCACTGAGCCGCTTCGAGGTCAGCCATACATTGTTAAACCCTACGAGTGGGGGCAAGAGAGGTACATTCGAGAATGCAAGGAAGCAGCTGACGCTGCGTACGAAAAGTACATTTGCAAGCTGGAGAAGAAGTGCGGCGAAGTTGTCTCCGCCGAGCTTGAGGGGAATCACCTTTGGGGCTACTCTCATCTGACGGTCGTCGACGCTGACGGCAATGAGACCGTTTACCGGACGCAAACGATCTGGAACATGAGCCGTTACGGCAAGATGTTTAACCAGTACCCGACACGCAAAGTCAAGTCCAAGTGACCAGCGACCTGACTACAAGCCTCCTTCGGGAGGCTTTTTTATGCGCAGTTAGTGAATGACAAAATCAGAAACCATGTGACAATCCTTGCAGGAGGACACACATGGCCGATTTACCTCAATTGCTGCTAGAAGCGTACAGATTAGCCCAGCAGAAGAACGTAAGCACTCCGAGCTATCAAATACTTGGAAGGCAGTTCGGGCCGTCAGGAGCCCTCTTAGGGGCTCTCATGGACATATTCCGCGTTGGCGGCTCAACGCAGGCAGACGATGTCCGTCGCGCGTCTAAGGTAATGCGGGATGCCGGCTTTTCGCTCAGTCCCGGTCAGGTCAAGAGCGTCAAACTTGCGGAGCCATGGCAAGCGATCGATCCGGTCGGACGAGGTGGCAGGTTTAATGTCGATGTCGTACCGGGTGTCAGAGAGATCCAGAGCCCGCCTATCGAGCAAACGCTCTCGGATATTATATCAGACCCGTCACCATTTCCATCGCGTACACAGCCGCCTGAAGGGGCTTACGACATACCTCACCGCAAGAGCACAGGGCTCGTCAAGCGAGTGACGCCCGTAGCAACTCCGGGGGAAAGACGACAGGCAGGGATCGTTTACCGAGAACCCGTGGACCCCGCCTACAACGAATACATATTAGGTGGCATGATGCCACCGAAACAGGGCGAAGTCGATATCTTTGAGCAGGAGATTATGACGCCCGAATCGAGCAACGTCTTCTCATTTACTTACGATGAAAAACGTGGAATTTTGTACATCACTTTTCGAGCGCCGGGAGACATCGTAAAGAAGTCAAAATCACAATCTGTGTGTACTGGCCGCGAATACACGATGGGCCATCGAGCGTTCGCAAGAGGACCGATGTACGCTTACGGATCAGCAGCCAAGCCTGTGCCGAAATCAGTCTTTGACGCAATGCAGTCGGCATCATCAAAAGGCAAGTTTGTGTGGGAGCGATTTAAAGTCTGTGGGAGCTTGTGGCAGCATCAGTATCCAGTCTCATTGGTGAGCCCCAGCATGGAAGGTATTCTTTATGTGCCAAGAAAAGTTACACGACGCGGCTTCCGAGTGAGAGCTGTGCCGATGGTGGGCAGAGGCAAGCGACCGTATTTACTCAGTAACCTACCCGAGGCTTTAAAATGACCGGCGTTGAGCAATTCCATGTAAGCAAGAGTTTGCATTGGTATGCGTTTAAAGCCGCTGTAGACGACATTGTCGATCAAGGAGTAATACCTGAAGAAGACAAAGACATGATTTGTTCTCAAGCAGGAGACTACCGAAAGATCACAAGCGACCAAGGCGAAACGTGTGGTGTTTACATTGCCATCGATAACGATGTCACGCTCAGCCTTATAATGTCGGCATGTAAGGACAAGTACCGCAGCAAGTTATGGCCTGTAATAGCTAATAAAATAAGACTTACTGCACAAAGCAGGAAGCTCGTTGCAATGGTGACAACCTACGAAGACGATGATGAAGCAATAAACGTTCTATCGGAATTGCGGTTTCAGGCAGTGGCAAGACGAGTTGATACGTATGAAGGCAAAAGCGGTAAGGCTTGCGATCATATCATTACGTGGTTTTGGGATGAGTGTATGCACGGGCTGTAGTGATTTGTAATTGCCGAACTGGGAACTCGTAGTATAAAACAGGCAATTCTTTCCTCTTATTGCCTAACCGAGATTCAGTCATGGCATCAGACGTTCTGGAATATCGTGGTTTTCGACGCGGTGGTCACACATATCAGCTGAAGGATTCTATTCCGCTCAAGTACGCAGCTGAGTTTCAAAACAAACGCAAAGACCCTGCATTCTTTAATCCCGAGCTACCACGAAACGCAGGTCGTCCCGCGGTTCCGCATACGATGATGTTTAGCGGCCTGCTCAATACACTGAGCCGGTCACTGCGTAACCCGGACGAAGCAATGCGGCATTCGAAAGAGAATGCTGCGATGATGCGGCGTGACCCGATGGTCATGGGTCCGCTGTTCCAAAGGCAGATGGCTGTCGCCCTTTTGCCGTGGGAGGTAGTGCCAGAAGACGAAAAGGATCAGGCACAGCAGAAAGTCGCAGCGGAGCTGACCGAACTGATCAAGCGGATCCCACGATTCACCGAATACTGCCGGTCACTATTGGAAGCAGTCTGGTTTGGTCGCTACGGCGTCCAAAACATGTGGGGCAACAGGCACACGGTCGATGGCAAGCGGCAGTTTATCAAGCGATGGCAACCCGTGCATGGCGACAAGTTCGTGTTCCGCATGGAGGACGGCCATTACCGATACGATCCTGATCAGTTCGGTGTCAAGGTCCACGTTGCAGCAGGCCAGTCAGACTTTTTCGCTGGCGATCATCACATCGAGTGGACGCCTGACGGAGCAGCTATCTTCCTTGGCGGCTGGGAACGTAGCCTGTTCACGTTGCACAAGCACTTCGTAATGGACGGTGAGTTTGAGGACGTTTACTCCGCGGGCCAGATTCACGGCGTCGGCCTGCGTCACTTCCTTTACTGGACTTGGCTGCAAAAGCAGGAGGCGTTGGCTCAGCTAGCTGAAGTAGTCGAGCGTACGGCCATGGGCTTTACGATCTATTACTATCCGGCAGGCAATCAGCAGGCAGAGGGAGAAGTCACGAGGATCGCTCAAGAGCAGGCAAACAAGAATCAGATCATTCTGCCGTTCGATCCCAGCATGCCTGACAGCTATCGCATCGAGCAGATCCCACCGAACACTGGCGGCATCGGCACGTTGCAGAACCTGATCGACGATTACTTTGGTAACTGGGTCATCCGTTTCATTCTTGGTCAGACGTTGTCGATGCGGTCTGAAGCAACCGGCCTCGGAAGCGGCGTAGCCGATCTGCATCGTGATTCGTTCCTTCAGGTCATCACCTACGATGCGATGAACCTTGAAGAGACATTGACTAACCAAGTCGTCAACCAGTTGCTTGCGTTCAATTTTCCAAAGTTCCGCGAACACAACTTTCAGTTCAAGTTCAAGGTTCAGGATCCGAAGGTTGAAGAGATCCTCTCTGGCTACAGGCAAGCATGGGAGATGGGCCTGAAGCTAAAGGCTACCGACGTTATGCAAGCCATCGGTGCAGAGATGCCCGACGACGACGAAATCAGCATTCAAAACCCGGCCTACGCTCAGGCTATGATGGAGATCGAAGGTGCTCAGCAGGGTCAGGACCAGCAGCCGCAGCAGCCAGAGATTCAGCAGCCTACGAGCCCAGAGGAAGAGGCACAGGCATTGATGGATCAGTACGGTCCTGTGTTGCAAATGCAGCGTCCCGGTCGGTCGTCACATTATGCAATGGGAGTCATCGGAGACGATGACCGCATGGATGACGTGAATCGAAATAACTCGATGGTGCAGTACGAAATTCAGGAAGACGGCGACCGACTCCATTTCAAGGCACCTGAGCACTCAGCGTACGTCGATCGAGACGGCAACGTTGAGATGACCCGCGGCGATTACATGGGCTTTGATATGGGTGGCCTGCAAGCCTACGCGGCGAAAGTGTACGAGGCTCAGGTAGAGGGCGGCGTCCCCGTCAGCCAAGAGATGACTTTGTCGTCAGTTATGCGTAAAGCAGCGAAGCATTACGCAAAAGAACCGTTTGTACAGGGAAGTGCCGAAGCGGAGCCCGGTCAGAAGCCATTGCCATGGGCTGACACGCAGGGACCAGCTCTTACTTTAGGAGCCGAGAGACAGGAAAGAAAAACGGTTCCAGTATCTAAAATTAAGTTCACGCCAGAAGAAGATCAGCTTTTTGACAGTTTGCAAGGACACAAAAACTTTAAGAAAGCTTTCACGAAAAAGGCTGATAAGAATCCCGACCTGACACCGGATCAGTTCGTCGATTTTACAAAAGACGAAGTAAGAAGAATTAAAGCACGCTTTCCAGAAAGCCAAGGTTTTATTTCTCCAGACAGTTACAACTTTACGGGTTTCGACAGCAACGGTGAATTAACGTGGACGGGACGCGATTATGATTTTGCCAGAAAGAAAACTGGAGAAAATTACGGGCCATCTGACAAAGGGACAAAAGAATATAAGTCGCACGCTAAAAAACTCGCGACAAGAGTAACGAAAGAGGTAGCAAACGTTTTCAATCGTGCTCAGGGTGGCGATAAAGCTGCGCAGAAGATTGTTACAGAGGCAAGATGGTATCAGAGCATGCGTAGAAAGCTTCGCTCAGAGTTCGGCGGCTTTGGCGATTTGTTCGCTGATTACTTGGCGGCTAGTAGTGCGAAAACAGCGGTTCCATTGAATTGGCGCTATGCTTCTGAGATGTTACGCGATACGTTCAATGGAGAGCACGACGATAAGTTGCCTGTATGGGAGAAGTGGCGTGATGATCTCGATGCTGCTGCAAAAGAAATGTTTGAGATTGGAGACAAGTACGTCGAAGAGAAGAGGCAGCAAGCAAAGGACAAAGGCAAGCTCGACAAGTTTACTGAGCCGGTAATCGACACGATCAAGCAAAACAGTCCAGAGTTTAGACAGGCAGCAAAGAAAGTCGAAGACTTGCGTGCGCAAGCAAAAGAGCTTATGCCGGTTCGTACGGAATGGGATCCCAAAAAGAAAGAGTTCAAAAAATACGGTTCAAACGGCGATGCAATTCTTTATGCAATCACAAACACATGGAGAGACTGGACGAAGCGAGGCAGGAAAACGGCATCGCCGAAAACTATCAACTTCGCAGGCAACCTCATTGGTTTGACCGACGCGGCCACGATCGATGTGTGGGCGGCACGGCACCTTCACCGCATGAACGCCGGGAAGAAAAAAGACAGTTTGATTCCGCCGCATCTAGAACAAGGCGTTGCGGGAGAGATGTTGCCCGGTGGCGAAACAGTTGGTCAGTTTGGGTTCGGACAGGACGTATTCGCTGAAGCAGTTGATAAGATCAAAGCACATCCAGAGCTAAGCGAGTACGCAGAATTTTCGAACATGACGCCTGCGGATCTGCAAGCACTTGTATGGTTCCTTGAAAAGGAATATTGGACTCGAAACAACCTGACCAAAGGCTGGGGCGAAGGCGGATCGTTTGAGGCAATGGCAAACCTAGAAGGTATTGCTGATCAGGGCGAAGTAAGACAGATAGAGTCGACACTGAATAAGACGACGCTTGATCCTAAAGACTTGCCGGATATCTACGACCGCGTCACACAAAAGTCGTTGATAGATGAAGCAAAGCAGTTAAGACGGCAGATAAACAAAACGCCCAAGGGTGATGCAAAAGAAAAGCTGAAGAAGCAATACACAGGTCTGATTGCAGAGGCATTAGTCGATGCAAAGGTTAATGCTGCGAATCAACTATCAGACATGAAGCGTACTGTTGATCGATTCGTGTCATCTGTGTCAGAGGACAGCAGTGCTCAGGCAAAGCTTATCGATGCGGCCTACAAAGATGCTGGCATCAATGACGTTCGAGCAATGCGTGCATTCACGACAGCAACGCCGGGCGAAAATCCGACTCATGATGTCGACTTCGAGCTTGTCGCTCGTGAGGGTTACAATCCTCTGAATATCCGTAATACGATCATGCAATTGGCGGACGATAACGACCAAGACTCGGCCTATCTTGCACGCCGCGTTCGTGAGGAGGAAGAAGCTGATCCGCTGTTCCACCGGCCCGGCATCGAAATTTACTTCCGCAACACTGAACTCGCGCAGGAGGCATTCCGTAGGATTCAGGAACTAACCGAAGAATCAGAATCTTACCTGCCTCAGTTTAATGTTGTTGTAGATGGCCGTCCTTCAGCTAAAATGAGAGCTGGAGAAGCTGGCGATATGGTTGGCCTGCGTGCTATTGTGTTGCCAGAATCTAAGGCAAGGGGCGACGCAAGCTTTGCTGCTTCCGTAGGAGCAATGTCGGACGACGAGTTGCGGCAGGATCTAATTAACCAAAGACATGCATTACATGATCTTGCTCAAAGAGTGATGCGTGATGTACCCGGCGTGTCGTCAGCGTTTCAGGACTGGTACGAAGTAGAGACTCGATTTAGAGGCGATTACAATGCAAAACAAAGTGGCGATGCTGGAGAAGGATCTGAAGGTATTGATGGACAAGCATGGACCGGACGATCCGTACGTGAAGCGATTGCAGCAGCAGCTGAGCGATCTGAAAAGGGCGGGGGAAAGGCCGGAAGTGACAAGGGACAACGTGTACGAAATTCACGCGGGGTTTCGTCAGAATCCGATGCTGTAGCGTCGTACGCGAAGACATACCAAGAGTTCCTCGATGAGCATCACCTTGGCGAGCATGATTTCCATCATTCGCATAAGTGGGGCCATCGCCGCGGTCTAAAGCGTTACGCAACGGCACCGGCTGGTAAGCAACTCTTTACTACGCCGCATGGCCCGGCGGCGGAGATTGCTCGAAGCCTGATTGCTAAGAATGCCGATGTCATCGGTGACGCACCAGAGCCGCGTAGGGTTCGAAAGCTCGACCAATCACGAAGCAAGGCAATTGCAGACGCATTCGCGTCGTCTCAGCATCGTCCAAACGACCCAGAGGTTCGTAAGGCGTACCAAGCCCTTGCGGATGAAGCGTTGCAGCAGTATCAGGCCTTAGTTGATGCTGGTTACAAGTTTACGTTGCATGGAGCAGATGGCGGGTACGCAAACTCCGTCGAGTTAGTCAATGACCTAAACGACAATAAGCACTTGCAAGTTTATTCTACCCTTGAGGGTTATGGTCCTTCACAACTGACTGCAATACAGCAGTCCGAAGATCCCATGCTGCAAGGCAGCGGATTTAAGGATAGTCAAGGCAAGGCGATGCTTGTCAATGATGTGTTCCGGGCTGTGCATGATTACTTCGGCCATGGCGGCACTGGATCATCGTTCGGCCCTATTGGCGAAGAGAATGCTTGGCTTACTCACAGCCGCATGTTTTCTCCAGATGCACGAAGAGCATTGACGACTGAAACCCGAGGCCAGAACAGCTGGGTCAATTTCGGTCCTCACCTTCGACGGGAGGACGGCTCTATTCCTAAGAAAGATGAGCCGGGCTACGTCCACCCATCACAAAGACCATTCGGCGAGCAGAAGACTACGTTACTGCCTGATGACATGGTCTTCGACTACGATTCGCATACAGAGGAATCACAAGCTGGTGACAAGGCACATTATATTGCACCACTAGCGACAGCGGCATTGACTGCATTACCTGCCGTGTTGCCTGCTTTAACAGGCGGCGGTGGGGAAGGTGAAAAAGAGCAGTATGCGACCGATCCAGACATGCTTGTCGGTGACGTGAACCCCGATGGCATCCCAGCGGATCAGCAACGGCCACCATCTAGGTTGACAAACGCCGGCCTGCAAATGTTTGCAGATGCGTATCCACACAACGCCACGCATGCTCAAGGCATATCACCCAACAATAAGGGCAAGGATAAACGTCGCGGTCGCGGTCGAGAGGTAATGCCGGGAGACACCGTCGCAGTGCGTCGTGATCTTAGCAAAACGCATCAAACGCACTTAAAGCGAACGATGGGTGACGAAGCTTATGCTCAGCTGCTGGATGTTATGGGTGCGACGAAAGATCCTCACGGCCTTACTCCGCAGACAATTCACGATGCGTACAGGGTAGGCAAGGGCGATTCAAGTCAATTGAACTCGGAAAATGGCAAGCCGCTAACAGACAAGCAGCTGCATGACGTTAACTGGGGCAATCGTGCGATGGTCGCGTTGAAAGACGCGGAGTTTGTGGTTGACCAAGAGGCACGAGCAAGGATTGGGAACGGCCTAGAAAACAAAAGCCCGATGGCCTCAGCGAAAGGAACCTACTGGCACAGCGATGTGAGCAAGCTGGACGTAGAAAATGATCCAGAGTTGCTTGAGGTGCGATTCAACCCGATGACGGATCACCACTTTGTTGATCTAAAAGGGCATGCGTTGAAAGGTGCTGGCGAAGTTTACTTAGTTGGTGGTCGAGCGTTTGTCAAGGATCCACAGTACATGAAGCAGTCTGAATCGGAGGGTTACAAGACTGTGGGCGGAAAGTTCTCAAAATTCTCTGACAAGTCAGGTACGTTGCATAACAAATATTCGGTTAGTCGATACGCGATCGGCGAGGTTGAGCCCGAAACCGTTAAGCACGAGGAAGGTGGTTGGGATACACCAGAATGGCAAGCTTGGAAGCCTGAAGGTGCGAAGGTGTATGAAGATTTTACGCCCGAATCAATGGGTCATAAGGATGAATTTAGAGCTACTAAGTATCACGAAAACATACGTGATGGATTGCATAATCGTAAAAAACGACTCGAAGACGAAATCAAACTAAACCATCCTGACAACTCTAAACAAGAGAAGGAGAGGATATCGAAGCATTTAGAGTCAATGGGCTTGCAGTTCCCGTTGACAAAGGAAGAGGCAGCAAATGTAAGTACAGAACTGATGTGGCAAAAAGGCATACTTCCAGAGTCTGCAACGTCTGAATACTGGGCAGAAGAGGAGCCTCTTACCAACAAAATTTACAACACAAAATTAAAGCAGCTTCAAGAGCTTGAATCTCAACTTGAGTTGTACACAACACAGAAAGAAGCCTATGAAAATTCGCTGCCGAAGACTGGAGAACCCATTGTAGTTAGGGGCTATCACGGCACGGGCATTGGGGAGCTTGAAGCGTTTAATCCTGAGTTTCGTGGCAGCAATACGGGTGCGTTCAGCGCAAAGCTTGGAGACTTCCACTCGGCAGGTCGCGATACGGCGGAAACGTACAGGCGGGAATATATTGTTCCAATTAAAGGTGTTGCAAGTCTGCCTTACGGCAAGCAGAAAATGATTTTCAATGGCATGCAAGAAAATTACATTGAAGACGTTTACACTGAAGCAGCAAAAGAGCTGAGCCCCCGGGAGTTTACTGAATTTTTTGATCCATACAGTTCGTCATGGTCGGATTTGTCAGACACCGAGCAAAAAGAGGCTGAAGAAGCGCAAAAATTAGCTGCTCAGTTCAAAGACACTGACGGAAATGACATAAGGCACTCAGACATCGAATCGGAAGTAGAACTTTACTACCCATTCGAAGATTACGTCAAGGACATGGCGGATAACAATCCAGAGAAGTTGAAACAGAGGTTGCATACAGCTTTAGCAATTTATAACCAAGATCAAATAGACTGGACGGACGAGCAATTACAGCCCACAAAAAAACACTTGCACGAAAATTACATTAAATTCAAAAACCCGTACGTATACGACTACAAGGGTGAGGAGTATCGAGAAGAAAGCTACGCTAACATCATTCAGCGAGCAAAAGAAGCCGGACATGATGGCGTCATTTTGATGCACACAGAAGATGCATGGGGATACAACACCGCGAAACCGGACAACATCATTGTCAGCTTCAGTGGCGATCAGGTAAAAGACGTTGATAATGTTCGACCGACAAATAAAGTAGGTTTCAAATACGCAACTGGTACTGGTGGTGCGATGCCAGCAGCTACCCCAGCCGCTCCTGAACCGAAGGCAGCAGCCCCGGCTCCAGAGGCCGGTCCTGCGTCAGATTCTATGGTCGATCCAAGCTCCGCGGAGTCTGGCAAGGATGTCATGGGCGACATGATTAAGGACGCAGCAGGTCAGGCAGTAACCGGCGGATCGGCGGCTGATTCTGCTTCTAAAGCACGTTCAACAAAGACCAGTGAATGGATCTTTGATTTAGAAACTCCTGAAATGTACGCGACGGATGATGCCAATGACATCAATAAAAACGTACAGGACGAAGTGCAGAAGCGTTTAGACGCAAACCTGAAGGGCAAGCCGGGCGAAGGCTCGACGCCAGAGACGGCAGGAGAAAATATTAACAAGGACGTGCAAAGCAAAATGCCTGAGCCTCCGCAACAAACGAAAATGAAAGAAGCGGGAGTAAAGGATGCAAGCTACGTTGACCCGACAGTTGGTGGTGAGAAAGTAAAAGGCAAAGGCGTCGGCACGTCGGAAGGGACGAAAAAGTCGCTAGATGATATTAAAGCGGAAAATGCAGCTAAAAGACTAACGCCAGAAGAAAAAGAAATGGCAGACAAGGTTAAAAAGGCGTTTCAAGACGCGATGACGAGTGAGGAGAAACAGGTTGCTGAAGAATTGACAAATACACCCGACATTCCTTCTGAAGCTAAGGGGGACAATGAAGTCGAGTCCGGCGTGCAGTCGCCAGAGGAAGTTGCACAAGAGCTTGAGACGGGCGAAAAGTTCGGGCAATATCCGGGCGATGTTGAATCTGTACCAGATGTTCCTGAAACAACTTTGCCAGAGTTCGAAGAGCCTGAAGACAAGCCTGTCCGAACGGAGGAAGAGGAAGCTCAGGCTCTTGAAGAGGCTGCTGAGCTAGAACTTGATCAGCCGATGTCGGAAGAGGAAGTTGAAGGCTGGCTGGAACAGTGGAGCGAGCAGCCAGAGGGGACAGAGATTGACGGGTGGACAAAGGCAATGAGTCCGGCAGGCATCGTCTGGATGAAAGATGGCGAGTTTATGCCAGATGACAAATTCGCCGATAAGCTTGGAGGTGATAAGGCTATCGCAGAGCGACTAAAGGAAGCCGCAAAAACTGAGGCTGGTGAATGGCGAGCAAAAACCCACATGAGCAAGCTGTTTGGGTTTAATGCTGGCAGGTTAGATCAGTTAGATGATCAAACTAAACAAGCCATGGATCAACATCTGATCGGCGTTGCAGATCAGCTTGGCCTCGACTTTAGTGATCTGCCAAATGACAAGCTGAAAGCACAAAAAGCACATGAATTCATTTCAGGCAAGTTGCCAGAACTAGAAAATCTAGTGAAGAGTGCTGTAGGCGGAGGCTTCAATGCCGAGGGTGATAACCTGTGGCAAAATGCAAAAGGCTCAATGGATTACATTTACGAAGAAGCAGTAAAAGCAGGATGGGAAGACTGGGATCCGTCGCTGTCGTCGATGTCTCAATCATCTAAGGCGCTTGAATACTTGCAATCGTTGCCGCCATCAAATCAAAATGCTTCGTTGTACAGCAAAATTGCAGACGCCGTTGGTGGTCCGCAAAATCTTGCAATCATAGCAGCCGTGTTGGTAGCGACCTGGGGATTGTCAAAGTTCCTTGATGGTGGGTCACGTAGAAGTGCAAGGGGTAGGAGATAAACATGTCAGCAAACGACTTGATGGATATTTGCGAATGTCATCCAGACTTCGATGGCATTCTGGAAACTAAAGACTTGCCAAACGATCTCGTGGCTTCTGCTTACGAGGATCTAGGATCGTTAGGCGATGATCTTAGCATGGCCTTTCCCGGCGCAAGAGGCATGCAATCGGATGAGCGAATGCTGCTTGTGGCGCCGCCTGACCATGAGCGTGACGGTTGGCTGGTGAGGTTCGCTGGCCCGGACCCAATGGATCAGTTGCGGGCTATACAGTTTGAGCATCCTGTAGATGACGATCTGCTGTCGGCCATGAAAAATGTAATTGGCAACGATGAAAAAGAATTAAAAGCTTTTCGGCAAGCCGTTGAGACAGCGTGGCAGAAGAAGCGTCAGGAGATAGAATACAAAAATCAGGCTGTAAATCAGGGATGGCAGAGCATTCCAATGCGTCACGATGACAGCGTGATAGCGGAAGCATTGGTTAGTTATCAAATGATCTAAATTGACATATGTCAAAAGTGTAGGACATTACTATCTAGTAAAAACCTCGTAGCGGAGAGATGGAATGAGTGTTGCAGAAGTACAAGACAGTTTTGGTTTAGCAATCAAAGGAATTCCATTTCAAGAGTTCGATTTTTTAGAGATGGGCAATTTGCTTATCAAGATCGCTGTGAGCGTATATCAAGATTATGCCGACGGCGGAATCGAAAACTTGGAGCAGGTCGTTGTTGACAAGACCAAAGAAGTTTATGACGAGATGTGCAAATATGACTGGCCTAAGATTAATAACCTTATTGAGAATCGCGTAAAGGAGGGCGTCTGGACCTTTATTGAGTGGTCGATTCGAGAGCTAATCAGGGGCTAGTTATGAGAAATGGAAGAATCAAGCAGCTTGTAAAGGAGGTTAGTGCATTTTTGCTAGACCATCCTGATGCAACTGAAGATGAAATTCGCGATGGTGTATCGGAGCGGATCCGTACAAAGTACGGCAGCGCTTGGGCAATAATTCTCGTTTCATTATTAGAGGTTCTGCTTCCCGTCATTCTGGAGTGGTTGAACAAGGAGGAGGACGCATGAAATTATCCTCCATCATTCCGTTCCTTGTATTCTCTGTTGTGACGCCGGTTACCGCACAAATTGACGTTCCTCTTGCCGTCAGTGCGTTTGAGCCGATCGTCGCCTCAGTGCAGCCAGACGGAATTCCAGAGGGTGCAGAGCTGAAGACGACGTGGAACCTATCCGAGGGTGGTCAGTTCCTCTCGGTAGGTCCGTCGTCGATTCACATTTGGGCGGAGCCGGGCGACTACAAGTTGCAGGCTACAGTTGTCTGGATGAAGTTCAGCCTTGTCGAAGTAGATGGTCAAGAGCTAAAGGTGCTTGACTCTTGGGATGTCGTGCAGCATTTTGCCGACCTGACAGTCACCGCGGGCATTGAGCCTGAACCAGATCCAGATCCGATTGTTCCCGACGAGATACCGGAAGATGAGTTTCAGAACATTGGCCGAAGCGTAGCGGCATGGGCAAGAGAGCTTAAGGTCAATAAGACGAAGGAAGCCGCTGAGGTGTACCTGACAGCCTCTGAGAGGCTTTTAGGCGAACGCCAGCCCATACTCGCCACGATTGACGGGGCAGTGGCGTTTGTGAAGGCAGAGAACGCAAAACTGGGGCTCGACGATGCATGGCAAGATTTAGCGGATCGGATCAATAAGGTTTGGAAACAGGAGGTCGTCGGACGTGAAAGTGCCGGCAAGTTTCTGAAGCACGTTGCCGTTGGGTTGAAGGGAGCCTGACATGGCATCAATGACACAAATTGAGATTAGCGCCGCCGATAAACAGTTCGGTTGGGGTGATAGAAACGATCCAATACTGCATCGCTATTTCAAAGAGAGGTTAGCCGCTGACCAGAATGAAGATATCGGTTTATACGCCGATATTCCTGAGTTGGTCGTAGCTAAAGGCGAAGAGTCTCCAATGGAGATTCATGTACGCTCAAAGATGCCTTATGACGATGGATGGGATTTTGATGTCGTTGATCGACTTCTTTGGGGATCAGTCCCCTATGTCAACCAGAATCCGATCGGCTCTTGCGTTGGTGCTGGTAGCGCTAGTGCTGTGGCTAGTAAGTCTGCACAGGAAATCCTAATAGAGGGAGATCCTGAAAACCCGTTTGGCATGGAAGTAGATGCTGACGGACGGAACACAGCCATGAAGGATTGTGGCATTCCGTTCGTTGGCTACCACTACGGGTGCGGCAAAACAAAGAGCAAGTGGGACGGTAAGCGATTTAATGGACGCGGCAGTTGCGGTGACGGATCATACTGTTCGGCTCAGATTTGGGCTCTAAGGACCACCGGCGTGATTGCCTGCTCAGAGGTCAAAGGCTTTAAAAAAGGCCCACAAAGCGACGATGTGAGGTCGTGGGGCTGCAATCGAAATAATGAGCTGAACGATCACCTAGAGTTTGGCAAAAAACATTTGATGCAGAATACGACGCGAGTGCGGTCAGCCGATGACTTGCAAAACGTGGTATGTGTCCTCAAGCAGCCTTGCATGATCTGTAGTGGTTGGGCGTTTGCACCGGACTATTACGAGGATGGCCTTGGGTGGGTGTATAAAAAACGAGGCTCGTGGGCTCACAACATGTCCATCGTTGCTGTCGTTTTGTTCAAAAACAAATGGTATGTAAAAGTTCGCAACCAGTGGGGGCCGCAGGCTCACAAAGATGGTTGGCACTTTTGGATCTCATTAGACTTAGCGGATAGTTGGATGAGGCAAGCCGAATGTCAGTCGATTGGGGAGCTAAGTTTGTTCCCGTCTGTGTCGGTGCCTGATTTTCCTTTCTAGAGAGGGTAAGAAATGTTGAAGTATGCAGTAGTTTTGATGGTCGCATTTATTGTCGGTTGTGCAGCATCAGCGGATGGTCAGGAGATCAAGCCGCCTCCAGCATTCCCAGCAACGGAAGTTGCAGAATTGTGTGAAACGGGTCAATGCGGAGCAGCACGCAAAGGGCTGTTCGCTAAGAAGCCGGTTCGTGGAGGTGCTAAGCGCGTAAAAGGCATTGGCCGTCAAGTTTTAGGACTCGTACACGTTAGAAAGCGTTGCGGCTAGTGCTATGGATTTTCATCAAGTTGCTCTACAAGTACCCGGCATGGCAGTGCTCGCATGTATTGTCATGTTCTTCCTGCGTCATTTGAGGTCAAACGGAAAAGACTTTAAAGAAACTATCGACGCACAAAGTCGACTAACGACGACGTGTGTTGACAGGATGGTTCAGACTCACGAAATGACCGTTAAAAGTTTAGACCGAAACACAGAGATGTTTGGCAGGGTAGAGTCAAGGCTTGATCAGTTAACTGATATCGAACGCAAACGATTAGAGCAATTTGGTGATTAATAATGGCATCTGACAATTACAAACCTACGGAACAGATGAAGGGCTCTGCTAAGCGAGGGTTAGAGCTGCGCAAGAAACACAAAAAAGGCGGTACGCAGGTAGGCGTAGCAAGAGCACGAGACATCATCAACGGCAAAGAGCTACCTTTATCAACCGTCAAAAGAATGCACAGTTTTTTTTCACGTCATGAAGGCAACCAGTCAGGCGGAGAAGATGACGCTGGATACATTGCATGGCTGCTATGGGGCGGTAATGCAGGTAAGCGATGGTCAAAATCGATCGTCAGTAAAGCGGATAAAAAAGACTAACCCTTTTTGCAAGGAACATACACATGGGCAATCTTTCAAATTACGAATCGAACGAAATCGGTCAGGCTCGTATGAATCGCTTGCGAGCGATGGGCAGCAAGGTTGTCAGCCTTGTCAACTCGATGTACGCATCAGCCGTGGAATACAACAACTACCGAGTGGAACTCGATCCGGTCGAAGATGCAGAAGACATTGCCTATTCCGATGCAGCATTTGTTTACACTGCCGACCAAGCAAAGCCCATCCTTGATAACCTCGCGGTTGAAGAGAAGGCATGGCTCGACGCGATGCTTGATGCTTTGGGTTATCAACCTAAGCCTGCTGAGTAGTGAAATCTGGGTGGGCTACCACCCGCCCTTTTTTCTTTGAGGTGATTCGTGGCGTGGACAGATATGACAGCCCTGACGGGTCTGGTTGCATGGTATAAGCCTGAGACTCTTGCGGCATCCTATGCCAATGGTGATCCCATCAGTACATGGGCAGATAGTAGCGGCAACGGTAGAGACTTGACAGGCACAACTACCACCAGACCACTTGCTCTAGCTAGTGCAATCAATGGTTATATGGCGGCTGATTTTGATGGGACGGATGATGTTCTGTCTAGTGCGTCGTACACGCACAGCGGGAATATTGTTGTTGCAATGGTCTTCAATCTCGATGCAATAAAAAACTATAACGCTATTGCCAGTATCCACAACAGTGCAACGCCTGCTTATCCGCCCTACTACTATTGCTGTTTCTCGTATGCTAGTGGCGATTTCGCTACGGTTCTTGACGATGGCACTGTCAGGTATTGGACTGGCGATTACACCTATGGGGGAACGCCAACGGCATCGAGTACAAACTACATCGCAGTCAGTTCGTTTTCCGCCATTGGAAGCCTATTAAAGACTAACGGTGAACATAATAGGTGGAAAAAAGCTTCAAACGGTAATCCGGCAAGTCCGACGGGAACTGCTTACATCCATCTCGGAGCAACAGGAATTTCTGGTGGTTTTTTAAATGGAAAGCTGGCTGAAGTGATTATTTGGACGCCAACGTCGGATCATGCCGAAGTTCCATGGGTCGAAGGCTACCTAGCCGACAAATACGCAATCACCCTTGCCGATGGGCATCTATTCAAAAATGCCGCACCAGAAAACGCACCAACGACCTACAACGCAACAGGCGGTGCAACCCTCGCATCTGACGCTCGCATCGAAAGGCTGAAGTAATGGCTGATCGGTATTGGATAGGTGCATTTGACACTGATTACGGTAATACAGCCAACTGGAGTACCACAAGCGGTGGTTCTGGCGGTGCTAGTGTACCTGGGTCAGCGGATAATATATTCTTCGACGGCAATGGTGCTGTTAACTGTGTGCTGGATGCGAATCGTTCGGTTACTGGCTTTGATGTCGATACAGGCTACGGAAGCACGTTCGACATGAACGGTTTTGATTTTGGCATTAGTGGCGATGTAGATTTAGGTTCTGACGCTTCAAGTATAGTTGGAATTACATTCAACAAAGGGACCGGCACTTTAACATTCTCAGGGACTACAAACCTTAATTTTGCTAGGGCAAGTTGGGGTGGCAGTTCTTCGACAGTCGAATGGACCGGAACGCACACGCTGCTGGCTTTTTACAATGGTTCCTCTGTTTCAGGGATTCAAAATCTTACAGGTTCGCTAACGATAAACCCTTGGCTTACAAATAGCTGGGCGTATTCGTGGAACCGAGGCACAATCAGCGGGACGCTGACTGCAAACAATGATATTACTTTCATGGGAGGAGCGAATCTTGATGTTACCCTAAGTGATAATGCAACGATTGCGGGTACAGCCAAAATTGTTTTTCGAGGTAACTCAAATTCCGACTTAATAATAGGTAATAACGTTACTCTTTCCGTAGCTACGGTTGAGTTTCAATGCTACCGACTTACGCTAACTGGCGATTTTGTCGCAGACAATAATGTGATTATTTCACAATGGACAACCACAGCAGATGTATTTACCTTTTCTGGTTCTAATGTATTTTCTGTCGGTGGCAACCTTACGATAAGTTCTAACCAAGGTGGTTCATGGAATAATACTGCTGCTATTGTATTTTATAAGATTAAAGGCGACTTAATTTACAATGGAAGCATGACATGGAACGCAGGCACTGGCACAATCACTCTCGACAACACGGCGGCTCAAGCTATCAACTTCAACGGGCAGACGGTTGAGGCTGTCATCGTGTCTGATGCGTCCACAGGGGCAATTACCCTCGGTGCTAACTTCACGACACCCTACGTTCATGACTGCAACAACCTGATTGACCTGAACGGTTTCACAATCACCGAGACAGGCACAGATCCATCACCGTGTATCGTCGCTGATGTTTTCTATCTCCTAGACGAACCTTTTAAGAGGCTATAAATGTCATACCCAAACAACCCACCAGTGCCTGCTAGTATCACCGTCGATACCACTGCGTCGATTAACAGTGGGTTGGTGGGATTTTGGCCTTTGACTAATCAAAGTGGCACGACTACGTCCGACCTGTCCACAGGCGGGAATGATGGGACGCTGGTTGGAAGCATTACATGGGAGAAGGGTGAGAAGGGATACGCATCGGAGCATCCATCTACCACTAGTACGTACATTTCCACTGGATACAGTGCTTCTGGCGAAAGTGCTATTACAGTTTCAGCATGGATCAGGAATGATGGTGGTGCTATTACCAATAATTTCGGGAAGATTGTTTCACAGAGTCATGCTGGGAATTTTGATTCGTACATGAACAAAGCTTCTAACGTAGCGTTGACGTTTCGCATCAACTCAACAACTGTACAAGCTAATAGCGCCGACATTCCAGCTATAGGAACTTGGTTCCATGTCTGTTTCGTTTGGGAGCAGAGCGTCTATCAGGGTGTGTATGTCAACGGTGTTGAAAGCAACACAACCACAGCCGACGCATCAGTCATTGGTGCTGTGACTCATAACCTTTTTATCGGTGGAACGTCTGCTGCTCCCAGACCTTGGGACGGTGGTATTCAAAACGTCCGCATCTATAACAGAGCCATCACCCCCACCGAGGTCGCAGAACTCTATTCCGTACCCTGGACCGGTACCGACTACGTTGCACAGAACCTAACGCCTGATACTCCAATCGCGATGGGGGTAGACCCTAACCATAGCTTGTCCTCGGGACTCGTGGGGTATTGGCCCCTGTCTGATGGGAGTGGGACGCAGGCGAAGGATATTAGTGGTGGTGACCTCGTTCAGACGCTTTATGGAACGGCAGTCTGGGCGTCTACTTCTAAAGGGACTGCGTTTGATTTTAACACGGGTTCTGATTTTTCATACAGCAACCCAGGGATCCCTTTAAGCACTGGCTACACTATTTCAGCGTGGGTAAGGTTCGATACAGCATCGACGGTTATAAGCGATGTCGCTGGTGCGGATGTGGGAAGTGCAAGAAATTTTCAGTTCAAAAGAGCTAATAGCGTTTTATATCTAGTCACATTTGATTCAACGGGGACAACAGTAATCGATACTGTTGGATCAACAACCTTAGATTCTGGCGTCTGGTATCACCTTGTCGGAACTTATGATTCAACTTCAGGTTCCGTTGTGTATATCAATGGCTCGCAAGACGGTTCCAATGCCTCAACGCATGGCACAATGTTCACGTTAGATGATGCTGCTGATACGTTTTACATAGGATTCGTTGGGCGTGGTAGTAATAGACATGACGGATACATCCAGAACGTCCGAGTATACAACCGTGCCCTCTCAGCCGCCGAGGTAGAAGCCCTCTATAACGAGCCCTGGGCAGGCGTAGTAACCGCGAAATCAGCACCTCCGCAGTACCTTACCGTTGACACCGCAGACAGTATTAACACTGGATTGCTGGGCTTCTGGCCTTTGTCTGATGGTGATACGACTGCTGTAGACCTAAGTGGGAATGCGAACAATGGAACTCAGAGTGGTGGTGTATCGTGGACGGCTGATGATAAGGGAGTAAGTGCTAGTTTCGATGGGGTTGATGACTACATCGACTGCACTGCAATCAGCCAAGGGTCTGCTGGCTCCTTCACCGTATCTGCATGGTGTAATCCTGACACTTCATCCAAAGACCAGAGGTTTGTCTCAAAGTGGGACGTCGGTGCGGGTGGCACCCAACCGTCATTATTTAATCTTTGGTACGACATTGGCGGGGCCAACGACGGTTATGCGTTCGCAGTCAAGGATGCTTCTGCCACGCAGAGCCTCGTCGGTGTAAACAGTCTCTCTGGGGCTGTTGGCGAGTGGTCGCATGTGGTTGGCGTTTACGATGCATCTACGCCTAGTATTGCTATTTATGTAGATGGTGTTCTTGTTGATTCAGGTTCTGCGACATCACCCGTTCATTGGAACCCTAATGATAGCGAGTCGCCGTTCAGAATCGGGGCGGTTTCCACTGAGAGATGCGATGGGTTGGCACAGAATTGCAGGTTTTACAACAGAGCCCTATCAGCATCCGAAGTCTCACGCCTCTATCAAGACCCCTGGGCAGGAACTGACCGAGCGATTGAACCATCACCCACGGCTAAAGACCTCGACACATCTAGCAGCCTGACAACGAACCTCGTTGGCTGGTGGCCTCTTACTGAGTTTGGCCCGCAAGATACGCTGGCTTATGATATCAGTGGTAGTGGCAATCACGGCGTGGCGAGTGGTGGCGTACAGCGGCAGTTTACTGATACAGTGCGGGCTGCGAAGTTTGATGGGACGGATGCCAGGTTTGTTATTGACGACGCTGGAGACTACGACTTTGGCACTGGCGATCTCACATTAAGCCTCTGGGTATACTATGACACCATCGTGAGCGACTATAGCAACGTGACGTCGCGAGGTGACACGACCCTCGGTACTGCTTGTTGGTTTGGTATCTATAAAACCAACCCAGCTGGTGGTCATAACTTTATTTTTGATGTCGACGACAACATCTCGAAGGCTTCTGCAATTAGCTCTGTTGTACCTGTAGCTGGGCGGTGGTATCACGTAGTTGGGGTTCGAAATTCAGGTGGCACGAATGTAATTTATGTTGATGGGGTCTCGACGGGGACAGCTAGTGACGGTGGCAACTCCATCAGCCAGACGGGTGCGTCGAATCAGGAACTCAGAATAGGCTCACAGAAGGTTAGTGACGTTTATCAGAAATTCCATGACGGCAACATCCAAAACGTTAGAGTCTACAGCCGAGCCTTGTCAGCCGCAGAAGTTCAAACACTGTACGATGATCCCTGGGTCGGCTTGGCTACCGACAGTTTAGTTTACGCATATTACTCCGCTGCCTTTTTGCAGCGATTAGGCTAAGGAGAATAACATTGGCTACCTCTGGAGCATATAAAAATCAGGCGTTTACTTTTAACTACGCCCTGCCAAAGAGCAGCGACCCTACTGCGTTCTTCACTGGCCCGTTTGCAAGTGGAGAGGTGACGTATCGTCTGCGAAACGGTTCAACGTTGGGTGCTGCTGTGTCCTTGACTCCATTGCCAACGTTTCCATCGCCAAGCACTGGACCGTTCACCGTTGCATTGACTAGTTCAATGATGAATGCGGATGAGGTTATCATCGAGTTCATTGCATCTACCAGTGACTTTGCAACTCGTACAGTTTCGATTGTTACAGAACCAACGCCGTCAGATATTCTGGAAGTACAGCAAACAGCAGTTAGCGGTGTTGCAGATTTCAAGGCTGATGTGTCGGGTCTGGCAACACAGGCTTCGGTTGATACTGTCGATGCGAATGTTGATTCAATTCTTGTTGACACTGGTACAACACTACCTGCTCAGATTAGTGGTGTTGAGACGAAAGTCGACACAGTTGATGCGAATGTCGATGCTGTGTTGGTCGACACTGGAACCACGATTCCCGGCACTATTGCAACGGTCGATGCAAACGTGGATGCTATCCTTGTTGATACCGGAACGACACTACCGGCACAAATCTCTGGTGTTGAGACGAAAGTTGACACCGTCGATACCGAGGTTGGCCAGATCAAAGCGAAGACCGATCAGTTGACCTTTACCGTTGCTAATCAGGTCGATGCGAACGCATTGACTGGGGCTAGTGATGCAACAGCATCCAACCAAACGACGATCATCAATCATTTGACAGATGTTAAAGGTGCTGGGTGGACTAGCACAGACAACCTTGCTGAGATCACCGAGGATGTGACTGGCCTGAATGGTGATGCCATGCGAGGGACGGATGGTGCCAATACTACGACGCCTCCAACAGAGGCACAGATATATGCCGAATTTGCCACTGGCACCAATCCAAATCCGTTCAAAGCAGATGTGTCTGGGCTATCCACATTCAATGCTGCCACAGATACGGTCAGTGTTGGAGATAAGACTGGGTTCGCCTTGTCCAGTGCTGCGAATGATGCGATTGGTGCGGCGTTCCTTGCATATACGTTGACCAAGGGTGCCCCAGGTACGATTGAACGGGCATTCTGGCAGGCACTCAAGACTCAAGCTGCTACAGATGGTGAGGTTTCAGGAACGCCAACAGTATCCGAGTTCGACACTAACTTGACGGCAGTCACAGGAGCATACGATCACCTACTACTGCTATTTACCTCTGGATCTTTGGCGGGTGAAGCTCGACCGATCTCGACTTACAACAATACGAATGGTCGTGTTGTACTG
>Ga0208019_1000224_pt1 | contig 31760 bp, 39 predicted proteins | sample CB_VirMetaG_5_FD_184540 | JGI IMG/M metagenome (GOLD analysis project Ga0208019, IMG submission 184540) | Freshwater to marine saline gradient viral communities from Chesapeake Bay - CB_1508_1D Viral MetaG (SPAdes) (version 4) | ecosystem: Environmental > Aquatic > Marine > Coastal | place: USA... | reverse complement strand
CTTGCTGTTGCTGTGTACTTAAATCTGTTTGCTGTTCCATTAACTGCTGAACCTGCATTTATCCAACCACCACTTGAGTAGACCTTCATAGTATCTGAAGTGGTATCAAAATATAAATCTCCTAAATCTAAAGCTGAACCATCTGGGTCTTGTGTTGGTGCAGTTGCACTAGCACCTAAATATGTATTTGCAAAACTGTTTACTGAAGCAAGGTTTGAAGCAACAGTATTAACTGAAGCTATAGAACCGCCAACATTATTTACGTTAGCAATATCTGTGGCAACTGTATTAATATTTGTTGAATTAGTATTCACAGCATTAATATTAGCTTCATTACTAGCTACTGCATTAATGTTTGAACTGTTACTTGCAACAGAAGTTACGTCTGCTGAAATTCCTGAAACTGTAGTTACGGCAGAGTTAATACCTGCAACAGTCGTAATGTTTGCATTGTTACCTGCAACAGTTGTGATGTTAGCATCATTTCCTGCTACTGTATTAATATTAGCATTGTTTCCTGCTACTGTAGATACTTGAGAAGATATACCTGCAACAGAAGTTACATCTGCATTAATACCTGCAACAGTGTTTATGTTAGCTGAATTAGCATTAACAGCATTAATGTTTGTGCTATTTGAGTTAACATTAGATACAGCAGTTGATATTCCTGCTACTGAAGTTACATCAGCATTTATTCCTGCAACTGTAGTAACGTCTGTATCTATTCCCGCTACTGTGTTGACATTAGCTATGTTAGTACCAACTGTATTAACATTAGTTATATTATTAGCAACAACTTCTATTTCTGAAGTTGCTTCATTTAAATCATTTGCAACAGTTTCTACTTCTGAGATTGCTTCATTTAAATCGTCAGCTACTTTAATTACATCTGCAATATTTGTAGCTACTGTGTTTACTGAAGCTATGTTAGTAGCTACTGTCCCAATATCTGTAGCATCTGACGCTACTGCTGTAACATCAGCACTAATGCCTGCTACCGTTGTAACATCTGCACTAATACCTGCAACTGTTGTAATATTAGGAATGTTTGTAGATATAAATTGTTTGTTAACAGCATCTGTATTATCTACAGGATTTGCAACATTTTTTAATCTTTTATTTTGTACATCCCAATTGAAATCTACGTTATCCAATGAGATAACGTCACCAGCTTTATCTATGGCTTCTTGAGACATATAAAATGCTTGGTCTGAATCTGTGTCTAAATCGTTTTCGGTTAAAACTGAACCTGAAACATAATCTACTAATTTTGTGTTTTGACTTGTTGTTCTTCTTATTTCAATAGCCGCACCGTTTGCAGGTGCAACGTTAAAAGTAAGGTTAGTTCCTGCGGCATCTAAAGTGTAAGCTGTAACATTAGAACCTGCTACTGTAGCTGTTAAATCTGCTGTACTTCTGTAGCTAAAAGGTATAGCGTACGTAGTAGTAACACCATTACCAGTATATCTTACAAATGAATTTGCCATAGTTTTTGTTTAGTTCTTCTAAAAGGGGTACTTTATTGAATTGCTAGCATAAATTCGCTTAAAGCGCTTTCTGCCTTTTCTTTTATAAAGATATTACGTTCTTCTAAAGTATCTTGTAACACAGGAAATTCTTCCCACATTTTTTGAAAAGCAATACGTTCAACTTTATGTACTATATCAAGTATGTAATTTTGTCTGTAATCATCTCCAGCCACTATTCCTGAAGGTAATTTATATAAACCGCTAGTTTTATCACTTACTAAAGTTTCAACTAAATCTTTTAATTTATATTGTTTACCTTTATATGGGATATTTATTTCAGATTTTAATTCTAACCATCTATCGTATGCTGTTTGTCCATCTTTGTTTTTAATACTTCTTAAATCAATATTAGTATATCTATCAACTTTTTGAGGTGCTTTATACTTTAATTCTCTATTTTGAAAGAATTTAGTTGTTTCAGTATTTTTAAAAGTAGTCATAGCAAAAGGAGAAGACCATAAACCAGTTTTACCGCCTAATCCAAATAACCAACCATTCTTTCTATCTATTTTTTCACCAAACATATTACGTTGTGGCATTGTTCTGTTTTTATCAGAAAACGGATTTAACGTTCTTAATCTATCATTAAATGTAAATAATTCTCTTTGGTAATCATCTACAACTCTGCTTGTATATCTTAGACCACCAGACAAAGGCGTAACTTTAAATATTAATCTTGATACTAAAGAAGACCCAATTCTATCTGGAGCTCTTGATTTCATAAAATCATCACTAAAGAAAAAGTTTGCTGTTTCTAAAATGTTTTTAGTATAAAATTTAGAAGTTAAATTTCTAGTCATAGAAGCTATTACTCCCATAGCTAATTCAATATATTGATTTTCTACTTCTTCTGGTAAATCCTCATTATGTTTCATAAAATCATTTATAGCATCTACCATATCAGCCGCTATAAAAAACGGAAACATAATAGGGTCTAACCTATTTGCAGAAATATATCTACCATCACTTGTTTTAATTGAATATTCTTGCCAACCAGTTGTATTAGTTCTTTCTCTATTTTCTTTCCAATCTCTTGAGCCACCACCAGTTACATCACCTTTAATAGCTGTCATTATAGCGCTAGACCATATTAACCAACCTGCTTGTATTCTAGCATTAGCTTCAGCCGCCGCTTCAGGATTTAAATATTTACCATCAGCATTTTTAGCTAACATATGTCTCATTTGAAATTGAAATCTACCAAGTAAAGGTAAATGTTGAAAATTCCATCTTAACAAATTTGACGGTGTATTAATAAAGTGCATACCAAAGGCTCTTAACCATTTATGTTGATTAGTAAAAGATAAAACACTACCAGTAATACGACCTTCTTTTTTTCCAGTTTTAGGATTTACTGAATAAGCTGATTGTGTGTATGAACCTTCTCTAGCATATTGTAACGGGTCATTAATTAATGTATCTAATGAACCATCTGTTTCTTTTGCCGCTCCTTTAGATTCTAAATAATCAAGTTCTAATTCTTTAAATCTTTTTTTATATTCTAATCTGTTTTTAAATATTCCAATATCAGGTGTTTCATCATAAATTTTAGAATTAATTTGAGCCGCCATTCTAGCTTTAAACATCATAGTTTTAAGAAATTCATCACCTGCTGACAATACTCTCATAGGTAAACTTGTTACATATGATACAGGTTGAACAACTCCTTTTTGCAGAACAGTGCCTACAGCTCCTAAAGGTTCTGTTAATAATTTACCTGTTTCATTTATAAATCTTTGCAACTGTCCTTGTCTAATGTTGCTATCATATTTCATTTGCCTGCTATCAAGCAAAGGTCTTCCCATATAAAAACTTTTTAATGCTCTTTTTAAAGCGTGACCTATATATACATATTGATAAATATATGTTTGCAATGCTTCTCTTGCTACAATTTTAGCTCTTGCAGTATCTTTAAAAGCTAAATTACCACTTCTTAATAACATCACAAAAGGTTTCCACTGTGTTTGTGTAAGACCTGAAATAATGTTTAGAATATGTGTATCAGGTGAAGATAATAAGTTATTATTAATATATTCTGCCGCTAAATCCCATTTATTAACTTTACGTGCATTTTGTAATGCTAAAATTACTTGGTTGTCATCATCTAAAAGAGATACAGCTTTCCAAAACGCTTCGGGGTCATCTTCTTTTAATGTTTTCATTTGAACATCTTCAGGTTCAAGAATTAATTGAGCCGCTCTGTCTTTATCTTTTATAACTCTACCAGCAGTAGTTGCTCTGGCATAATTTTCTTGCAATGATTTTTGAACATCCATTAATTCATTCAAAACATTATTTCTTAATTCTAACTCTTTAACAATTTCTTGTCTTTCTTTTACACTTAAATCAACTCTATTTAATTCATTAGCTAATTTAACAATATCATCAGATTCTTTAATCATACTGTCGCCGTGTGCTATAATAATACCAAATAATTCTCTGTCTTCTTTAGCTTTTGACTTAGCTAGTTTTCTAAGTTTTTTAGGGTCAGCGCCTATTTTTTCAGCAATGACTTCCATATCTTTTAATGTAATTTTATCAGTACCAATTAATTCACTCATTTCATTTGCTGAGTTTTTAAGATACGTTAGTGCCGCACCTCTTTTATATCTAGTATAATTAAAAGGTGTTTTAGGTGGTTTATCGTTTGTTGATATACCTTCGTCTGCTGTTTGTCTTAAATTCTTAATTCTTATAGATGTTGTGTCACCAATTAATGTACTTTTAAATTCTATTTTATCTATATCTTCTTTTGATAAATTTTGATAATAATTTTTCTTTTCTTTTTTAACACCTATGTCTTCAAATAATCTTTTACCAGTTATTGTATCTCTACCATAATTTTGTAAATCAGTTAATTGTTGAATAGAAGTATTTTTTAAATTTCTATTTGTTAATTTAAAAGCTCCATAACCAAATCCTGCTCCAAATAAAGTTCCAAAACCAAAACCAGAAGCCGCAGATATACCAGATTGTTTAAGACTAAATTCATCTTGAACACCTGTTTCTATAGCTGTATTTTGTAACATAGCATCTTGAGCAGTTGTAATTCCAGCACCTATAGCACCTTCATACAAAGCACCTTTTTTGACTGCTTGTCCCAATGCTTTTTTCTCAGCTTCTTTAGCCGCTATTTTAATAGTTTCTTCTGATAATTCTTTAGCTATTTTACCTTTTAATGCTTGTTTTAAAGTTTCTTTATAAGCTTGTTTTGCCGCTTGACCACCAACTCCAACACCAATTAAATTTACAGGGTCAGCTAATAATGCTCCACCATTATCTTTTAACCAACCACCAAAACTTCTATTTGGGTCATCCCACCACGAAGGTAGCATTTTATAAGTTTGGTCTATATAAGCAAATTCTTGTAATCTTTTTTCATCTTCTTCACCCATAACATTTGCCATATCCATACCCATAGAAACAGTGTTTCCATTTCGCCAAGCTCTGTCATTGTAAAAGTATTCTAGTAAGTCTGCGTGTGATTTATTTAAAAATGTATTATCATTTTCCCTATAAGAATAATAGGATTTTAGAGTGTTGTAAAATTTTTCTGTTTGTATTTCTTCTAGTGCGCTTTGTGCATCTAATGCTTTTGTCAATTGCTCATTTCGTATTCTTTCACCTCTTTGTCTTCTAACTCTATCTGGTGTTCTTTCTATAGTAGTTGTTGGTGTTTCATCTTGTAATATATCCCAATTAATTTCAGCCATAAATTATTATTTTCCTACTGATATTTGTTTAATTAATTCTAATAAATTGTTAACATCTACACCGTAAGTTTGAGCTAATTGTGTTAACACAGGTGTAAATGTATCTCTGTTTTTACTTAAATAATCAACAAAATTACTATCAATTTCTACATTAAGAGCTGTTGGTAAACTTGATTTAATAAAATTATTTAATTGTTTTGTTTTAAATTCAGCTTCTTCATTTGTAAAAGGTGTTAATTTATCAGATATACCTGTATCCTCATATTTAGGTAATGTTTTTAATTGTTCATTAATATTTGAAGTTATAGTATTTATGTTTGTTATTATATTTTGAGTTTGTTCTTGCATCATTTCTTGTTGTTGCTCAATTCTTCTTTGTGTTTCTAAATCAGACTGTTCTTTTTCTGTCATAGTCATAATTTCTGGAGCAACTTCATCTTTAAATGTAGCAATAACATAACCACCTAATTCTTCCATAAATTTTCTACGGTCAGAATTGTTTGGTAATTTTTTATTTTCTTTAATAAAATTATCTTCAAAAGAATCTATTTCTGTTATTATGTAATTTGTAGAATTAAATATTGCTTGCGCACCATTTGATTTTAAAATACCGTTTGTAGTAAAATTACCTTTAACTGCATTTTGAATTAAAGTTAATTGTGAAGAATACGTGCTGTTTGCAATGTGAATAGGTTTAATACCTTTTTCACTATTAGAAATATGTTTATCAAAATATCCTATTGCTTTTGTTAATTCTGATGTTGGTATGTTTTCTTTATCAAAAGCTGTAATAAGTTCATCTAAATTATCATACTGACCTAATAATATGTCAACCATAAATTTATCAGTAACAACAGGGTCAACATCTGCAAATCTATTTACATTCATAATATTATCAAAAGAAGACAATAATTGAGGTGTTCCAAACTTTTCTAATTTTTCTCTCAATTCTTTTCTTTGTGCAAAAGTTTTAGGAGAGCCGTCTTGATTATCAGAAAAAGCTTCACTGAAAATTTGTTGTATTTCTTTTTTCTCTTTATATTCTTCGTTAATTCTGTTTTGATTTTCTAAAGTTACTCTTTTATTATTTAATTTGAAAACAGTTTCTGAAACATCTTTTCTTTTAGTATCAATTAATGAACCTAATTTCATACCATCTTTTCCAATGCCTCTATCAGAAGATAATATTTTTATTGCTTTATCTATATCATCTGTAGAAGTTGCATTGTTATATAAATCTTGAGCATAAGCTAAAACAACATTATTTACTTCTTCATTAGAATACATATACCTTGTGGTTTTTTCACCTTCTTCTGGTGGTAAAGCAATTTTTAATGAATTAGCAGTTGCCCAAACATCTGTTACATCTGAAGCAGAAAGAATTTTAACACCTTCTTCAATTTTTTTAGTTTGAGCATAATTGTTTCTTACTTGAGAATCAGCAATAGCTTCTTTAGCTTTGTATTGATTAAATACAGAAGCAAAACCTAAAGCATAAGAACCGTCTTTATCAGCAAAACTTGGAAGATATTCTTTGTAAAAAGCAGGTAAATTAGTTTCTTGAAAATTATATTTATTTTTATTTTCTTCTATTTTAGCAATAGCATCAACAGCTTGATGTCTTCCTGTATGATATTGAACTGTTTTGTCTATGTATTTTCCAGACAAATTAGGATGCTTACCTTCTAAAATTTCTTTTTGAATTGTTTCAGCATCTTTAGTTAATAATAATTGGTTTAAATCTTGTATAGCAACATCTTTTTTTTGAGAAATCCCTCTGTTGTAAATTGTTTGTAAAGCAGGGTTTACATCTCTTTGTAATATATTAATTAAATCTGTAGCTTCAGATTTATCTGCGGTATTAATTTGACCAGCAAATGTAGCGCCCATATATTTATTTGTAACTCGTGATTTGTATGCCATTAATTATTCCTTATTTGATTATAATGTTGGTTCTCGCTCACCAGCCGTTGGTTTTGGTTTAACATTTGCTTTATAATTTTGATAACCTTCAGCACCAATAGTTGCTACTTGTAATAACAATCCAGTTTGACTAGGCATTGTTACAGGTTTAACACTATTGTATCTTCTTTGTTGAGCCGCATAAGCTTCAGATTCTTGACCTGTTAATTTCATAACATCTGTTTCGTAATCTCTAACAACATCTAAAAATTGCATATCATAAGTTCCTGCAATATCTTGTACAATTTTAACTCCATTACCAGCATTTAAATTTAAAGCTTGAGATTGTTTTTTATTATTTTCTTGTGAAATTTTAAATTGTTCTGCTTTCTTTTCTCTACTTGCTAAAACTGCTTCTCTATCAATTTTAGATAAATCATTAAGATATGCTTGGTCAGAGCTTCTTTGTGTTTGTGTGTTAGCTCTTTGTTGTGATTTAGCTACTGCTTTTTGACTTTGATAAGAATATATCGCTGTTCCTATTTTCAGTGCTGTTACAACATCACACATAGTTAATTATTTGTCTCCTTCATCATTAATAAAAACGGCATTTTACCAAAACCATAATCTCCAATTTCAGTTCGTGGTTCAAAGCCAAGATATTGAAGCCATTTAAGTGACTTCCAATTTCGTTTATCTACAAAATTATATAAATATTTATAATCTTTTCCCATTTCTTTTATCCAATACGGACATTCTTTAATAAATTGTTTTGTATGTTGAAATAATTTTTCACTAGACAACATCCAAGCTACTCCATAATCCGGTTCTTTGCATTTAGCTACACCAAACATACCAATAACACCTTCATCTTTTGTTCCAATAATACTAAATATTTTTCCACTAGGTTCAGTAAACGGAAACACTAAAGCTTCTAAAGGTGAAGAATTATTAGATGCTTTAATTTCTGCTCTGTCATCTTTTCTTATTCTTGGTGCTAAATATAAAGCGTCTTTTAATATAGCGGGTCTTACGTAGTTTTCTCTGGTCATTTAAATCCTTTGTGAACGATTGTGGTAATATCCTTCAACTTCTGCACTAGCAATGTACATAGGCAGATGTGAAGAACTTTTTATATTTAAAGTAAAATCTGTGTTTCTACAGGAAACGGGTACCTTAATAGTTCCTGAGTTAATTGCTGGCACACCAACTTGACTTGAAGGTGTTCCAATAATATAACCATTCATAAAAGTATAACTTGTATCTCTACCTTTAGGTGTTACTTCAACTTGAAAATATCCTGAGTTTTCATAATTAAAAGATATGTTTCTTATTTGATAACGACCTGATGTAATAGCTACTAATCCTCTACCAGAACTTTCTCTTATATATTGAGGCGATAAAGTATATTTAGATTCAAAAGGAACACCAATATATAAATTAGTATGATTACCTTGAATTGTATAAGTTGAGCCTGCTGTGTTAGTTGCTGTAAAATTATTTCCAGTAACAGCATCAACTGCAATTAAACCTGTTTTAACACCATACGGTGAAGTAAAGGTAGTTAGATTTGTGTTACTATCATATGTTCCAGTAACATTCTTTTTTAAATCTAAATAAATATTAAAACCAATTGTTGTATCTTTTAAATTTCTTAAATCAATTTTAATTAATTTTGTATTTGTTCCTTCTGAAACCATTAAATAAATAAAACTTTCAAAAGACATACCACCTAATATTTTAGCATTAGCAAAAGTCCATTTTGACCAAGCTGTTTGTACTTTTTCACCTCTATCAAAAAAGTATTTATAAATGTACATTGTACCACCATTAACAGATGTTATGTTAGTACCTGTGATATAAGGTGCAAGTTGTGCGTCTGCATTATCAGAAGCTAACGCAATTAATGTATCTTCTGTTGTATTACTAATTAATTGATAAACATTACTAGGTATTAAATTTTGAACTGAAACTGTTATGTCTAAACCATCATTTGTTAATGTATCATCATCAGCAAAATATTCTCTTATAGCTGTGTTATTGTTTCTTGCTTGTGCAAAATATGCATACTTACCTGCTGAAACTGGTTTAACAGCTTGATTAAATTCAAATGATGAAGTTTCATTTAAAACTGCTGAAGTAGGTGTTAAACTATCTCCTAAATTTCCTAATTTATATTGTGATTTTTCAGAAAATAATAATAAAGATTCATTAAAAGCTAAACTATCAAATAATGTGTTAACTTCACTTCCTGAAGCCGCAATATCAATCGGGTCTGTATCTAAAACTTGTGTAACTGTTTTTGCAAAGAAATTAAAAAATTCTGCGTTTTCTGTAAATATTAAATTATCTCTTGCTAAAACACCTAATCTATTTTTATAAAATAATAAATTATTAATTTTGTTACCAACAAAACTTGGATTAGAATTTGTAATCCCATCACCTGCAACTCTATCACTCCAATCAACTTCTTGAAATGTAAATGTGCCATCATTGTTATTAATTAATGCGTGTGGCATTGTAGAGTTATCTAAACCTAAACTTACATCAGGTGCTATTGTTTCTTTCCAAAGTCCATCACTTTGATATTGTACCCAATAATCAGACAACACATCTCCTTCATCACCAGTAACTTTAATTTTACTAGAAGTGCTTGCGTGATATGGTAATTTTGTAAAATCAGAAATTGTATCTTTAACCGAATACATTCCTTCATTACCTGAACCATCAGTTGTCTCTAATTCATAATTAGCATTACCATCTATTACTACAAATCGCATTATTGATGGATAAAGTGTAACATTAAAATAATTAGTTACACCAGCATATGTGCCTAAACCTTGTGTTGTAGTTAATGAAGCACCAGTGTCAGTTCTTACTAAATCAAAAGTAGCTGAAGATGAACCATCCCAATAAGCACTAGAAGTTCCTTTATGTAAAATATCAGCAACGTGAGCTGTATCTCTATATGAAGCATCGTGTGTTGCGTTAGAACCTGTAGGCAATTGTAAAGTTGCTTTAATACCATAAGCCATATTAGGGTGTTTTACAGTTACAGCGTATTCTCTACCGTAATTTGTAGTTGCAACTATAATATAAAATTCTTCTATTTTAGCTGGGCTTGTTGATGTGTCCGCTAATACTGTTTTAGATTTATTTGCAATAAAAGTATAATCAGCAATATTAACCATTCTAAAATCTTGTTTAGGATTTGTAGAAGTTAAATAACTAGCACCACTTGCAATAGTTACAGTTTTTTCATTACCATTTAAATCCCAAACTTTAACACCACCATTATAAACAGCAACCATAAATTGGTTGTTAAAGTCTCTTTGAATAGACCAAAATTTTGTAGTGTTAGGAAATACATTTGTAGCATCTAAAGTAGCCACATAATCAAATGAAGGTCTTTTTGATAAACCATCTACAATATTATTTTGTAAATTTAATTGTTCTTCACCTTGATTAATACCTCTTTGAGTTGGTGTCTGTTGCGAGATACCATTCAAAAAGTTAGGAATACTTTGTGATACTACGCCACCCATTAGTATGTCCTTCGTGTTGGTCTATTTATAATTGAATAAGTATTTGAATCACCTTCTAATATATTAATATCTGCTTCTTGACTATCTGCTTGATGAAATGCCATTAATGCTTCATTTTCATCATTAGCAATTAATTTAACAATTTCACTATCACCAAGAAATCTTGAAGCAAATCTTCTTGATGCTTTTTGTGTAATATATTGTCTTGCGTATTCAGGTAATTGTTCAAATTGTTGTACTAAAACTAAATCAACTTCTGCTGGAGCTGAAGTAAAAACATCAGTATGTCTTTCTAAATCATATAAAAATCCATTTCTAATTGTGTAATTTAAATGTCTATAATTTTTACTAGCGTCAGCTTTAACGCAATTTACTGGAAGTGGAATTTTATTATCTTGGTCTAAAGATAGAGATTTGTATTGTGTGTGAGTATTAAAATGCCATCCAATAGATTGAATTGACATAGAAGTTTCGTTTAAAATATTTTTTGCTGTAGAGACATCAACAGATGTTGTGCCTGTAATTGAATTAACTGGAGCCTCACCGATAACAGACAACATAATGTTTATCGCTTGTAACTCAGTTGTTGGTGTAATTTGTGTTGACATAATTTCCTATAAGTTAGTATAGTGGCGACTTAAAGTCTCCCTTTTATCGCCACTATAAATATTAAAGTTAAGCTATTACGCTTCTTTAATTCCGACAGCCGCTTCAGGTCTTAATACTCCGTGACCCATAGCGTACTTAGCTACCATTAAAGTACCTTGTCTTCTTATATCATATTCGCTTTCAACAGCTAAATCCATAAGTTTTACAGTACCTACAGCAGAAGGATGAGATACCAAACATACGTAGTTTGCTAAGTTAACAGCTTGAGGGTTTGAACCACCCGCAGTTGCTGAACCTGCATCCGGCGCCGCAGTGATATTAGAATTTACAAAGTGTGCAGTTGGAATTAATTCAATTCCAGCTACTTTAATAACTTTACCTTCCGCAATTGAACCTTGACCTGAAAAGTCAACGTTAGTTACGTTAGTACCGTTAGCTAATTTGTAATATTCTTCTAATTTAATAAATGCTTTTCTACCTTCTTTTGGAACGTAGTTAGCATCTAATTGTTTAGCCGCATCAAACAAACTGTCAATCATTGCATTAGCCGCAGTTGAAGCTGTTGCTGAAGCAATGTTAGTGTTTGTTAGTACAGTTCCTGCTCCGTAACCTGTATCAGCTACGTTTGCAGAAGCTTGTGCCGCTTGACCAATAGTTTGTAAGATATGCTTATCTTTTTGGAAAGCTAGTGCTCTACCTATTTCAGTAGAATATGCACTTCTTACATCCCAGTGGTTTTTTGCTTCCTCAATATTTGATAAAAATACTGAAGATAAAAGTAGGTCATTAATTGTAATAACCTTCTCATTGTGGTTTACATCTGAGCCAGTAATTTCTGAACCAGCAGTATGATATGACGCACTTACTCTACCCATTACTGGGAACGTTGCAGACTTACCAGAAGAAATACTTCTAACCATTTCTGCACCTTGAGTTACTGAAGCTCTATCAAAAGAAGTTAATACTTCTCCTGCAAAAACTTTCAGAAACAGAGCGTCTTCACTACCACCAGCATTTACTCGACCTAAACTCACAGGTGTTGCGTTTGCCATTGTGTTTTCCTTTGTTATGACGTTTATTTATAAAAGCCTCTACATATGTTTCAGTTTCATATTCAAGATTGTCACCCGCAGGTGGTCAAGTTATTATACTTAATTAAATATGTGTTGGCAAGTTGCCCGCTAAAAAGCGTGCACAACTATCTACACTTCCATTTACGTAATGCTAAAGCTTTTCTTGTAGGTTGACCATTAGGTTTTTTCATAGCACCCTTAACTCCAGACATTCTTGCACAAAAGCTTGCTCTACGTTTTGCCGCTTTTGAACCTTTTTTTACTTTTCCTGTAACAGGCGCTTTTAAGTTAGCGCCAGTTGTTCTTTTAAAATATTTTCTTCCTGCGGAATTTAATCCACCTGAAGGACTTTGATATCTTTTAGCAACCATTTTATTACTTTTTTTTCTTAGGAAAGCCAGCTTTCATATTAGCATAAGCTTTTTTTGAAATAGTTGACTTAGATTTAGGTCTCGAAATACCTTTACGTTTACGAGCGTTTATATTTGCGTATAGTCCACGTTTAGCCATTATGCTTTCATCCCTTTTTTCTTAGCAGTTGCATAAGCTACTTTTGTACCTTTTTTCTTTCCATAAGTTTTTTTCATTGCACTTTTCATTTTTTTAAACTTTTTAATCATTGGCATATTTATTTTTCCTATAAGTTACTGTTAGCTAATTTATTTTTAACTTCATTTTGATATGCAATATCTTTAGCATATCTAGGATTAGACATAGCCTCTGTTACTTGTGCCCAAGATTCAAAACCTTGTTCAGCAGTAGGCTGTGCTTTACCTGTTACAAGTTTAGGTTCTACACCGTTAGCTCTTTCAAATTGACCTTTAAGTGCATTAACAGCTAACTTAACTGTGTCCATATCTCCACTGTTCACAGCTTTATTATAAGCTTGTTTTTCACCTTCTGTCATATTTTTAGATGCCCAGTCAACCATTTCTTGATATGCTTCATCACCACCAACAGTTTCTTTTATTTCAACTGCTTGTTGATTAGCAATTGCTTCTTGACCTGCAATGTAATTATCTACATACTGTTTGCTTATTCCAACTTTTTCTAAAGCTTCATAAGATTTAGCATCTAATTCACCTTTTTCAGAATATTCTTTTTGTAAAGAAGACATATCTAAACCGGCATCAGAAACAGCTTGTTCAGCTATTTCTAATTTACCATCTGATTTAGAAGTTTCTGTTTTTTGAGTTGCTTTACTTACAGGGTCTATTGCTTCTTTAGACTGTCCACCAAGTTTCTTTTCTAACTCTGCATACGACTTAGCTAAATCTTCAACTGAATTGAATTTTTCAGGTAAGCCTTCAGGTTTACTTTGTGCGGGCTGTGTCTCATTTACTTGTTCTACTGGTTTTTCTGAACCAGTTTCTTCTGTTTTTATTTCTACGCTATCTACCATTTTATTGTCCTTGTTGTTGTTTCATCATACCGCTAACCGCAGGTGCGATAGCTTTTTCAGCCATTCCCATTATCTGCTGGTTTTGCATTTGCGCTTGCATTTCTTCTTGCTCTTGCATTAGTTCTTCATTAGACTTAATAAGTCCTTCTGTATCAATTCCTAATCCAGTAGCAATACGTTTTATTAAATCCTGAGTATTCAAACTTTGAACTATCTGAGGATTTACTTGTGCTAAGTTTCCAATCTCAGCAACAAATTCTCTTAATTTTTGTAAATCATTTCCTCTACCTAAAGCTTCTACACCTGTAATAATTGTAGGTTTAACAGAATCTTTTGGTAAAGAAGGTATCTCATTTGTTTGAGACATTCTTTTCATTAATATTGTCACTAAAGGTAATTGAAATTCTTGAGACAATAAAGAATAAATACCACCCATAGCAGTTTCTAATTGCTGTGCCATATATCTAATTTCTTGAGCTGTAACTCTTTCAGCATCTCTTTGAATTGCAGTGTTTAATAAAAATGCATAAGACATTCTTTCTTCTAACTTAGCAATACTTCTTTCAACTACTTGTAAGTCATATTGTTTTTGTGCTTGTAATACAGAAACATCATCTTGAGTACCTGTAATAATATCTCCATTTCTAGTGTTAGCTAAATCTTTTTTTCTAGTTACAGAATTTGGTCTAACCATAAACACTACTTTAGATGATGCCGCCGCACTTTCTACAAGAGCTTGTGATAAACCTTCTAATGATTTTAAATCACCTAAAAATTCTTCAACATATCCTCTACCATAATCTTCATTATCAACTCTAACCATTCTTAATGCTTGGTAAGGTAAACTGTCTGTATTGTATGAACCAATAGAATTTTCTATTTTAATTCCTTTTACTTCTTGACAAGTGTAAAACTTTTTTTCATCTAATTTATAAACGTGTGTATATAAATCTATTTCTTCATCAGGTTTAAAATCTTCAAACTCAGACATTCTTTGAACAGTATCGTTATCTAAATATGTTGGATGAATAGTTTCTTTAATAATTATTTCAATAATATTTCCAGAAGCATCTCTTTTACAAACAAAATTTGTTAATGGAAATACTCTCATATTTCCTTTTTTTGGTAAATAAGTTAATACGTTACCTGCAACAATTAAATGTTTTAATGCTTCAAACACACTAACTCTTAAAGCTAGTTGTTCAATTTTATTTGAAACTTCTCTTTCAATAGTTGCTAAAGATTTTTCTACTTCAGACTTAATTTCTTTTTGTTGGTCTAAATCTTTTTTAGCTTGACCTGAAATTGATAATCTAAAAAAAGGTGAGTTAGGCGGAAGTAATAATAATAAAAGTTTAGATGCTAAATTGTTAACACCTCTAGCGCCTACTGATTGAAAGGGATTGTATAAATCTGTTGATGAATGAAAACCATCTGGTGGAAGTAAGGAAGGAATTGTAAGCTCACTACATTCTTGAGCTCTATCTAAGAAATGTTCTCTGTGTTGTTTTAAAGTTTCGTATCGCTCTTTAGCGCTTTGTTGTAGTCTGTTATTTAAGTACATATATTAAGATATATTTAAACCAGATACTGTAGGTATATTTAAACCAGATGAAGTTTGTAAAGCAGAAGTTCCTCTTTTTCTACTTGCTTTTTTAGCTACTGCTTCTTTTTCAACATCTACCGCAGTCTCAACTGCTGAAGCTTTTGTTTCTCCAATAGGAGATGGGCTTTCAACAACAGCTGGTGGCGGAGCTGGTTGTACCTGTGGTACCTTTGGTGCTGACATACACATAATTATTTCTCAGTCCTCTCTTTTAACGTATTGATAAATTTAACAACATCTCTCTGACCCGCTTGAAAATAAATTTGATTAGGCTGTTCTGTGACAGAAGCAGACTTTTCAGGGTAAACTTTGTTTAATAGTTTAATTAATTCATCTACCGTTGCAGGTAAAATTAAATCATCTTGGTCATTCATATGTTGTTTATTCTTCTAAAAAGGGCACTTTAGTCCCACAAACTTCCAGTTATTGTTCCTTTGTTATATTCTGTTGCTCTATTTTCAAAGAAATTAGCGTGTTCTACACCATTTAACACCCAGTCTAACCATCCTAAAGGATTGTCTTTTACCTTATAATTTGGTTTTAATGAAAGCTGTAACAGTCTTCTATCAGCAATGTATCTAATATATTCTTTAACTTCTTCAGGTTTTAATCCTCTAATACCACCCATAGAAAAAGCTAAATCAATAAATTTATCTTCTAAATCTACCATATCACGACAAGTTTGATAGATACTGGCTTTAAATTTTTCTGTCCAAATATTTGGGTTTTCCTTAATCAATTGATGAAATAATTTAATCATACTTTCAACGTGATGTGTTTCATCTCTAATAGACCAAGTAACAATTTGGCACATACCTTTCATTCTTCCATATCTTTGAAAGTTAAGTAACATTACAAATGATGCAAACAATTGTAAGCCTTCACCAAAAGCAGAAAAGCAAGCTATTTCTCTAGCTAAACCTTCTAATCCTGCACCTTTACTTTTAAATAAATATTCGTGCTTATTAGCCATTTCTTTATATTCTTGAAACGCTTTATATTCTTTATCAGGCAAACCAATTGTATCATTTAATAATGAATAACTGTGTGCGTGATTTGCTTCACTTGTAGCAATTGCAGACAACATCATTCTAACTTCTGGTGTTTTAAATTTAGGAATATATTTATCAAGATAAGCTTGTGCTATATCCACATCTCCTTGAGTAAAAAATTTTAAAATTTGTCCGATAAGATTTTTTTCTTCTACTGTTAATCTTTCGTTCCAATCTCTTACATCTTCGTGCAATGGAACTTCGCTTGGAAGCCAATGCATTTTTTGTTGCATATCATAAGCTTCAAAAGCCCATCCATAATCAAATGGTTTGTAGTATGTTCTCTTATCGAATAAACTCATATTTTATTTTTTAACTCCTTTAAATATTTTTCTTCTTCTTTTTGTTCTGGGTTTTTCTTTTCTACTTTTTTCTTACCCCATATATCGTGCCAATTATTTTTAAATTTTTCAGATGGAATGTGTTTACCATCTCTTATTTTATAACTGTTGAAACCCATAAATATAATTCTACTCCTTCTATTATTATTATAACAAGTAATTCTAATGCTAGGATAGTGTGATAAACTGTCCATAACACAGATTGCTTTGTTGTTTTTTGTTTTCTTTTTTTACGCTTTGTTTTATCTATATTGTCAAACATATTTACATCAGTCATTTTTTCCTTTTTTATATACAATCACAAAAAGTGTTAATTGTTGCTAATGTAAAAACATAGCCAATATAACCACCAAAGATTATAATTAATAATTTAGTGAACCAATCCATTATCCCTCACACGCAAGACAATCAGCTTCTGGTATAATTGTTCTTTCTACTTTTTTAGAAACTAATTCAGCACGTTTAATTGCTTCAGAACGACAATAATATAAAGTCTTTAAATTTTTCTTCCAAGCCAACATATGTATATCGTGAAGTTCTTTAATATTAACATCAGCAGGTACAAACACATTAACTGATTGTGCTTGACAAATATATTTTTGTCTATCAGATGCGTGTTCTATTATCCATTGTTGATTAATTTCTATTGCTGTTTTAAATATATCTTTTTCATTATCAGATAATTCTTTTAAATGTAAAACTGAACCTCTATTTGCCAAAATAGATGTCCAAGTTTTTTCATTGTTAATTCCTTTTTTATCTAATAATTTTTCTAAATATTTATTTTTAACTAAGAATGAACCAGACATAGTTTTTTGTACATAAGCGTTTGCTCTGTATGGTTCGATAGATGGAGAAGTTGTACCACAAATAATAGAACTAGAAGCGTTAGGTGCTACTGCTAATAAGTGTGCATTACGCAAACCAGTACCTTCCATATCAGGAGCTTCACCTCTTTTAATTGCTAGTCTTTTACTTTCTTCTACTGCTTGCTCTTTAATACTTTTAAACATTTTTATATTTAATGACTTAGCTAAAGCACCTTCAAAAGCAATTCCTTTAGATTGTAAGTATGCGTGAAAACCCATAGCACCTAAACCTAAACTTCTTTCATTGTTGGCACTAAACCTTGCTCTAAACAATTCATTTGGTGCTTTGTCAATAAAGTATTGTAATACATTATCTAAATATCTTATTAAGTCTGGTATAAATAAAGTATCGTTTTTCCATTCATCATATTTTTCTAAATTTACAGAAGACAAACAACAGACTGCTGTTCTATTTTCATCAGTTGCTAATGTTATTTCAGAACATAAATTAGAATGATGTACTTTTAATCCTAATCTTTTTTGTGTCTCAGGCAATGCTTCATTGATTGTATCTATAAATGAAACATAAGGCTCACCAGTGGCAACTCTTGTCTCTAATATCTTTAGCCACAAATTTCTAGCTGATATTGTTCTCACTACTTTTTTTGTATGCGGGTCAATCAAATTCCAAGTGTCATCATATGTTGGTTCTTTAATACAGTTATCAATTAACTGCATAAAGTCATCTGATATGTTTACACCGTGATGTAAGTTTAAACATTTTCTATGAACATCACCACCACTAGGTTTTCTCATTTCTAAAAACTCTATTATCTCTGGATGAGATATATCCATATAAGCGGCATAACTACCACGTCTTGTTTTACCTTGAGAGAAAGCAAGTATCTCACTATCAACTACGTGAAGAAAAGGAATTGAACCTGATGATTGTGAGCCACCAGAAGTTTGTGTTCCATCACTTCTAATATGTCCCCAGTAACCACCAATGCCACCACCAACAGAAGCAAGCCAAGCGTTCTCTGTGTAGTGTCCTGTTAATCCTTCTCTGCTATCACCAACATAATTTAAGAAACAAGATATTGGCATACCTCTTTTACTTCCGGCGTTAGACAAAACAGGCGTTGAATACATAAACCAAAGTTTAGATGCATAATCATAAATTCGTTGTGCCATTTCTTCATTGTCAGAAAATGCTTTAGCCGCTCTCATAAAACCATCTTGCGGTGATGTTTCTTCAGATAATAAATATCTGTCTTTTAATGTTGTCTTACCAAAATCAGTAAGTAATTCATCTCTTTCATAATTTATCATAGGAACTTCACTTCTATAAAATTTGCTCTATCTAAAGTTAAATAATTAATTGCTATAGGTTCAAATTCTTCTAACGCATCAAATACAGTTTGTTTGTTTAAAGAACCACAAGTGTAAACATCTAATTGAACAACCGCCGGAGCATCTTCATCCCAAGAATGAAAAGCAATGTGTGATGTTTCAATACATTGAACACAAGTCAATCCTTTGTTACCTTTTTTATTTACATACACAGCAACAGTATCTCCTAATGGTTTCATATTAATATTTTTTACTAATTTTTGAATCCATTTTTTAATAAATTCTACATCTGTTGGTGGGGTTTTTACAGTTGCTCTTATAATAATATGTTTATGTTCTAACATTCTTTAGTTCTTTCTCAATTATAAAATTAATATATTGTTTTGCTTTTTTTAAATCTTCAACACCACCTTTTTTACGCCAGCGTGTTATGTATTTAATAACATTACCTTCACAAAAATTTAAATTATTTGATATAATATAATCAATAGGTTCTATTTTATTCTGTGCATAGTGTGGCGGTTGCTTAATTAAATCTGCCATAGTTTTACTTTTCCTGTTTTTTTATTGTATTCTCCGTGTCTTAGAATACGTGCAACTCTAGCTTGTTGTAAAGCTTCAGCTTCAGTATATCCTTTTTCAACGTAAATCTTTTTAACAATTTTCCATAAGTCTAAAAGGGGAACGTTAGTATATTTCTGAATTAGTTTCTCAGCAGTTTTAATACCAACACCTTCAATACCATCATAACCATCAACTTTATCACCAGTTAATGTTTGTATCATAAACCAATAGTCTGCCATTCTTTGTGATATGTTTTGAACATTAAGACCATCAACAGATAAATTACAAGGAACAGTTTTTAAATCCTTATCTATACTAACAACAATACGTTCTTCATCAGTAGGTTCAGTTGACATAATACCTAAAATATCATCAGCTTCTAAGTTTTTCCACACAACACCATTATGTTTTTTAATTACATAATCACGCAATGCTTTTAATGTCATTGGTTTACGTTTGTCTTTTCTATTACTTTTGTAAGTAGGAAGTATTTCTTTTCTAAAATTATTAGTATCTGTCAATGCAACAATATAATCGTCTGCATTTAAACTAGCTCCTAAATCATCTATAACTAAATCAACATCTGCTTTACAAATGTTTTCATCACAATGTAATGTCCAAAGTCCATCACCCCAATGTGTGTCAACTTCATTATTAAGTGCTATCTTATATAATAAAATATCACCATCTATTAATAATACTTTTTTCTTTTGCATATTTTTATCCTATATATTAAATGTTAATAAATCTTCTTTAGGAATTATGTGTCCTTTAGAACTCCAGTTATCACCACCAATTTTGATGGGATATTTAACCATAAGTTTTTTAAGATGGTCAGTGGGTATGATTACCCAAACTTGATTTTCTCTCTCAGGTTTATACAAACATATTGCATAGTTTTTTGAATCTGTATTATATATGCCAGATACTTTTCCTCTGCTTTCAGTTTCAATATATACATTACCTGTCTTTATACATAACCTATCAGACTTACATTCTATCTTACCCTCTATTGCTTTTAAAAATTCATTTTCACAGTCTTTTCCAAACTGTAAATCTAAATCAAAACGAGGTTGTGCTTTAGTGCGTTTCACTCCAATTGTCTCCTATTTTATATTCACCAGTTAATGGAAGTCTTATATTAAAATATTCACCAGTGTCTTTTATTGCTTTTATGGCTAACTGCCCTACTTCTTCAGCATCTTTTTCAAGACACTCTACTTGTATTTCATCGTGCACCCAGACAACTTGTTGAGCTTCAGGGATTTTTTTAATTACTTTATCAAATTCAACAAGCCATCTTTTACAAACTAATGCGCCTGAACTTTGTAATAAAGTATTTAAAGCGGCGTGAGCTGAACGAACTTTAACTCGTCTTTTATCAAGACCAATTAAATACCCTCTCTCAGACGCTTGTTGTACATTCTCAATTAACCTACTTAATGCAGGTAAATTATTTAAGAATCTTTTTTTAATTTTAGATGCTTCAGCAACTGTTTTGTTTGTAACTTCCGCAATCTTTTTAACACCACCACCATATAAAAAACAGTAGTAAAATCTTTTGGCTAAGTCTCTATTGTCTAACCCTGCTAAAGTCTGTGTTTCAGTGTGGATATCGCCATCCAAGACTACTTTTGCATAGTTGCCATTATCATACTTAGCCATATAGTGAGCCAACATTCTCACTTCTAAACCTGAGACATCAATGCCTACAAGTTTTTTACCTATTGGAACTGTAAATAACTTTCTACATTCTTTGCCATAAGGTACAGACACGCTTGGTATCTGTGCCATATTAGGATATGAATGAGTTGCCCTTGCAGTCACTGTTGAATTAGTATTACAAGTGCCGTGTATTCTATTATTTTTTTCGTGTTTCAACCAAGCTTGTGCTCCGGTTGCAAGTTGTCCAATTCTTTTATCTAATAAAAAATGCTCACACAATATTTGTGCAGGTGGATAAGATAAACTTTCTAATATAGTTTCATCTAGTTTAGGCTTACCATCATCAGTATAAATTGTAGGTTTCCAATTATACATTTTAATTAATCTATCTGCTATGTGCTGTCTGCTTGAAGGATTAAACACAACAGTTTTTTCTTTATAATATATTTCACCTTTAACATAACCTTTTGCTTTGTTATTTACTTTAGGTACAAATGGTATACGTTCAATTTTAGGTGGGAATATTTCTTGAAGTTTATTTTCAAGCTCAAGTCTTCTGCTATTTAATTTTGAATATAATTTTTTAGCTTCATCAGTATTAAAACTAAAACCATATACTTCTTGTTTATAAATTAATTGTGCAACACTATGTTCTAAATCCATAGCTTGTTGTGAATACTTAATATCTTCAATCATCTTATAAAGATTATAAGTTACCTCAACATCTTGTTGACAATACTCTAACATCTCAGGTGTATAATTTTTCCAGTCAGTATCAAACTCAGCTTTGTAATTACCTATTCTATTACCCCAAGCTTTTAAACTATGTCTTCCAATACAATCTCTAGGAAAATCTTTACGTTGAAAATCTTTTTCTTTTACATCTGGAAATAACAATCTTGTTGCTACAAGTGTGTCAAAAATTTTTCCCTTAAAATCAAAGGCAGGATATAATTTTTTAATTACTGGTATATCAAATTTAATAATGTTATGACCAACAATTAATTCAGCTTTAGATAATTTATTTAAAGCATCTTCTTTACGAAGAAGTAACATTTCATTTGTGTTTATATCTTTTAAAACAATACAATGTATTTGTGTTACATCATCTAACAACCCATCTGTTTCTATATCAAATATATATTTCATATTTTTATTACTTTCGTTTTTACTATATTAACCGTAGGAATTGTTGTGACGTTACCAACGTCAGCAACTGTTTCATCATCTGAAAAATTTATATCAGCACAAATTATATGTACTTCTTTATTCTTTTTTATTAACCATCCTGATGAAACGCAAATTGTTGGCGTTCCTAATTTAGCCATTTGTAAACTTGACCATTCAGAATCACTCACTGTATCTATCCACCAACACATAACAAATTTAGCGTTAAGTGTTTTTTTATTTATAACAGGTAATTTCATTTAATGTATATGTTTGTGTAATTTAACATCAACGTTCCAAGCCGCTTCTTCACCATTAAGAGCCAAGCCCATTAAGGCTTCTTGTAATAATGATGCAGAATTTTCTAAAGCAACGTGTAATGTTACAGGTTTGTTTTGTCTTTTAGCATTTTCAACTGCTGATAAAACATAGAAAGTCCAAGAGATAGCAGTAATATTTTTGCTATCAATTTTTTTCTTTTTAATTATTTTAGAAGTCATCAATTGTTTCTGCTTGTACTTCAGACAAACAACCAGTTTCTAAATCATAACGTAAACTACAAGCTTTACCAGTCTCACCACTAAATCTATTTTTTAATACATTTACTTGTGCAATATTATTTTCAGCTTGCAAATCTCTTGATAATCCAAGAACCATATCAGATAGCTGTGCTATACTTTGACTGCCTCTAAGACTATTCATAGATACTTGCAAACCATCTTCATAACCTTTGTTACCATCTTTAGTTCTTGATAAATGTGATACAAGTATTAAACCAATACCAGTTTCTTCAACTAATGTTCTAAGTTTAGCTACAAAATAATCTATTAATTTACGTTCATCATTTGTATTAGCATCACCTAATGCAGACAAAGCCATATGCAAATGGTCAAGTATTACATAATCAACACTACAAGCTTTAGCCATATATCTAATTTTAGATAATAAATTGTCAGCAACTGTGCTTCCAAAATGATTATATAAATAAAATTTACCGCTACCAATTGTAGAGTTAAAAGTTTCTTTTAATTCTTTTTCAGTAACACCTTCTCTAGTTAAATGTAATGGTTTCTTTAATTCAACACCCATAATGCCAAGAGCACTACGTTTAATACTTTCTTCTAAAGCAATGTATCCAACAGTATAATTATTTTTTAATAAATGTAATGCTACGTGCCTACAAAAACTAGATTTACCTACGCCACTACCTGCTGTAATAGTAACTAACTCACCTTTTCTTAAACCGTGTGTTTTAATATTTAAACATTCAAATGGGTAAGGTACTGTAATTTGTTTATCTTCTTTTTGTATTTCATCCCACAAATCAGAGCCCAATACTATTCCATCAGGTCTGTAAGCTTTACTAGCCCAAATACAATCAGTAAGTTCTTTTGTTTTATTTGCTAATAACATTTCGTTAGCATCTTTTAATGGTAACGTACAAATTTTAGCTTTGTTTGGTGAAAATAATTTAGCACATTCTAATGCCGCTTTTTGTCCGTGTTCATCTTGGTCAAAACAAAACACAACACTTTCATAACTCTCTAACCATTCAAGTTCTTTTTGAATATCTTTTTTTGCACCCTGTGCACCAGACTTTATACTTACTACTGGAAATTTATTTTGATTGACACGAGAAATTGATAAAGCATCTATTTCACCTTCAGTTATGATAATCATTTTACCACCATCACGCCATAGATGCTGTCCAAATAATCCTGATTGTCTTGCATCACCTAACCATTGAAAAGTTTTATCAGGGTATCTTAATTTTTGTGCTACAAGTTCTTTATCTTTGTTATAGTAATTTGCTATTTGACAAGGTCTGCCAAACCAAGCGCCAGTTTGATAATTAAATTTTTGCGCTGTATTAAAATCAATATTTCTTTTTGATAATGCTGTTACATTACCAGAAATAAAATCTTTACTTACTTCGTTTGTTTGTTTCAAATCTTCCACTCCTTTTTTTAATGTGTTACAAGAAAAACAAAAACTATGCCCATCATCATAGATAGAATTAGCGTCACTAGAATTGCACTCATCACAATGTGTGTGATATAAAAAGTTACTTTCAGTTTTATCCATAAAATTTTTTGCCTAAATATTTTGAGTTTAGCTTACTGAATATGAGCACACACTCAGTAAGCAACAAACAAACTATGTCAACAATTCTTTTACATCAAATTGAGGACATAATGAGTTAGCCACATCTCTGTGACCAACAACTTTAACATCTTTGTAATTGGCTTTTAAAACATCTATGAGTTTAACTAAACTATCATATTGTTTGAAAGTAAAATTACAATCTGGTTGTCCATTAACATTTTGTCCACCAACTAAACAAATGCCAATGGAATTTTTATTAGACAAGGCAACATCTGTTTCAATATGTGCGCCTGCAATCATTATGTCTCGACCATCCTGTATAGAACCGTCTCTTTTTATGACTTTATGAAAAGCGCACGAGAATAAACCTTCTTTTCTATGTTGCTTGTCTAAATCTTTAACATCTAAATTTTGTTTTGGATTTGTATTAGTTGAATGAACAACAATGTACTTTGTTTCTTTTCTTATATTGTTCATAACCATCCTTCAGGAACGTGCCTGTCTGCATATTTAAATCCATACTTATCACACCACATACCGTATGTAGTATTTGATTTTTTACTTATTCTAGTTTTTGAATTGCTAAATATAATTCTAATATCTAAATCAGGATGCTGTTCTTTTATAAGACGCATTTTCTGACGGTCTTGAGAAGTAAAGTAACCTTTAGTCTCAATGTAAATATTATTTTTAATTAAATAAAAATCAGGTGTGTAAGTATGTATTTTTTGTGGTTTAACGTAACTTAATTTTAGTTTTTCAAATTTATATTCAATTTGTTTAGTGTCAAGTTCAGAAGCAATTGCTTCTTCTAAACCTGACCTAAAACCGTGACGCAAACCAACTTGATTAGAAGTCAGCTTCTGCTTTTTCTTCTTGTACCACATTTGTGTTTGCACTTTCTGGCGCTGTATATCCGCCTTCAACATTGTTAAAGCCGTAACCTTCAGCATTGCCAGAACCACCCTCAACTAGCTTAGTTATTTGCACTGCTCTTAATCTCAGACTTACGCCTGCGCCTGCCATTGCAGTGAACCAGTGAACTAACTCAGCACTAACTTTCATCTCACTTCCAGACCAAACGTTAGTATCAATTAAAGGTTTACCAGAACTATCAAATATTGCTACTTTAAATGGAATTACTTTTCCATCTTTAGCAATTATTTGTGCTTTTCTTTTAAATTTGAAAATAACATTTCCAGTTGGAACATTTTTTTCATCCATTTCTTCTTCATATGGTGGATTAGCACGTTTAATAGTTTTGCCTTTATTTTTTTCTTTAGCAATTTTTAAACTAGCTTCCATCTCAGCGTTAATCTGTTTGATTAATGGCTGTGCCTTATCAAATGGAACGATAAGATTTACTTTGTAATGACCATCAGTATCAAATTTAGTATCTGGTTGTGTTAACCAAGCATACTGACTAATACCTTCAGGGCTTACAATCTTTACATAATTGTTTTTTGACATTTTATATTTCTCCGTTTAGCTTTTTCATTTAGTGTTTCTCCATTCTACTACGGGTACTTTAATGCTTACGCAAAAAAGAACTCACTGACCCGCAATTTTTCTATATCTAAATCACCTTTGGCGGGTACTTCAGGTAATTTACTGTGTAACTCAACAGGTAATTGTTTAAGAACATCATTCCTGAAATTTTCAAGAATATCAAATTCAGTAAACATTTTAATAAATGCTTCTCTAATACATTTATTAAGTGTTTCAACATCACCTGCGGTTGTGCCAAATGAATCGTGAACATTACAAAAGTTTGTAATACCATTTTTATATGCTATGTTAACTGTACTCATCATAGCGGCACTATCCACTGAGTGGACAAGATTAGGAGCCACTCCATTTCCCATTCTTAACTTATCCGTTAAATCAGTCTCAATGTTAATTCTAGGTTTAATAACTTCACCCATCAACATAGCTTTAACTCTTTTAGATTTCATTTCCGGATATGACTGATAAACTGGAAAACCAACAGGCGTAACCCAATGCACGGGTAATTGTTCTTTAGCAACTATCCGAGCAATTGTTTGAAGGTAATCCATCCCAATTCTAGCTGATTTTAAATTATCACCTATACTGTCCCAAATGACACTTGCTAGGTAACTAGCAGGTTTAAATATTTCATCTTGAAAGGGATGGTTTTCACCTTTGTCTTTACGTTTTGTTAAATCTTCAATAACGAAGTCAGTACAAGAATATCTTGTTGAACCATAACAAATGGTCATAATACTTCTTTTAGTCGTTGAACGTTTAACACCGTAGTCTAACCACAACTGAGCAAAAGGTTTATTTTCTTTTGCATCTAGTTTTAGTTTGTCAGTAACAGCATCAGCAACCAATTGATAAATGTCTTGTGGTTTATCAGTTGGCAATAAGTTAACTAACTTACCGGCTTTACTGTCTCTTAACATTAAAGAATAAATTTGAAGACCATTACAAGACCCATCAACGTTAACAGGTATCTTAGAAATAAATCCAAAACCTTCTTCTTTAAATCTTTTCCATTCATCACAAAATGCTAAAAATTGAAAAGGATTAGAAGCTTCTTCCCATTGTCTATTTGACATAGGGTCTTCAGCACATTTAATAATCCAACTTTCATTATTATTAGTCCAAGCAACACGGTCATCAAATGATATTTTATCTTCACCGTACATATTAGCACCGTGAATAGACAACCAATAGTCACCTTTGTTTTCTTTTGTGATTGCTTTGCCATTTGAAAATGACAACAACGCTTTGGCACCACCAATAGATTGATAGTTTAAAAACGCCGGCACTGCATAAGCTCTACCTCTAAAATCTAATTGCAACGGAAAATATAAAGTTGCATAGTTTTTAAATTTTTGAGCTAACCAAATAATTTTAGCATACAGTAAACGTTTAGAAAACATTCTTGCATTTTCTGTGTGCGCCACAACAGCTTTTTTCTTCCAAGCTCTACGACTATCAACATTCGTTTCAATATCGTGTGGTTTATTTGGAATATCATAATTAGTGTTTGGCGGCATACCACCAACAGCTAACCCTTTGTCCCAAGCTTCTTGCATTACAGATAAAATAAAATTATTTATCTTAAATGGTGTTGCTTGCATTGTGTTAACAGCATTGTAAACTTCAGGCATATCAAAGTTTTCTAATTCTTTTTTAAACAATTTATTTTTTTGTTTAACCAAGTCTAACTCTGGTAATTCTTTAGTCCAATAACCACCCCCAACAACTGTGCTCCATAACTTCGGCGGCATAACTGTGGGTAAATACTCAGGATTAAGTAATTCATTAAAACTATTTCTATTCTTAATCCATTCTCTAGTAGTTTCTGTTTGTTTTATTATTTTAGCTTTTTTATGTTTTACAGTTTCAGTTCCAATTTCAATTAAACCTGTAGCATAAATCATAAGCTCAACTAAACGTAAACCAACGTGCAACTTAACAGGTGTTGTCCATTCTTCCCATTTCATTACTGCATCACGTTTAGCGCTTTCTCTTAGTTTTCTTCTTTTGTAAGTATAATTAAAACTACGCTTATCTAAATCTTGTTTTACAGTTTGGTATAAATCAGGATTTAAAAACTTAAAATTTCTAAGCGATATTTCAGTTTCAACTTTACCACCCAATGATATGCACGTTGCAGTCAATGGTTTATATTGTGTTATTGTATTGATTATGTGTTTTCCAGTGATTAAAGCCAATATTTCAGGTTCTACTTCACACATTTTTAGGAAAGCAATAGATGGTTTACCTATTGTTTTTTCGGATTGTTCTTGTATCCATTCAGCAATAGCTTTTGCCAAAGGTCTTATAGTGTTTGCTACCATTACTTTTCCGTAGCTTGTAACACTTTCTTCTTCTCGTTCTATATGAGATTGTAAACGTTTATTAGTTCTATTAGAACCTAATTTACGCATCTCTTTTTCGTGCTCTACTTCATCAGCATAAGTAGGCATACTTTCAATCAGTCTTGCCATTTAACTAACTCCTTTAAATTTATGGGTTATGTTTTGTATATCTACTACGGGTACCTTAGTACGCAACAACAAAAATAATTAAGACAATAAATACCAATAATATGTATTTTATAATCCTAATGTATTTTTGATGTATTATTTTACCAAACAATATCATTAATTTACCTCAGTTATTAAATTACCATCTAAATCATATCTTATATCATAACGATTAAATAAGTCTGGATTAGGCATTTCTCTTTCTTTTTTACAATCTTTACAAAAACAATCGTGAGCAAATCCCACAATTTCTTTTAAATTACCATTTTCATTTCTGTAAAAAAGATAATCTAATTGACTTGTTTTTTCTATTACACCTTTTTTAACAAGTCTTTTTGCTAATGTTTTAATGTTTATCATTTTTATTATATTCCTTTATTTGTTTGATTTGTTTCGCCGTCAAGTCAACAACCTGACTAAACGGATTATAGTTATTTTTTTTCTTTTCTATGTAATCAGAGTATTTTTCAGACACTAAAAACAATAGAGCGCAAACAATACTTCCTACAAGTAAAATTTGCAATTCAAGTGATATGTCAATTATTAAACTTATTATACCACTCATATTAGGTTCAATCATAATTATCCTTTTGTTAAATGATTATAACAGACTAAGCGGCAACTACGCCGCCTAGTTTCGACTATTAAAGTCTCATCAGTGTTATTATTTTTGATATTCGTGTTGATTTATAACTACATTAAATTCAACAGTGCAACCATCGTGTGCTTCCATAATTTCTTCTAATAATGGAATAAATTGCCTATGTTGCAATCCTTCATTTGAACCAATAGTTACTTTGCCAACATCTTTGTCATACTTATCTTTTTTATCGTTGTATTTTTCGCCTTTTACTTCAATGAAGTATTTATCTATATACATATTATTTACCTTTTATTATTTTTTGTTTTAACTGTTCAAACTTAGCTTCTTCTTCAGCTTTTTTAATTTCAGCTTTAAAATAGCTACGCTCATTATTTACATCTACATCAACAGGCGGTTGACACGGTAAACCAGAATTATCAAACCATTTACCCGTACTTGTCAGATAATATTTAGATTTAACTTTTTTGATTTTACAACTATCAATCTCGCCGTCTGGTCTAACAAGATAAACAGATTTGTTTACATTCATATATAAACGCTCAATCCATTTATCATTGATAAAATTAGATGCAACATTATTTAAAACAGCCATTAGTGACCTGCCTTAGTGTAACCGTTATTAAGTAACAAACGTTGTTTTAGTCTGTTATTTCTAAAAACAGTTTCATCTTCTTCCACTTTTTTACGCAAAAAATTATATAAAATTTTATATATAATATTCATTGTTGTGCTCCGTTGTTTGTTTGTTTAAGCTTTCTGAGCTCATCAGTTACGGCAAAACCGTAAGACAATACGCCGTCTAGTCATTAACAGCGTATTGTTTCGCTCTATTATTTTTTAATTATTAAATGTTTAAGAAAATAATATAACCTTTGTAATTGATATCCTAAATAGCTTTCATTTTCTAATCTTAATAAATGGTGACTATCTGTTTTGGTCATTTCTTCCCATTGTCTTTTACTTATCATTTTTGCAACGCTCCGTTTATTGATTTAAATTTATAAGTTTATACAAACCATCTTTTATTTTTTTTCTAGTGGTTGCAGTATTTTCATTTAAAAATAAACTTCTATATTTTGAAGTAGTCCTTGAATAGTTCCAAGTTTCAACATCTAAAAAAATACCGTCAAAATTCTTTTTAACTATTATTGAGTTGTAACTTTGAAAAAAAGTGTTGCCATTATCATCATTTATTACAAATTGATTTGCAACAGGATTACCAGTTTTAGGGCTTAACATATTTTTCACATTCATTTTTATTCTCCGTTTTTGTTGTTTGTTTGTATTTAAAAGTTGCATATTTGTAGATATACTCTTAACGAGATAATGAGTTTCTTTTCCCAACATATGCAACAGACCAAGCGGCAAATCTGCGCCGCTCAGTTTCGGTTAATAAAACCTCATCAGTGTTACTTTAAATTTATAATTTTTGCTTTATTGTTTAAAGATAAAAAAACAGCTTCCTGTTTTGAGAGCTTACCATACTTAACAATTAATTCTTTAATAAATTTTTTGTTTTTAGAAGTATTTTTGTAAGCTATTTGAATAATAGAAATAGGCTCATCATACAATTTGCCTTTGTCACTAATCCAAGCGCCGTTTCCGTCAGATATGGTACAACCGCCAAACTTTTTACAAATTTCTTTTTTTAGCATTGTAGGCGTTGTTAATTTATAACCTTGATTATCATATTTAGGAAACATTATTTGTGCTATATCCATTTTATACCTCATTTAGTTTGTTTGTTTTTTGGCGGGTATACCTCTGCCCGCCGCAGAGAATTACAGAGTATATTTTAGAGGTCGCAATTAAACCTCTGGTATCTTCGAAATTAACCCCACGAAGAAATACGAGAACGAGGGCTTTGGTCAATCCTAGTGCGGTTCAACTGTCCGAAAACATTGCTACTTATCTAGGGTTCCTCTATCGCCTTTGACCGTTGTCTGTTTCGCAGTTACTTTCTGCTCATCAGTCATAGAAAAACTATGATACAAACAACTAACCAACCTACTACGCTTGCAGAGCGTCCGCCTTTGGCTTGCGAGGGTTTCCCATACACTTTAAAGACAACTAGCCCAGATTAAGCCTATTAACTGTAGGCGTGACCGTGTATGGCTCTATATTTTTTTATGGTTTAAAGTTTTAAAAAATAAACAAAAAATAAACTATAAGCCTTATTTCATAGTTAAAAGCCAATGTCAACAGCAAAAACAAAATAATTGCTATGTGCGTCAAAATGTGCCAATTTAGAAAAAAACAGGCATATCTTTGTATATTGTCTTTATTACTATTACTTTAATAAATAAGTAAGTGAGCATAACTTTAATACTACCCTAAGTAGTACCCTAAGTAGTACCCTAAGTAGTACCCTAAGTAGTACCCTAAGTAGTACCCTAAGTATTACCCTAAATAATACTTACTACTACTATTACTCTATACTATATACCTGTAAAGCCTGTTTATACTAATACGGGTACTTTAATTAAAAATTTAATGTGTGGCTCAAGGTTAGTTTAAAGTGTTCTATGTGTCTCTATGTGTCTCTATGTGTCATTAAAGGCTATGTGTACGCCTGTTCTTTAAACTAAAAAAACAGACTAGCTCACGCACGCAACAAAACATTTTTGCACGCCCGCCGCCGCAGTGAGCCCTTAGTTACCCATTAAGTGTGGCTTTTAAGTCACATTATGTGTGCCTA
>Ga0208019_1000220_pt1 | contig 31957 bp, 33 predicted proteins | sample CB_VirMetaG_5_FD_184540 | JGI IMG/M metagenome (GOLD analysis project Ga0208019, IMG submission 184540) | Freshwater to marine saline gradient viral communities from Chesapeake Bay - CB_1508_1D Viral MetaG (SPAdes) (version 4) | ecosystem: Environmental > Aquatic > Marine > Coastal | place: USA... | reverse complement strand
ATAAGAGGGACGATTGTGTAGAAGCATATCGTGCTTATTACAGGGGGGCCAAGGCTTCCTTTGCTAAATGGAAAACCCAACAGCCGGAGTGGTGGTAGAACTATGGTGACTAAACGAATCAAGTACAAGGCTCGGTCTTGGTCTGGGTCTTGGCCTTTGTCTTGGTCTAGGTCTTTGTCTAGGTCTTGGTCTATGTCTGGGTCTAGGTTTGAGTCTGGGTCTTGGTCTTTGTCTAGGTCTGGGTCTGGGTCTGATTAGGAGGAAGAACTATGGTGACTAAACGAATCAAGTACAGGGCTTGGTCTAGGTCTGCGTCTGGGTCTGTGTCTAGGTCTTGGTCTTGGTCTGGGTCTAGGCCTAGGTCTAGGTCTGGTTCTTGGTCTAGGTCTAGGTCTGGGTCTGGGTCTTGGTCTTGGTCTGGCTCTTGGTCTGGGCCTGAGTCTATGTCTGGGTCTAGGTCTGACTAGGAGGAAACACGTATGGCAACTAAGCGAACCAAGTACAGGTCTAGGTCTAAGTCTGGGTCTGAGTCTAGGACTATGTCTATGTCTTGGTTTAGGTCTAGGTCTGTGTCTGTGTCTTGGCCTGTGTCTAGGTCTGGGTCTGAGTCTTGGCCTGTGTCTTGGTCTTGGTCTGACTAGGAGAAACATCTATGGCAACTAAACGAACCAAGTACAGGTCTATGTCTTGGTCTGGGTCTAGGCCTAGGCCTAGGTCTAGGTCTGGGTCTGGGTCTAGGCTTTGGTCTAAGTCTAGGTCTAGGTCTTGGTCTGGGCCTTGGTCTGGGTCTAGGTCTAGGTCTGGGTCTAGGTCTGGCTAGGAGAATGAAACCTATGTGGAATATCTCTTCAAAGAAAGTAGGCGGTATCCTTTTCATAAAGGTAGGACGCCTCTGCTTTTCTTTCTGCGTTACTCGCGAATACAAACCACTACAACAGGAGTAAAGACTATGCCAAAGTTTATCTACATGGAAGCCGCCCCAGTCCTGAAAGGGGAGGCTCGAAAGTATGCCGGCAGCTATCGAAAGATGGCAGTGGTTGAACTTGAGGATGGCTTCGAAGGCAGGCCTAAGATGATATCCGAAAGAGCAAGGGGAGTGGTCCAAGTGGTGGCCAACGTAACGGCTCACATGGGCAGCACCATGCGTAGCTACGGCTATCGCGAGAGGATCAGGCTCAAAGAACTAGCCGATGATCTGAACAATGGAGAAGAAAATGTTATCTGAAATATCCTTCAACAATGTTTACCTCAACTACAAAGGCTCTATCGTTTCGATAGCGCAACACAGAAACGAAAGGGGTGACACTCTCGTTCAGGAAATCTATGTGATTAACGGAGACCATGACCCCCTGAGTTTTGAAGGTACCCCTCAGTCTCTCATCGAGGCACTCGGTGAGATCATGAAATTTCTGGATAAAGAGAACCAGTCCAACCCACCAGTTGGGTATCACTATTCTCTGCCCTTTGGCAACGGGAGTGTTTGATAATGACTAAAATCGCAGCGCCTGAGTGGAGGCTCCGAACATTACAACGTGTGCAGTGGGCGTCTCAATACGAGAAGGGATATTTAGCAAGCCACTTCGACAACGGACTGAGAAGGGCGGTCAGTATAATCGTGCAAGAAGGGCTGATTGAAGAACGACGCATCCCACCTAAGTATGGGTTGTCTTATTTCATTACTCCTAAAGGGGTATCCGAAATAGAAAGGCTTTCATAATGCGAATGGAAGACAGACCAAAGGGGGATCTCAGACATCCCTGTACCCGTTGTCAGAAGGAAGCACAGGATATAGTCCACATAAGTGGGAATCTATGTGCGACATGCTACCTCACTCTTAGTAAAATAAAAAAAGGTTGACCAACAGCCTAGTTTTTTAGTATAAAAAGTGTGTCACTAACGGCTGCTATGAAAGGAAATGCAATGCCGCTCGATACCGTTATCTCTTTCCCGAACATGAACCAAAATGTGTTTGGGGAAATCCCAGAAGATGTAAACTTCGACATCTTCTTTGAGTCGTCCCGTGTAGCACACAAGAAGTACGTTGTGAACGCTGTAACGGGTGATCCGCTAGATGTAGTAGGGTCAAAGTTTAAGTGTGCTTCTCACCCCGAATACTTCTCCCGTGTACAAGATACAATTAGGGACAACCTAAGCATTCACGATCTTCAAGATGCTAAGGTTAGCTGGAAGACAGCACGCAATGGGTGCTTTGCTCTGATGGATATTACCCTGCCGAACGTCCGTTACAGCGTCACCACTAAGAAGCATCAAGTGGATGTTGCGCAGCGTGTCATTGCCTTGCATGGCATTGATGGGCTATGCTCCAATCAGGTTTTCTTTGGGGCGATTGATGCGTTCTGCACAAATGGTATGATTGTTGGTGATTGGGATAAAGTTAAGCGTAAGAACACTGCTAACTTCAGCTTAAATAGCTTCATTGATGAGCTAAATAAGGCTAAGGTGGAGTTCCATGAACATGGCAGGGTCTTACAAACGTGGGCCGAAAAGGAACTAGCCTTCGAGGATGTTGAGCTACTGCTTCCAGAGATCGTAGGCAGTAAGCGTAAGGCTGAGAAGATGGGGCATCTCTACCTTGAGGAAACGCAGACGCGAGGGCATAATGTGTATGCATTGTACAGTGCATTCACTAACTATGCCACGTATGCGGATGAACGTAATGGGTTTAAACTGAAAGCCTCTGATAATGACAATGAGGCAGTGAACATGTTTATGCGGGAACAGTCCGTAATAAAGTGGGTAAACAGCCCACAATTCAAAGCCCTTGCAGCCTAGGCTGTAATGCTTTCATCAGGGGAGGGGTTAATTCCCCTCCCTATTTTTATGGAGGATGCTATGACTACCAAAACATTTGGAGATTTAATTAATTTATATAAAACCCATGAACGCATGTTGAATCTAAAGGATACTACACAAAAACAGTACCTTTATTTTCTACAGGTTATAGAAAAATATATCCCTGATCTTAACGTGGATGCCGCGTCTATAGACAAGGAGTTCGCTGTTGATTTTTATAACAGAATAATGAAAGACTATTCTGCTACTATTGGCCGCATGTGTGTACAGTTATGTAGAACAATGTTTCATATCGGAAAGGTGGGCATTCCAAATCCTTTTGTAATGCAAACTAAGCCTTATAAAACAATATGCACTCCTATATGGACCCATTCTCAAGTTATGAAATTTCTTGAGGCGTGTTATGCAGATTTTAAGTGTAGAAATATAGGTGTTATATCCCAACTAATCTATGAATGGGCTCAGCCTCCGGGCATTATACGAACACTAAAATGGGATAGCATAGACTTTAAGTCTAAGATTGTAACCCTAGCACAAAACCATGGCGCAAATTTATATCTTGAGATTGAAGACCCTTTAATTGACCTGCTTAAGCAGCAGGAGAGAGACTTTGGATTTCAAGAGTATGTTGCGCCTAGCATGAACCCCGTAAATGGGAAGTACCAACCTTATTCTATATACAAATTTAACTACTACGCAAACAAGATTAAGGAACGAGTTAATTTACCTACTGAATTAAAGGTACATTATCTACGCAGGACTGCTGTTTCGCAGATGAAAGCTGCTGGATTATCTAATTCTGATATCGCATCAGTGGTAGGATTCCAAGAGGATAGGGGTGTAAGAAATATAGTTAATACATTTGCACATCTTAACATGGTTAAAGCACGTACTAGACAAAAAGTGTAGATCGTGCTACGTTTTAACTCTCTTAACAAGGGCAAGAGAAAACATGAACCTAAACAAGTATGTAGAGGAGTTAGGTTTAGCTTTAGGAGAGACAAGAAGGTCTAACTGTCCTGTCTGTAGGGGTCGTAACACATTCACTGCATCTAATATGAATGGGAGGATTCTATGGAATTGTTATAAAGCAAGCTGTAGTATTAAGGGTACTGGAAAAACTAATATGTCAGCTGCTGACGTATTAAAAGTTATGCGTAAAGGTACGGAGGATACCGTACCTTTTATGTTTGACTTTAACAAGCCTGCCTTTTTAGTACAGCAATTCTCACCAGCGGCCATAGAATGGCTGACAGAATGGGGTATTGACAGCAAGCACGTTTTGTACGACATTAAGGATCATAGGGTAGTCTTTCCTGTCTACCATGAAGGTATTCTTGTAGATGCAGCAGGTCGCGCGATTGGCTACAGAAGACCTAAATGGTTACGGTATGGCAGGTCAGGGCTACCCTATGTACATGGAGAAGGAGATGTCTGTGTCTTAGTAGAGGACTGTATAAGTGCTTATGTAGTGGCCAGTAGCAGTGTCACTGGCTTAGCTATTTTAGGTACTTCTCTTGCAGACAGGCATATAGAGCTGCTTAAGCAATATCGACGTGTTATAGTGGCTTTAGACCCGGATGCTGCTGATAAGACACTTAAGTTTACCCGTATGCTTAGGTCATCCTTACCTGACGTGAAGGCTCTAAAATTGAAGGATGACCTTAAGTACCGTATCACTGAAGACTTACAGAGATTGGAAGACTTAGTATGGAGCTAATGATACTGCGTTCTCTAATGGATTACTCTTTCCATGAGGACCATAATAATTTTAAGTGTCCAACGGCCATCTTCTCTCAGGAAGGTCAGAAGATTAAGAGGGCAATAGATGAGGCAGTAGGTTTGTACGGTAGAAGCTTAGAACCTACGGAGGTTGAGGCTATTTACCTAACACAAAATCCTACCCTTACTTCATCTCAGAAAAGTACTATCTCTGACATTTTCCAAAAGATCTCCCGTGAAAAAGTTATTGGAAAAGATGTGGCACGAGACATCTTGTCTACTCTTTTTCAACAACACATTGGTGAAGAGATTGCAAACTTAGGGTTTGAATATGTCAATGGAAACAAGGCTTCACTAGAGGAACTCCGTAGCCTCTTAGAAAAGCACGAAGATAACTTTCTACCACGTGTAGAAGTTACTTGGGACAATCTCTCATTTGATGAGATCATTGCACAGACACTCAATAAACCTAAGTGGCAGTTTAATATTCCTTCTCTACAAAAGAAGGTCACTGGCATTGATGGTGGACAGTTAATTGAGGTAGGTGCACGATCTAACGTAGGCAAAACATCGTTTCATGCCAGCTTAATTGCAGGGCCGGATGGCTTTGCAGAACAGGGAGCTAAAGTCCTTGTACTATGCAATGAAGAACCAGTGCGTCGAGTATTGTTACGCTATGTACTAGCAGCTGCTGGCTATCCTGAAGGCGACATAATGAATAACTATGCCACAGCTACGTCACGATATAGTAAGATCAGCGACAAGATTTTTATTAAGGATGTCACCGAATACAAAATGGATTGGGTTGATACAGTCTGCCGTTCTTACAATCCTGACATTGTTGTACTCGATATGGGGGATAAACTAGCCAACATGAATGGTTATAGCCGTGTAGATGAAGCACTAAAAGCCAATGCAATCTACGCTAGGCGTATTGCAAAGCGACATGATTGCGCTATCTTCTACATGTCTCAGTTATCTGCAGAAGCAGAAGGTAAGATTGTATTGAACCAATCCATGATGGAGGGTAGCCGCACAGGTAAAGCTGCAGAGGCAGACCTTATGCTTTTGTTAGCTAAGAACCCTCAGCTATCTGACCAAGCAGAAGAAGATAATCAGAGACATATTAACATAGTTAAAAATAAGTTGACAGGATGGCATGGCATAGTGCATTGTGAGTTCGACTATAGAACAAGTAGGTATACAGCATAGGAGATTAATGTGACTACAACAAATGTTCGTACAACCAAACTTCAAACACAGTTTGAACCTAACACTAAGGTTACAATCTTTACAAACGACAAAGATGACAAAGCCAATGTCATCATTGTAAACAATGTAGTAGGTATTAATCATACTGCGCAGGGATATCAGTTGCTAACTGACACACAGGAAACTGTCTTTGTGTTATGGTCACATACCAAATACTTCCTGACAGGAGTAGAGAATGCCTCAGTATAAGTTCAGTGATCGCTCACTAAGAAATTTAATAGGTGTAAATATGCTACTTCAAACTGTTATGAAGATGGCAATACTAAAGTCTACCATCGACTTTGGTATTGGTGAAGGTGTACGTTCGGAAGAACGTCAGCAGTACCTTTTTGACACAGGAAAATCTAAGACATTAAAGTCTAAGCACATTACAGGTGATGCTGTAGACGTTTTAGTATATAAGAATGGTAGTATCGTCTGGGATCACGACGCCTTTGCAGAAGTTGCAGAGGCAGTCGCTTTAGTATCTAAAGAAATTAATGTCCCTATACGGTGGGGGGCAGCATGGACTGTACCTGACATTGGTAAATGGGAAGGTACAATGATTGGCGCTAGAACTTCTTACGAAGAGACAAGAAAAGGAGAGGGCCGTACCCCATTCATCGACTCTCCTCATTTTGAATTGCCGTAGGAGACTCCTATGAAACTTTCAATCTACTACAATGACGAAAATCACCGTAAGTCTGAAGTCTATAAGAAAGAAGGTGGTTTCTGTGTAGTCTTCTACGAACAAGGCCAGAAGATCAGAGAAGAAAGTTACCTAGGAAAGAGTGAAGACTACCACAGAGATAGTGCTGAGAACTGGGTACTAGGTATCAATACGCTACACTGATAAGCACTCTTAGCTCAGTTGGATAGAGCAACAGACTTCTAATCTGTGGGTCAGAGGTTCGAGTCCTCTAGGGTGCGCCAACTACATAAGGGGCAATTGAGGAGCAGTTATAATGGAATATAGCCTAAATATTAACAGCAGTATAAAGGTGAGCCACGGTGCCGCAGAAACTCTTGTAAAAAAAGTTCTTGTTGACTTATATAAAGACATAGACAAGAATGATGAAGACCTACGCAAAGCATTCATAACTGTGCTTAGGTTCTTTATGAACTACGATGAGTTTTTTGATTGGTGCAAAACAGGAGAATGAAATGGCTAGTGCGTCGTTAGCTGGGTGGACTGTAGCGCCCATTGTTCCTAACCAACCTGCCGCTATGGAGGATGCGATAGTTTACTTTGCTAGAGTATCTAATCCTACGGCCCAGATGGAAAATCTATATGGAGATAAGCTACTTAAGTATCTAATTAGACATAAGCACTGGTCTCCATTTGAAATGGTTAATGTTGTTCTAGAAATAGAAACATCTAGGGATATTTCTAGACAAATGCTTAGGCATAGAAGTTTTTCAGCACAAGAGTTTAGTCAAAGGTATTCAGCCACAGAAACTTTAGTAGACGCCAGAGAGGTTAGGCTACAAGATTATACCAACAGACAAAATTCCTTAGCTGCTAACGATCCTGAGTTAAAGGCTTGGTGGGAGGGCGCACAGAAAGAGTTATGCCGTCATGTGTTTCGTTTATACGACCAAGCACTTAAACGTGACATAGCCAAAGAGGTTGCTCGTTGTATCCTTCCAGAAGGATTGACTCGCACTAAGCTATATGTTAATGGGACAATGCGTAGTTGGATTCACTATGTAGAACTTCGTACTCATAAGGATACACAGAAAGAGCACAGACAATTAGCAGTTAAATGCGCTACTGCTATTTCAAATGTGTTTCCATACATTAACCAATTCGTTCAAGGGGACTAATACAAATGAAGTACGTAACTATTAAGCTTGATGTTGATACGGTTTTATCGGATGATGGTAACTTTGATATACTAGTATGGTTTGGTGATGATTCAGATGAACCTAAAGTAATTAACTATAACATCGACGATATGATTCAGTCTATGATTAAAGATTATCAATATCCTGATGGTAGGTTTAATGACGTTGATGCTACAGCATTAAAACTTCTTTTGTCTGCCTTTGAAAACAACGTACATATGGCAATAGATGCGGCACGCTTTATGTTAGATAGAAAGGCATGAGTAAATACTACGTAAACAAGTTTCTTGAACACGCGAGAACTGCTGCCTTGACTACACCCGGCGTACATTCCAGCAAAGGCAGCAGGTTTCGTTTAGGTGCAGTACTCGTAGATAAATACGTAGTTTGTTCTGGTGTAAACAGTTATAAGACACACCCCCTTCTGCGTCATAGAACACAGTGGCCACATTTACACGCTGAACAACATGCTCTCTTCAGGTATGGACTAGACAACTGTAAAGGTCTAGACTTATACGTTTGTAGAATACTTGCGGACTCATCTATGGCTTTATCTAAGCCGTGTAAAGTATGCACCCAATTTATCATAGAGGCTGAATTACGTACTGTATACTACTCTATAAACGATAGGCGATGTGGTGTCTTTAATGTCGCTGAACGTAGGCATTCGTCAATGTCGCTGTTCGATTACACCTGACGGAGGCTATTATGTTTTCTCCTGACTGCTATATGCTGCTACAGATAACCACTAAGCTAAGGAGTAGGATGCAGAATGATGACAGCTTCACACCTGATGACCTCTATTGTATATGGGAGGCGTATAAAAATCTATGTGACTACTGGGAATTAGTTTTCGAACATTTGAATGCCCCTCCTCCCTTGCATTAGGAGTACTCAATGCAAATCGTCTTAGACGTTGAGAATACGGTTACAACTAAGAACGGCAAGAAACACTTAGACCCCTACGAATCTACTAATAGTTTAGTGATGGTAGGGGTCAAATTTTTGGGGGGTGAGTCGAGACTTTTTACTTACAACCATAGCGATACTCGGTATGTCAGCAATAAGCAAGAGCTACAGGATATTTTATCTAAAACTACTCTCATGATTGGTCACAATATTGTACATGATCTAACGTGGTTGTGGGAGGTAGGCTTAACGTACGATAATCCTGTTTGGGATACCATGCTAGTAGAATACCTCTTACATAAGGGGTTAAAGAACCCCCTCTCTTTGGAGGCTTGCGCAGAACGTCGCTGCTTGCCTATAAAGAAGCAGGACACTCTTAAGCAATACCTAAAAGAGGATGTTAGCGTAGCTGATATTCCTCATGATGAACTGTCTTCTTATCTCCTAGACGACTTAGCTGTAACAGAACTCTTATATACAGCTCACCTTTCAGATCTACAGAGACCTGATAATGTAAGTCTTACTTCTACTGTGCAACTAACGAACAGGGTTGCTTTGTCATTAGCCAAGATGAATAAGAGCGGTTTCTCTGTCGATAAGGAAGTCTTAGAAGACGTTCGTGTTCAGTACACAGATGAACGTCAGCAACTAATCAAAGAGTTAGATGAGAATACAAACAAGCTTATGGGGGACTATCCCATAAATCTAAACAGCCCAGAGCAGTTATCTTGGGTAATCTATTCTAGAAAGCCACTAGATAAAAAGAGTTGGCCAGACCTATTTCATAGAGGAATGAATGCAGCGGAATTTAGAAGTACAGTATCCAGTGGTAGTGAACTCATATACAAGAAGACAGCTAGACAGTGTAAAGTTTGCTACGGCAAAGGTAAAGTCTTCAAAACAAAAAAGGATGGAAAGCCTTTCTCCAAACCTACTAAGTGCAATGGCTGCGAGGGAGAAGGCTATCTGTTTGTATCTACTAATGAAGTAGCTGGGCTAAAGTTTAGCGCACCTAATGAGAAGTGGGTTACAGCCAATGGATTTAGTACAAATAAGTCTGACTTGACAACACTGGCTTCTACTGCTATTTCCTTAAAGAAAGATGTTGCTCACAATTTCTTGAGTAAGGTTATGCGCCTAAGTGCAGTAGAGACATATTTATCTTCCTTCGTCGAGGGTATTAGTTCCTTTACAAAGGACGATAAAAAGTTACATGTACAGCTTACACAGGCTGTTACATCTACAGGTCGTTTTTCTGGCCGCAATCCTAACATGCAGAACATGCCGCGCGGCGGAACCTTCCCTGTCAAGAGGTGTTTTGTATCGCGGTGGGAAAATGGCCAGATACTAGAGGCTGACTTTGCTCAATTGGAATTTCGAGTAGCTGCATATCTGTCTCAGGATCAAACAGCTATACAGGAAGTAAGCAATGGGTTCGATGTACATTCCTATACAGCACAGGTTATCAGTAATGCAGGCCAACCTACAACTCGCCAAGAGGCAAAAGCCCACACCTTCGCCCCTCTCTACGGAGCTACCGGGTTTGGACGATCTTCTGCCGAAGCCAGATACTATGAACACTTTGGAGAAAAGTACCAAGGCATCGCGCGTTGGCACAGGGAACTCGCCAAAGAAGCTTTAAATGAGGGCCGTATAACTACACCTTCTGGTAGGCAGTTTGCTTTTCCTAACATTGAACGTAGGGCAAATGGCACACCTACATTCTTCACGCAGATAAAGAACTATCCAGTACAGTCGTTTGCTACTGCGGACATTGTACCACTTGCCCTCATCTATATTGAGGAGCAATTAGAAGGTTTGAATACATGTATTGTAAACACAGTACATGATTCTATCGTCTTAGACGTACATCCAGAGGAGGTAAAAGATGCACTATCCGTAATAGACAAAACTAACAAAAATCTTAAGCGTCTTATCGACCAGCAATGGGACATAGACTTTAATGTGCCTCTTCTTTTAGAGGCAAAAATAGGACCGAATTGGCTTGACACAAAAGAGGTTGAGTGATATAACTCTCTTCCTTTTTTTATGGAGTAAAACATGACTGAACTTATGACGACGAATAACAGCTTTGCTGATCTAGCTAAAGCTGCTGGTATGTTGCTCGCATCTGAAGGCTCAGAAACGCGGACCAACAGCCTATCCCGCCTTGGACTATTGCAGAAACCTATTGTAGGTAAGCAAGAAGTCAAAGGTAAAATGGTCAATGTAGAAGTAGTCGAAGCAGGACACATCAAATTAGAAAACGCAGATACGAGAGAGCTTTTCTATGCAGAGTCTGCACACCTACGCCCCTACATGCAGCGTGTTTTGTATAAACGCTTTGTGCGGGGGAGTGGAGATGAACCTAACAAGTTTATCAAGACTGTTATGGCAACAGACCTTAATAGCGATTTAAAAGACACAGAAGGGGGTTTCAATTGTGGTAAGCCAGCGGGCTATATCAAAGATTGGAACGCTGTCCCTGATGCTCTTAAGTCCGTTATTAAACAGATTAAGCGTACTCGTGCTATCTTTGGTACAGTAACTCTTTATGGTGTAGTCAATGCATCTGGAGAGCAGGTTGACTTAGAAAAAGACATCCCAGTGATCTGGGAGATTGATAATAGGGATGCCTTCAAGGATAGCAATGCCCCTTTCCGTTCTCTCTATTCACGTAAAGAACTACCTATGCACCGTAGGATCAATGTCTCTTCAACGGAAAGAGTCTTGCCTAACGGAGAATCCTTCTATCTACCTAAGCTTGATCTAGACCTCTCTAATAAGTTTGACATTAATGGAGAGGAGCAGGCGCTTTTTGAGTCCTTCTTAGATTGGGTGAACAACTACAACAGCTATGTCCTACGTCAGTGGGACACAAAAGTTAATGGGGATGATCTACCGAGCGGACAAAACGCGCTGTTAGACAGCTTCATTGAGGTTGAAGGAGAAGCTGCATAATGAACCACCCCTCTGAATTGGCATTACATATTCTCCTTTCTCGTCTGCGCGAGAAAGACGCAGAGGTATCTGAAAATACTATAAATCAGATTACCTCAGACGTTAAGGAAGCTCTTGTACGTCAGTTCAGAGGGGGTAAAAGGGATGCCTTTCGCATCCGAATGTCAAACATAGGGCGTCCTTATTGCCAACTTTGGTATGAGAAAAACAAACCAGAGGTGGCAGAAGGGCGCTCCTATAACTTTGTTATGAATATGATGATGGGTGACATCGTCGAAGCCGTATTTAAAGGGCTGCTTACAGAGGCAGGAGTTCAATACGAAGGTAGCGAAGAGGTTGTCTTAAAGCTTGGCGATGGAATAGAAGTTAAAGGAACTACGGACTTAAGCATCAATGGTGCTATTGATGATATTAAGTCTGCATCACCTTGGTCATATCAAAATAAATTTAGTTCTTTAGAAAGCCTTGAAAAGAGTGATGCCTTTGGCTATATAGGACAACTTGCTGGCTATGCAAAAGCATCTGGCAAGAAGATTGGTGGTTGGTGGGTTATCAATAAAGCCAACGGCCAGTTTAAGTACGTAGAAGCTAATGGTGTAGACGTTGATGCTGTTTGCACACAGCTCCTACAAAAAGTAAGGAGGCTAGAGGAGAATAAATTTGAAAGAAACTACACAGCAATAGATGAAACTTTTAGAGGCAAAGCTACAGGAAATAAGGTATTGTCAGATACCTGTAAGTTCTGTGATTTTAAGAGGGATTGTTGGCCCGGTTTAGATACTCGTCCATCTATCCCATCGTCTGCTAGAAATCCAGCAGATGTAGATTATGTATATATAAAGGAAGCAACATGACTAAAGACTATAGAGATATGTCCCTTGATGAACTATTAAATCATGTACAAGACATTAAGGATAAAATTCAGAACCTAAGAGACGACTTAGTGTTGGCTGTAAAGGTGTATGATGAAAAACGATATAGTAATCTACGTTCCTTATTAGAAACACAAAAAGAAAACAGTAAAGCCATTAGAGATGAGATGATTGCTCTAGGAGGTGCCACAAGCAAAATGCTAACCCCATATAGCTTCCGCTATCTGTATGTATGAAGAAGGGCATAGACACGCTAAAAGGCTAGGGTATAGGTCTGGCCTAGAGCTAAAAATATCTGACACCCTTAAGGATGCAGGTATAGATTTTACCTACGAGAAGATTAAAATTCAGTGGGAAGATTTAGCTTACCGAACCTATACCCCAGATTTCGTGTTACCTAACAACATCATAGTCGAAACCAAGGGCAGGTTTGTAGCAGCAGACAGGCGTAAGCACAAGCTTATTAAGTCGCAGCATCCTACCCTTGACATTCGTTTTGTATTCTCTAATAGTAGAGCCCGTATTGCAAAGGGATCAAAGACCACATATGCTATGTGGTGTGAGAATAATGGCTTTCTATATAGTGATGTTAGTATCCCCGATGAGTGGTTAGAGGAACCACCGAAGAGCAGCGTACCAACCTTCGTAACCTTTCCTAATAAAAGGAAAATAAAATGACAACGATACGAGATGTACTCTCCAGTGATGCGTTATACATAAAGATTTTACCCATCTTAGATAATAAGAAGGAGTGGGACGGTGAGATTGATGTATCCTTAGTATGCCCTAACGACATACCTCTTGACGAAGAGGGTAAAGATATCCTATTAAATATGGGGGCTCTCATGTCTGTGTCGCTTCTTTTATATGAAGAAAATCTTGATATAAAAGAGGCAGCAGAAGACATGCTAGCATCCTCAAGTGATGGCACCTACTTATTAGGGGATGACCCTAAGCCTACTAATAGAGTCGTTAGTGCGGAAGGTAACGTCGTAAAAATAAACTTCGGAAAACAATAGTAATGCAAGGGTACTTAGCAATGGCAGAAGAAAACGAACCTATTGATATTATCAATAGCCCACCTCACTATAACACTACGAGCATGGAGACCATCGACTTAATCAAAAACTCTATGACAGAGGCAGAGTTTGAAGGTTATTTAAAAGGCAATGTGTTAAAGTACGTTAGTCGTTATAGGGTTAAGCATAAAGAAGACCCACTAAAAGACCTACTAAAAGCACAGTGGTATCTAAATAAACTATTACTAACAGTAGTAAATTCTATGGAGGAAAAACAATAATGGCATTACCATCTGACTATCAAAACTTTATCGCTCTTTCACGGTATGCTCGCTGGAGAGAAGAAGACCAGCGCCGTGAGACATGGGAAGAGACTATTACACGTTACTTCGATTATCTATTTGACTACATCAAAAAAGAAAAAGGTGTAGATGTCTCTGAATATAGAGAACGTCTGCAAAAGGCTGTTCTAAATTTAGATGTAATGCCTTCTATGAGAGCCGTAATGACTGCCGGTCCAGCATTAGAGCGGTGCCATGTAGGAGCATACAATTGTTCATATGTACCAGTAGATTCTTTACGTGCTTTTGATGAAGCTATGTACATTCTTATGTGCGGAACAGGCGTAGGCTTCTCTGTTGAGCGTGAGAATGTAGATAAGCTACCACTCATTAATGAAGATTTCCATGAAAGCAACACTGTTATCGTCGTAGACGACAGTAAGATCGGATGGTGTAAGGCTCTAAGAGAGTTAATTGCTTGCTTGTACGCTGGCCAGATTCCACAATGGGATGTATCTAACGTCCGCCCCGCTGGGGCTAGGCTTAAAACATTTGGCGGTAGAGCAAGTGGCCCGGAACCCCTAGAGGATTTATTTAACTTTGTGGTATCTAAGATTAAGGGAGCTGCTGGGAGGCGCTTATACCCACTGGAAGCCCACGATATTATGTGCAAGATTGGCGAGATTGTTGTTGTCGGCGGTGTTCGTCGCTCTGCTCTTATCTCTCTGTCTAATCTTAATGATACCGCTATGCGTAAGGCTAAGTCTGGAGAATGGTGGGTCAATGATTCACAAAGATCATTGGCAAACAACTCTGTCTCGTATAAAGATAAACCTTCGATGGAAGTATTTTTTTCTGAGTGGCTTTCTCTCTACGAAAGTAAGTCAGGTGAAAGAGGCATCTTTAATCGTCAAGCGGCGGAGAGACAGGTGGCTAAGAATGGTAGACGATCTAATTATTCGGATGAAGCAAAGACTAAAAAGATAAGGTGGGGTACCAATCCATGCTCAGAGATTATTCTTAGACCTTATCAATTCTGTAATCTATCTGAGGTAGTTGTCCGTGAGGGAGATACTAAAGCAACATTACGTGAGAAGGTTGAGTTAGCTACTATTCTAGGTACTCTTCAATCCTGCCTAACTGACTTTAAGTATCTGCGTTCTATCTGGAGAAAGAACACTGAAGAAGAACGCCTGTTAGGAGTATCTCTGACAGGAATTATGGATAATTCTTATTGCAATGGAAAGAATGGTAAAGAATATCTGGCTAGTATGTTAAGTGATCTTAGGAGTACAGCCGTTGAAGTTAACAAGCAGTTTGCTGCTCTTCTTGGTATTAATCAGTCTGCTGCTATTACGTGTGTCAAGCCTAGCGGTACAGTCTCGCAGCTTGTTGATTCTGCTAGTGGCATTCATGCTCGCCATAATCCTTTCTACATCCGTACAGTAAGGGCGGATAATAAAGACCCTATGACGCAGTTTCTAAAGGACGCAGGTATTCCAGCTGAACCAGACTTTATGCGTCCTGAAAGTGCGACTGTGTTTTCATTCCCCATGCAGTCACCCGCTGCTTCAGTTTGTAGGGATGATATGAATGCTTTAGAGCATCTAGAACTTTGGCTTATTTACCAAGAGCATTGGTGTGAGCATAAGCCTAGTATCACAGTGAGCGTAAAAGAAGATGAGTGGCTTAGTGTTGGCGATTGGGTATTTAAGAATTTTGATGCCATTTCGGGTATTAGTTTTCTGCCTTATTCAGACCATACTTATAAGCAGGCTCCCTACCAAGACATTGATGAAATGGCCTACGCTAATTTGGCCGCGAGAATGCCATCCACTATTAACTGGACGCTTCTGCGAGAATATGAGAGAGAGGATCATACTACAGGCTCTCAAGAACTTGCCTGCACAGCGGGGGTATGCGAAGTCGTAGACATTACGAGTAGGTAACATGCAAGAAGTATTAGTAACACACGAGATGCTGGCTAAAGCCCAAGACAAAGCCATTGAATTGGGCAAGCTAAATAATTCTATAACCTCCGGAGGAGGAAACTTCGCTGGTTTTATAGGAGAACAAATTGCCCTAAGTGTGTTAGGAGGAAGTTGGGATAACTCATATGATTATGATCTTATACTGGAAGATGGGTCATCTGTAGATGTCAAAACAAAACGCACAAGTGTCACACCCCTGCCTGATTATGACTGCTCTGTAGCAGCTTATAACACTAAACAGAAATGTGACGCTTATGCGTTTGTTCGTATCTTAAACGATATGAGTAAAGGTTGGTTCTTAGGCGTTATGTCAAAAGAAGAATACTTTAATAAAGCAAACTTCCTTAGTAAAGGGGATGTTGATACTTCTAATGGCTATATCGTTAAAGCTAGTTGTTATAACATGAAAATTAAGGACTTAAAGGATTCACTATGAAACGCCCATTGCATAAACATAAACGTGACAACGAGATGCCACCGCTCAAGCTTCAATACGAAGCTGGGTACAATGCCTTCACAAACACCAAACAATGGACTAAGAGACTAGACAATGAGACTGTTATCGTCACTTCTTGCCCCTATAAAGCGGACTCTATGCAAGCTAAAGAGTGGCATAGGGGGTACAATGAAGCGTACTTCCAGAATTTGGAGAGGCTCAATGCAACTGAAAAAAGAGGCTGATGAATATATGAATAGCAATGCGATGTCTTTTAAAGAGTATCAAGACTTCTGTAAGACAACGGCTATCTATAGGGCAGAGGTTAGCTTGCTGTACCCTGCTCTTGGCCTCACAGGTGAAGCTGGAGAGGTAGCTAACAAAGTAAAGAAGCTAGTGCGAGATGGTATAGAGAACCTTCCTTATGACTGGAAGGAGCAAATCGCAGCTGAAATTGGCGATGTTCTTTGGTACTGTTCTGCACTAGCTACTGATCTTGGTATTCCACTTAACACCATTGCTAAACAGAATGTAGAGAAACTACAGTCGCGTCTAGAAAGAGGTGTACTTAGTGGCTCTGGAGATAAGCGTTAGAAGGAATAGCTTTTTTCTATAAGCTTACTTAGTTCGTAACCTAAACCATATAGCCCTGAAGATTCTACAGTAGGCCGTGGAGCAAGGAGTAGCAGTTTTTCATAGTCTGCTAGTTTTTCTCCACGGTCTGCTTTTTCTGCAACTGTAAATCTTAATTCTTCTAGTTGTTTATTTACAGCTGCTTTAGTTCTATTGTCTGCCTTCAACCATCTGAATCTAGCAAAAGGCCCAGTGTAGCTATAATTTTTATACAGGAGACGCTTACGTTCAAGCATAGAAACTTCATTTTCATTAGCGTCTGTTATGTCGCCATCTTTTTTGATAATAGCACTAATTTCGTTTTCAATTCCTGTCTTTACTAGATCGTACTTAGCAGCCATATCCCGCTGACTAAATACTTCTCCCATAACTTTAGCTTCTTTTCTAATCTTACTAAGTAGATCGTTAACTAATACCTTCTTACTTTCATACGCCATATCTTTATATGCGTCATTAGACATTAGCGTTTGTATAACGCCACTAGCGAACTGACTAGCACCCTCACGAATATAGTTATCTACAAGTTTATCCCCTGTAGTTCTAAAGGCTACCCACTCCTCTTGCCCCAAAAGCCGCATTTCTGTCTCTACATCAGTAGGTTTACGAACAGTAGTAGCACCGATAGTTTGCTTTGCAAGTGTGTTTTCTCTATAAGCTACTTCACTAGGCCCTCTATAGGCATATGCCCTAGTTGGCGGCTCTGCCAAACCAGCAAGTCCCTGTACTCCTACGGGGAGACTCTTCTTTACGGTTTGAGTGAAGGCGCTTAAGCCTCTTTCCATACCACCCGTACCTTCAATAGCAGCATTGTAGTCTCTTATTGCTGCCTCTTGTGAGTCAAAGGAGGCAATAACATCCTTTACGAAGTTAGTACCAACCAAGAAGCTGTTAGCGTATTCGCCAACCATCTTACCAAATGCTTCAGAGGGTTTTTCTTCCTTTGTGAAATCACCACTAGCTATGTTTAGCATAGCATCAAACAAGGGTAGCTGGGCGCTAGAGCGTAGATTAACACCAGCAATACCTTCAGCTAACTCTCTAATATTTGGAGGTGCTCTATCAATCCTGTCTGGGTCTATTTGCCTATTAAATTGCTCTGGTCCAAGAGCTTCCATCTTATACAGAAAATCTGCAAGCATTAGATAGGGTGTGATAGGAAACAAAGCCCTTGTGTCTATAATAGTATCGCCGACTCTCATGTTATAATAAGGTTGATCTTGGTTTTCAGATCTAACCTTTAGTGCTGCCATTAGAGCAGCCATACCTACAGATGAGTTAGCAAAAGATTCCGCCAACTTAGGTAGGTTTACTTCTTTTCTTCCCTTTGTAGCTGCAACAAAGGCAGCATCATAAGCATTAAATGCAACATTTAGGGGGCTGTATTTAAACTGGAAGGCTAGAGCATTCATCATAAAACGAGCAAATGGAAAGGCTACTGTACCCATTGGAACCTTTTCAATAAAGTCTAATGTTACAGCAGCAATACTTTCTAATGATCCTTTATTCCTTCTAGGAGCATAACTAAAAGTACCCTTCATAGTTTCTGCTGCTGCTGCTTGAAGAATATCTGTAGGGATATGTTTATTATCTTTGAGGACACCTTCAAGACCCCCTTCTATACCAGCTCTCCTAAACTTTTTATCTAGCTCGTATGCAAATAAACCCCTCCTAAAGAAGGCGTCTTGTGCAATGTTGAGGCCGTTAAGAAATGTAACAAACCCCGGTAAAGACCCATCGCCATCAAAGTTATTATTGCTTCTAAATAGTCTACGCGCCAATGTAGGATTGTTAACTAAAGCAGCATCTGCTAGAACCTTTGCCTTAGTAATAGATAAGTTACCTGTTACTGCACCTACAGTAGTACTGGGTTGAATTAGACTTAATAGCAAATTACTAGAATCGAGCCAAATCTCATTTAGAGATTTACCAACAGATTGTTTACCCGTAACGGCCTTGCCCATGTTATAAATCATGGACTCTATTGTGTTCGAGGCAGTACTAAAAGTTACGTTAGCCATACCAGAAAAAATATTTCTCATAGTAGTGGCTGGGTTAATAACCATTAAACTTCTTCTAACACGACCCGCCTTTTGAAAAAACTCATATAGATTTGTGTATGCTTGTGTTGTAGGATCGCCTGCACCAAATAGTTTATTAACTTTAGCAACATCCTTTTTGTCCATGCTAAAGAATGCCTTTCGGGCTTTACCTAAAGCAGAACCTGAGCTTAATACGCGACCTGCATCACTCTTAGACTGCCGAAAAGCCCTTTGAATAGCGACCATAACCTTTTCACCGTCTGGTCCTTCAGCGTCTACTCTTTCAAGAATATCTAAGAAATCTGTCTTTGTTAAATTAGCAGACTCAAGGGCTCTTTCTACTGCATCCCAATCACCCTCCTTTGCATCTTTAACTACATACGACCATAGTTCTCTAGTAATATCTGTAGCTTGATCGTCTTTTAAGCCTTCAATAAGATTAAACAAAGCATCATCTTCAAGCTTAACGCCCATTTTAGCTGCAGCTTCAAAGTCTTCTACTTTAGCTTTGTATAACCCGGTAGCAAATTTATCTAGGCTTCTAACAACCTGAACTCTAAGCTGCGCTTGAGTTAGCGCATCTGAGTTAGCAACTGTCCCTACGGCATCTACATCTACTTGGTCTATAGCAGCCTGTATAGGATCATCTTTTGATGTAGCATTAAGATTATCTCTTAGCTTGCCTAAAACACCTTCAAATTTTTTACCTTCTGGTGTTGTTAAATCTACCGCTCTTAGTAGACTATTTGTCTGATCTCCTTGTACAGGATCAAATGTAATAGCATCTACGATCCTATTCTCGTTATCTAGTAGATTAAGTTTTGAGTTTAATTTTCCCTGAAGACCTAGTATCTTAATACGCTCATTAGCATAAGATACAGCACCCTTTTTAGCAGCTTTACCAACAAGTACACCTTCTCCTAAGCCAAGGACGCCACCTAATGCTGCGCTTTCTAGGACTCTATTTATGTCTGTAGCTCTATCCTCATAAGAGATAGTAGGATCAAAGACAGCATTTCCTTCTTCGTCTGTACCTATATAGGCTCTTTGCTCTAGCTCCTGTAGCATAGCATCTTGTAAAGCCCCTGTAGCAGCCCCTACAGCTCCATGTGCAGCTGTTCCTCTTAAGACATGCTTTGATACATTCTTGCCTAATATAGTTGTTGTTAGGGCTTTCTTTAGAGCTGCTCTAGAAGCAAACTGCTTTGCTGTAAGAGAGGCAACAGCACCTGTACCGCCTGTAGCAACGCCTGCAATAACGGCTTGTGCAAGACTCAAGGGATCAGTAGCACTTGCGTACACATAATCTCCTAAAGCATTAGCAGCCTCACCAGCAGACATGTCAAATAGAGTAGGAGCATTTCTTTCTACTTTTTCATAAACCCTACCAAAGGCTTCACGGGTTGGTGTATCAGTACCGCGCTGAAAATCTATCTCTTTTCCTAGGGAGAAACTATTGTTTGTAGCCCAGCGATAGTGCGTCATAAACCTGTCATAAAATGCTTCATCAGATTCATCTGCGTTTTGTTTACCGTCATCATTAAAACGAGAGCGCATATAGTAACGAAGATTAGCCATAAAGTCTTCGTCCTTAACTAATCTAGCTTTCTCTTCGTTAGCTACAACTTCTGCATCAGACGCTCTTTGATAGAGATAATCATCTGTAGACTGTAGATAATCTTGTGTAGAAGACAAAGGGTCTTGTACAGCTGTATCTACAGTGGGGTCTGTTTTTTCGCCCATTATTTCAGAATAGGCAGGTAATGCCGTTAGGTCAAATGTAAGAGGCATGTATTAATCCCTTGGTATAAATAATTAAGCCATTGATCTGAGTGCATCCGCAGTTTTTTTCATACGTTTGCGTATGCCGGGTCTTCCTCTTTCAGCTGCATCTTCGTACTCCTTATTGTTAAGGAACTCAGCAGCCGCTTTTGCATATTCCCCCTTGTTTATAAGATCAATTGTATCAAGGCTTCCTCTTAGAGAACCTCTGTACCACGAAGAGAATAAAGCTACCTGAACATCTTGAGGGAATTTGTTAAAGTCTGGTATATACTTTCTAATGTTCTGTAGTCTACTCTTTACTTCCGTATCAAGACGCTTTTCAGCTTGGGCTTTCGTCATCGTATCGCCGAGTTGTACACCTGTAGTAAAACCAAAGCCTATAGTAGGCTTATCACCTTTAGTGGGTATATGTGCAGTGTTTTTAAAGCCTTCTGCACTTCTAATTTCTTCTTTGAAGGTGTCCAATAAGCGTGTGTTATACTCTTCTTCTGAAATTTGTTCAGACCTTCTTGACACAAGAGGTTCAGCCTTACGGGCTTCAGGAACGGCTAGCTTTTTTTTCTCCTCTGCTTTATTTGCAGTCCCTTTCCCTGCATTTTTATTATTATCCGTAGAAGCCGAGGAACCCCCCTCATTGCCCTCCCAAATAGCCCTGTCTCTCGAAGTTCTAAATAGATTATCCTTAAAACGTGAAGGTTCATTGGCTGCAGCTCTATTAGCTGCAACTTTGTCCCTAAGAGTTGGTTGTGTGGTATCAACTGCCTTACCTACTCCACTTGCATTTGTGCTACTTTCTTCTTGTTTCGCCTGTATTTCACCTTGTCTCTTTTTATATTCGTCCCGACCTTTGGTATATGATACAAACTGATTCGGTAGAAGAAACTGTTTAGCTAAAACATCTGCAGTCTCTTGATTGTAACTATCCCCTAATACGGCCTCAGCACCAGCCATATATTTTTCGTATGCCGAAGCACCTGAACCAGCAATTTTTTGCCCTTGTCTAAGTATCTGCACATGTTTTTTAGCCGCCTCAAACATATCTTCTGAGACACCACCTGCCCCAAAAGAACCATATTGTACTAAAGAAATAGCTTCTTGAGGAACACTAAACAAAGCATTTACCATAGCTTGTGTCCTGCCTAATTGAATATCCTTAATATACGTCTGTTGTTGACCCTCAGTAAGTTGGCTTACTTTTTGGTTTAGACCCTCGCCTAGATTGTATTTATTGTTAATTGTTCTAGTAGACTCCTTTACACCATTAGCAAACGTAGCAGCCGCTGTAGCGTCTGCGTTTAAAATAGATTGTTGGTCTTGGTGTTCCTTTATGGCAGCGATTGCTGCCTCTTTTTCTTGTGGCGTTTTAGCATTTCGCAGCAGCTGCTCTCTGTTAAGATTTGCATGTTCTTCGGCACGTTTCCTCGCGTTTAAAGCATATTCTTCTGTGGTGTTTAAGTTTAAAATTCTTGCAGTTTCAGTGGTATATATACTTTTCTGTTCTTCTCGTACTTCTGCTTTAGTCCTAAGCATAGATGGATCAAGAGAAAGAGATTGCCTAGCCTCTCCGAAAGGAGTATCTCCAGCAACCTTATCGTAGTCTACAAGCCCACCTCTAATCCCCTCCCTCTGTTTCTCCATAAGTTTTTTTGCGGCTGCTTCATCTGTTTCTTTATATAGACCAAACGTGTCTGAAAGTAATCTTCTAATGGGAGATTGATTTTCACGTAAATTAAAAGGTTTCTCTTGATATTTAAAGCCACCACCTAACTGCATCTTTGCAACATCATTAGCAGTTAATTTACGCTGCTCTCTTGTTACTTCATTTCTATTAAGTCTATCGCCCAGCAACTCTCTAATGTTTGTGCCTTCTTCTCGAAGAGCTTTAAACTGATTCATAAGGTCTTTAGCTTGAGATTTAGTCATGCCTCTTAAGGTCTGAGCAGCAAATTCCATGCCTGTTAATGAGTTTTGAGGATCAGTGCCTTCACCAACAGCATACGCTAAATTAGTAGCTGCCTCATCCCAAAAGTCAAAGTCTGCCTTATAACTATTATATGCAGCCTCAACATCTTGTCTTCTTTTTGCTATATACTTATCAAAGCGGTTTTCAGTTTCTTTATCATAACCCTCAAAAACGCCTTTAGGTTTACCGTCTTCTCCTGTTAGGCCCTTAATGATTTGTGGTGCAGCAGCTGCCGCAAATGATGACCAAAAAGAACTTCCCATCTATGATCTCCTTGACATTAAACCTTGCCCTGCTGGGATTGCAGGGGCTTCTTCTTGCATGGCTTCTACCAGCATTTCATCATCAGCCATAGGAAGCTCTTCGGGACTTTGCGTTTCATAATCTTCCATATCTAAGTACTGCATATCTTCATCAGATAATTCAAAGTCGTCTAGATTAAGAACATCAGCTAATCCTCTATCCTTTTCAATGCTCTTTGACATACGATTAGCAATTAGCCCAAGCATACTATCTGATACAACACTTGTACCATCTTCATTACCAACTTCAAATTCAAGGCCCATCATATTGCCGATCATGTTAATGCCTTCTGCAACAGCAGGTAGGATTAAAACACCAACATCTATCGTATGATTTCCATTTTGAACTCCATCCATAGTAACTGCTTCTGCTACATCAATGGCTGACTTACCCGCTTGCAGAGCATCAGCAACGAAAGAAACACCACCCCTACTAAAAAGAGTATCTGTATAGTAATCTAATGCTTCAGCTACACTGGGATACTTAGGAGGTTGATCCCAAGGACGTGACCCTAGCTTTGCCGTTAATCCCATACCGGGAATAGGAGCAGAAAAGCTTGGCTCTTGAAATTCCTGTAGTTCGTCTATTGTATATTTCATTACTTCTTAAAATCCTCATTGAAGCTTTTAAATAAGGAAAATGCTGCTAGGGCTGTATTGTCATTAATGTTGTTTTTTGGTGCATCGGGAACGGTATGTTTAGATGCCATTGCAGCTGCCCCCATAAGACCACCCCTATTAAACTTCTTTACAGGGGGTGGCTTTACAAGGTTTCTACCTTCAGTTTCATATCTATCTAAATATTTCTTATATAATGATTTACCTAAGCCATACATTTCTTTAGTACTCCGCCATAATTTACAGTAAGATAGCCACTATCTTCATCTTTAACTACAAGGTCTGGGTATATCTTTAAAACATTCTGCGCAATGAAGCCTGCTTTTTGGCGAGTGTCTGCTAAGTCTGTAGCTTCTTTCTTCCAGTCCCATGTATACATTTTAATTCCATTTTTGAATGCTTTAACTTCCTTGATATTAGTTTTTAATTTCATATCGCTAAACAAACTAAAAGCACCGCCAATGAGTGATCCTGCAATACTACCAAAAGCACTGCCAGCAGCACTATTCTCAGCTGCTGTCGCACTAATTTGTGCTGTTTGAATATTATTTGCTCTAGTTAAATCTGCTTGCTCTGCTTGAAAAGCAAACTCAAACATGTCTTTGTACATTCCCCACATATTGTTATATGCTAACGTAGATAGTTCTAAAGTAGAACGAGCATTTAATTCATTTGCCCTATTGATAGCAGCAGTATCTGCTGTAGCTACTTGTCTACGCCATGTAGCATTACTTTGGTCAACAACCAAAGCATTTGAAGCGTTATACTGTTGATACTGCTGGTATAAATTAGCATTAAACTGAGCCATAGCATTAGCTTGGCCAGCATTATACTGACTGATAGCATTAGCTTGATTAGCATTAAATTGACTAATGGTTGCCGTTAAAGAATCAAAGAATTGAGTTACTTGATTTTCGCTGGTAGCATTAAATTGTTCAGCAGCATTTTCTGCTGCTTGATCGGACAGCATGGTATTTACTAAAGCCTGCGCATCAAACATGAGTTTTTGTTGTTGATTACTTAGGTTAGACAAATCCATTTGTAGAAATGACTGCGCGTTCTGTGCAGCGGCTTGTTGTCTGTTGTTAAGATTAGTCAAATCCATCTGAGACATAGCTGCTGCATCGGCCATAACTTTAGCCTGTCTATTTGTAAGATTAGCTAAATCAACTGTCTGGGCAAGTCTGGCATTTTCTATTGCCCGCTGTTGGTCAGCTGAAAAATTAAGATTGGCAATCTCGCTAATTCTAGCAGCATTAAGGGTTCTAGCCTGTTGTTCATTTGTTAACTCTTGCCCAACAAGTGCTGCTCTTACTTGTAGATTAGCAAGAGCAGTCTGTTGGTTATTGCTTAAGTTAGCAGTTTCAATCTGTAACGTTTCAGCAGACCTTTGTAAATTAGCCTGCTGCCTATAGCTTAGATTAATATTATTAACTTCAGCAAAACGTGCAGCATTTGCTAGTGCTGTCTGTGTCCTTACATCTAAATTCTTTTGTTGAACAGCAGCAGCAATCTGTGCATTTGCTAATACAACAGATTGTTGGTTTGATAGATTTTGAGACTGTAATGCAAAAGCATTAGCTGAGTTTTGTAATGCTGCCTGCTGTCTGTTGTTTAAATTAGTTAGCGTTATATTCTGTTGTGCTGCTGCATTAGCAAGAGATACTTGCTGCTTATTATTAAGATTGGTTAAAGCCATCTGTTGAAAGGCACCAGCATCAGCTTGAGCAATAGGAACAGCAGATTCCATAGCTGCTTGTATAATAGCTGCACCTGCAATGCTGCTGCCTCCAATGCCCCTAGCAGCCATAGCAGCATTAGCTGCTCTCATAGCCCCTGCTGCCCAAGCAGGAGTACCATTATTAAATTGATCCATTAGCTGTGCCATTTGACCTTGCACAGTTTGCATAGCTTCTACTACACCCTGCTCAGCAGTAGCAAGAATGCCATCAAAAGTACCCTGTGCTGCTCTAGCATATGCATCTTTATTTAGAGCATCCATAGACGCAGCTACAGCCTGTACAGGTGCATCAATCTGCAAGCCCATTTCTCTTGCGTTTATAAGTTCTTCTGCTCCTATTCTACCCTGAGCAGCCTGCACGGTGCTTTCATAGGATGTCTGGGCTGCTTCCTCTTGAGGTTTTTTATCGGCTTTTGCACCCGTAACAAGTTGACCTTCTTCTACTGTAAGGTCAGGTACATTAGCAACCTCTCGAATTGTATCTAATTGAGCTGCAGATAAATTTAGTTGCGCAAGTTCAGAGGGAGACATCTGTGCGGCAACAGCCTTAGCTTCCTCTGATAACTTTCCTGTTGCAGGATCAATTGCTTCTAACTCTTTTTTAACATCGGTGCTGATAGTAGCAGCTGTATATGTAGCTGCGTCTCGTTCAGTAGGAGCTACTGCGGATGTTTGACTTGCTGATGTTGTATCTTTATCTACGGGAGCTGAAATTTGACCCGTAGTGCCACCTAAAAATTGACCTGTGTCAGTTGTTGTATCTGTTTTTTCTGTTGTTACTGTCATAGCATCTGTTAAGTAGGGCTCACCTTCTGGGGTAACGCCCTCCATTAATGCTGTTGTTCTGTCTAAAATTGCCGGTTGTTCAGGTTCTGCTAGTTGAATAGGAGATGCATAACCATATTTAGCTCTGTATTCAGCAATATACTCTCTGTCTGCATCTGTTAAAGTATCGGGTCTCTGTCTTAAAAGATCACTATATTTGGAAGTAGCCGCTTCAGCCGAAAAGCTTTCCCCACCGCTAGTTACAAAAGGTGTCCTACCTCTTAAGGTTTCTAACTCAGTTTTTTCTTCATCTGTTAACTGGGTAGGATCATATTTTATTAATTGCTCTAGTCGTCTAGCATCTTCCGGTGAACCCAGAAGAAGATCAATTGAAACATCAGTACCAGTTGCTGTACCAGTAGCACCAGTAGTATCAGTAGTACCAGTAGTACCAGTAGTATCAGTAGTACCAGTAGTACCAGTAGTACCAGTAGTAGCAGTAGTACCAGTAGTACCAGTAGTCGTACCTTGTAACTGCGCTATTTGTGCCGTATAGTCATCAATTTGTTTTTGATATTTTACCAGATAATTTTGTGCTTGTCTTTCTGCGTCCTCTTTAGCGCCATCAACTTCTCCATTAGAAGGGTCTCGAATACCAGCCGCAATTCGGTCTTTGGTATATTGTAGATTGTTTTGAGCATTTTTTAAACTATTTTGTAATTGTGCAAGTGTAGCCATCTACTTTATCCTTTATTTATTTGTGAGCTTGAGAACAAGAGTGTCAATTTTACTTTCTAATCTATCTAGTCGTTTTGTTATTTCAGTATTATGATCTCTTAACATTTCTTTAGTGACAAAATCTCTAGAACTATCTTCTCTTGTTTTATGAATTAAAGTTCTTAGCGTATCTATATCCGTTTTAGTAGATTTAACCCACCATAAAGTTATTGCGGCCAACGCCGTAAGTAGTGTGTTCCATAAGTAGTCCGATAAAAACATGCAATAGCACCTTTAAAATAAAAATAAGCTAAGACTTTAATTGGTCTATTTCATTTTTAAGCTCTTTAATTGCCTCAATAAGAAGGCCCACCATGTTTCCATACGCAACTGATTTTAGACCACTGGAGTTTACAGCTACTACTTCTGGTAGCACAGACTCTACCTCTTGTGCTATAACACCAGCGTATCGTCTTGAGTACTCTAGATCTTTTCGTTTATAAGTAACACCACGAATATTGAGTACTTTAGCTAAAGCATCCGTTATTGGGACAACGTCTGTTTTTATAGACACATCTGAACCCTGCTGTAATTCCCCTGTAATAGTCAAATCACCAGTAGGCATATAAAAATCATATCTAGTACCTGTATTGTACTGAAATAAAATTCTAGAGCTATTGCTAGTTCTTAAATTTAAATTCGTTCCATCATAAAATAATCGGTAGTCTCCGTCTGTCCCTAGGTAAACAGAATCATTATCTTCTACATAAATATCTGATCCGTTACTATATAAGTCACCTCCTAATTGAGGTGTCGTGTCGTCTACTACAGATGTACTGCTTACGGATTCTGTTATATTATAATCCGTACCTGCGTCATCAGTAAAGATAAGACTACTTGGAGTATCTGACTTAACCCAAAGATACCCTTTACCAGCTTCTGGAATACTGGAGTGGTCGGCTTTTTCGAATAGTACAATGTCGCCCCCATCAACATTTAGAGTGGCAAATGTAGCATCAGCAGCACTTGATCCGCCAATAGTGGTTCCATCAATAGTTCCGCCATTAATGTCAACTTTAGAAATAGCAACAGAACCAGTACCATCGGGTGTTAGGTTAATATTTCCATTGGTGTCTGTGCTACTAATAGTATTACCATTTACATTAATGTTGTCTATGTCAAGATCACCAACAATATCTGTTGATCCTGTTATTGTTAGTGCAGCAGTGTCTATTGTAACAGCTGTAGCCGCATTAATATCTATAGTCGGGGAATCTAGTTGTATCTCTACATCAGCAACAACATCTAACTGACCGTCTACACTTGAATGTAAATAAATAGCAGGGTCTCTAAACTGAACTTTTTTATCTGTAGACAATAATGTGTCTTCTCCAAACTCATCTATGTAAGCTAGGCCATCAATATAAATATTTTTAAATTGTAAACCTGAAGAGCCAAGGTCCATGAAGTTAGTTACTTTTGGTGTTGCTGCTGCTGCTGCAACGACAAAATTCTGAGCAGGACCGATACTTACAATGGGACCACCTTCCTCAGCAGTTCCGTCATGTGTATGACCAGAAACAGCATTAAAAGCAGCTTCTACAGCATCAAATTCAGCGTCTAAATCAGAAGCGTTAATAATATTACCCGTAGCAATATTATTTGAGGTATCAGCGCGTTTATATCCGGTTCCCATTTTTATTTATCTCCTAGAGTTATTTGTGTATTCAAGAGTCACTGCGTCCAATGTAAATGGAGAGCTTGTATCGTTTGTTTCAAAAAGTAATGAAACGGTAAAACCTGAACCTATTAATTGTGAAATTATTGTTGTATCTAGGTCTCCCGCATAATTAGCAGCGCCGTATGTAGCTGTCCCATAATAAAAAATAGTATTACCACTTTCTGTTATATTAGACAAATTAATGGAATTTGGCTGAATGCTTTCCGTAGAGCTGAAATCAAACTTAGGAGTAACATTTATATTAATGCTACTGATAGAATCAGTATATAAAAACATCTTATATATTGTTTTTCTTATTCGTGGATCGCTTATTGGTAGATAGGGCGTAGCAAAAGTACTACTGATATCATTACCCGCAAAGCTACTGCCATACTCCATTTGATATAAATAACCGTCTGTGTTTGAAAACATACAAAGTTCAGTACCACCCGTGTATCTACTCGAAGCTACTTTAGCCTGTATACCCTGAAGTTCTGAACAAGCATAACCACTACCACCTTCTTCTGCTAATTGTGTCACAATAATGCCTTTAGCATTTTCTTTAGTGTACGAAGCATTATAGCCAAATAATCTATATTGAGATTTTCCTCTTACAGTAAGACTACAAAACTCTGAGCTTTGATTTACTAAATCATTAAATTCTGATTGAATAACCTTAGTAACATTTGCAAAATTAAAATCACCTACTCTATCAGTTGCACCTAAAAGACGAAGACCATCTGGAGCAAAGAACATAACGTCAGAACCTACTTCTTGTATAGAATCTGGTTCAATACATCCAATATCTCTGGTGACTGGTTGTAACTGAAAGTCAGCTATTGAAGAACCACTTAACTGAAATATTTTAGATTCAGTAAAAATAAATAACTGTTCTCTAAAGGTCTTTAAGCCATTAATGTTATCAGTTATGTTTATAATGCCGCCGCCAGAAGTAGCTGAAAGATCATTATCAGTATAAGGAGCAGTAAAAAATAGCTTGCTGCCCTTAGCAAAAAATAATGTATTTTTGTGCTCTATTACAAATGCAGCACCCATAGCATCGATTGGGGCATTATGCAATACTGTAAATGTTGTGCCGTCATATAGGGCTGGAAAATTATAGCCATCGACAATAGCGTATTTTCTAACGCCACTAAAATTATAATCTGTAAAACGTGTTTTATAAGAAGACACTCTAATAGTAGATATAAACGTAATAGCTGCATCATCTGCTGGACTACTAGATAGAGTAGGGCTAATAGATAAGGTAGCTGCCCCTGAAACTACTGTAGCGTCACTCGTTACTGTATATACACCATTAATTCCAGATATAGTAAATACATCAAATGCTTTTGGGGCAGAGTTCAAACCATCAATGTCTAAACTTCCGCCCGTTTGTGACGCTCCATTTACAAGAGGAGACCCATAAGATGGAACACTTATTTTTGTATAACCACCGCCACTTGTCTTATATAGAGAAGACCCCCTAGCAACAATGGTATAATCATCGGCAACATAAACACCTTTGGTAGGATATGCTGTTTCTGTGCTAGTAAATGTAAGTAAAGCTCCATTAGCAGGGCTACTAGCTAGAGCACTGTCTAAGTATAATATAGCCGTTTTATTTGCAGTACTATAAGTTACACTAGTAATTGTGTAAGTACCATTTACCCCTTCAATAGTAAAAACATCACCTTCTTCTGGGCTAGAGTACAAGGAAGCAACTTCTAAATCAGACCCGGTCTGACTATCACCAAGTACAACACAATTATCGTAAGGAGGAATAATATTGATATCGTATTTTCTGTAGCCTAAAATTCTTTTGTAACCTCCTTCAATAGAAGGTTCAAAATTACGCAAAATTCTAGCACTACCGGGCGCATTAATACCCTGTTGTAGTGGGCTTAGATTTGTAATTAAGCCGCCTCTAAATTCAATAGGATATGTTTGCCAACTATCTTCTGCCATTTATAAAGAATCCAATGATGAGCCTACGTTCGATGAGGCAGAACCTAATCTGCCTGATACAGTTTGATTTCTAGCAATCATGTATGATCTTAAATAATGTGTTTTATTAATTAGCATACTGCGCATTTGTTTAATGCTGTTATCAAATTTTTGCTGTGATACAGTTGCGTCTTGAGTATTTCCTCTAAACAAGTAAGCATAATACATTGCGCCATCTACAATAACATGCTTAAAGCGTTCTGGTACATCGGGTACATCTGTTTGATTGATTAGGTCTACAGGTATTCTGTAATACTCATAAACAACTGTGTAATTTTGATCTGGTGCTGGAACCATACCATATTCTAAAGAAGGAGCATGAAAAACAAAACGTGGTAGCTGTCTTCCATTGGAACTTGTTTTATATTCTTGCTCAACAAACTTTTGTAAGTAGTCATCGTAATCTAGAATACCTAGACGAACCGTATTATTACCTAATGTGCTATCCTCTTTAATTCTAAAGCTATCAAAATCTATAACTTTAGCATCGTTAGGAAAAGGATATCTAGTTGTGCCTGCCGTAAGAATATCTTCTTGTGTGACATGATTAAAAGGCCACTCGTATTGTGATTGGTTTATATGTCTAAGAGAGGCATTAATAGCGTCTTTAGCATGAGCATAGAAACCTGAACTGGTTAAAAAATTATTTGAAGTTAATTCGACTTCATTTAAACGTCTATTCACTTCATTTACTAAGCCTAAAAAGTTATATGCCATTACTTTTCTCTCAGTGTTAATTTGATTGAGCGTTCAGATATACTACCACTATTATCTACAATGCTACAAAAAAACGTATATTCTCTGTTTAAAACACCGCCCCCTATATTAATAGTAGCTACAGTGTCCGTATTTGTTTGTGCAATATTCTGAATACTATCCGTAACCACAGACCCAGAAGCGTCTGTTAGTGTCTGCCCCGCCCCGAGCTGTGTCTTTCCTATTTCACTTGTTTTTACATACCATGTAACCGTAGAAATTATCGCGCTATCCAAATAGCGTGACCAATCCACACTATAATCTAATGTTTCATCTGGGTCTTTTACAGGCCACCTAAAGGACATTATCTACTTCCTACTCTTAGTCTTCTATCAAACACAGTATCTTGATAAGGAACATATACTTTTCTAAACTCTGCTTTTACTAATACCGTTCTATCAAAACTGCTGATGCTTTTCTCTACATATACAGTCCTATTAGTAGAGTAGTTATCTTTAACAGCTTCAAAATCAAAATTAGTACTTGTTGTTACTACCGACCCTAAATAGCTTACAGCAGCAAATCCTGTGATATTTAGCTGTACTATTTGTGATTCTGGGGTTAATGATGCTATAGGTGTACTAGCTAAAGCAGAAAAACCAAGCATTATCGTCTCCTACTTAATACTGCTATATGCCTTTGTTAGTAATATCAATTTGAATAGCCATAGTTATTCCTACCCAAAAATCTTTGTAGAACCTACATAAACACTCTGCACTTGAGTAGAACCAACATACAAGCTTTGGACCTGAGTTGATCCAATGTAAATTTTCTTGATACCACTAGGTGGCGTTGCAGCAACCTCTG
>Ga0208019_1000219_pt1 | contig 32062 bp, 29 predicted proteins | sample CB_VirMetaG_5_FD_184540 | JGI IMG/M metagenome (GOLD analysis project Ga0208019, IMG submission 184540) | Freshwater to marine saline gradient viral communities from Chesapeake Bay - CB_1508_1D Viral MetaG (SPAdes) (version 4) | ecosystem: Environmental > Aquatic > Marine > Coastal | place: USA... | reverse complement strand
CATGAAATACCAATTCTTTTCCGACCCATCCCACGGCTGGCTGCGCGTACCGCGCGAGAGCCTGCGGAGACTCGACATCGAGGATCGTGTGAGCCACTACAGCTACCAGCAGGGCGACGACGTTTATCTTGAGGAGGACGGCGATCTTTCGCTATTCATCAATTCCAGCATCAAGGCCGAGGGGCTTGAGGTGAGCCGCGAGACCGCTTCCCGCTGGATGGCCGACCACATCGAGCCTGACGAGATCCACGACGCCTATTCGCCCATTCACGCGATGGCGTCCTACTGTTCGACGGCTGGAGGTGCAGCATGAGCGACTACTGGATACAGACTCCGCGCAGCAATGCGCTTGAGGACTACACGCACGCAGAAGCGCACCCGGTTCTGGCCGAGGACGACTGCTTCGGGCGCGTTCTGCATCCGAGCGAGAACATCGAGCCCTCCTACTGGTCGGTGTACCTGCGCAACAAGGATGGCCTCTCAGACTGCGTGGCCGACCTTCCTAGCGGAACAGCGGCCCATGCGCTATCCGACTACCTAGACGCGCTGATTCAATCCCTACGGGACGCACAGGAGCCTACAGCATGACCTATACCGTCGTTGAGAACTTCCCATTCGAGGAAATACGCGCCGAGGGCGGCAATTTGTTCTTTAGCGCTGCGGACGCTCACGCTGCCGGGTTCGACGTCGATCAGATCTGGTCGGTCGTCGAGTGCGACGAGTATGAGGACGACGACGAGGGCGATCTGGAACTGAGGACTTCGGTTTGGGTGTACGGCCCATCACACCACTACGTCAATGTTCTGGGCTTTGTCGCGACGCATGAGCGGCACGACGGCGACACCTATTTCGAGGAGCGCTGGAGTGTCTAATTTCTTAGCTTACCTGCGGCGGGAACTTTCGCTCGACGCCTACGGCTTCCTCACCGACGTTGCGATCCTGACCGTGTGCGTCGCGGGCGTGGTGCTGGCCTTCCTCGAACTCACCTAATCTCCTCCGTGCTGATGGCGGCACTTTGACCCGGCTACTCGCCGGGTCTTTTTTTGCCTGCTCGATCTGCTCGATCCTGCGACCTGCGCGGCGGCGGGTTTCCTTCCCTCCTCCAGCTAGTTTGTTTCCGCTTAAATCCAGCCCCTCCGGATCTCCGCTCCAATCCGTCGCGGCTCACGGCTCGATGCTGTGCTGCTGTGCTGCTGTGCAGCTCCACCAACTTTCACCTTGCACCTGTCCGCTGCCCCGCCGAGAGTGCGAGGACAGGTAAGCACCTGCGAAGGTGCGCTCCGCAGCACTCTCGGAGGGGGGCGCGGACGCGCGGCGGCGACTCCACGCGCCCGCTCCCCCCGAGGTTCCAATACCGGACAACATGTCCCTCGAAAAGTGTAAAACGTATACCCTGGGGGGTATGGGGGGGTAGAAGGGTGTTTTTGTGTAGACAACATGTCCGGGTTTAGGAGGTCGCTTTAGCGAGAAATTCCCCCCCTTTTTTTGTGAGACGGAAGCCGCGCATCCGGTAGTACGGGTGCATGCTGTGCTCGATGAGTCCTTCCGCTTTCATCCGCTTCGCGTTCGCCTGCGCAGCTCGATGATGCACCCCTAGCTGCTCGTTGAGCACAGCCGGGAGGTAGCGCTCCCCATTGATGTTTCGATACTCGTGCAGCTTGCGGACATTGGCGTGATCGGACAGCGGTGTTTTGCTCTCCCATGCCTGCTGGATCAGCTTGAGCGTTTCCAGCTTCATGTCGTCGTCGAACTCGAACAAGTGATAGCCGCGCTGGATCTCTTCCGGTGTTTGCGGTTTGACCGTCGCCGTTCTCACCCCGATCAAGTAGTCGATCTGACTCAGCTGCTCGTCGCTGATGCGGTGGAACTGCCCGCGCTTGTCCAGGTTGGGGTCGTATTCCCCGGTGTTGGTCAGCAGGATGACGCGGAAGCCGTCGAATGTGCTCAGGCGCTCCGTCTGGGTCGCTACAGGCTTGTTGGAACTGAGCTCGATGGCGATGCGGTACGGATGGGTGATGACCACGCTGGGGGCGTCTGTGCGCTTGTACGTCCCTGTGAGCGGGTCGAGGACAGCCTTGTTGATCTCGACCGTCCAATGCAGCCGCTCCCGCATGAACTTGACCATGCGGTTGCGGAAGATCTTGGGGCGGATCGGCTTGCCGCGCGGATTGGGTTTTTGCTTTGCTCTGCCCGGCCCCTTCGGGGTGCGGCGGCGGATGACATCGATCAGCTGCTCGATTGCTTCCGGGTACGTTTCTTCACTCATAAGTTTTTCCTTATAGGTTGTCAAAACGGCAGGTCGTCGTCGTGGGTGGCGGAGCAGCTGACCAGCTCAGCATCGAAGGTGTCCTTCATGGCTTGGGTCAGGCCTTTCGGGTCGTGGTGCTGGATCAATTTGCCGATCTCTTCCAGCGTCCACACGCCCACCCCGCTTTGTTTGTGCGCAGCGATCGCGGTGCTGCGATCCTTTGCAATCAGGAACACCGTGCCGTCCGGCTGGCGTCCTTCCCACACGTCCGGCTGCTGCCAGGGTTCATGTCCTGCGGCCTCGGCCAGCTCGTCGAGCTTCATCCAGCCGCGACGCATCACCTCGGCCTTCTTCTTGATCTGCTCGATGTTTTTGCCGCGTCGAGCTTCCTCGAGCTTCGCCGCAGCGCTGCCGAATCGGCCCGCCATCTCTTCATCGACCAGCCCGCACAGTCGATCCCGGCCCCACTTGTCCTCGAGCTCCGCTGCAACGCGCTCGAGCGGGGCTAAGACCGCCTTGATCTGTTCGTCTGGATCTTTCTTCGGGACGGCTCCCGAAGGTGTTCTGTGTGTCCGCATGTCGGTTCCTTTCAGTAACTCCAGGAAATGCTTTGGGTCTGGCACAGGGACGAGCTCAGCAGGCCGCCCCTTCTTTCCCGGTCTGGCTCCCCAGACCTGTCCTTCTTTCAGCTTTCCGTGTTTCTTTTCGTGTTGCTTTTTGGCTTTTGCGCACGCCTGATCCCACTCTTCGTCGGCCTCTCGAAAGAGATCGCCCCAGATCGGGTCGTCGTACCTGTCTGGGTTCATGTCGTCCGGCTGTCCTCATTTCCGACAGCAAGCTCGTAAAAACGCTCGAGTGCGTGGATCATCGGGCTCAACTTGTCGTATCGAGACTCGCTCAGCTGCGACCACACATCGAACACACCCGCCTGCACCGCCAGCATCAGCACGTCGTCGCGCGAATACTTCGGCTTGCCCTGGGTGCAGAGACGGTCGTAGTCGCTGCGCAACTTAACCACCGCCTTCAACGCCTCGGTCTCGATGTTTCTATAGCCCGTGTTTCTCTTCCAAAAGCCTTGTGTTGCGAGTGCGATCGCTTGCATCTGCATCCGGTAGGTTTCGCACCCTTTCAATTCGTCGGATGAAATCTTCATAACTCATTCCTCCTGTTGGTATGTTTTGCGGTCTGGCTTTCCCATAAACCTCGCCGCGTAAAAAATGAATCAGGTACTCGACGTGTGCCGCTTCGATCATCCATTCGCGGCGCTTGGTGTGTTTGTACCGATCCTCGACATAAGCCAATCTGCGCTTGGCGTTTTGCAGCGCCTCACTTATCAGCCTCATCATCGAACTCCATAACCTGAACCTCCTTATCCAACTCTTGCAGCCGAATCATCTTTTTCAGCGGTGCTTGAATTGGCGTGAAATAACAAAGCCGTCCTTCATGGGTTAGCCACGCTTCCAGCCGCATTGTTTTCAGCTTCCTCTTGGTCTTGTCTGAACCCTTCATAGTCCTCCCAATCCTCTCTGTCTCTTATGAATCGCATCCGATCGCGCGCCTCGAGCTCGCTATCGGGGTCGTAAAAATAGGGGTCGAAATCCTCTCGGCTTGGATAGTTGTTCATTGCGTGATCGTCCATGAGAAGAAACCCATAACGCCAAGAACGACGCCAACCACCACGCCGAGAATCACGCTGATCGCGAGATAATCGACCTCCTTCATCAACCTATACATATCGTTGTGCCTCCTGTTGTTGCTCGTGCATGCGTAAGCCAGGGCGCTTTGCAACGTCATGCGTTTTCGCGACCAGGCGTCCGCTACTCATCCAGCCGTGCATGCGCCCCTCAGCAATACGCTTCGGCAGCCCATACGTTTGCGACAGCCAGTACACAAACGAATGACTGCGCGCGCGTGGATTCGGATTGAATGGATCGCCATTGCTCCAGCGCTTTTCGATTTCCTCGAAGATGGCGTTCTCTTGACTGCGACTGATGCTGCTGGCGTCTGCCATGAGCTGTTCGACTTCGCCGGTAACATCGACCAGCAAGCCGCCGTCGCTGCGTTTGAATGTGCGAATGTGCATGTCCGCGAATTCGTTGGTCTTAACGACTGCGCCGCACGCAACATTGGACTGCCCTGGCTCGACCTCGAGCAGCCTGCTGATCTCCTCGTCCTCTTGCTCCGGCAGCGACCACAGCGAATACACCAAGCGAGCACCATCGACCAATGCGGTTGTTCCGCGAATGGCTTGGCGCGCATCGCTTGCATGCTTGATGCTGAATGCGCCGTCCTTGCGCATGTGGTGCGCGACAACGACTGTCGCGTTGAGCACCGCGCACAGCTCACTCATGGTTGACCACCAGAATTGCGCGGCAGCTGGGTCCGCCGTAACGTCGGCATGCACAAACGCCTGGAGCGGATCGAAGATCACCAGCTGCACATTGCCAAGCTCGAGCAGCTGATTGCGCAGCTCGATATAACCTGCCGTGTGGTGAAGCCCGGTGCTGTCAGCGGTAATGAATGGAAACGCGCCGCCTGCATCCGGCAGCGGAACAACGATCAGGTTCTCCGCAGCCTTTGCTCGCAGCTCGCTGTGATCCATCGAGTCGAGGCGACGATGCACGCTCGAGGCCGAATCTTCTGCGGTGAGAAAGACCACCTTGCCGAACTTCGACACCTTGCCGCCGAACGCCATCTGCATTTCGTCGTCCCATGCTGTGCCGCCGCCGGCAACTTTCATTGCCAGATCAAGCAGCAGGAACGACTTACCCAGGCCGCCGATCGCAGCCAGCAATGCAGGAATGCCGTGCGGGATCACCCCTTCGATTAACCAATCAATCTCCGGCGGCTCGCCGACAAAGCGTTTGATCGCCCAATCGCTCAGCTCGAGCGACTGACTATCGATCTTGATTGCGGTTGTTTCGCTTGGCTCGTCGAATTCATCGAACTCATCGCGCGTAAGTGCCTGGGCGATTGTGCCGTGCGACCGAACCTCGAGCGCTTGTTCTTCCTTTGCTTTGGTTAGAACACGCAACTCATTGCGCCTTGCACGATTCAGCTGATAGCTGGCGCGCTGCGTAAATAACTTGATGCCGCGATTTTCCGCGTCGAGCGTCGCCTCTCGAGCCTTTACCTTCTCAACATAATTCGGATAGCCGAGATCAATTAACGTGTCGAGGTCAGGAAGCGCTTGATGCTCTCGCCAATACGACGTGATTGTGCTGAGAATGACGCGGACCATGACGCCTTCGCGACCGTCGCCAGCCTTGAACGGATTATCAGACGCGCTGGAATCCTGAATGCCGCGTCCATGGCCATCATGGATAGCACCGACTTGCACCATATCCAGTAGCCAACCTGGAGCATCTTCAATCGGCTCCCAATCCATGACGTAACGACGCCCGCTTTTATGGAGGCTTGGTGGCGCGACAACGAATCCACCTTCGCCGCGAGTATCGATACCTGGGCCGAGTACATTCTTATCTGTAACAATCTCCATTCCAGCTGGAGCCCTGAAAAAGAACTGACGGCCTCCGCCTCCAGTTTTGCTTTCAAGGGTGATAGGTAAGTCGTCATTCGCGAGTTGTAACTCTTCAAGGGATTCATCGCCGAGTTTTCCTTGGCCAATATCAACATCGACAACAAACACGTTGCCACTAATCGAGCCTGTGACAATGCCGATGTTCTTGTTTGAATACATAGCGCCGTCGCCAAACCAGATGTCCAGCTGCGCTTCGTCGATTTTGTGCTTTTGAAATCTTTGCCAGGGTATTGCAGGGTGCTTGCCCGGTGACACGCAGTCCTTGCCCGCACGGCAAGTGCAAATGCCATCCTCCACCGTATGACACGGTATGACTTGTAGCCCCAGCTCAAAGTAGCGCCGCGCTACCTCCAGCAAGGTTGTTGTTGTTGTCATTAAACTGTCCGCACATGATTAAAAAGGCCCGCCCCCCGTCGGAGGCGGGCAACCACCACTACTCTTAAAACTCGTCAACTTCCGCCGCAGCGGGTGCTGGGGCTTCTGCTGGTTGAGGTGCGGACGGAGAGTGATTCTGCGATGCCAGCTCTGCTGGGCGATCAATCCATTTCTTAATCGCAAACTCAGGAATGCGGGTTGTTCCCCTGCCGATCTTGGTTGCTTTTGCTCCGGTAATCTCAATTACAGGAACTTGGCCGCTACCAAAATTCGATTCGCATTCGTTGTAGAGCTTCTTGATGAACTCGAGCGCGCCGGTCTGGCTCGAGCTGAACTGGCGAACTGGCTCGTCGCCAAAGAGTGCTTTGGAGAAAACATTAACTTCAAAGCCGGTTTTCCATTCGCCCTCATGCGGCTTTGCTGTCTGGTTGTTGTTCGGCCACGGCTGCCATTCACGCAGACCCTCACCAAGCAACAACCACCCCAGCTGGATGTTTTCAATGTCAAAGACAACAGGCGAATTCCACTCGAATTCGATCATTCCTGCTTCGCTGCTCATTTCCCAAGCATTGACTTGGAGCTTGAAACGAATAAACGGCTTAGAGTCGCCGCCACCACCGATAATTAAAGGCATAAAAATGCTCCCTTTATGCAGTTTAGCGCCGCGTTGTTAATCTGGTGCGGCGATACCAGGCAGGAAGGAGAGTCCCCGCTACTCAGCGTCCCCAAGGACGATTCGTTTCGGCTTGCCCCCGCCATCGAGGTAAGCCACATATTTCTCAGCGATCTTTCGGATGCAGTCGGGATCAACTCCCGCGAACTTGCACACCAGGTCGAAGTCATGGTTGTCGTGCAGCAGCCAATACCTCGCGTCATTCGTTATCGCGACTGATTTCCACGCCGAAGGCCGAAGGTCCGCGAACGCACGCAATACAACGTGCAAATACAATTCGTTGCCGGGTTCTCGTGCGCTGCATCCGTTCTTCTCAAGGATGTAATCGATGTCGAGGACCAGCTCTTCGCCGCATGCAGCCCAAACCTTGCGGTCCCTCATTGCCGTCGTCAGCTAATGAGTTGCGCCAGATGCGATGCACCGCGCCAATAAAAACTAGATGGGTCGTATGGAGCCGAGCGCGCCAGCTTCTCGCCGTCGTCACTCAAGCTCAGGAATCTTTCGAGGCGCTTCACGCTGTCGCGCACCACCTCTAAGTAGTGCTCGATCTCCTCTTCTGTGATCTCGAGCCACTTCGCCGCTTTGGGCGTGACATACAAATAGCGAACTGGACACTTCATGGCCCTTGCGTAAATCGCTGCCTGAATGCCGTGCGCCTGGCTAAAGCTCGATGGCATGCGGCCTGTGGTTTTCAGGTCCACCACGAGCGGGATCTCTGAGTAATAGAAGTCCAGGTATCCCATGACATGCACCGTGCCGTTCTCGCCTGGACGAAAGCGGCAGTCGAGTCCGATCTTGCGCTGGTTCTCGCCAATCGGCGGTGCGGTAGGCACGCCTAGAGGGCGCAGCTCAGCAAGCGCGAGCGGGACCATCGCTTCAACTTCCTTGCGCGCTTTCTCTTTGCCATCGGCAAGCGCAAGCATGTCGTCAATCTTTGCCACGTTGTCGAAGCTCTCGAGCGCGAACTTCACGCAGTCCTCGTCCGACAGATCCGGATTGAACAGCCCCGCTGCCACCCCGTTCTCTGCTGCCTTGCCGCGTTCAGCTGCCCAGCCAGACGGAAAGCGCTGGCGAAGGAGGTAGCGAACACACCAAGCAGATAAGCTGCCCATGCTCATGTTGAGCGAGCTGGGGCTCAGGTGATCGATGCCGTGTTGGATAAATCCATTGGTGATAGTCGTCAAATCAGACATCCTTCTCAAAAATTTTTTTGATGTAGGTGTGCGTGCATCCCCACCACGCGAGTAGTGAAGCGTCGGCCCTGCCATCATCTTTAGATCGAGTGAAGTACCCAGCAAACTCAGGAAACAGCTCCGCTGCTTTTGCGCGGTTCGCGTCCTTGCCCTGCTTCAAAGCAAGATCGCGCTGCCATTTCACAGGTGCAACTGCGGTAAAAGGAATGTTGCTGGCTGCAAGCACACCGCGAATCACGCCGTAGCCCACGCCAAAATTGAACATCGAAGTCACGCCCTGGCCGGGTCGCGCGGAAACATGCTCGATAAAAGCATGCTCCGCGTCGATGTTCTTCAAGATCGAGGCCAGCATGGCCTCAGACACAGACTTTTTCTTGGTGCTTCCGCTTTTCAGCTCAACAACTGGCATGTCGTGAACGGCAAGTGCCTTGTTGCTCAGATCAAAAACGGCAACAGCTCCAGAAATGCCTGGATCGATCCCAATGATCTTCACGCTTTACCCTGCTGCGCCCGCAGGAAGCAAAACGTGTTCTCGTTTAAGTAGCACCGATTCTGCGCGCGGTTCAGGATGTTCTTGGCTAAATCCCTGATTTCCTGATTGTCCGCATGTCGCGCAATTTGTTCTGTAATCCAGATCGCGTGTCCTGGCTCGTCGCGATCATCGCCCATGTCATTAAAGACTTGTCTGGCCCAAATCAGGTCAGCTAGCTGCTCTCTTTCTAAGTCCATTGTTGTGGGTTCCGTCTGTTGTTTTTATAAAGTCGTAGATGTCGAAACGCATGCCGCGCTTCCTGGCTATTGCGGCCAAGTGAACAAGCTGGTTTGTGGGAATATTCCCTCTGCGTCTCCACTTATCTACAGCATCTGCGCTGAGATCGACGCCTTCTTCCCGCATCATCTTTACTAGCGAGGTGAGTCCACCAAAGTGCGCCACTACACGCCAGCAATCGAGCGCTGGTCTGGAGAATGTAGGACGACGATCGGCATTTCCGTTTTGAGTTGACATTCGCAAATTAAAATTGATGAGCGACACTTTGTCAACCAACTGTCGGCTTTCATACAGACACAATGTCCGCAAATTCTGCGATCAAATTTTCTGATCCTAGACAATATAAGCGTTTCATAAGGTTGTAGGACGAATTGACACCTACAATATGTCTGTATAGTATCAGTTGGGTGTCGGACAACTTGTCCCACACAAACTACAATTACGAAGGAGATAACCGTGCCGAAATACAAAGTTCATTCAGAACCTTTGTCAGACAAGGAAGCCATCTTGCCAAACCGAGACTCAACAAAGGCCGAATTCGCCAAGCGCCTGTACCAGAAAATGCTCGAGAAGGGCTGGACCCAATCTCAGCTGGCTCGATACGCAGGCATCAACCGCGATGCCGTATCGACATACATACGCGCACGATCCCTCCCCTCACCGATCAGCCTCACAAAGATGGCCAAGGTGCTTAGCTGTGCTCCGGAGGATCTGCTGCCCAGCTATTACGAAACGGCGCACGAGGAAGCGTCAGCGCGCCTTGAGATTAAGGAAGTCGAAGCCGAACGCGGCTACATGCGCTTGCGTTGTGACATGAAGCTGCCGAAAGACTTGGCAGTAAAAGTATTCATGCTACTCAATGAAGTTGATAACTGAGAAAGAAGCTGCGTCCAGGATTGGGCGCAGCAAACGATTCGTTGCCGAGCTGCGTAAGCGGGGCCAGCTCGAGTATCTGCCTGGACGCGGACGCGCGCCAACGATGATTGTAGAAACCTCGCTAAACCACTACATACAGGAGCAATTATGCCAAGAAAAGAGCTGCCGCCGAGGCTCGCAGAGTTCAACGGCGGCTGGTATGTCCTCTTCAACGAGGATGGCCGAAGCAAAAGACAAAGCCTTCGGACGAGCGATTTACAGGAAGCGCAAAATCGCCTCAAAGGCTGGTTAAGCGCACGCGAAGAGGAGCAGATCAAGCGGACGATCCTAACCTTCGATGCGTGTTTCGAGCTGTATTTCGACCAGCACGTTACGGTCCACTCCGTCGCCCAGAAAGAGATCGGCTATGTCGGGAACAACCTGAATAGCTATTTCGGGAACATGGAGATCGACACGATCGAAGCCCAGGACATCCGCGCGTACTGCGACAAGCGCCGTCGCGGATGGAAAGGACACAAGCCGGTGGGTGACGGTACGCTGCTGAAAGAGCTGACCATCATGCGCGCCGTGTTCAATTTCATGTCCAAGCGTGTCGAGCCCAGGGCGCTGCGCGTCGATCCGAGATCGCTGTGTCATATCAATATGCCGCCGCGTCCGGATTCCAGACATCGGATCGTGCATGACGACGAGTTGGAGATCATCCAGAACTACATCAAACCGCCCGCCTCTCCCTCGACGATCCCGCGCCTGAGCTTGTATGTCTGGCTGCTGCTCGAAACCGGGGCGCGCTCGATTACGCTGCGTGAGTTGAAATGGGAGCAGGTCGATTTCCAGCGGCAGCTGATTACGCTGAACCCCTACGGTCGATCCCAGACCAACAAACGACGCCCGGTCGTACCGATCAGCGACTACCTGCTGCCGATCCTAAAGCGGGCGAAGATTGAAGCCAAAACGGACTATGTGTTGTTCCATCCTGGCGCGATCAGAAAGTCGTTTGACCGGATGCGTGAGCAGCTGGGTCTGGCTGAAATTACGGCACACACATTCCGGCATAACCTTGCGTCACGCCTGGCAATGAATGGAGTGTCGATGGTTGAGATTGCACAAATTCTAGGCGACAGCATTAAGACTGTTGAGAAGAATTACCTGCACTACCAGCCGAACTATCTACGCGGAGCGATCAACAGCTTGCGCGCAGGTAGCGCCCCGATTGTCGGGTTGTCTGATGCGTTTTCTGAAAAACGCAACGCTGCGTTTTTAGCTCAATAAAACGCAGAATGAGCTGTATGATCGTCATACAACGTCATACAAACTCTGCTCTACCCCTTGCTACTACGCCATTTTGTGTATGACAGACTGTCTGATGCCCGACTTGGCAAGGTTGTGCTCTACCAACTGAGCTATTCCCGCATGGTCTCGAAAATCATGTTTGGAATCAAGGGGTTATGAGCCCTTCCCGTGTCTGATTTTCGCTGTATTAAATATCAGTTGCGCTTTTCGTTGCGTTCTATACTTAATGCGGAGCGAACTATAGCGATTTCCATACGCCGGATCAACAGATTTTTGGTACACAACCTATTTGATACGGTAGCCCTCTGACGCGCCACCACTCGAACGACTACTACGCTTCCCCTTCGGATCTTGCGGACCCACAAACCACTCCGCAAACTGCGACTTAAACGCAGGACTCGAGAGATAACCGTACAACGCACCCAAGCCATAACCCGTCGCCCGACCCGCCGGCAGCAAGCCAGTCAACAACGCCATCGCCGGCTGCGCCGTAATCTCATACGCCGCCTTGATCTGTCGCGTCTCCGTGCGATTGTTCGCATCGCTGTTACGCTGGAAACCCTCCAAGATCGCCTGGAGATCCCCAAAGAACCACGCACCACCCGCACCAATGAAAACATTAGCCAGGTCGCGCTGATACCGTAGCCCATAAATCGCGTTGTACACCGGGTCCGCAATCCCTGTGAAACCCGCACGCGAGAACGACAAGCCCCAGATGTAATTCGGAATCCCGGTTGCGCGATAAAACGCACTCGGATTCTTGTCGTTTTTCTCCTTCTCCTCCTCCCAGCGATCCGGGTTGAAGATGATCTCGCGCGCAATGCTCAGCACCACATGGCCGGCATACAACAAAGCCAAAGGCGCTACAAACTGACGCGCCGCAACATTTGCACCCGCCAACTTGCCACGCGCAGCAGACTCACGCTGCACCTTTTTGACATTCTTGATGATGATGTTGCGGAAGAACGCCATCGAGAAGCGCAGCAGCATGAACGTAATACGGCCAATCGGCGTATTCGCAAAGAACGGCGCATCCATGCCACGCGGAACCTGGATCGATTGCGTAGTCAAACGACCAATCCCAGTCGCCAGCATTTCGCCAAAATCGGTCAGACGACCATCGACATCCGTTACCTCTTCCGGGGTCGGCAAGCGATCGTCGAACTGCGTCATCCAGGCTGCAAACTCATCCAGCTGGGATTCCTGCAAGCCAAAATCCATCAGCTCACGACGCGCCGCATCCTTCTCGCTGTCCGTCGCACGCTCGTCCAAGATCACCTCAGACAGCGAATAGAAGTAGTTGATACCCAGCTGCATCGAGCTGCGGCGCTGCGCGTTGGTCAATCCAGTCAAACCAACACGGCGGTAATACCCACCCGCTGCGCGCGTAACAATCCGCGACTCTTTGTGCTGGCCCCCGATTCGATTGCTCAGCATTTCTGCGGTCATCGGATTGGCCACAATCCCCAGGGCGCGTGCCAGCGCACGACGATCCCGCACCGTTGCGGTCGGCATGATCTCTTGAATCGTCATCGCCAGACCCTTCAAGCCATCAAACGCCTTGCCGGTTTGCAGCCCCACCGTAAGCGGCTCAACCAGCGAGGTCAGCACAACGCGACCCAACAGCGTAATCGCCGATACGGTACGGAAGTTATCCAGTCCCGCCTCGAGCCCGCCTGGCAGTCCGCTGCGGACCGTGCCAGTTTCTTGAGCAATGATCTTTTCAATGAATGCGCGATCCGCCTTGCTCACCCCCGACTCGACCAAGCCCTCGAGCAGATCATGCAGCTGTGAATTGCCACGCGACCCTGCTGGCTTGCCAAAGCGCAGGTTGTACTCGGTCTTGCGAATCGCTGCGCGGGTATAAGTGCGAACGCGCTCCAACGGATCAGCGATATACCAGGCGTCCAGGAGCTTGTCGGCTTCCGGCGGCAGCTTGCGCTGCTTCATAAAGTTGCCACGCGGTGAGTTGCTGTCCCAGCCCTCTGGCGAGCCGAACATAATGCGACCCGCCCAATTATTCGCAGCAGCCTCAGCCCAAATGTCGCGGACCTTTTCATAGGTCTCTTGGAATAAGTCGGCGTTTTCCTCTAAGAACTGATCGAGCGCAGCCTCTGCCTCAGCCACCTTGTCAGCGTCGCCTTCGTTGTTGGCAGCATCCAGCGCACGCAGCAAGCGGTTTAGTTTATTGCGCGCCTGGCGGAAGGCTTTGAAATCATCGCTCTTGAAGTCAATGCGCGCCTCGCGCCCAAACTTCATCAAGTCATTGATTGCCTCGCGGGTGATGCCATCCTCAAATCCGATCGCGTCGCGATCGAACACAACCTCGTACACCTTCTTGGCGTCTTTAACAAAATCCTCCCAGTTTTCGATCACCGACGCCTCATCCAAGATGCGGGTCAGGTAGCCCTGGTCCTCAAGGTAGCCAACATCCAGACCCTTGTTCTGCATGTAGCTATAGAGATCATTCATGTAGCGGCGCAACGCAGCACCGGCTTCGGCCACCTTCGGACTGGCGCTGTTGGCTTCGACACCCTGCGCGGTCAGTACGCTGCGCAGCTCAGCCTGCTCCTTCTCGGTGAAATCCAAAATGCCATGACGCTCGATCAGCCCATCCAAGCGATTCTCGTAACGCATCATTTCGCGATCGAGCGCTTCGGTGTAAGTGCCACCATCGAAGGTCGAGCGGCCCGCGCCAGGGTCAGACGCTAGGCGCTTGGTGATGTTCCAGATCGCATTGCCTGCTGCGTTGTTGCCACGCTTGCGATAGCGCTTTTCCATCTTGAGCACAGCGCCACGATTGGTGCGATAAACCCCTTCAAGCGCGCGACCTACGCGCTCAACCGGCCCCAGACCGTCGCTGGGGCGATTCCAAAACGCCTTCCATTGACGAACTTCCCGCTGCATCTGCTCCATTTCGCCTTGGAACACGCCCTTGAGTGTGGTGTTTTTAGTATTGATTGAGTCGCGGAAATAGGTCGCCGGGTTCGACAGGATGACATCCCGCGGACGCGCGGCAGACGAGCCATCCTTAAACACCTTCTCGCGGTGTACCGAATCAAACAGCAAGTCGAATGCGCGGAAGATGTTGAAACGGTCGCTGTTCTTGGGGAAAGTCAGCTCAAGACGATCAGTCGCGTCGGATTGGTAGGCTTCCGAGCCCTTACCAATGAACTCGGTTGATCCGCCTGCGGCTTCGACCTTGAAACTGACATACGCTTCAAACGCACGCGCCAGCATTTCCGTCGGCTTGCGCCAGTAGTCCAGATCGCCGCCACGGCGCTTCACATATTGTTCTTGCTGCTTGTAGTAATCGCTGCGGTCTTTGCGGCTCTTGGACTGGCCGGACAGAACTTTATCCAGCTGGTCCTGGTACTTCTTGCGCGCCTCATCGGTCTTGGCTACCTCGATTTTGCGCTCAAGGTCCATGATCTGCTGCGCCTCAGCGGCCCGATCAAAGAACAGGGTCCGCATCAGCAGGGTGAACGACTCCTTAACATCTTGTGGCATGACGTCGCTTACCGGCTCGCCTGTACGCACCGCCGCAGACAGCGTGCCTTGCAGCTCGCCTTCGGCGTATTTGCCCATCAGCCAGTAATCGAAAGCATGGCCCCACTCATGCGCAAAGCTATTTGAGCGACGCGGAATTGAGATTGTTGGCGCATCAGTAATCACGCCTTCAATCGGACCACCATGCGGATAGTACGCGCCCAGGTACTCAACATTTCTGCGCAGCACCAAACCCAGGGTTCCTTCAAGGCCGATTGCGCTGGAAGGAAGATCCAGAACATGCGCCATAAACTGCATGTTGCGATAACCGTCGAGCAGCTGGTCGATGCCTTCGCGAATGTTGGCGCGCTTGGTTTTCTGCACAAAGCTCAGCTGGTAGGTATCGCGCAGCCCTTTCGCGAGGAAATCGAACTGGCGTACCGGCGACCACAAAGACGCCTTCGCAGGATCTGCGCCTAGCTCATAAAAAGCGTTCTCATAGATCGAGGTGCGCTTGGTGAAGCTGGCAACAGTTTCCAGGTTCTGCGTTTGCGTTCCACGGAAACGCTGGTTCTTTTCGCGGCCAGCGTCTGCCTTAGAAGTGCTGCTGGGGGCTTCATCCTTGAGCCTTCCGCCAAGCATGGCTTGGAGCAGCGCATCATCAAGATCCTTCTTTCTTTGCGCGGCTTCGTCGTCATTGCCACGTTTCTTAAGATCGCTCGCGTCTTTCTCTGCGATGAAGTCTGACAGTATCTTTTCTGCGGCCTCAATGTCGCCGTCGTAATACTGATCTTCGATTGCAGTAGCAAGATCGCGCTCCGACATGCCAGACAACAGCGACTTGAAGATCAGCTGCTTGTCGATTGCCGGGAATCTGAGGTGCGTTCTTTCTGCCGGTTTTAACCTGTTATAGCTGTTTGCATTAAAGAACGAGTAGGCAAAACCTTCTGGAGTTGCAGAGCGCGCAGCCTTCGTTCTTGCGCTGCTGCCGCCGTACTTGCTGTGCATCTTCGAGCCTTCGGTTGGCTCGACCGGAGCCAGCGGAAGCTCAGCGTTGAAGCTACCCCAGAGAAGTGTCTTTTTCGTGTATGGGTTGCCGAAATGATTTGGATTGAACGACATCCGGTACGGAGGCAGTCCGGTCTGCTTTTCAATCCGACCAACAGGGTTTTCGATTGCCCAAACAGGCGGACGCAAATACTCAATCACGCGCATGGTCTGATAGACCAGCTCTTTTGATTTCTCGGTCTGGCCCGTGGCGTCCTTTTCGCCCCACCAGCGCGCGCCGCTCGCAGCGAAATCCGTACAGGGACACGCCGCAAGAACAGCCCAGGCATCATCGACGCCCATTTTCTGAAACCACTCAACATTCAGATTGCTGATGTCGCCTTCTTCGCCGTTGATCGAAATGGTTGGGTTGTTCGGGTCGCCAACCAGGTCAATCGTAATGACGTTGTATCCGGCTTCCGCCCAGGGACGCGCCCACATTCCAGTTGAGTCAAACAGGGAAATTACATATTTGTCGCTGTTGTCTGCGGCAATGGATAGAGTCTCGCCCTCGTTGAGAGCGTTTTCGCGCCAAAGGCCGATCATGTCGTTCGCTTCTTCTTGCGACATGAATCCGTGCTTTTTGGCGCGGTTTTCGGTGATAACCCTTTCTTCTGGCGCGGCTACCACAGCCGCCAAGGCTGGATCGTCCTTGGTTAGATCCTCAATATCCTTCTTGTCGAGGTAGCCAGCTGGCTGCCCATCGTCCTGGGTCTGCTCGCTACCCTCTACCGGACTGGCTTGGGTGTCGGTGCGCTGGTTCTGCGACCCTTCCGGACGCTGCGCGGTTTCGGCATTTCCGGCGTCTCCAGCTGTGCCTGCTCCTTGCCCTTCGCCAGCAGCTCCTTGGCGATTTCCTTGTAATGGGGTACGCCCTTGGCTTCCGCTGTTGTTACTAGCGCTTGCGCCAATACCGCCCGCGCCTTGGGTGAAGAGAGTTTGTTGCTGGCCACCTTGAGCCTCCTGGTTTCTGATGTTGGTGCGCTGCTCGATGACATCGACCGGCTGCACCTGGTCGCCGAACATGGATTCGGTGCTCTGCTCCATGACGGTATCGACGTACCCATTCAGTACGTCCACAATCTTGTCACGCCCAGCTGCTCTTGTCAGGCGCGCATCGAAGAAGCTCTTAACGAGCGCCACCGTCACCGGATCGCGCGGATTCAGCATATCCTCTTGAGCGACCCAATCCGCAGCAGACAGATTTTCTGCTCGCATCTGGCTTACAGCCTGCGCCGCCTCTACCAACTGCGGGGTGACATCGTACTCAGCTGGAATGCGGCCCGCATTGATCTCGTCGCGCATCTGCGCCCAGCGGCCAGCAATGTCCAGCAACGCCCCTGAGATTGAGCGAATATTGTTGTCGGTCGATTCAGTCATTTGAGCCAGGATTTCTGGATTCTCAAACGCTTTGCCCAGCATCGCATTCTCAATACGGCGCTTGCCGTCGATGCTCAGCTGTCCGTCGCGACCCATCATCTGATTGCGCTCAGACGCCGGGACCACGCTTTCGATGAACTTACGGACGAAATCACGGTTTGCGGCGCTGGTGACTTCGCCACCACGCCAAGCCCCCATAACCTGCATGGTCATTTTGGCGGTGTCAGATCCAGCCTGCTCGGTGCTGCTCATGCTCATCGTCGCAGACTGATTCGCCTCAATGACGAACTGGCGACGCTGGTTGTCGTCCATCTGTGTAGTGCGACGACGAACCAGGACCGGGCGCTCCATGTTTGCGGCTTCTGGGAATCCAGACTGCACGAGGAAGCGGCGATAGGCTTCTGCTTGAGCTCCGCTCATGTCATAAGCCATGTTGATTGCGCGAACGCGGCCATTACCTGATTCGATAATGTTGTCTGGGCCAATGATCGGCGCACCACGATCTGCTTCTGCGGAATAACCAAGGCGCTGCGGATCTAAGCCGGTCGCAATCTCACGAATCTGCGCATCACTCGATGCACGCTCGCGATCGCGCGGCTGCAAGTCTGCGGTAGCTTGGCGCAAATTCTTGCCTTCGACGATCTCGTAATTCACGTCGATCTTCTGCCCGGTGACAGTAGAAACCTGTCCCTGATTCGCCGCCAGCGTGCCTCCGGCATTGGGCGACTCGATCGGACTTACGCCTTGAACTTGCGGCTGCGGCTGCATTTGCTGCGGCGCAAACTGCTGCGGCATCTGCGGGTTCACAGTTTGAACTTGCGGCTGCGCTACTTGTTCAACGGGCTGCGGCTCTGGCTCTGGCTTGTCGGCCTGCTCGTTCATGCCGGCAGTCACAGCGCCTGGAAGTGGTGCGCCTTCGCCGTACTGCTCCCAGGGGAATTGCACAACACGCAGCTGAGCATTCTCGGGATCAAGCGCTTGGCGCGCTGTTTGTTCTGCTGCGCCCGGTACTGGCTGCATCGAATCGACTTGGCGCTGCATTTCGCGCCCAATCTTTACGCCATCCGGGGTCATCGCGTCGATGGCTTGGTTTGCACCAATTTCCCCGACACCTGTTACAGCCTCGGCAACACCTTCAAGGACGACTTCGCCCATGTTGTCGATCTTGCCTTTTTCATTAAGCTGGGCCGCAGCTTCGCCGCCGCCGCCAAGTCCAGCTTGGGTTCCGATTTCAGCAGTAGCACCTGCAACCTTCGCTGTTTTGTCGCCAGCACCAGCAGCCTTCACGACTTTTCTTGTCGGCGCTGCAATGCGACTGGCCAGCCCCATTGAAATGGCATCGAAGATGGCGATTGGAATGCCGCGCTTAACGCCGCTTTCCTTTGCTTTGGCCATCAGCTCTTCGTTTTGGAACGCAGCAACGATCTTTTGCGGATCGTTCATATCGACGCCGGCTTGCTCCATCTGCTCGAGGACCGTATTCAGGTACTCAACCGCGAAGCTCATCGTGCCTGCGCCTGCGCCAGCACCAACGATTGCGCCGCCAGGAACCGGGGTCGCTGCACCAGCAGTACCACCAGCAATACCGCCACCAATGATCGGCACGGACTGCGGCAGCGATTCAAGAACGACAGCACCTGTCGCTTTCGGGTTAGTCAGAACTTCCCAAAACGAATTCCAGAAACCTTCTGCGTCACCGATCTCTTTCAATCCAGCTTCGACGCTTGGATCGCGAGGCGTCATGGTGCGATTGATTTCGGCAATATTCGCTGCAAACTCTTCTGGGCTCAGGACACCAGTAAGCGCTGCCAGCAGGTTGCCTTGCTTGCGCATGTTGTCCACACCGCGACCTGAGTAACGGCCAAGATAGCCGCCAGTAACGTCATCGATGATCTTTACTTGCTGGGGTGGTTGCAGGCGATCGTAGAAATTGCCTGGGGCGCTCATCACGTTTTCCCAGAAACTCGAATTCTCCTCTTGCTGTACCGGAGGCGGCGGGACTTGTGGTGCTGATGCGCCCCCAGCCGCAGACCTTGCCTTAGCTGCCGCCACGGCGTCATCAATCGAGCCAAATGATGGGTACTTGTTGCCAGAAGAAAGCGCAGCGGTTACTGCGTCATATTCATTAAGCTCCTTGCCTCCCCAAAGCGAAGGAATGTTGGTCGGCAAGCCGCCATTCAATCGAGGGTCAGTAACCGTAATGCTGACTTCCGTTGAGTAGCTGCCATCGCTGTTTAGGCGAGCAGGCAGCCCATCGTGGGTCATAAGAGGCTGTTCGCGGTACTCATCGCCAACATGCGGAATCATCACGTCCGGCGTTTGATAGGTGGGCGGCACAACCATCCCTTGCGGGTCGCCCTGGGGGGGAGGAGGCGACATGCGATCGCTGGATGGCCCCGAAAAAGTTTGCTCCCAAGGGTAAATAGGCTGAGCAAGTGGCGCTTCGATTGCCTTTGCTACAGGCGCTTCTGGGGCCGGAGCAGCGGCCTCACCGTACTGCTCCCACGGGAACTGAGCGCCAGCCATTAAAGTTTCTCCCAGCTACCAGGTACTGTGGGATCGCCACCCTTGAATCGATAAATGCCTGATGGAAGTTTTTGGATCTCACCCGGTACTGGCGGAGTGCTTCCCTGCTGTCCCATTACCAGTTTGGTGTGGTCGTTCGCAGCAAAGATATTGAAGAAATTATTGTCAATATCCTTCGTGCCGACACCAAAGACCGGAGCTCCGTCTCTTAGCGCCTGGCGTATTGCCAATACCGCCGCGACTGGATTCTGCGTTTGCTTGGTTATCTCGATTGCAGCGGATTCAAGCTGAGACTGCGCACCAGCGTCGTTATTTTTGAAACCAAACTCTTCAACAATGCCCTGGATGCCTTCGTTGACCGCCTTAAATACCTTGTCGCCCATTGAGTTGGCTTTGCTGTTTTGCGCTTGTGGCTTTGCAGCATCGCGACGCATATTGCCCTGCACCGCCTGCTCGCGAATTGCATCACCGCGCTGAGGCGTTGGAGAGAAATTCTGGGTCGGCATTCCGCCGCCAGCAAAGATCGGCAACCAGCGCGCCATATCTTCTGGAGCATTCTGCGCAGCATCAAATCCACGCGCACCCCCAAAGCTCTGCCACATTCTTTGCGTTTCTTGCGGATTCAGCATCATGGCGTTCGCCAATGCGCCAATCTTTTCCATGTCATAACCGCCGCCGGTTGGCGCAGTCATCACACGGTCTGGTGCAGCCAAGCCTTCCAGCTCTGGGTTCTCAGCAGCAATCATTGCGCCTTCCTGGCTCGGCGCGTCGGCATACTGAGGAAGCGTAGGCAGGCCATTAAGGAGCACGTCACCCATATACGGCATAACGGCCTGATACGCTGAACGCGCATCCGCTGCGTTGTCTGCCTCGATGCCGCGCTTACGCGCTAATTCACGGTTGGCCGCAGCTGCCGCTGCAACATTGTCGTCAGTCGCAGAGCCAAACATTGCTTTGGAGAGATTGCTAAACCCCTCGGCAAGCCCTGGATTCATCCAGCCAGAATATGCGTTGTCTCTGCGTCCCATTTAATTAGTCCCCGCGTTCGCTGGAGTTGAAGTCACGAGCCCTTGGTTTGCTGCTTTCAGCTTTTCCTGATCGGTCAAGAAATACTGCATACCGAGCTGGCCCAGGCCACGCAGCGCGTCACCCAAGTAGTAATTACCAGCCTGAACAGGCAGCTGAGCGGATTGCAGCTCGGAGCCCAACACCTGAGCGCTGCCGCGCATGAAGTTACGGTTCTGATCGATGAGTCCTGCGTTGTCGCCAAGCACGCGGCCTTTGTCTCGCATGACATCGCCAAACGAACGAAGGTTTGCAATGGCCGATGCAAGCGTGCCAATACGCTGCATCGCAGCTGCGTTCATGCGCGCTTGAGCATCAGCCGTAATGCCTCGAGCTTGCGGCGCAGAAGCGAGTGCTTGAGGCTGCCCTGCTGTCTGCTTTGCATACGCAGCACGAAGGTCAGCCGCACGATTGCCCATCTCAGCATTAACGTCGCCCTGAAACTGCCCAAGACTGTTACCAAACGTCTTAATGTTTTCATCGGTCAGCGCCTTTTGCCGCTCTGCTTCGGCAGCCGTGTATGCCTGGGTGCGGCCCACATTGCGGTCAATCGCTGCGGCATACGCTTTGGCTGCGCTGCGCGCATTTAAGGCAGAGCCAAGTTGACCCAATGCGTACATCCACCCGGCGTTGTTCACGCCGAGCGTTGTATTGCTGTCTGCTGGTGCTGGTGCTGGTGCTTCTGCCATGATTGCTCCTTAGCCGCCAACAACCTTGCCGCTGCCGCCGTTATTGAGGCTAAACAATGGGTTCTGGTCGTACTGATTGATCTGGCGACGCTCGAGATCAGACTGCGTAGCCAAGCCTGCCGTGAAATCGCTAAACAGCTGTCCCAACGGAGAGAAGCTGGGCATCTGGTTAAGCGTTGCTGCGCGCGCCGCTGCGTTACCGCTAATCAGGTTCGGATCAGCGAGCGATTGGTTCTGGGTGTACAGCTCGTTGCGTGCCGCATCGACGTTGGAACGCGCCTGATTGGCGTAATCCATGCCGGTGTTGTAGATGTCGAGCTTGCGCTGGTTGTACTGCTCCTGGAGGTCCGCCATCTTTTCAGCGCGGGTTGAGGATTGCAGATTGCCGGAGCGAGCCAGCGCTGCCACCAGGCTGCGCATGGAATCTTGGAACTGATCCTCCAGCTCAGGCATTGCGTAATCCTGATATGCCTGAGAACGACCGCCATAGAAATCATCATCGAACTGACCAAACGCGCCATCGATGCTGGTGCGCCCTTCGGTGATACGGTTCTGGCGCTCAATCTCGAGCTGGCGCTGGCGTTCGGCTTCTTTTGCCGCAGCTTCTTCTGCTCGACGCTGCGCTTCTTCTGCCTTCTTGGCTGCGCTCTTTTGCGCAGAATAGGATGCTGCCGATGCGATACCGATGACAGCTGCTGTTGGGTTACACATGGCTTGCTCCTTACCCTACGACACGGCTACTGCCGCCCGACGTGCCAGTTGAATTAGATGATCCAAACACCGCAGGACGACCGCCGTAGCCTGGACGGCTGGCTGCGTACTGCATTGGATCGACAAAGATGGATGCCAGGCGCGACATGCGGGACGTGCCTGCTAGATTCTCAGCGCTCTTGCGAGCCTCATCAGCGATTGCTGATGCGTTTGCTACGCTGGAATTGCGCTGAATAAGGCGTTCTCTTGCTGCGTTTGCTTCGTTGCGCGCTTGATCTGCAATGGTATCGCCGCCCTCATCGACCATATCGATCGCGCTGCGGTACTGCGAACCAAGATCCTCGACACCCTGATTGCGGGTTGCATAAGCGATGTTGTCGATGCCGGAAAGCGCACCTACCAAGCGACGCAGCTGGTCTTGATACTGCGTATCGATGTCGCCGCGTGCGTAATCTTCGTACTGCTTGTCCAGCTGCGAGTAGTAGCTGTCGTTGAACCGTGAGAAGGCGTCGTCGATGTTGGTGCGGCCCAGGCTAATCTGACGCTGGCGTTCCTTTTCAGCTGCAATGCGGGCTTCCTCTGCGCGGCGAGCTGCTTCTTCTGCTGCGCGCTGGCGGGCTGCCTCTTCAATCTCTCGCTGCTTTTGCGCGGCCCTGCGCGCCTGCTCTGCTGGATCTACTGGAACCGGCTGTATAGATGGTCTACCGCCACCGCCACCTGATGAGCACATACCTTCACCTCTAACGTAGTTCTCCGCCGCGCCGCCATTTCACATGCGTTGCGTCGGGTCCGCGTGTCCAGGCGAAGGACACAAACATTTCGCCGTTTTTGCCGTAACCGGGGATCTCGTACTCTTTTTTGAGCCCCAGCCACTCAATCCATTCGTGCGCCTCGGCATGCGTACCAAGGCTAAAACACTCCATGCGGTGTACGCTGTAAGTATTGATGTCGTCGAAAAAATGTCTGACGATATACTTGCTTACCGCTGCTTTTATTTTACCGAAGTCATCGGTCGCAAACATCCCGATTTGCGCCACTCCAGGACGAACCATCGTCCATCCCATCACCACCGTCGGCCTGCCGTCGTCCAGACAAAACACCTTGATCGTCTGATGCGGGGCGTAGTCCACCGACAACTTGTCGGCCAACTCTTTCCGGTTGCGAACGTCGCAAATTGCGGACAGCTCTTCGTAATCCTTTTCGCGCATCCGATAGGCCGCATCCCAGACAAATGGGATGGCCAGATCGCATACCCTCATCCCGCCTCACCGCTGGTGTAATGCAGGACCATATTGCCTATTTTTGCAGCACCCGACGTGTTGTTGGTTAGCCTGAACGCCAGCGTCGTGCCGTATTCCTGTAGCGACGCATGGCCCAGGTCGTAGGTTGTTTCGTGTACCGTGGCGACGGTCTGGCGAACTGTCAGATCGTTGGGGTCGGTGCAGGTTTCGATCGTCCATTGGCCTTCGCACGCAATGTCGAGGCCGGTAAATGACTTCTTGGTGGCAGGCGAGCTGGCGTCGAGATACGGCAGCTGGACCGTCACCGTCGAGTTGTCATAGGTCGCGCCATCGTCGCCACCGAATAGGTACAGATTGTTGTCTGCTCGGCAGTAGAGCTTTCTGCCCACAATCGCCCAAGCCTCAACAGAGAATCCAGGCTCGTAGGTGGACCAAGCGCTTACCTTGGACGCCGAGAAGTAGCTGAACACATAGATTTTGTCGCCGATTGCCAGCATGTAGCGGCCATCACGCGGCTCCAGAACGCCTACTGCATCCTGTGCGGCTAGGCGGTTAGTGCGCAGCTCGTCGGTAATCAGGGAGTCAATCGCGTTCCCGACATCGCTGGTAAAAGCTGCGTTGTACGCATCGCGAGACCGCAGCGAGCGAATACCTGATTCGGACAGGTAGAACACGTCGGCGTCGCCCCACTCCACCACGGAGCGTGGTGCAACCGCGCCGGTATTGTTCAGCACCTGGAGCTGCTGGTTTGCTGCGGCATCGACATCGATAAACCAAATCTGCACGGTCCGCTCAGAGAAAACGGCCAAATTGGTCTGATAGCTCGCAATGGCGGTCAGCGCTTCGGAGCCTTCCGCGCTGTTGGAGAGATTTACAAAGCCAGCACCGCCAACCGTATCGGTAATATCGGTCGGATCGTCGATTTTGGAGAAGTGCAGCGCAGACCCGGATACTGAGTACATTTTGGCTTTCGCGGTTTTCGCGAACTCGCCAGGAATGTAAGTGCTCGGGGTGGCAGCGCCGCCCGCTAGATTGGTTAATGTGGTGTTGGTTGTCGCGTCGCCCGTGTTAATCAGGACAACGCCGTATCCATTCGGCGTCGTGCCGCCATCCACGGCCACCACGTTCACCTTGTCACCAACCGAGGTGGCAAAGTAATCCGGGGAGCTTGGATAGTCATTGATTGCTGCGGCAACGGCTGCGGCAGTCGTCGTGTTGTCGCCGGTATGCAGGATTGGGCTGCCGTTGATGCGCACACCATTGACCGTAATCAAGGCGATCGAGTTATCCACGCCACCTGTCATGTTCACCAGGCTGCCCACGGTAAAGCTGCCTGTCGTAGCCACCGCAAGCGTCATGCCATTGAACGCTGTGCCTGGGGTGACAGCGGTAATCGTTACCGTCGTTCCGGACGCAGAAGCCGTGAAGTCTGGGCTGCCGGTGAAGCTGTTAATCGCATTAGCAAGCGCTGATGCGGTGGAGCTGTTATTGCCGTCGTGCTGGACCGTCCCGGAGATCAGCGGGTACGTCCCAATGCGAATTTGTGACACGGTATCGGACGGCGAGTTAATCCCGCCAGTCACGTCGAAGCTCGCTGTTGCCTGAACGCCACCAGCCGTGCCGCCAGTCACAGTAAAGCTGGCGCGCGCTCTACCATCTTCCCAGCTACCAATCCGGCTGCCATTGTAGAAATGCCATACCGAGCCATCGTTGTACTGCGCGATCACATACGGCAGACCGTTAAAGCTCGAGGTGTGCAGGATCTTTGTCATGTCCAGCGAGCTCGGATGAGAGAGCTGCTGGTACGTCAGGTTGGCTGGCGCGTCTGCTGGAAGCGTGACACCTGCTGCCGACCCAAACGTGTACAAGCTGGTTCCTACGGCATGCAAGCCGAAAGACCCGGCTGGCAACGAAGAAACCGGCACGAATGCCGGTCGCTTTTCGATTTCGCCACCGCGCGTAATGTGCGCGTTGGTTAGCTGGAGTAGAGATCCTGGGACGCTTGAAACCGCCATGCGGCGGGTATCTAGCCCTGCTTTGAAATCCTCAATAAGAAAGTACGGCATGTCACGGCTTCTGTACGGCCACCATCGGCGGACCCTTCGGTGTGTAAGCTAATGGCTCGTCCTGGCTCATCACGAACGAATCCGACTTGGAGTTGCGAGCCTTGAGGCGCTGGTAATGCGCTGCGGCCTGCAACAATTTGTCCTTGGCGTCGCCCGCCTTCTGGCGCTGCAACAGCTCACCAGCGGCGAACAAAACAATCAGCTGGTCGTCGAGATCAGCGCGATCGCTGTCTGCCACCAGCGAATTGAGATTGCGAATTCCGGTGAAGCGCAGAATGCCGTCCGAATTGGCTGCGCTGCCGTCCTGGCTCGGGATCGGCCAGACTTCGATCTGATTGTTCTCCGCCTCTTGGTAGCGATAAACCGGATAGCTGCGGATGTCTTTGTCTGAGTCGTACTGATTCAGGTGCTCAATACCAATGCCGAACCCAAGCTGCTGCCAGCGATCGCCCCACTTGAACTCCATGCGCTCGATGCGCTCATAGGTCAGGTTGCTGGGGATGCTGTAATAACGCAGTCCGGCTTGCACAGGGACATCTACGCGCACGCGCAGAAATGGCCAGGCGTAATCTTCCCAAAGCCGTTTCTGCTGGCGACGCAGAATCGAAATCAGCACTTCGCGGGTGGAAGCGCCGAGTGATGGAGCAAGGGCGTGGCCAGCCTCAGCACGCAAATCTTCGATCAGTTGCCCAAGGGTTGTGCCACGCGACATTGCTTATTCTCCAGAGTCAGTTTCAGCGGTATCTGCTGCCTTGCGAGAGCGTGTTTTCTTGGTCAGATCTTCAACAATCACGTCGTCTTGAACGCGGGCTTCTTTCAGGGTTTCTGGAAGATTGCCGAACTGGCCAAACAAACTCGCTACCTTTTCTGCGCCATACACCAGGCTCAAGCGCTCGCGCTCTTGATCGTGGTCAATTTTGGCGTTTTCCTTGATGGTGATATTGCGAACAGAGTCATCGCCATGCGCTCTACGCAGTAGTGCAATTTCTGGGGCGGTAACGCCGTCTTTGGTAACGCTGTTTCCAATATCGCCTCCGATGAGGACGAGGCATGAGCAAATTTGCATAACATCTCCTTAATATGAAAAAGGGGGAGCAGCCGAAGCCACTCCCCCTACCCTCAGTTACGAGAACTGATAAACACCGTGACAGTTGAGCTGGGAAGCACCCAGAACAGCAGTCGTGGTGATAGAACGGTACATAACGTACTGGTCAGCCGGACGTGCCGGTGAGTGACGCTTCATCTTTTCGCCGTCCATGTACATCAGGTTCAGCTTGGAGCTGTCCACAACGTAGCAACGCTTAGCGAAGTCGGTAGCGCCACCCAAAGACGTACCGATGTCGTCCATGCTCGGGTCGTACTTGAATACAACGCCCTCAAGGGTGATGTCGCCAACGCCAATGTCGGTGCGGCGAGCAAAACCGTTCTGGGTGAAGTAACCCTTGTTGCGCAGCTCGGTAGCCAGGCGATCAAGGAAGTCAGAGCCACACAGAGCGATGTCCGGCTTGCCGCCGTAGCGACGCAGCTGGCGGAATTCGCTGTTCAGCTCTTCGGTCAGCTCGACGCCGCCAGCGGTGGTTGCAACGGCCAAGTTGACGCGATTACGCCACCAGCTGTTAGCAGCTAAGGACTGGTCGATGCCGCCAACGGTAGTACCCGCAGCGGTCGGATCGTCCTTCACGACAGAGCGAATACCAGCGATCGCTTTCGGATCGGCAGTACCGTCGCCCCACAGAAGATCGTTCACGCCGCGAGCGTAGCCTTCCATCATGTCCTCGAGCTTGTCCTGGAGCAGATTCGCCAAAGCGGTCTGATCGCGGCCAGAGTGATTGGAAACGCTACCGCTGTTCAGAGAATCGACAACAGAAATGCCGTCGTTCTTGAGCTCGGTCAGGGTTACGCTGATACCAGCATGGTGCTCACGCCAGGTGTAGTTGGCGCGCTTGATGTTTGCCGGGTTAGCGTAAGTCACGGTGTCGTTGTGGGTGTAGCCAGCAACGGTAGTGGTGTAAGTACCCTTAACACCAACAGAAACCTGACCCTTGCCACCAGGGAAGGTCTTAGCCTTCGCATCAAGAGCTGCAAGCAGCGGCTTGTCCTGAATGGTCTGTGAATAAACCTTGCCCTTGTCAATGTAGTAGTCAAGAGCGGCGTTGGCGATGTTCGCCAGTTCAGCAGCAGTAAATGCCATGATAAATACCTCGTCAGAAGATGATTAAAGTCATGCCCTCTGAGCCAAGGTGTTCTGAATAACGTCCAGAAGCGACTGCGGCTCAGGTGTGGGCGTTCCACTTACCTTTCCACCGACCGCTGTTTTCATGGGCTGTTTTACGCCTTTGACCGTTTTCAACCTGGCAGATACAAAGTCATACGCTTCTTTTGCGATGGACTGTGCTTCCTGGTTTGAACGCGGCCTGCCCCTCTCGGCGACAAGAGCTTTAACGCGGTCCTCAATCATGTCTGCTTTAAGGTCGTAATCAGGGTCGTTCTTTCGGACGCTTTGTTCCCACGCTGTCACCGACTCGGCCATCGAACGTGCTACGTTCTGTGCCTGTGCCTGGCGGTAGCGCTGGTTCTCAGCTGCCGCAAGATCAGCTTGGCGCTTTACATCTAACTGATTTCGCCATAGGGTCTGAGCAGTTTCTTGGTCCACATAGCCATCTTCGACTTTCTGGGCCAATTCTTCCGGTAGGGTTACGCCAGCTGCTAGGGCTAAATCCCCAACAATCTTGCTCAACTCCTGATAAGCCGACTCAGGATTCGCCTTCATCATCGCCATGAGCTTGAAACCCTGCGCCACCTCATCGGCGGACAGGCTATTCGTGTCCATGAACTCCTGAACGAAGTCGTAATTCTGTGCCTTCTCCCGGTACTCATTCCGCTGACGGATCAGCTTCTGAAAACGCGGATGCTTGTTGAAGGGCAGTTTTGAATAGTCCTCCTCCTCGTGCGCTTCGGAGGCCAATTCTTCGTGCTCTTCTCCCTGGTCCGTTTCCTCTTCTTCGGCTGGCGAAGCCTCTTTAGAACTCCCTTCGTCCTCTTCGTTGTCGTCGGATTTCTCCTCAACAGCGCTTCGGACTACGGCGAGCAGACCTTCATCATCATCGCCCTCGGCAGCGGATGACTCTGCCTCAACTTCAACCGCTTCTGCGGTAACATCCTCTTCGTCGGTGGACGAGACCGACTGGTTTTGCATTTCTGCCATAACGTCCCTCCTATGCCTGTATTTTGCCGACAATCTGTCTGCTGTACAACAGACATCAGACACTTATCGCGCAAAAAAACTAGACATTGTTTGGTCCCATCGATGGCAACGATCCGCCTGCTTGAGCAGGGGATGGCATTGCCACCACATTGTTTCCACCTGCTGCACCCTGCATGTTCGGATCAGCTGCACCGCCGCCCATGCCACCCATCGCAGCTTCTGCATTCTTAACAGCATTCATCGATACGATTGAAGGTATCTGATTGGCGAGTGCGGAATCGATGTCGAGCTTGTCGTCGAGGCGCTTGAGTACCTGCTTGACCAGCCACTTCGGATCGATGCCCGGCATTTGCAGCAAGTACGGCAGCATGCGTTCGATGTTGCGCAGCTCGGCTGCTTGGTTCGGCTTGCCAGTCGAGCCTGCTTCGATCTCCAAGAACACTTCCTCCTGGATCTCTTCGTAAGACAGCTCAGGCCAGATTGCACCCGGACCGACGATCTTCTTAACCTGCTCGGTGCTCATTTCGGTCAACAGGATCTGACCTGCTGCGCGCGTAACCTCGGACATGAAGCTATCCAACTCGTCGATCTGTGCGCCCAATGCGGACATGCGAGCAGACTCAGCAATGCTGGTTTCGGTCGCCGTTGAGCCAGACACGCCACCAAACTGCGCTTCCTGGCTACCCACGACCAGCTGGATGTCGTCGAAGATTGTGTTCACTTCGTACAGGTTCGGATCAATACCGATCATCTTGACCGGCTGGATCAGGTCGCCGACCTTCTCGCCTGCGGCCATGCCCTGAATCTCGATGACGGCATTTGCCGGATGCGCCTTGAGCTTGTCCTTATCCTCGTCCTCCAGTCGGCCAGCCGGGCTGACATACTTCGGACGATTGGCGCGACGATGCTCGCGCAGCCCCTGGCGAGCACGGTTGTACTCGGCCTGCATCGGCGCGATCAGCTGCACGTCAGACGGCGGATAGATTTCGTCCTTGTGCTCAACTTCGTTGAACACCAAAGCAAAGATCGGCCAGAAGGAATCGACCTTGAGCTTCGGAGCCGCAGGTTCCATCAGAAAGTCCTTATGACCCTCGGCGACAACATAAACAAGGCCAGATGGTTTGTCGTACACCTCATACACGCAAACCAATCCCTTCTGGGTTTCCTCGGTCGAAGTCTCAGCCAGCACGCCCATCTTGATGGTTGCGCTGTCCTGCTTGCGGCCCTTGGTGTCGTATGGGGTAAATTTCCCTTCTAAATCAACATCATAGATTTCCTTCACCTCGTTCGGAGTTAGGAACAGTTCGTGTGCGATCCAGCGCGCGCCAACAAAACCACGCAGTTGGCGGCACATTGGATCAACAACAATGGCGGTTGATTCCGGGAAGTCGAACAGCAAGCCCTCGCGAATAATCATTTCCGGCTCGTTCACCAGCGCCTTCAATGACAGCATCAGTTCTTCGATTTCCGGATCATCCTGGTTGATCTCGCCCTCGGCAGCCTCGGAGGCAATGCGACGCAAGTGATCGACCTGCGCGGTGATGTCGTTGATCTTCGCTGCGATCTCAGGATGGCGGTCCATTTCACGCTGGAAGCCCAGCTTCACATAGCCCGCAGAAGTCGTAATCACACGACGAACCAGGCTCTTCATCTGCGACTTGAAGCTCGGCTGGGATTCGTCCATGAAATAGCTGAACAGCGCTTCCAGGGTCATGCCCACGGCTTCGACCTTCCGGCGCTTGTCGGTGACTGCTTCGTATTCAGCAATCAGCATGTCTGCCTGCGGCGGGACCATTTGGCCGGCCATCATGGCCTGCGTTTTCAGCTGATACGCCTGAGCCAGTTTCTTCTCGTCGCCATCCCAATTCACAAAGTCCAGGCGGTTGCGACGCTTGGCCACAGCACGCGGATTCTTTGCGTACAGGGCTGCGGTGCGCTGCTGCACATGACGGTTAATCAGGTTTGCGGTGTAGCGATTGCCGTCCCACTCGCGATCGTCATAACCGTGCAGGGCCATATCCATGTCCCGACGCATCTGGTCAAACTTCTTCTTGTGGTGCGCCTTTGCCGCATTGACACGCGCAACCACGTCCGAAACGAGCTGCTGCCGGCGCTGGGTCGGCTCTTTATCCTCACACTCGCCGCCAGTTGCGACGATGATTTCCATTGATTCTTCCATCAGAAGCCTCCTGTCATACGTTCAAGTCGTTCCTGCCGCTCCCGGAATTTGCTGTCCATCTTTACCCAAGCAAGTGATCCGGTAGCAGGAAGCTCCTGCTTCGGCTTAGTTGCACCAGGCCCAGCCTGACGCCCCAATCCCAAACCAATCCAAGCAATCGTGTCCACAAAGTCGTCATGCCTGGCGTTCGGAAACTTCAACAGCTCGTCGATCGCTTTATGCGCCCAGGCCGGACCTTTGGGGAACTTCACCTTGCCCATCGCCATGCGGCCTTGAATCGACTGCGCGCGCTGTACCTTGTTTGCTACCGGGGTCACTTCCTCGATCGCGCAATAGGTATGCTCTTCAACCATGCGCTTACGCAAAAACGGCCCGATTGCCTTACTAATATGGCCCTTCTCTGCCCACCATAATAAAGGCTTCCACCGCTTCATCATACGCAGCATTGCGTTGACCACATGATCTGCGCTCTCTTGCTCCCACCAGCAATCCAGCAGGTAAATGTCGCCCATCGAATCGACGCCAACGACCAGCAAAACCGTGCTATCTGAGCGACGACGATCCTGGCCAATCGCGTGATCGCTTGCGGCGTAAATGCGCAAGTCGTCCGGCAAATTGCGCTTGTCGTACATAACGATGTAGTCACGCCGGAAAAAGTCGCCGTCCTCTGGTGTTGGACGCTGTTGGTAGAGCGCGGAAAAGCCTCTAGGGTCCAAGCGACGCTGCGCCTCCATGAATTCCATGTCAAAGCGCTCAGGCCAAAGCAGCTCGCCCTTCTTACGTCCAAGCGGATCGTCGTTTTCGGCAATCGCAGGCAGGTTGATAACCTTCCACTTCGACGCCTCTTCTTCGCTGTAATTCGGGTTGGTTGGATCAGTCAGGCGGCCAATCAAGTCGTCCTCGTTCCAGCGCGTGTGAACGATGATGACGCTGGCGGCGCTATTCATCAGACGAGTCATAGCTACTTGGGTGAACCATTCCCATAGCTTCTGCCGAACCGATGGGCTTCCCGCTTCTTCGGCGTCCTTGATCGGATCGTCGATGATGAGGAAATCCGCACCACGACCTGTGATTGATCCGCCACGACCCACAAACGCAGCCATGCCGCCTCGGTCTGCTTGAATGCGACCTTTCGACGCGCCGCCCTGGCGCAAGGCGAATTGCGGAAATGTCTGCTTAAACGATGGCGACTGGAGAATGTTGCGAACGTCCGCACCAAAGTCCTGCGCGAAATCTTCGTTATACGTTGCGAAGATGATGTTGCGATATGCGTCCTTCCCCATTAGCCAGGGAATGAAGCGACGCGAAATCAGCTCGGACTTACCATGTCGGGGTGGAAGCGTGACGATCAGACGCGGAATGTGGCCCTTCTCTACCTTCTCGAGCACCTTTGCCAATGCGCGATGGTGCTTTGAATCCTTAAACATCGACTGCTCGATGTCATCCGGCGCGTCCGGCGCAGGCATGGTGAACTTCACAAACTTCAAGAAGTCATCGCG
>Ga0208019_1000218_pt1 | contig 32088 bp, 49 predicted proteins | sample CB_VirMetaG_5_FD_184540 | JGI IMG/M metagenome (GOLD analysis project Ga0208019, IMG submission 184540) | Freshwater to marine saline gradient viral communities from Chesapeake Bay - CB_1508_1D Viral MetaG (SPAdes) (version 4) | ecosystem: Environmental > Aquatic > Marine > Coastal | place: USA... | reverse complement strand
CAGGAATACCCTGTGCAATGTGCTGCATAACATATCCTTGTGCATCGTCCCAACCTTGTTCCACTGTGCGATCCTTACTTGCATACCAAGTATCAATATCTGCTTCTGATACTGCTCCGACTGGGTCGATGCCGTGTCCTTTTGTCCAAGTTGCCATAGCAATCCTCCTAAGTTAACAGTATTTATAGGATTATGCTAGTGCACGGATACGATCTACAAGCCTTTGTGCTCTATTAGTAACCTGCTTATACCAACGACTGTCGATCATTTCATCTGCTGCACGATTCCAATCACGTGCATCAACACCCGCTTTCATGCCTTTAAAAGCACTTAAACGTGGATAACCTAGGTTAAACATCATGTTTGCTATAACGAGTTGAGCTTCTTCTGGCAACTCCTCGAAGTCCGAATAAAGTTTGGCGCAGTCAGACAATACTGTTTGGACATCTTGCTCGAAGGCTTCAGCGACTCTAGACTCTGATACTTCTGTGCCTGTGGCTTCGCCATGTTCGGGGTCATCTTCGCGGATAAGATGGCCAATCCCAAAAGTAGGATAGCCAAGATGGTCAAGGTAAATTTCGTATTTAACACCCTCGTCAGTCTCGAGGTCTTCTCTCAAACGCTGTAAATCCATCGATGTCTCCTTGTTTTCTTGATATACGTGCTGAATTTAACATACTTTCTAGTACGTTCTTTGCACCCTTTGCTTCACGATAGTTGCGTGGGCTAAGAGGTACAATTTGATTTAAACTCTTGGTGTTTAGTTTGTAGGTGGGGTTACGCTTGTCTTGGAAGTACATAACCTGCCAAGCATCTTGTTCATGCTCAGTGAGATTGGTTAAATCGCCAATCAAGCTCATTAGTTTTTGAGGATACCAGCTACGACGTTCGCACTCTACAAACACTAGATATTCATCTTTGGCAATTTCACCAGGTGATGTTTCTGCATCAAGTATCCAACTGTAACCACGCTCTAGGAAACGTTCTAGGTCGTTTGCAGGTTGTTTTCCAAATACTTTAAATGTAGTAACAATTACATCACTGTCGTCGCCCATCTTACTTGAGAACTCGTCAATGTGTATTTTCTTACTAACTCTTCCTGCGAGATCCTGTGCTTCTAGTGCTTCATTAAGCTGTTGGGAGGGCATTTGGATCTCCTGGCATAGCACCCTGTTGTGCTGTCATTGCTGTTGTGTCTTGCATGTTTTGATCATAAGCATCATCTAGATCCTTGAGATCAATTTCCTGACCTTCAAGTTCAATAAAGCCTTCTCTAATATCTGTCATAACTTCGAGGGGCATTTGGATACGAACTGTCCAAACAGGATCTTCTTTTAGTTTGGGCTTTTTAGTGCCTGGACGGAAATCACTGGGTGACTCGACTTTTACTGGTGTACTAAGTTTGTCCTTTTTATACTCAACTTTAGAGCGATACTCTAACAGTCTCTTAGCACCGTCTGGATCAGGCATTAGCTTGTGTGGCCACATAAATGTAGCTTCTACCCAATGTCTGTGTTTAATAGGACCTTCAATAAGTTCGCCCTTTTTCCAATTCTTAAATGCATAAAGATCAAGCTCGTCTAGTACACGCTCAAAGTCCATGAGAGTTTCTAGAGCACTTTCGCTCATATAAATCTTCTTGCTGTTTTCAACGATGTCTTTGATATCCATATTAATACCCTTATATTGTATTTATAACAAATAAAGGTATATGAGCATAGGTACGATTATCAGTACCTGTGGCATAAAGTTAAGTAAAATAGCCTTTTCATTCCACTTAAAGCCTACATAAGTCCAGCCTGCAATACCTAAAAGCTGTAGTATGCTGTTCCAAGGCGTAATGCCTGCAACGTGCAGGACCATCGCACAAAGAATGATCACTGCACTTGCATACTTTACATATACTACCATTACTTGACAAGTTCAGGTTTATAAACACTCTTGAGTCCAAAAGCACTTGTGTTAAATTCAACAAGTGTCTTTAGGGCATCTGCTGTAACAAATGTCATTAGTGTGTCACGCTGCTGATTGCCAGCATAACCCACTAGCCATTCATAGTCACCAACTTTTGCTTGAATAGCCTTTACACTAGCTGGATCACGTGTCATTGCTGTAAGTGTCTTACGCAAATGATCTAGGTTTGGATTACCCTTGCCTACCCATAGTGCTTTTTGTAAGCCGTCACGGAAACTCTTAACTAGCTTGTAAGCAGGGTAGAGAACATTGTCGGGCTTTTCTCCCCAACGCTTTTCAAATAGGATCTCGAACTGATAGCCTGGGTAGTTTGGATCGTCAGCATGTGAGCCATCCTTTTGTAGAATGCCGTGTGTGAACCACAACTTTGCATCTGCATTTGATTCTACGTGCTTCTTGTATGCTGCTGGATTTTCTCTAGTACCATTGAGCTCGCCACGTTTGAACGCTAGTCTACGCTGACCACCGCTCATACCTGGTACCCATATGACCTTATCTTTAAAGCATGCTGTATATGCATCAATACTAGCTAGGTTACCGCATAGTAACTGTGCGATAGCAAGTCCTTCTGGTACCATGCCTGATCCTGCTGCGAACTTGATCTTGTCTCCCGCCTTGTAGTCCTTGCGGATACCTGAGATAATATTCAAGTTCATAAGTCCTACACTGTCATAGTCAGCGTAGTTGTAATCTACTTGTTCCTGTAGGAAACTTACACCGTTACCACCATGTGATACCATAATTGTCTTTGGGTCGTTCTGTAAGTTATTGTGGTACTCATTAAAGCCTGGAATGTCACGAGCACCTGGAATGTGCTTGATGACAATCTTTTCGCCTAGGTGCTTTTCCCATTCTGCAGCAACAATCTGTGCCCAGACGCTTGTACCGCCACCTGGCTTTTGTGGTACAATAAGTGTGTAGTCTGCTAGTGCTGGTGTTGCAAATAGCATTACGGTTAGTGCTAATAATAATTTACGCATAATCGATGGATCCTTTCCTTTTTAAACTATATATGAAGATACCTACAGTAAACAGCATCACTGCCATAAAGATAGGTCTCGTTATTAAATCCCCTACTGAATAAAGACTTGCGAGCTGTAGGGTAAAACTCTCAATCTTGTCTGCTAGTATAAACGCCATTAGTAGTGCTGGTCTGCTAAACTTATAGTGTTTGCATATCATGCCCAACACGCTAAATGCTGCTAATACTGCTAGATCTTGCCATCCTCCTGTGTACTGCATACATGCCCATATGATAACAAATAACAGGAACGGAAAATAATACTTGTAAGGTACTGTACAAATTTGTGTAATTGGTTTGATGAATACTAGGCAAAGTAGCGCAACTAACACTGTTGCTGCTAAAAAGCCAAAGCTCATACTTGTAAAAAACTCTGTGTCTGCTGCAATGTCTGGTGTGCCTAATTCAAAGTTTAGGTACATGAACAATGCCATTAACACCGCAGCAAACGGAGCACCAGGTATACCAAATAGCACTGTTGGTATCATGCTAGTAGCCTTTTGTGCATTGTTAGCACCCTCTGGTCCTATCACGCCTTTGATGTTGCCATTGCCAAACTTTTCTTTAGGGTTTGCTGCTACTGCACTGCCGTATGCCATCCAGTCTGCCATTGCGCCGCCTAGTCCTGGTAATAGGCCAATGAATGCACCTATAAAGCCGCCGCGTAATGCTAGCCAACGATGTTCCCATGTTGCTCTAACACCTTGCCAAAGTTCATTGTGAGCAATACGTGCTGTACTTGTACGTTGTAAACCAGCTATGAGTTCTGGTACTGCAAACAAACCGGCAACTACAGGCATTAACTGTATGCCATCCTGCAAATAGAACCAGCCTAATGTAAAACGTGGTGCATTTGTTTCTGGATTAACACCTACTAGTCCTAGGAATATTCCTGCACAAATAGCAACTAAACTTCTAATCCAATAACTGTTACTTACAAAACCTACTGTAGCAAGTGCAAGAACTATAAACGCCCACAGTTCAGGTATGCCTAATATTATTAGTAAGTTGGTATACCAGGGCAATAGTAGGAATACTAGACATCCCCAGAGCAACCCATTTACGGTGCTTGTTGTTACTGCGGCACTGATTGCATAACTTGCTCTGCCCTGTTGTGCGAATGGAAAGCCATCTACCATGGTAGCGGCTGCACTGTTAGCACCTGGTATGCCCAGTAGAATACCTGTAAAACTATCACCTGTTGTGCTTGCCGCAACCACTGCCATTAAAAATATTACACCTAGGTAAGGTTCATTAACAAAGTAATGTATCACACCAAAAAGTGCAACCAAACCAGTAGTAGCACCTGCACTGGGTATTATACCAATTACAAGTCCGTAAAGAGTTCCGGCTACTAGTGCTGCTACTGTTTCCATGTTGCTTTCAATACGTCTGCATGACTGTCAATATGATGCCATGTTAGCCTGTGCTTGTGTGCAAACTCAAGTATGTGATGATTTTGTGCGCCTATCATGCTTAACATTACTGATTCGTTTTGATACATGTCGTAGTTAGGATATGTTATATCAAAGCCACCTGCTTGTAACCACCAATTCAAACACTTGTAATCTTCTCTGTATAATAATGTAATCCAACAATTAGGATACTGCTCAACAATATCGTCAAGCATATACGCCCACTCATGACTCTTGTGCAGTCGCGTGCCTATTCCTTTATAAGGTGCATCCAGCACCTCAGGTTCCAAACTCGCAGGAAACTCCATACCAGTGCCAAAGTAAGCACCAACATGTCCTGAGAATTCGTTATGTTTATATGTGCGTTCTGGGGTACGATCTGATGTGTCGTAGAAGCCACTTGCTTCTATGTCTTGGGCAACGCCACTCCAACGACTACCAGGCGCACCCGTGAAGAAATGTCTTACGGGTAACATGGTTATTCCTTTTAGGATTGTTGGTGAACTAGACCGCAGTCTGCGTTACCAACTTTATTTAGTACGCCAAACAAAGTACATACGATTATTTGAATCGTTACGTAGGTCTAGTACATCTACGTTAAAATGATCTGCACAGTTAATAATAAAGTTTGAGTTCCATGGATAGAATGTAATCCAACGTGCTTCGGGTTTGTCGTGCTGATGTCCAGGATTTACTCTAAAGAACATCACAGCACCTGGTGCACACAAACCAACTGCTTTCTCTAGTTCTGCAAATATCTTATCTGTACTACCAAAGTTAATACTGCCCAGTGCTATTACTACATCGAACTTGGTATCAGTATGATAGTCGAGTAGCCCTACCTCAATATCAGCACAACTGTTATAGGGATCAATACCCATGAGATTTGGAATCTTACCTTTAAACTCATTATAACCGCAGCCAATATCTAACACTGCTCTAGGGTTTAATGCATTAACTTCTTCAATAACTTTGAGCCCGCTGTACTTAAACTTTTTAGTTTCAGGTTGCCACACATTTCTAAAGTATTTGTCCAACACAAGGCTGTCAATTTCTTCTGTGAGATCGTACACTGAAGTAAAGGTTGTACTCCTTAACTCAACGTCAAATATACCACGCACAAGTTGTTTTAGTTTGCTACAATTCCGAACAGCCTGTGGGCTTGTTTGAAGCATGTGTTCTACTTCATTAAGAATTTTAAGGTTCATTTCAACTCCAATAAATATTTATAATAGTAGCATATAATGGTTACATAATCAATGACAATATTAATCTCAGGCGGTGACAGTTTTACATATGGTAATGAACTCGACGACGCCACACCTAATAGGTTTAGTATAAGAACTTGGGCAAGCAATTTAGCAGATCATATGGAAATGAGCTACGATTGTACTGCCTGGGGAGGACATGGTAACAGTGCTATAGCACGTAGGACTATGACAGCATGCCAAAAGCATATAGAGCAAGGACACAACATATTTGTTACTGTCATGTGGAGTTTTCCTAGTCGCTATGAATTTAGATTCACTTATGATACACACGAACGTGACGCACCATGGTACACTATTACACCTTGGACGCATGAACGTGATCAAAGTGTTATACTAGATGCGTTTAAAAACTTCAAAGAAACTGTATTTGATCACTATAAACGCAATCAACTTACAGCGCAATCCACAGGACTAGCAGACTTTAGCGAACACTTCTTTAAGGATGTAGGTGACAGCGAATATTATGAACTGTATACTACTGTAAAAGAGATGGTGTTTTTACAGGACTGGCTTAAACAGCGTAACATCAAATACGTGTATACCTACGTAGATGATTGTATATTTGACCATAACACACCAATGGACAGTTATCTAAAAACACTTTATGACAGCCTAGACCTAACCAAAATATATAATCCTGGCAAGTTTTGTGGTTTCTTTAAATGGGCACAAGAGGGAGGATATCCTTTTGGTGCTACCCATCCTCTAGAACCTGCACACGAAAATTTTGCATGTAAGTTATTGCCCTTTGCTGAAGCCATTTAGGTTAGCATTATAATGGCTAGACCATATGATATGTATATCTGATAAATTACATTTTAATTTGTATATCTTAGTTGCAGGATAAAGTACAAATCGTCCACCAGTAAGTATAGGTTGTATGTTCATACGTTTTAATATAGCAATTTGTGGGTCTTTATATACGTTTCTGATAGCAATATCATCTGACAGTGCAAGTGCTGATTCAAGTATGTCTTGAGATGCATAAGGACTATAAATTGGCAGACCTGCAGATTCCAAAACATGATAATTTCGTCCCGACTTTCCTTTTGCTTTTAACAGTGCTTTGTGGTCTAACCTATAATTGTACAATAGATAGTTCTTTTGTTTTTGATCAAATTTCCAGTCTTTGTATTCGAACTGGCTGTTTAGGTGGCTAAAATCTGTTGTATCTTGTGCGTACAATGGCCATACCTTCTGACCAAGCATTGCTGCTGATTCAAAACCATTTACAATACAATCATATTCGCTCAAGTCTAGTGACTTTAATATTTTTGCCCATTGATAATCAAGAGCGGCGCCAATAACTTGTGTAGGCGGATTGTAAATTTTTATCGAATCTATCAGCTCTTGTCGCGACATGTCTAAATCTTGTACAAAATAACATTTCTTACCGTATTTGCTTACTAGAGTTTTTGCAGTCTGTTGTTCCGTATCATCCATTATAATGTGCATGCAATCAAATCTAATGTCTTCATCTTCCAATAAAGCTAGCAAAAGTTGACTATCAATGCCTCCACTTAACATTAACAGGCAGTTTTTATCTTCTAATGTACGAATATTACGTCTAAGTTTAGCCTCTAACGATTCTGTAAGTGTATCAAAATCTGTAATTGGCTGAGCTTTGTTTAATTTAATATCATCGTGCAACAGTTCAACACCATTTATAGGAGATTTTAAAATCGGATCTGGGACATGATCTCTATGTATTTGCCTCGTTTCGGCAATAGCTTGTACATATTGTACATACTCTTGTTTAAGTTCATAGCCGTGAGATGCAAAATCCAACAAGCGATTGCTTGTGTAACCATTGTCTGCACAATATGTTGGCCTAGCATTGAAATAATCCATAATATATACTATACTATAACTCCATGGTCTTGTCAATAAATATTTATGAAAGGAGGCACAATGCCTCATGTAAAATTTGTAGACTTGCGGGTCATTGTGTCTCTTCTAACTCAGGAGGAAACATTAAATGAGTCGCAAAAATGCAAAACGTTCATACAAGAATAACAACTCCAACGTTGTTAACATCGAGTCTTTTATTGAAAGAAAAAAGCAGGTAGTTCTTTTACCTCGCAATCTAAATCAAGAAACATATATCCAATCACTATTGAACGAACAAAACGTTATTGTATTCGCAACAGGACCAGCTGGTACAGGCAAAACCATGCTGGCAGTGCAAGCTGCAATACGAGCACTGCGACAACGTGACATAGATCGAATAGTTATCACACGCCCTGCTGTGGGTGTAGATGACGAAAGGCATGGCTTCTTACCAGGTGATATTAACAGTAAAATGGAGCCATGGACACGCCCAATCTTTGACGTATTCCAGGAGTATTATTCACCTAAAGAGATCAAACACATGATAGATGAGATGGTTATTGAAATCTCACCACTTGCATTTATGCGTGGTCGTACCTTCAAAAATGCGTTTATCATTGCTGACGAAATGCAGAATGCTACACCAAACCAAATGAAAATGCTACTTACACGCATCGGAGATGACAGTCGTATGGTAGTTACAGGTGACGTACAGCAAACCGATCGTAAGGAAGCACAGAACGGACTGCTTGACTTTAGCAGACTTTACAATGGTTACAAGGACAGTCAGTTTATTGACTTTGTAACATTTGACTATGCTGATATTGAAAGACACCCTGCCGTTCGGGAGGTGTTAGACATTTATGGTGATAAATAAACACATAAACGTTTATATGTGGAGATAAATCCCAATGGCAACTTACAAATTAAAATTTGACCTTTATCAGGAGGCAGCTGGAGACGATGCAGCAAATGTTACTATCAGCGTAAATGGTACTGATGTTGTGTCAGCACAAGATGTTACATCTACAGATGCTAATAGTCCAACTAGTTTCGTTGTAGATGCAGTAATGGAAGACATAGGCCAAAACGAAGATAGTCACACTGCTGATGTAGTGGTTACTTTCAACAACCAATACTATGTAGATTCAGAAAATGACAGGAATGTAGTACTAACAGGTGTATCCGGTGTAGTTAGATACGATGATGGAAACTATTACACAAGACTCAGTGCCCCACCATATCCTTCATATGAAAGGGATGCTGATAACAATCTGGTACCGAAAGCTGGATATACACCAAGAGATGGTGAAGTAAGAGTAGTTAGACCATCCTGGATGGTAGCAGGACCAAACGGCGTAACCACTTTTTCTGCAAAGGCTATTGACTTTGGTAGTTTTGATTGGTCAGACCATAGACTAGATATTATTGCTACATCAATTGACGGGCATGATGTTAGTGGCTCAGCCGAAGCAAATGGATATGTTAAGATTTGGGAAACAAGCGCCAATGTGACTGTAACATACGCTAGAGGCGACGTTAGCGTTAGCTAAGGTTTATTTTGATCCTTATAACAAAACAAAAAGGGAGCCTTGCGCTCCCTTTTTTTAATGCCAGCGTGTATGACTGTGTACGTTACCTGTTACGGTCTCGTAAACTTCTTTCCAGTTCTTAACAAACGGAGCATCGCCTTCGTAGTGTAGGTTGAACGCATGCTCCATAACCAAGCTCTTAAGTCCCATACGCAAACCTAGTTCTGCATTAGTAGGCTTATCCTCAATCCAGTACAAACCACTGTCCTTGTACTCTGCTAGGATAGCGTCCTTGTCCTCACCTGTGTCTAAGAACAGGAATTTCTCAAAGGTATCCTCACCAAACAGTTTACGTAGGTTACGAACACGCAACTTCTGTGCATGAGCATTCTTTGTCATGCTAGTAATAACGTGGAACTTGTAACCCAAGTTAGCAAGTAGCCTAACATAGTGTTCACTGTCACGTAGCGCAGGAAGGAAACCTTGAACTGCACTTTCGTTGAAAAAGCGTGTTAGCTTACTACCTTCTTCTCGGGTAAGTCCATAACGCTTTGCAACGTTATAGATAAAGTTACCGTTCTCAACCATAGTATAACCATGGTCTTCCATCCAAATATTAAAGGCATACTCCCAGTTAAGAAGTACACCATCACAGTCTGTAAGTATTGTTTTGTTCATACTTTATAATAGCATGAATCTACTTCTTGTCAACCGCTTTTGGCCTGCCTGGTTTTTTACGACTCCAGGGATTACCGGCTCCCTCTTCCAGTCCGCTATCGCCTTTAGCACACACGGTAATCTTACCGCCATTTTCTAGATATTCTTGGATCGATTTATTGTAATCTTCTTGCTCAGTTGTGGTTCTTTTCATAATATCTCCTGCTTGTATTAAAAAAATAATGTGGCCCGCAGCTTCAATACGTTTCCGCTCCACTACGGGCCACTCTTCCTACAGCCTGTTGTTGTGGGCTGGTAAACCCACTTCTCATCATGGGGTAGCCGTAAACCCCACTAGTCCGCACTCCCTACGGACTCGTCTTGGGCTGAGGCACACATTTTACGTGCTTCAGTTTTACTTCGTGTCCTTCTTTGAGCATATCATTAAGTGCCTGAGTAGAACTACCCTTGATAAACCAACCCCAACTTTCAAGGGTTTCCTTACATGATTGCTCAGTTTCAAAATGTTTGCTATAAACATGTATAACTTCGTCTCTAGGACCTTCCGGTGTAATCAAGACAAAACTAAAAAGTAACATGTATAAGGTGTTCATGAGAAAATACTCATAATCATGGGCTGTATATAAGTGATGTAGATTGCTACAAGAATACCTACCACAGCAGCGACACTTATCTCAACTTTAGTCATAACTAAATCTTTTTCACATAGTTGAGGACAGTTTCTTTACCGCCGTGGTAGTTGCTGGTCTGATGCCGCTTAACACGACCCTTAATGTTACCACAACGCATACCGTTAAAGTCATTGGCATTGCTGGTAAAGAAAACGATCAGATCGTTGCCTGCACGAGCGTTAACAACGTGACAGTTCAACTTCTGGATAAAGTTGCAACGAAGTACGTCAATCGCAAGCTCTACAGTCTCACCGATCTTACCAACATACTGGCTATCATCTGACAGAGCTCGCTGTTGTGCTTCGACTGCATCACGCTCCACACTACGGAAGTAGCTCTTGGGCAGGCTAGCAACGATACCAAATTCTCCAGCTGTTACTTTGTCAGCTTTGACAAGACCCAACACCTTCTGCTCGAACTCGTTGATAGTAGCACCCATTGCCTTGAGCATGAGTCCAGTGTAGTAGCTAATGATAGTATCAGCAACCTCATAGTCCTCCTCGTCAGCAACATTTTCAAACCAAAAATCCTTAGGATTAAAATTGCGAGGCGGAGTTGCATCTGTGATCGTGAACAGCATGAGATGCTTGTTAGCATGCTTGCGAATGACATGATTGTCATCCTCATCGTATTCGCTTACAGTATTAGTAACGTATTCGTCACCGTTGAGGCGGTAGGCCATCACGCTCGCAGCCATCACGTCTCGGAGCGGATAAGTAGTATTATAATCAAATCGGGCCATGTTCTGATCCTTTTGGTCCTTGTTAAACTGGTGTAAGGGGCACTTTCCGCCTTGCGCTAAGGAACTTAATTTCGTCAGTTACCTCACTTACAAATATATAATAGCATAGGATACACTTGTGTCAGCCATTTCTTGGGAAAAATACAGAAAATATACCGTTGCAAAATTGCAACAAGCCACTGTTGAATGGGAACCTTACTGGCATGTGGTTATTGAGGATACACTAGATCCAGAGCTGTATGAACTGTGTATGCAATACTGGCCCAATATGGCTACTGAAATGAGCCGTACCAACCCAGAAGGATTTAACCAAAACCGTGCAATCTACATACCTGAAAGTGGCAGTATAGACTTTTGGAAAGAGTACTACCATAACATTATGCAACACACAGACGTACAACAGGCAGTATATAGTTTAGATGGGCTTGAATATAAAGGTGATCGCTGGACTACCAGTAGCCTTTGGGAAGACTATAGGGGCTATGGTGTAAACAATCATTATGATGGACACACTATTAACACTGCTTGGCAGATCTATATGTTCTGTGACGGTGGAGAACAGTGGGGGACTAGCGTCACTGATGAACAAGATAACGAGATAAAAAGGTTTCCGTTCCGTCCTAACTTTAGTTGGTTAATGCGTGTGGATGCTTACAGTTGGCATCGCTGTGATCCTATACCCTGCAACTTGCGTCAGAGTATTATGACACGCTACATGTACAAACTTTTATAAACTGTTTTAAGAGCAGATTGTGCTTGCTGATTAGTTTGTACACATTGATTTATCCATAAATTTTTCCAATTTGGAACACCCTTGTAAAGACTGTAATGATATTGTTCAGGGCTAGTCAACACAGTCACATGCCAGTTCGATATATTTTGGCTATCGATCCAATTAGCAATATTTGGCACATCGTCTATGTTATCTTTTTGTAAAACAGTATTAACCATAAAATTAGGATCTAGTTTATTCCTAAGTTTTATTATATTATCTTGTATTGTTTTCCAATTACAGCCTGTACGTATTTGTTCTATTACAGGCCCTATGCCATCTATACTTAAGACAAAGCAAACATTTGAAAATCTAGCTAGTGCTTCTATCATATGATCAGTTAAAATAGTAGCATTTGTGTTTACTACAATTTCACAATCTGTATTGGTAACATTGTTCAGAGCTTTGCTAAAAGATTTAATAAGAAAGGGTTCACCACCTGCAAGATAGATGCGTTTAGCATCTGGATTTATGTCAATACTGTCTGGTTCCCAACTTTTATACACGTCGTTTTTTTGTAAAAATTTAGCCCAAGCACTGCTAGCATAAGGCCCACATGTTTGGCATCTAAGATTACAAAGATTACTATATCTTAAATCATAACTTACCTCAGTACAATTTTCGATCCAGTTTTGTATATCGAGATGTTTTAACCAATCCTTGGACTGATTTTGTCTTTCGCTTATTCTATTAGTAGATTCACAAGCTACACATTTTACACATTCACCTACCGGATTACCTGCCAACATAAGCTGGCGTACCTCATTTATCCTATCTTGTGTGACAGTTTCGTCAGAGTTACAGCATAACCGTTGTTTACCTCCTAAATCTACGTGCTTGTGTATAAAAGGTAAAACACAGAAACTATCGCCAAATTTTAACCGGTTAAAAAGACTCATACTTGAGTAAGCTCTACCAATGTTGCTGCCAAGTTGATCTCTTGATCCGCTACCATTGGAATGTTGCGCAATCCTTTAGCAATGATTAGTACTGCTTGATCCTGACCTTCTTGTGTGTCACTCCACAGTTCTAGATTGTCATACATCCAGCGGAACAGTTCGTCCATTTCATCTGCACGTACTTGACTGCATAGTAGTTTACGTGCTTCTAGTAGTTTGCCTTCTTTAAACAGGTCAACAACTGTTAGTCTGTAGTCAGCCATTGCACTATCAGACTCCTGTGGACGTACTAGTTTGCCATCCACACTGTTCATCTGCACTAGATTGATGCACTTGCGTAGATCAGGATATGTAGCCTTTACATAACTGTCCAGCGTATCAATATCAATCTCAACACCTTCTGTCACTAATACTGTGGCAATACGTGCTGTGAACTCTGTGGTATCAATCTTTTCAATATGAAAGCCCTGACACCTACTGTGTAGTGCAGGAATAACTTTGTTGGGATAGTTACAGGTTAGGATAAAACGTGCGGTGCTTGAATATGTTTCCATTACACCACGTAGTGCTGCCTGTCCGTTTGGCGAAATGTAATCTGCCTCATCAAGTAGTACAACTTTAAACTCACCAAAGGGCATAGTTGCTACAAAGTTAGTGATACGTTCACGCACGTTGTCTACACTGTTTTCACGACTGGCATTGATCTCTAGTACATCAACATCCTGTACACCCAATTGATTGATTAGGATCTTTGCTAGTGTAGTCTTGCCTACACCCGGTGCACCGCTAAACAACAAATGCGGAATAGCACCACTCGTAATCCAACTTTCTACCTGATGCTTTTGATCGTTATCACGAAACACATAGCCTTCTAGTGTATCGGGTCTATACTTTTCTGTCCAAAGTTCTTTCATCTAAGTACTGCTTTCTCTATAGTGTCTGTACGATCTTGTACTGGCTTTAGATCTGTTTGTATTGGTGTAGGTGTACATAACCAATTTAGCACACCATGTTGCGGTCCAAACACATCCTCGCTGTTATGCTTATGATTGTTTGGATTGAACGTTGCACATGCTGCCCAATACATATTATAACTTAGATTGTCCAAGAAGTCAAACACCAAACTGTTAAGGCTTGCGTCCTGCATTTCAATAAACAGGATAGGTCTAAAGTATGTGATGGTATTTTGAGCACCTTTGAGTACATTATACTCCATACCTTCTACATCGATCTTGATTAGATCAATGCGAGGGAAACCCTGTATATTATCTAGTTTGGTTTGTACTATTGATCCGCCGGGTGTTACTTTTGTTTTACCGTAATCAAACTGTGTACTAACTTCTTGCACACTGTCGCTGAGGGCAATAGGATTAATACTAATCTTACGTGCAACACCACGGTCCTGCATGCCTATGTTCTTTGCTAGCAGATCGTGGCATTCTGGATCAGGTTCAAATGCTACGACTTTGCTTACATAAGGTGCAAAGCCTAGTGTGTGTGATCCAACATTCGCGCCTACATCTAAAACAAAACTATTACTATCTAGCAGTGCTAGAAGTAGATCAACTTCAGGATAACAGTATTCTCCATAGCAATCTAAACTCCGACCAATGGTAGGATCATCGCTAAAGACGTACATGTTACCATAGCGAGTGTTAACTAGTTTTTGATTTCTCACGTTCTAGTTCTTCTAGTTCTTTGGTAAGTTCTTTGATTCTAATGTATGCTCGTTTTAGTTGTTCTTGTAGTTCACCAACATTACGTTTAAGAATATCTTCTCTCACATGTGGCGGCGCTGCGATAGGCATATCAACCATCTACTGCCTCTAGTGTCTGGTGCCCCATGCTTGGTGCAAATACTTCGTCCTGTGGACGTTCATCACTGGTCATTAGGATGTCTTTTGGATCAACTGTACGATGTGTTTCACCGTTTAGTTCAAACCCTCTGCTCCAACGACCATGGGCTACTAGTACCCATTCGCCTACACTAACATCAGTCTGTTCGTGACCAATCTCAACCACCTGTGCCCAGCGTGGATGAATACCTCTTAGTGTTGCATCGTCGCCTGGAATAATAAGTCCACTTGCTGTACGTACTTCATCAAACTTCATTTCTTTAACTAATACACCGTCGTGTAGTGGCCGGAAGGTGCCTGTGATTCTAGTATTGCTAATTGGCATTTTTATAACCTCTTTAGTCCTGTTGTTTCCTCAAAACCTGTTTTATCTACTTCCTGTGTAACAGTCTTTGTACCTGCAACACTGCTTGCTAAACTACCTGAAGGAGTGCTTGTTTGCTCTTGTGAACGTTCTGCAACCATTTGTGCAATGTTTGTACCTGCAGGCTTTTCTGGTTCTTCTGCTTGTGGTTCTTCAACAGGACTTTCAACCTGTGCTGGTTCCCAATCTGCCCAATCATCTACAGGGATATTTTCGTCTGGAACTGCTGCGCCGCTATCAGGAATTGGACCGTCTTCTGGTACCGGAGTATTCATATGATAGTACTCCCGCATAATCTGTTCACGTGTTTTAGTAATAGTGCCGTCGCTAGTAATTTCGTCACCACGTGCGTTAACATTCATATTACCTAGTGCTGGTACTAGTTCGTTGTTTGTAAGCATAGCACCAAAGTCTACCATCTTACCCTGGGCTGTTCTATACTTTCTCTGAGCCATATCAATCTCCTTAATATGCGTATATTATTTATCGTAAGAAATCTGTGACGTCTAAATCATAATACAGACTGTCAATCTTGTGTACACCAATCAAGTATAGCACATAACTTGCTACGCTAGATCCTCTACCAACACCCCATACAATATTATTGTCACGCATTACTTGTACCATGTAGCGTAGGAAGTTTAACAGGTCAAACAAGCCGCGCTCCAAGTACATCATTAGTTCTTGCCCTACACGCTGACGTTGTTCATCTGTTTCACATTGATCCAACAGCCACTTAGCAATATCAAACTCTGCATACTCTGCTGGCATGTGCCATGTTTGCTGATTCTGCCTGTGATATTCTTCAGGTGTACAATCAGGTGTACCTGCTAGTTTAAGTTCTGCATAACCGGTGTACAGTAGTTCGTTTGCACGATTAAACTGTTCTACTTCTTGTAAATCTAAAGTGCTCAAATCAATACTAGGATTTACATATAATGCTTGGACTGCATCATCTTGTGTGTAAATCTGTCTGCTAAAAGCATCAAGCGATATCTGGCCCGTCATCATTATCCTTTGGCTTTGTAGGCTTAATTTTACTTCTAAATGTATCTAATGATACAATATCCCCAGGTCGTTTGTCAAATCCTAAATCAAACTTGTCCCAACTTAATGATTGTAGTTTCATTCCAGATTCATCAAAGTCAAAATACTTAATCCTGCTATCATACCAATACTCTGCAAATGCCTCATCTTCATCACTAAAGATCTGTCTTAGAGTTTCAGGTTCACCATCCTCTAAACCATGACTGTGTTCAATGCCAGCACCTTGATAGCTTTCTAACTTGACCTTTGTAACAATACAACGACCTTCTACGATGTTTGAGAATTTAGTGTAGAGACATAGTGTTAAGATATGATCATAAGGCATATCAGGTGTAGTGTGTATAACACCTTTGAGAGGAACGCCTTTCATAAAGGATTGAATGTGCTCAGGTCCAATAAAAACACTGTTGTCCAGAATACTTTCAATAAAAACCTGTATTCTATCAACTGCTTTATTATAACTGGATTGTTCCTCTACAAATGCTGGATTAGGTTCTAGTGCTACAGTGACATCCCAAAAATTAGGAAGTACTAGGTTATCATCTAGTACAAGAGCAGCGCCAAACTTTTCTTTGAGTGTAATCATATGTCTATTATATCATCCCAGTTAGATTTGCCGCCGTCAGCTTCTTTAGCCTGCTGCATAATCTTTTCCATCTTTTCTTTATCTCTGCGCCTGCGTTCTAGTTGTAGATCTTCCATCATCATCTGCATTTGCGGAATGACTGTAGGACTGCTACGATACGCAAAAGTCATTTTTTTAGCTAGATCCTTAATACGATCATCTAATGCTTGATCTTCTAAATCTCTTAAATTGCCTGCTAGTGGATGGTTCAAAGGTCGTTCTCTTGTCTGTTTTCACTGTAGTAAGCATCAAACTCACCGCCAGGATAACGTGCTTTTAGTTTATTTACATTCTCTGCAATAACTTCATTTGGATCCAAATCTAATGCCATACAAGCATTAGCCCAATACCACATAATGTCTCCCAGTTCACGCTTCATATGAAAAATATTGTCATCATCCAATGGCTTGCCTTGGAATACAATCTTTTTTACAATTTCTGTAAACTCTCCGCCTTCTGCTGTGAGTCCTAGTGCGGCTGTAACTAATCGTGGCAGGTTAGCATTACGTTTGTTAACTAGCGTAGTCCAACGGTAGGTGAAGTCGTTATTTTCTTTACTTTCTTTGCTGGTAACGGCATCTACAAATTCTGAATACTTGTTTAGATCAATTTGTGTCATTAAAAAACTCCTGTAGCACTATTATACTACAGGAGTTCCTAAAGTCAAATAATATTATTTTTTCCCACGTAACCGGTCTATTTCTCTTTGATTTGCAGCCGTTCCGCTTACATTAGCAGGATCTGCCGTGCCACCTAAGTTGTCGAAATCGGAGCCATCTTCACCGCCGTGGTCTTTGTTAACGTCCCTGCCTCTAAGGCTAGCACCAACACCTGCCCCGGGAGTGGCTTTTGCTTTGTCCATCGCAGTTTGCAGTTCAGCGGCGTTTTTATTTGCTTGTGCTTGAACATTGGGAGTAACACCAGGTAAATTTTTCGCACCTTTACTTCCTAATGTTTTGTTTAACCTCTGTGTGCCGACCATCATGGCTGCTTGGCCAGCATCCCTTAGGTTTTGCTGTGCTGGTGTCAACTGTGGCGCTTCTAGAATGTCTAGGTATTTTCTAAAAAAGTTTGGTCCATATTGAGTCATTGTTTTTTCCTTGTTTCCTCAAACGTCGTATAAATCTGAGATTGCTTGCTCTAGGCTACGCATAGTATTGTCCTTAGCATCCTCGTCGATGTCTGCTTCGGAAACCATATCGATAATCTGCTGAATTGCGGCTTCAATTTGTTCAGCATCGGCTACTGGAGCTTCATGAATACGATCTAAAGATTCTAGTAAGTCTCTCATTGTTTAGTCTTTAATATGCACTTACTGCTGCACGTTTCCAAATAACAGTTGAACCGTCATATGTACCTGTGCAAACATAAATGTAACTTGCGTCAACTACTACCAAGCCTGCCTTATCGCCACTCTGTCCAGTGTTAGCTGGTGTACGCTGTTCCATAATACTTCTATTACGTGTTAGATCGCTAACTGCGACTGTGGTTCCTTGGTCATCTGTAGTGAACTCAAAGATATATGTACCAACTTCATCAAATGTAATTACACGAGTGTTGCTGTTGATACCCATTAGACTTGCTAGTCCAATAGTTACTGCACTTGGTAGTGTCAGTGTATGCGAAACGTTCTGTACGTCGATCTCTAAACGAATACGACCTAGCTTACCGCTTGCTGGAAAGTTAGTAAATGCTAATGTTACACTGCCGCTTGTTGTTACTGTAACATAGGAGCCTTCAGTGTAGTTAAGGGTAACTGTACCACTAGTTGTGCCCTTAGCAACACGAGTCTCACTCATATCACGTAATTCAAAGTCTGACATTAGCGCACCAGCGCCTGCGTTATCTAGGCTTGTGCCTGATAGTGCACTCTTAAGAACTACCTTACCTTGTAGGTCTTCAATTTCTGTTTTTGCATTACTAAAATTAGTTTTAATGTTAGTAAAGTTATCGCGGAAGCCTTGACTGTCGTTGTCTTGTCCTGCAATAGGATAGGTTCCGTCTATATTATTAGCATTGATATTACTGGCCATTTATATAAATCTCCGTGGTACGCACTTATTTATCTTTGTATATTATCTCTAAAGGCATTTACTCTTGGGAATTTGATCCATACGTCATTAGTATCTAGACCATTTGTCCACTTGTCGATGTCTTTGAAGAATCGTGTACCATTGCCGTCAAAGACACTTTGTACGCCTGAGGTTGATAGTTCTACATTTCTAACATCAACATACTCAGGTGATTTGCCTACTGCGCTACGCTCATAGTAGTAAATGATATTATCATAGGTTACCTTAACCTGATCGCCGTTAAGTATTTCTCTAGTGAACGTAAATGTTACTACATTTGCGCTGTTTACACTTATTGTCCATACACCTGCTTGTTTGTTTACAGTAGCATTTCCTACAAGTTTGTCTACATACCCGGGTATTTCCTGTCCGCCGTCATAACGTCCAGCGCCGCTGTTTTCGTTGTCATAACCTATCTCGTCGTAGATATCTAACTGTTCGATCCATCCATCATTATCATTGTCAGGATCAGTCATGCCTTCGTGCCTCAACCATATCACAGTCTTACCGTTTAGTTCTGTAATATCAGTTAAACCGTTAATACAACCACTAGCAACAACTTCGCTAGCAAGTTTCTTATTTAAGCTATCAAATCTACAATCGCCATCTACACTATAATCTACTGTTGCAACTACACTGCTACCAATATCCGAACGATCAAATGTTGTTTCAGCAGTTGCTAGGAATTTCTGATTTTGTTTGTCGTAGAAGTTACTTAGGTTGTTATCTAGAATAAATCTATCTACTTCAAAGCTAATAGCTTTCAAATCAAACTCGGTGCGTTGTTTTAACCTAAATGCTGTACGCTCACCCGTTCCAGGTTTCATATAAACAATAGGGGCTGCAAGCGTCCAACCTAAAACTTCTCCGTTGGTCTGTTTATCTTGCATCCAGTCTGGCAAAACAAAACGTTCTAGTATTGTACTGCCAATACTATCTTTCATTCTATTACGCATGTTCTGTATAGCGTTTGGATAGATTTCAATTTCGTTAGCTTGGTCTGAATGTTGATTTCCTGTGCTTGTTTTAGGAAAACCTGCATCTGCTGTAATAGGCTTTATAAAATCTGCCATGTTAGTAATTGATTTTTGTAATTGTAGATTAATAGTATTACTTGCTGGCGCAGGGTTGTTTGTAGAAGGATCTACGCCCATTGCACTGTCTACTAATTCTATATACACAATGTCATACTTTGCTACATTGTTAGAGTCATAACTAGTTGCAACCTTAATGTCTCCAAACTTTAGCGTGTTATTAAAATGGTTTTTTGCAGTAGCTTGAACATAATCGCTTGCAGTCTTAGGAGCAAGTCCGGTTGCAATTAACGCTCTAATGTCTTTTTGTAGTCCAAAGTAGAAATCAGTAGGACGATATATATCCTCAACAGGTATATCATCTCCATTATTAATTAGATTTGTATAAATGTCTCTTTGTGCTTTGTTTGGCAGAGCACGAATGTATAAAGTTTCATAAGGATCTGTTGTCTCAGGTTTAATTTCAAGATTAAAAGTATTATATGTATCAATGACACCATCTGAGCTATATGCTCTTACTGTAAAGGTATACTTGTGCTCAAAGGTAGTCCAGTCTGTGAACTCTCCTTTGTTATACATTTCTACATCAAATGTAGTCCTACCATTGTCAAACATCATGTGTTCAAAACTTACACGCCCTTGTATAAATCCATCATTGGTAATACGTAAACCTTGTGGAAGTTTATCATTACTAGGAGTATTTGCTAATGCGCCACTACGCAATTCATATTGCACAGGCTTACCACTTCTAACAGTAGCGCGGATATCAATTTCACTTACATCACCTGTCCTAATTGTACCTAGGTTAGCAGCAGGCCAGGTGATTTCTTTGTCAATATCGCCTTCTATTGTTAGTGTAAAGAATACCCATTCACTTACGATAGTAGGTTTGTCTTTCTTATAACAACGGACAGCAAAACTATAATCACGTGTAGTAACATTAATAATTGGTATGTATCCGGTTAGCCAACCTGTTTCTGTATCTAGAACTAGTCCTGGTGGCAGTTCTTGGTCACCTCTATCAAACAAATCTTCGTCAAAATTAGTAGCATCGAAGCCTGTAGCATCTCCAACACTAATTGTAAACTCTACAATATCGCCATCTGGATCATATGCTGTAAACTGGGTTGCAAAGAAGTTGTCATGTTTAATAGTTCCAAAGTCTGTAGGCTTTGTTAACAATGCTGGTGGACGTTCTGTGCTTGTTGCTGCATCAACTAAACTGTCTAATGTACTAGCACTTGCAGTGTCTTTAAAGCTGTCTGCTGTTAAAGTATCAGTGTCTGCTGTTGCAGAATTTCTACTTGCTACAAATAGGGTGTAATTTTTTATTGCAACGTCTTTACCATCCGAAGCTTCAACTACCCATTCGTATGTTTTACTTTCTGCGACTGTGCTAAAGTCAAATGTTCCGATATCAAAATTATTATTATCATAACCGGCTGTGCCTGTAAGTATTGCTGCTGGTTGAATATAACCGCTGATCAAACCGCTAGTGCTAATACTAAGTCCGGGTGGTAAGTTGCCGCTTTGTAATCTCCAAGTTGTAACATCGCCTGGATCTGGATCAAAAGCTGTTAATTGTTTTTCAAAATAACTACCATCCCATGCTGCACCTAAGTCAGTGGAAGGTAAACTATCAATGGTTGGAGCATCGTTACCAGTAACTGTAAGTTCAAAAACTCTGTCTGCTACTGTGCCTTCCGTGCTATTTGTTGCACGTACAACAAATCTACTTGTTACGTTAAATGCAACTTCTACAGGCACACCCTGAATGTAATCTTTTGCATTTGGGTAGCCTTCGCACTTACCAAACGGCGTAATACGAATACCGTTAGGCAGTTTACCACTGATATGCTCATAATAGTCAGCGTTTCCTGCGTTTAACTGTACTTGATAGAACTCTTGCTCTACAATAGTACCCAAATCACCGGGTGGTGTAATCCAATAAGGTGCAGCCATAGCAACTCCTCTGCTTATGAGTATTTATCGCTATTACCAAGTAGCGTGAGCTGCTCGTCTCCAGATTGCTGTACTACCATCATAATTTGCTACACATGTATAGATGTAACTGCTATCCCAAGCCATATCGCCCTTCCTATCGCCAGTAGCGCCTACTGCACTAGCAGGTGTATATTCTCTTGGCGCAATAGCAACTACATCACCATCGCTATCTGTATGAAATGCTCTAGTAGTACTAGCATAAGTTTTTGCATATAACTGAACTGCATTAGTTCTACCAGGAGCATCTACTCCCTGAGCATTTAATGTTAGGTGTTCATCTATTAAAACATTACCAGTACCATTTGATGATAATATTAGATCTTCGTTACTTGCAACTCCACTAATAATATTTTCACTGATACGCACCCTGCCGCTAAATGTTGCATCTCCAGTTACACCTAGTGTTGAACTTAGTGTAGTGGCACCAGTTACATTCAAAGTTTCATCTACATCTAAACTAGATCTTACAACTACTCTACCAGTACCAGCTGCATCAAGTGTCAAGTCAGAGTTACTTAAAAGAGTTCTAATATCATTGCCATTAAGTTGAACATTGTTATCAATTACTACCCTGGAAAGGTTTAATCCATCAGAACCCGGTACTGTTCTCGTACTTCTAGTTAAGAATGTGTTCCATGTGTCACTGTTACTAATAGTAATAGTGGCTCCGCTGCCTGATGTTGTAATGCCATCACCGCCACTAATACTAATTGTTTCGCCTAGTCTTGCTTGAATAACTGTACTAGTATCGTCGCTTAATGAGATAGGTTGATTAGTTGCTGTATCAACATAGTCTTTGGTAGTTGCATGATCACCTAATGTTGGATTAGCTAGATTGTCAATTACTGCATTTTTAACATCGATAATACCACTAGTAGGTTGCAATTCAATGTTGCTTGTACTGCTAATATTATTATTATCAATGGTAAGATCATTGATTCTTAAGTTTTCTATAGTTGTTGTAACGCCACTTTGTTTTAGGTTACTATTACTTGTAATATTACCACTCGCATCAGTAAACAGAACTTGGTTAACTGTAAATGTTCCTAAACGTAAACTAGGCACAACCACTGTACCAGTGCCTAGTGGATCTAGTGTAATGTTTTCATTAGTGACTGTATTGCTTATACTGTTGCCGCTGAATGACAAGTTACCAATACCAAAGGTAGTTGCACCTGTAACACTAGCTGTATTAATTGTATCAGCATACACAGTTGCCCATTTACGTGATATACTACCTATGTTGTATGTACTATCAGCATTTGGAATAAGATTACTTGTTAGATCTGCATTAACCGTAATGCTGTCTGTGTCAGCATCGCCAATAGTAATATTACCACCTAGTGTAATGTTTCCACTAAAGTCACCATCCTTAGCGTAAACAGTTGCCCAACGTAGTGAGCTACTGCCTAGGCTACTTGTTTCAGTAATGCTAGGAACAATACTACTGTCCACACGTCCAACAAATGTGACCGTATCTGTTGTGGTGTCACCTAGGTCAACATCACCAATAAAACTTGCTGCACCATTAGCACTTAGCGTACCAGTAAATGCTGCATTACCTCCTGATAAATTACCTGTTAGTGTAGTTGTGCCACCTACTGTTAAGTTGCCACTAATAGCAACATCATCTAAGTCTGTGTTTCCATCTACGTCTAAGGTGCCAGTTAGTGTGGTATTACCTGTTACTGCAAGTGTTTCACTTATGCTTACAGGACCTGCTAGAACAATCCTACCAGTAGAGGTAACATCGATAGTAATGTCTGCTCCACTGGTATCTGTACCAATGGTGGTTCCAGTATAACTAAAACCTGAGAGTGTTACGCCGCCAAGCTCTGTGTAAATCTCATCAAAGTTCTCGTTAATCTTCTTGAACGCATCTCTTAGTACATCACCTGTACCATCATCTTGGTTGGTACCAATGTTTACAGTTTGTTTAGCCATTGGTCACTCCTTATGATACTGCGTAGTATGGTATTACGTATTCTGTATCGTTAATCCTAAACTTTACATAGCCTGTTGGAGTTGCTGGTAGAGCACTTGCACCACCCGCTGCACCTACTGTTCCTTGTGTTGGAACACGGAAGTGAACTGTACCTGTTCCTGCTGCATCAATTTCCACATCGCTGTTTGAAGCAGTTGCAAAAAGCCTGTTACCGTTAAGCTGTAAGTTGTTATCAATAACAAGACTACTTGCGGTAATGTTAGTTGCTGCAAGTGTATTTTGTACAGTAGTTGTAGAAGCATTAATTGTTAGTGCCTGACCACCTGTATTAATTGTGTTGGTTTTTACATCGCCTGTTACGTCAACACCTGCTGTAACAGTTGCAATTTTAGCACTGTTATCATAGTAGAGTGTAACTGCGCCATCGTCTACAAATGTTGCCATTGTTTCTGCGCCGTCTGCACCACCGAGGATGTCAACTTGGCTACCCTGAATCTTAAGGTTACCTGTACCTTCGTCTACAATGTAACTGTGGTTACCATCGTGGTAGATTTTAAAGTCATCTCCATCGCCCATCTGATGCTTGTAGCTGTCACCCATTGAGGTATCAGCCATAAACACAATCTCACCAGTACCATTTGGATCTAGTTGGATGTTACCGTTTGAGTTGTCACTGATAATGCTTTGTCCGCTGATACTGATGTTTTGTCCACTACCTGCACCTGTTGCGGCGTAAAGCTCGTTAAAGTTGTCGTTAACTTTATCAAAAGCAGTGCGTAGCGGATCACCTGTTCCGTCGTTTGCACTACTACCGATATTAATTGTTTGCTTGGCCATTATGTGTCCTTTCACATTATAACTTATTTATTTTATATATCAAGTAAGCCGCATGCTAAATAGTTTTATGCTTATAGAAAGTTATAGATCATATGGGCATCACACTAGAGTACGTAATGGTCGCAAAGAAACTGTTAGGACCTTGGCAACATACTACAGGTTAAAGTGCGATCAATGCGATGCTGAGTTTAGTAGAACTAGCAAACAATACAAGCATCGCACACAAACACATTACTGTAAAGAATGTTATACTAAGAATCTAGCACAATCAAAGAGTGCTCAGTCAAGGAGAATAAACAGATATGTCGATGCGTTTGACGCTAGTAGCGGCAAGCCTTTGGGTACTTTCAAGTTATAGTACTGCACAGGCCAATTTTGCAGACGTTGTAGAAAAGACTATTAAGAGTGTTTGCTTAGTAACCTTTGGAGAACCGACTATAGTTGTAGACAGTGAAGGTGAACGGCTAGAAGACTTTCCTAACAGTCCATTCAACGAATACCTAAAAAAGAAACAAGAGGAGCGTCCACAAGGCGGCGCCGGCACTTGTTTTGTTATCAACGCAAATGGGAAAAAGTACCTACTAACTAACCAACATGTTGCTAGTACAGAGTCCCAGTTATTCAAAGTAACCTTTTATAAAACGATTAAACATCATCCTGCAAAGTTAGTTGCTAATGATAAGTTAACAGATCTTGCACTGCTTGAGATGGAGAACACCGAAGGTCAACGTATGTTAGAAACAACACCTGCATTACCATGGGGCAATAGTTCCAAACTACGTAGTGGCGATAGTGTTTACGCTATTGGACATCCGCTTGGCATGGAATGGAGTGTGAGTAGAGGCATTGTTAGCAATCCTAGTAGACGCTTACAAAACACTTGGCAGCCTGTAATACAAACAGATGTTGCTATTAATGTTGGCAATAGTGGCGGTCCGCTATTTAATATGCAGGGTGAAGTAGTAGGCGTAAACACCTTCATATTCTCACCAGGCTCCGGCGGAAGTGTTGGCGTTAACTTTAGTGTAGATGGCAATCAAGCCCAGTACATTGTAGACAGTCTGTTAACATATGGAAAAGTAAAACGTAGTAGGATGGGCCTTGCTTACATTGTAGACAAGGACAAAGGTGTATTACGTGTTGAAATGGTAATGACTGATAGCCCTGCTGAACGTGCAGGAATTGAAAAGGGCGATGTTCTTCTTAAAATCAATGAAAGAGACATCGTATCTAGTACAGATATAGGTAGTGTATTAGATAAAGTTGAAGCTGGAACTACTATTGGCTTAATAGTAGAACGCAATGGTATGATAATATTAAAGGAATTGATTACTGGAGAGATGATTGATTAAGCAGCAAATGATTCGCCACAACCGCACTGTGCTGTAGCCATTGGATTTTTAACTTTAAGAAAACTGCCGCCTAGTTCTTGTACGTAATCTATTTCACTACCAATTAAAAACATTTCAGCTACAGGGTCAACTACAAGGATATCCTCAATAGGATCACTCCATGTAACGTGTTCTATACCCTCGTCGCTAGTAAGACCCCAAACATATTGCATACCTGAGCATCCGCCACCCTTTACGCTCAGTGTAACATGCCCTTCAGGGCAAACTGACTTCAAGTAGTTCTTTGCTGATTCTGATACTGTTACTAGCATGTTTACAGACCTTTCCGCAATCGCATTTTGGTAAAAAGTCTGGATCGTGATAGACTTCGCCTTCACAAATCTCTAATCCATAGATTCTACCATTTTTACAAATATATTCTGTCATTTGTGTCTGTACGTAATACGTCCTTGAGTTACATCATATGGGCTTACTTCAACTGTAACTCGATCGCCCACAAGTATGTTTATTTTATTTAACCTCATCTTGCCGCTGATATGTGCAAGTATTTGGTCTGATTTTTTTCCTTCCAAGTTTAGAACTACACCAAACTTTCCGCCTGGAAATACTTCTACAACTTGGCCTTCAAATTCAAGATATTCTTGTTTTGCCATTTGTGTTATTTATTAGGGTAGAGGGGGGCACGAAGCCCCCCACACCATTAAAGGCCCTGTGCTAGTGCACGGTAACCGGCAGCAATAACTGCGCGGCTTGGTGTGCCTAGACGATAGAACATCTTAACACGACCTTTTGTATCTACACGCTCGTTGCAGTAGATTGGAAAGCCCTTCATACGTAGAGCTGAAACGGTGGCACGTGGATTGCCAACGCCAAAGCGGGCACGGATCTGTGCACCGGTTAGTTCATTGCCCTCTACTAGGGCAGCAAGGACACGGTCCTGCTTGGTTGCTGTTGCTGTAGTCATTGATAATTTCCTTTCATTGATACAGTCGTTTATTAGACACCACGTCTAATTATGGCGGTGAGGGTGGGATTCGAACCCACGGAACCTGTTAAGGTTCGCACATTTAGCAAACGTGTACTTTCGGCCTCTCAGTCACCTCACCTAATCCTTTTACATAGCAAGAAAATCAACTGGACCTATGCGACTATCGTCACTGCGGTCACGTAACCAGATTTCAATGCTACCTGGTTCATCGTGATACCATTCGGCATATACGTCGTACATGTCTAGTTGGTTGTGTTCTGCTAACTTACGTTCTACACGGGTTATCAATGCTCGGGCACTAAACTCTACCCGAGCATCGACTACATTACTTTCAAGTTGGCCCATTATTCATTTATCATCTAGTTTATAAGAAGTCATTGCTTTCTTGAGGACTGCTCGTGCAGTCCTCTTATCAGTCTTTGCATTACGGACCACAAAGCTCACAGCCTTGTCCCAATCCAACTGCAATCCAAAGACTGCTTCATTTGCGGCGTATTCTACTTCAGACATCCTTTTAGTCCTTTGTTAAGTTTCAACAACAAATATATAATAACATCTTTACAGACAACGTCAACCATTTAATTAACACGTACTGTAATATATCTACCTACAGGTCTATCAGCCATTTGTATTTTATACATCTGTCCGTAGATTTTGTAGTATACCCAATAACTTGGGCTATAATCTTGTTGAACTTCATACACCTTACGACAGTTGTATTGATGCTCATACACATGGTTCTGTTTAGGATGAACAAAACGTGTAAACCAATTTCTGTGGTCTGTTGGGTTGACGTTTACCTGCTCATGCCCACATTTGATAGTGTAGTATCCACTGTTCATTTGAACTGAAGAACCATACACATTCTCGATATGTACTATAGGAACTTGTGCATATTGAGGATCTCGTAGGTTCTGATCTCTCTGCACCTTAAAAGGAACTCTACTACTACCATTTGCTTCAAAAGCCTCTGCGGTACTAGATAGAGTAAAAGCAATTACGCTAGTGTATAGTAGCGTCTTCAGCATCGTCTAAGCTCGTATCAAATAGTTTTAATAATTCAACAATTGGTAGCGGGACGTCGTCTTCTTTTTTGCCTTCGGGTATAAAGATACCTTTAAGTCTGCCCGACGTATCAAAGATGAGAGCCCAGTCCTCTTCATCCATAATATCATCTAAACTGCCTTTTAGTTCATTAGTCGACACAGGGCTTTCCATTTAGTACAGGACTAACCGTACTATCGTCGTTAACCTGCTTAAAATAGAACTTTTCACCTACTGGAAGGTCACCTAATGGTCCGATTACATAAGAACCATCTGAACTTGGGTTTTCAGTAACAACATGGCAACCTACCCAAACATATTCAGCCTTCCCGTTTTTATTGGCGGCAATGTGTCCGGGTGAACAGGCTGTTAATAATGCTAGTGTAGATACTACTACTAATGTTTTCATTTGACTACCTTTCATAGTCTTTAAAAAATGGTGCCGGCGGAGAGATTCGAACTCCCGACCTGATGATTACAAATCAACTGCGCTACCAACTGTGCCACGCCGGCAATGGTGGAGATAAGGAGGCTCGAACTCCTGACCTATGGCTTGCAAAGCCATCGCTCTCCCAACTGAGCTATATCCCCATATTGTAGTATAATAATAGTATATTACTTATACTGTGTCAACCTATCTAACATAAATTTCTGCTTCCCACTCTCCAAAAAAATCCACCCAACTCGGGTGATCCACTGTGATAGGAAACTTACGGCGATTAGCAAGAAGCTGCCAGTACGTAGGCCGATATGGCCGCTGCCTGGGCACAAAGGTATCTTTAGGCATACGGTTACCTTTTGCATTATTACAACTCTTACAACTCATAACAACGTTTTCCCAGGTATGTTCGCCACCTTTGCTTCTAGGAATAACATGATCGTAAGTGGTCTGTTGTAGCTCTAGTGGTGTTTCGCAATACTGACACATACCATGATCTCTGTAATAAACAGTATCACGTGCAAATCTAACACGCTCTTTGATTCTAGTGCCTCGATTACGAGCAACTACACTAGGCCAGTTCATGTCTAGTGTAGGATGTCCAATCTTACGATTGTAGTTATACACTGCATGCATATTACCATTAAAGATACGTGTGATAGCATCTTCAATTGGAATCGTATGTAAAGGGAAAATGCTTACTGGCATATAGTTTGCATTAAGAACTAGTGTGCGTAAACCTATCATGTCAATTTTATTTAGTTGGAGCGGGTAAGGAGAATCGAACTCCTCTCTGAGGCTTGGAAGGCTGCTGCATTACCACTATGCTATACCCGCCACGTTACTAAGGTTTTATCTGACTAACAGGTGCTCGTCCTGTGAAGACTTTATGTTGGTTCTTATACTCTAGTTCAGCAATACGCTTTTCCAAACCTTTCGCATATCGCCAATCTAAGAAACTTACTACTAGCAAGCAAATAACTGCAATACTTAAAAGAATTACACTTGAATATTGTAGTACGTCAATCATATATATTTCCTTTTATTCGTGTTCACCACCTGGATCTCCAGCTGGTAGCTTTGTGGGCTTGCCGTTGATCCAAACTGTATTCCGGCTCCTGCCGCTATGGTAACCTTTGATAAAATCAAAACTATTTGGTGATCGTTTCGCTGCTGTAAATGTTCCTACAGTTACTACGATGCCTGTAATAAGAAGTAGATGTGAAATTACACTAATACCCCATACTGTCCAGCTACCTACGCTCATTGCAAAAATTAGACACCACATCCATGCTAGTACTTGAAGTACCATATGTCTAACCTGAAGATCTTGAATATGTCTGAGAGGATTATGATTATGATTCATGACACCATTCCAGCAATCTACTACAAACTTCTGCATATCTATCTCCTAAAAAATGGTGGGCGATGACAGGCTCGAACTGCCGACATTCTGGATGTAAACCAGACGCTCTTCCAACTGAGCTAATCGCCCTATAATGGAGCGGGTAGACGGGAACGATCCGTCGTCTACACGTTGGCAACGTGTCGTAATACCTTTATACCATACCCGCAATAATTTATGCACTAATAGCACTACCAATAACTGACTTAGTATTGCCACTGAGCTTCTTTACACGCTCGAGAATAACCTGTGGGCTTGTTTCGCCGTAGGGATCATCTTCCGCATTCTCCTCTACCCTCTGTATATCCTCCCATATATCCCAGTTTATCTTATTCTTATACTCGTCTATTTTATTCATGTTCTCAATAGTCCCGATACGTTCCACGGTTTGGATATCAGAATGGTGGAGATGGAAAAATCCTTTGCACCAGCCTGTTCGTAATCCTTCATATCAGTGAAGGTATATATGCCACCCCCGGCGATAACTCTTTTCACTCGTTTACTTATTCGTTCTATATTAGGTAGATTAACCTCTTTGAGTTGTCTACCTGATATACCGCCCTTGGGTGTTGGTATGGTGTTGCTACAGTGTATTGTTTTCACGCCCATATCCACCAGTTTATCTATCTCTGTATTCGGTATGTCGTAGCGTACCTTTGCGATCAGGTCAGGAAACCTATTGCAATAGGCTTGCATGGCGTCATCAGATATGCTAATAGTAGGGACATTGGGACAGGACAGGTTGAGTTCAAGTTTTGTGTGTTTTGGTATGTGAAAGAGCATTGCATTCCACTCATACTCGTTTAAACCGCATATGGAGTATACGTCAGTCAGTTCAGTGAAATCAACTGCATGAATACCCTTGTTACGAAATCCAATCTGATTGCGCCATCCACCTCTTATGGGACGTAATGAGCGTAATGTGTGATATACCAGACCTGGCCTACGATAATATGTAAACGTGCCTCGTATGCGTGTTGTGTCTTGCAATGAAATATAATTACCAAATGGCGGTGAAATGTATATCATCCTATTGTAAATCCGACTCTTTGTGTGTGTACTGATACTTATAAAAAAGTTTGGCTGGGGAACCTGGATTCGAACCAGGATTTCAAGAGTCAAAGTCTTGCGCTCTACCGTTGAACTATTCCCCAAATTGGCGATCTCGGTAGGATTCGAACCTACGACCCACAGCTTAGAAGGCTGTTGCTCTATCCAGCTGAGCTACGAGACCTTAACTTGGTGACCCCTACGGGACTCGAACCCGTGTTTACGCCGTGAAAGGGCGTTGTCCTAGGCCACTAGACGAAGGGGTCGTTTATAACTTGGTGCCCACGGTCAGACTCGAACTGACAAGCCATAAAGCGAGGGATTTTAAGTCCCTTGTGTTTACCGATTTCACCACGTGGGCATTGTCTAATTATATGATATTAAAACCTCGTTGTCAAAGGAATGTTATATTCTGATAGCGCAGGTCGCCATGCAAAGAAGCTAGGACCATGACTCATAATAGGATCCTTACCCTCTTGCCAACGCTCATTGCTTAGAACGTCCCACTGGAACTGATGTACCATTTCGTGTGCTAGTGTTGCTACAAACATAGCACGGAAGGGATACTTCTTGGTAAGAACAATCTCGTGTACACGGAACTCGTCATTTTCAACACGCCCGTCACACATACCCCAAACGCCTCTGGTGCGACGCACTGTAATAGGGCAAGGATCTAAACCGTTATCAAACACATAACGGTTGAGCATCTCATACGTTTCTAGCGCAAACTCGTTAGTTGCCTCAAACTTACCTTCGAACATGTCACTACGCTGTACAAACTTCTGTAGCTTGTTAGGACGAGCCATTAGCAGGTTCCTTTGTGCTTGAGTTTACGGCAATACGCCTTCTTGTTACGGATAGTCCGTGGCTTATACGGGCTGTCCTTAACAAACATAGCTTTGGAATTGATGTTACGAACCTTACGCATTTCCTTGCTCCTTAAAGTACACATATAATAGCACGTCTAGGGCTAGAGTCAACCGTTTCTTTTATTTAAGCAGCGGTTTTGGCTTTTGCACGTTCATGTACGAAATTCAAGTACTCACGAATAATGGGCTTATTGACAGCCCATTCATCATTAGTCCACGGTGTGTGTAGATTATCCTTCCAATCGATGTAATCTAGAAGTTCTTTTGTACCTGTGAGTACAATGTAGTCACGTGACTCGGCCATTTGCAGATCTCCCCTAATTGATAAGCAAGTGTAAGTATGTTACGCTAT
>Ga0208019_1000217_pt1 | contig 32128 bp, 45 predicted proteins | sample CB_VirMetaG_5_FD_184540 | JGI IMG/M metagenome (GOLD analysis project Ga0208019, IMG submission 184540) | Freshwater to marine saline gradient viral communities from Chesapeake Bay - CB_1508_1D Viral MetaG (SPAdes) (version 4) | ecosystem: Environmental > Aquatic > Marine > Coastal | place: USA... | reverse complement strand
AAATATTGCGCCGTAACCACCGCCCTGTGTTGTTTGAGTTTTATAATAATACCTCTGGCACCTCGCCAGTTGATCGGAGTATGGGATGTGCTCGAAGGGTGTACTAGTGTCCCCGATTTCCAACTGGACGCCTGTGAGGTACCAGTCATTAGCAGTGTTGTCTGCAAGGTTTACGTTACTAGAAGATACTCGGTTTGCATCAGAAAGAGATGCCCACGATGTTGAGATCGTGCCAGATGTGAAATTTGTTCCCGCACCCAACCAGAAATTTACATGAAGGGAAGCATTGTTGTCATTGGTAAAAGCACCAGTTGTGTCACCCGCATAGGTTATCGTTTTGTATTCCCAAGTGTCCGCAACAGAAATTGTGTAAGTGCTTGCAATATGTCGGCTGTTATCCACATCACGAAGCGCAACGGTATACGTTCCCGTTTTATTTGATCGAACCCAAAACGACAAAGTAACAGGAAGGGCGTTGGCTGTTCCCTTTTTTAATTGTTGGAGGTTTTGTCCCTCAAGAATTGTTTGCGCATAAAGATATGCTCCCGCTGCTAAAGAGGCGTTTGCTGTTGTGCAATCTAATTTGTAACTGTTTGCAAAACCTTCAGGCGCAGTGCTTGACTGGGAAATGCTCCAAGTTCCGCTAGACACAGTTTGAAGGGCAAACCTATCTGGCCCTCCATACGTCCCTGTATTTGTTTTTCCAGTAACATCGCCCCGTTGATTTACGGTCATTCCACCGTTCACCACCATATTCCTGTTCGACAAGGCACCATCATCATAGACGTTACCAAGATCTGCAAGTTGTCGTGCCTTGCTCATTAGTTACCCTCCAGTGCGTCTAATCTTGCTTTAACAGAGGTCATTTCTGTCTCTAATGTTTCTATCTTGGCTATACTTTCCTTCAGTGCAGCCGTGAGCAATGGCACAAGTTTGCTCTGGTCAATCCCCTGCATGACCGCATTGCCATCATCGTCCACCTCATTGTGAGTACCTGTGACTGCCTCTGGTATGACTAATTGAACTTCGTGTGCTAGGAAGCCATCTACCGTTCTGTCAGGGTCTACAATAAAATTAAACCGTTTGGGTTCTAGTTGTTTGACCCGTGTAATGCCATCAGTTACGTCTGTTACGTTTTCTTTTAGGCGGTGGTCTGATGAGGTGTTGTAACTGACACCAGTTGTTCCACTTTGTGTTACTCCACCAATTTGAGTTGCATTTCTTCTAAACTCTAGAAAACTGGCGCCACTATTACCATTTGAATTACCTATTCCAACATTACCTACTGGTTGCAAAACAACTCCAGGATTAGGTGACGCACTAGTAGTCCCCACCAGCAAGTTACCGCTGCTGTCGATGCGAAGTCTCTCTGACCCTGCTGTCTCCATCTTGATAAAGCCATCTGGGTCTACTTCAATGTCTTCGTTACCATCGTGTGTTTGAAGCTGGATAGGCTGAGATGCATTTTTACCTTTAATGATAAATGCACCATTATTAATTCTTAAAGACCCAACATCAGTACCATCAGATTGCTCAATCAGAATTGCATCTTCTTCATTAGACGCTGTCTTTATTGTTGCTATTGCACTAGGACTAGTCGTCCCAATCCCAACATTACCGCTGCCGTCCAGCGTCATAGCAGTAGATGTAGCGTTGTCGTCAATACCCTGAGATGTAAACGCACCATTTACAGTAGCAGCGCCGCTAAAGGTAACATTGCCCGAGAACGTCCCGCCTGTGCTTGCTGGAACCATGTCAGCGGTCGTGAAAGACTTAAAGGCAACAATGTTTAGCTCGTCACCCGTAGCCGCACCAGAGGCCAGCACAATGCTTGTCCCATTGTTTGCAGTGTAATCTGTGCCATCTTCTAAAGTTATGCCATTTAATGTAACAATCAGATTTTGCTGAGTATATGATAACGTAGCTGCATTATCATCAGCGCCAGAAAATGTTGTTTGTCCCGATGTGGCTGTGTAATTATAATTTAACAAAGACACGTTGCCAGCCGATGTTGCTGCAATCCAGTTCGCACCATCGTACACACGCATCTCATTGGCAGTGCTGTTGAAATACAGATCGCCAGCATTTAGCGGATCACCATCATTGTCCGTTGTTGGATCAGATGTTTTGCTGCCAAGGTAAGTATCATCAAAGTTATCAAAAGCAGACGCCGCAGATGCAGCCGAAGCAGCCGCCGCAGTCTGTGATGCTGCCGCAGCCGATGCAGAAGTCGCCGCATTTGTTGCCGATGTTGCCGCATTTGTTTCTGACGTTGCAGCGTTAGTCGCAGAAGTTGCCGCCTCCGCAGCTTTTGTTGTTGCTGTTGCGGCATTTGTTGAAGCGTTTTGAATATCAACAATATTTGTTGCAGCAGTATTTACGGAAGCAATGTTTGTTGCCACTGTTCCAATATCAGTTGCATCCCCAGCAACGGCTGTAACATCAGAGCTAATACCAGCTACCGTTGCAATTTCTGTTGCAACACTAGATACATTTGACAAGTGTGTAGTATTGATTCCAGCAACAGTTGTTACATCAGTTCTAATTGCATTTACATTTTGAATAGCATCCGTTGCATCAGTCCCATCTTCAATGTCAGCAAGCGTTGCAATGTCAGCACTAATAGCTGAAAGAGTTGATACATCAGAAATTTGAGGCCCAGCTTCAACTGCACCTGTTGTTAAGTTAAATCCTAAAACAGTACCTTTCCTTGATGCCAAAGATGGCAGTGTCATTGTTGGCGCATTCTCATCATCTGGCGCGCGCAATGCTCTTTCAGATCTATCTTTATTATCAGATGCAATAGCTGTTAAAGTATCAAGCTGCGTATTCAATGCTGCTCGGTTGATCGCTTGACCAGCACTGAAATCAGTAACACGCTCAATGTCGATTCTTCGCGTAATCGTTACTGCATCGTTAAGAACAAGACCTGAGTTAAAAGTAACCGTGCCTGTAGAACCATCACCGCCTGATACAGTGTAATCGGTAGTAATAGTCTTTTGCGTACCGTTTACATACACATCTAAGTCAGCATCATCAAAGAACTCAAATGAAACGCTGAATGCAGTTTGCCCAGATGTTGCCGTAAAATGTAATCGCGCAGAGTTAGCCGAAGAAGATATAGACATTGTTCACCTTTTTTTTCTGTTTTCTATGAAAAACAAAAGATGTTCAACGCACAAATAAACTAGGACAAAATTACTGCGCCCACATTCTTGTGATTGCGTTCATGTCATCTTTCCAAAACCACATGCGCGCAAATGGCAAATTCCTAACAACCTGTTTTGCGCCTTCACCATAGTTTCCAGAAGCAAACTCATATCCACCCATAAACAAATCTGTAGCTATAGATGGTCCAGCACCAGCAACATTTGTTATTGCATCTACTGCGCTCTCTTTTTGCGGAAACTTAGGTTGCAAAAATCCATTGGTAATATTTGGCCCACCAAGAGCAAGCGATGTATGCATAGATTGATAAAATAAATCGCTATACAATGCAGTAACACCACTAGAATCCCAAGCCCTAGCAAACCTGTCCTGTGCTGACATCTCATCCCAAGCAAACTCTGCGCCTGATAATGAATATCTCATCTTAACGGACAGATAACCCAGACCAAGCATTGTTGTTAAACCAACCGCTCTGTTCTTTAACTGACCATGCGCAGCCGCACCAACCATCTTATTTACATTAGCAAGTGTGTAACTGTAAAACTGAAATGGTAAGGCTAAGAAACCATTCTCAATCCTAGAATATCCTTTTGCCTTTGGATCTTCTTTGTAACCAAAACGCTTGGCAATATGATGCGGCACAAACACAACACCATCATTAATAATTGGTCTATCCGCAGGTGTTGCAGCAAGAATTGTATTTAAAATACCAGAGTTCAAAGCAGACCTAAATGTATCTACTGTTTCTTGCTGTATTGCATTTTGCTTTTTGTATTCTGCAAATGCTAAATCATTTATTTTATTTTCATACTCAAGAAACTGTCGCTGACTAAGCCTTTTAGATGGACTTAATCCTTTTTCTATATCTAACTGCTGTTTAAATTCTTCTGTTTTAGATATTTTTGTAAGCTCATCTCTGATAGCAGAATTGTTTGCAAAACTTGCAAGAAGTTCATCATCTGGGGGTGCGTCAGAACGCATTAAAGCAGTAATAATTTCGTTTTGATTTGCTATTTCTAAATTAATATATTCTAATTCTTTTAACAATTTTTTGGGCGAGGTATAAACTCTTGAAAAAGTAAATACATTAGGAGCTTCTGCGTCAGCAACAGTTTCTACATCTATAGTAAATTCTTTCTTTAATGTTTGTTCTGCATAAATTCCAAGATCTTCTGGTCTAAATCTTGTGTGCATAATTTCATGCAACATTACAAAGTTAGACCAATCTTTTGGAGAATCAAAAACATCAGGCAAAGGCTTAATGCCTTCACGTCTTGGATTCAGCCAAGCTTTGCTTTCAAAAAACTCGCCCTCAATATAATCTCTGTCAAAAAATATTGTGTTTGTTGCCCAATTATATCTAGCTGGAACATAACCAACACCTTCACGCATAATGCCAACAGGTGTGCCATCTTCATTGGCTTCAACAATCTTAACAGTCTTGCCTTCAATCTCAGGAATAAGAAAGCTGGTTGACCATTCATCTGTGTTAGCAAGATACAAACCATTCTGGCTTTGCTGCCAAGGCGCGCGCGCAATCTGTTTTGCCATATTCTGATCAATGCCGTAACGCGCAAGCCACTCCCTTTCAAAAGCAGAAGCCTCATTCCTACTTAACTTAATAGATCTTTCAATGATGGTGTGACCGCGCGCTATACCATCAAGCGTTTTACTCAACTGCGTAATTGGACCAAGGCCATTCAAAGTATAAAATGCATTACGCGCTTTATTCCAAAACTCAGTAGCATCAACATTGTTTGCCATATCATCAACCATACGAGCAAACGCACTGCCTTTAAGAATATCTATTGCTTCTCCTGATAGGCGTATTTCTGTTGATCCCTTCATTCTAATATCTTTATCCAAAAGACCTTGAATGGCTTTAATCATTACCGCACCGTCATGCTCCATAACAATGCGACCAAACTCAGGAACAGCCGCAACAAAACCAGATCCCATATAGTTAGTTGCCGCTGCTTCTTTCATAACGTAAGCAGCTTTCTGGCTAAGAGCAGATGGATTTCTAAGAACAGCACCAGCAATACGATCATACATAAGGTTAAAGTCCCTCATGTGCTTGCGTATCTCTTTATCTTTAACGCCCTTCTTAATCATGTCGCGCTCTAAATCAAACACAACATCATCAAGCTCTTTGTTGCCAAACTGTTTTGTAAACTCAAGTCGAGGCGCAATGCGCGCAGTATAGGTTTTCATAATGGCAAGAGGGTCTTGCATAATAAAATCCCAAACTAATTCATTTGGAATATCTAACTTACGATGCCTAAAGTGTTTTGACCTGCCGTATCCATAACCAATACTTGCTTCATTAGTTGGATCTGTTTCATTAAGAATATTATCAATCGTATCCTTAACACGTTTATCAATAGCATCCTTATCAGTGCCAAGATATTTCTTAGTCCACTTACCCTTTTCAAGAACCCATATTGTTGGATTCTTAAAATACCAATTCCTAAGAATATCCTCAAATCTTCTGCGATCTTTCTCAATGGCCTTATGATTCCAGAAACGAGGAAGAAAGCTATCTATTGATACCTGATCTGTATCTGCAAAATTATCTAAAGAAGCTTGGGCCTCATCTCTTCTTGCTATTAAATTATTTCTGCGTGACTCCAACCTAGTCAATAGACGACCTTGAGGAGTAATACCAATCTCATCCTCAATGTTAGCTAAAGCACGATTGAGATAATTTAACTTATCTTTAATGGCCTTCTTGCTTCCAATCAAACCAACATCTTGGAGTTCGCGCTCTGCTTTCTTAAAGAAATCATCAATAACTCCAATTGCGCGCTTTTCAACTTCAGTAAGTTTTTCAACCTTAGTTGTTCTTTTCTGATTAATACCGCGCAACCAACTGCCGTAACTGTCATCACGCCGCATTACACTGCGATAAGCTTGAACAACGTCAATGTCCATTACAGACACATTTGCTAACTTCATTTCTTCGCGGAACAACTTAATTAATTGATCGTTTGCTCTGACCCATTCACCATTGCGCACTGCCGCGCGCTGATGCACAGAAAGAGGGCTGGCAAAGCCAAGAACATTAGCCATCAAATTAACACCAGAATCACCACCAAGCCTTACCATAGCTTCTTTCATCAAGCCTGTAGCTGTATCTGACTGTAATACTCTTTTAAACGGAGTGCTTACAGCCCTGTAAAAAATACTGTCTGTAAATGCATTCTTGTTAATGGACCAAAGTTTCTCAGGGGTATAACCCTGATCAAGAAGTTCTCTTATACCAGCTTCGCGTCTGTAGGCTGATAGCTCTGTTGCAACAATATCTCGCTCTTCCGTTACTGGCGAAAAGTCTTCTTTGTCCTTCGTCGCAAGTGTTAGCTCTATCTGTTCTTGCTTTTTAGTAAGGTTGGTTATTTTTGACTTTAGTTGCTCAACGCTTAAAGACTCATGTGGCCTAACAGCATTAGGAAGATCGTTAAGATCGTTCGCACTTAACTCTGATATATGTTCTATCTGCCTTAATGATTTCTGATAATCAACTAGATCATCCCTCATTTTAGCAAGTGCAGACGCGCGCCTTGTAATCGGTATTGAAGCAACACCACCAAAGGCGCCACCAAACATAGCAGCACCAGCAATGTTATACATACTTTCTGTTTGACTTTGCACAGGATCATACGGCTGTATTAATGCCGCCTCAACGCCAGCTTGAATTACCGCGCTACCTAAGCCAACACGCAAAACACTGCGACCAATTCCAACCGCAGGGCCACCAAGAGGTAAAGCAACAAGATTAAGCGGGTCAAACAAACCTGCAAAAAGCTGAGAAGTAAAAGAAGAATTAGCTAGAACCTGTCTGCGCTGTATTGATTCATCAATGCCGCGTTTAAGAAATGCCATATGCGCTGGGCTAGTTGCATGACGCAAATCCATAGCAAACAGAGCATGATCCCCAAGATCATCAAACGGGTCATATCCCTCTTGGCGCTCACGACCAAAACGATTTCTAGCCCTAATTGATTCCATTATTGGATCATAGGTGTACCCAAGAGTTGCGCTAACCGTTTCTCTAAATGTTGGCGCAGCAATATCTTGCCTTGGAGAATAAGGGCTAAAGTCTATGGTGTAGGGATTTGTAACCATTATCTTCTAAGGTCCATTAAGAATTCCATAATAGGTCCATAAGTCGGATCATTTAAAACTGCTGCTGGATCTTTTAAATTAGCTTCATCCAACAACTCATTTATTAAAGTTGCTGCATATCTTTTTCTAAGACTTGGCGCAATCTTTGTGACATCCCCAACAAATATAGCCTTATAAGCTTTAACATATTGTCTAGCCTTTGTGCTTTCATCAAGGTTATAAAGTCTTGCACCCCTATCCTCAAATAATGTTTTTGCTGCAACATTTGCTTCAACCAAATTTGTTAAGTTTTCTTTAACAGCTTCTGTTCTCATTGGAGTAGTAACAAATTCATCAGCAGCCGCCTTAACATCTCTTGCTTCTTGGATTACTTTTGCTTCTGCACTCGTTCTTTTAATTTTAAGTTTTTGTTTAAAGCCACGCTCACCAGTTGAAACAAAGATAGCGTGTTGTATTTTATTACCTTCTCCATCGGTTGTTTCCATTTGATATGGGACGCCCTCTTTATTTACAACAACATAAGTTTGACCCTTATATTGAGTATCATAACCAACCCTCGAAAGATAATATTCTCCAACATCAGCAAACTCAGATTCACCAGTAAGCTCGTTAAACATTTCAACAGCGCCGACTACATTTCGTCTAAGTTCTTCACCAGCATATTCATAAAATTCATCTCCATTTCCATTCGTTGTAATATCAAGTGCAAATGGAGAAAGAGTGCTATCACTGCCAAATGTCACAACGCGCTCATCTTTCATAGCGCGACTTTTAACAACATCCTTTAACACTTGTTCGGGTTTAAAAGTTTCACCTGTTGCTCTTGTACGAGAATACTCCGCGCGCAAAGCAGCAACACCAAATTCAACAAGCTCTGGATCTTCTAAATAATCAGAATTTGTATTAACAACGTAATGATCAAGACTTTTAGGTTTATCAAGTTTTTCAAACAAGTTGTCTCTAAACGCCTCGTTTTCCATTACCAATGTCATATCATTAAATATGCGAACAAGTGCGGCCTCACGCGCTGCATCATCAAGACTAGGATTAATATTCATTTCTGCAATAACAAGCGCATCAAGCATTGCCTTTGTATCATTATCTAACGCACCCTCTAATCCTTTTGATTTGAAAGTATTTCCCTTTACTGGATTAAGAGGATCAGTAAACGCTCTGTAAAATCGTAATACTTTACTCATCGAAAAATTAGGATCAGACATCCCACCATTTGCAGCTTGCTCTAATACTTCTACAAGTGCTTGAGGTGGAACCGCATGATACATTTGAATTTGAGTTTCAAACTGTTTAACAGCAACAATATCTTTGCCGTCCATATTCGGATTAATAAATGCATCAGTAAGACTTTTAAAACCAAGGCCGACTGCTGTTGGTTCCAGACTTTCCGAAACAAGTTCTCTACTGTCCTGATTATTAACCAACTCACCGAGAACAGCCATCCTAAGTTTTTGATTATTTTCTAAGGTATCAGCTTCCGCAGCTAACCTTTGGCTTATTGTTCCAACTTTTCTACTTACTGCGCCAGATAATTGAGCATCATCTAAGTTTTGACTTGCTTTTGCAGCAAGAGATTTTTCTTCGTCTGTAAGTTTTGGTAAGCTTTCTGGCTCTTCACCAGTTATTAAATAAGTCTCCAAAGCCATAAGCTTTGAGCTACTATTAACGTCAGAAAACAATTCTGTTAAATAACTACGACCAGCAGCAACTTGCAACTGACCTTCCAAAACACGCCGTTGCTCTAATGATAAATCAGATTCCCTAATTGATTTTTCATAATTATTATATTTATCTGTAGGCTCACCATTTGCTGTTAGATTGGACTTATCTAGTCGAATAGCGTCTTCTAACTCAGAAAAGTTTTCATATTGATTGGCAAAGTTTTTGCGACCTGCTTCATCATTGAAAGAATTAGCTAACTGAATTGCCTGTTCTGCAAAATCAATTTCTTCAACATCACCATCTATATATGTAATCATTTTTGCTCTATCAGCCATTGCTGAATTGAGAGCATCTAATCTTTCTAAATCAGAGTCACTTCCTGTTGTAAGATAAGTTCTAAGCGCATCTAACTGTTCTAAGTTTTCAGCATCAGCAACAGTTCTGCTAATTAAACCATCGGCTATTGAAGATATCTTTAGCAAAGAACCTGCTGTATAAGTCTTAACAGACTCTGATGTTTCGCCGTCCTCAATTGCAATTCGTGCTTGTTTTTTAGCAACAGAATATTCATCATATGCTGCATCAATAGCAGACTGCAAGGCAGTCATATTTACTGACCTACCTATATTAGCATATTCACTTGTTGAAATAACAGATGCTGCTGTTAATCTTTTCTGCGCAGCTACAAGATCAGTAAATGCATTTCTATCTCGGGCATTTTTTACAAGAGGTAATGCAAATTGCCTAACCTCATCTTGTAAAACAAGATTTTGTTCAGAAGCCCGAAGGGTTTCTCTTAATATGTTAAACCTATTATCATTTGGTAAAAAATCTGGATCACCTGTATTTATACCATGATAGATTTGATCAAGTTCATTACTTGATAGCTCTGGCCCTAGCCTAGAAAGCTCATGGGCAATAGTTCCTCTAGCTTTTGCGGCTCTTCTTTTTAGGTTAAATAATAAAAAATCACTGTTTTGGACATAGCCAGCTTTTAAGTCATTTTGATTTCTAGCATCAAGAGCAGCTATAACTTCTTCAGCAGCATCAAACTGACCATTTGCATATAAAAGTTCATAAGTATTAAGCCCTTCACTATTTGCAAAGTCATTTGCTTTTGCCATTTCAGCTTCATGTCTTTGCATCGCTGCAAGCTGAAGGTTGTGATAAAAATTGCTTGTTAGCTGCGCGCCAGTATTCTGAATTAATTGTGTGAAGACTGTGCTTTCTTCAGCATTAGCCATAGAAGCAGTATAATCAGACATAGCCTTCTTAAATGCTTCTGGGCTTTTACGATATTTGTTTGCAAACTCTTTCGCTTTATCACCAAGCTCTATTTCAAGCTCTTCTTCAAAACGGGTAAGTAATGCTTGCTCTCGCGCTTTTGTAGCAATGCGCCCAAACCCAAGCGGAGCCTTCATTGCCTGTGGCTGTCCATCTTCTCCAAGAGTAAGAACCTGTTGATCACTTAATTCAGCAACAGACTTAATGCCTTTTTCCTGTGCATCTTCAGCCGCACGTCGAAAAAACTCAGCAGATAATGCACCTGCGCTTTCAGCAATGGCCTCACCAACAATTACACCAGCCCTTGAAGACCTAGCAACACCAATAGTGCCAACTCTAAACTGCCTCTTTTCTCTGATTACAGCCATTTAATTACCTTACATTGTTTTCTGGAAGTCCATAAAGGCTCCCATTGCTGTAGTAAAAGCACGAATGTTTGCAGCTTGCTCCCGCGCGCGCCCTTCTATTCTAAGAGTTGTTGCTTGCTGTTGAAGTTTTGCTTGTTCAAATACGCCCATAAGATCAGATCTGCGAATATCCTCAAAGGCTATTTCTTTTTGACGATTTAAGAATGCCTCAACAGAAGCATCAGCCCTATTAAGGTTTGCGCCAAATGTCGAAATATTTATTGCAGTATTGTTTCTATATTGCTCAAGCCTGTCATTGTGACGCTGCATAGATTCAATCTTGCTTCTGACCTTATCTGTTTCTGTATTGAAGGCATCAAGTTCAGCAGCAGCGCGTTCTGCTTTTCCAGCAGCAGCAATTGCACTTGCTTGGGCTAAGCCACTAAATAATCCTAAAACTGCCATAACCATTAGAAGATAACCTCCGATACAAATCCATTAACCTGCATTGTTAAGGGATCATCTTGTTCAATTGTTACTTTAGGATCACGTCCATATCCAAGTAACCTTACCTCTTTCTTTCCAGTAAAACTTGTCTCCAAGTTTATTGGCTTTGTATTTACCTTTATTGATCGGGTATTTTTCATATCAACAACAATGTTTGTAATACCACGCAGCATTCCAGTAAGCGGTCCAGAAGCGCCAGTTGCATCTATCGGATTAGAAATAATTTTAGAAGTAAACTTCTTACCAACATAAGCATGAGTAAAACCAGCAGTAGAATACGCAGATAAATCAACAGCACCAGAAGCAACAGTAAACTCACCTAGATACGATAAAACTGATCCATCAGTTGCAACAACATCAACAGTAACTCCATCTGCATACGCAGCACTGACAGTAACTGAGTTACCACTAATTGCTCCATATATGTATGAGTCAAGACCAATATCACCATCAAACTCACAAAGCATCAGTTTGTCATTAGCATCATAGATGTTTGCAAACAATCTATCATCAATGGCAATAACAGAATCAAACTTTCCATTCGTAGTAAACTGAACCCAAGAAGCTCTTTTCTCAGCCCTGTTTGATGTAAATATGGCAGCATTACCATCTGTCATTGTAAGAAAGGCGTAAGAATCTGGTTGACCAAATCCACTTTGAACAACAGTCATAAACTTAGGGGTATTAATCAAATGAGAAGAAATAGAAGATATTGCTGTTGAAGAATATGCATCCTCTGAATCTGTAAATAAATACTCTCGAACAACACGACCACTTGCTTGAACAAAGATGGTAGAGCCATCAATCAAAGATGGCTCAACAAAAGCTGATCCGTATGGAGTTTGTTCGCGTATTTGAGCATTTGTTGGAGTAATAGCTTGATTCAAATATGTTGGAACATATAGCTCACCACTACCAGCAAATACTTGCAAATCACGGCTGGAAATCAAGTACCTAATTTCATGCACATCACCAGTTGCCGCAGTTAGCTTAATAGCCTCATTGTCTTGGGCTGTTCCAACATCATGATTAAAATATTCACCAACCTCACTCATAAATAAAGAATCAGGCTCGGCAAGCGTTCCACCAAAAACAAGTCTGTTTTCATGGAATGCAACAGCAGCAGGGTATCCACGCTTGGCAGACCAAGCTTGTTCATCCCAATCTAGTGTTGGCGCATGAGTTATTATTTTGGGAAATCCACCGCCATCTTCGGAAGAGTTTGCTGTTGCGCCAGCAGTGAAGTTATAAGTATTTTCATCTATAATATTAGCAACAGTTCTTGCTCCATTTATGCTTGCCGCATTAATACCACCAACAGTACTTGCGTCCGATATGGTAATAGATTCACCGCCACCATAACCATGATTAAGCTGAGTAACCTCAACCAAATTACTACCATCATTCGCTCTAAGAGGATTTGCTACTGACAACCTAACGGTCAAAGTATCAACAACATTACCTGTTGCCTGAGTAGAAGATTGAACACTTGTTATTTCAATTTCATTTCCGCCATATCTAACAACAACACCAACATGCAAAGAGTCAGGATAGTTTCCTCCGCTTTGCGTTCCTGTTGTATCCCAATACGCAGAACTAGTTGTTAATGTCACACCTGTTCCGCTACTTGCAGAAGGATCAAGTGTAACCCCAACATTTTGATATTTTGTATATGGTTGGTAAATCTGTTTGTTATCTGCACGTTCATCAAATGTATAAGTGCTAATTTCAAAGGTTGTTAAAGAAGTTCTTGTTAGCAATCTTGGCGCAAATAATGGATGGCAAATAAACATAACATCGCCCATTTGGGCTACTGTATATTGTTGTAAATAATCCTGATCGAATGGAAGAGTATTCGTACTTACATCTTGAGTAAGTGTTGCAACTAAAGTAAGATTTCCATCTAATCTAAAACATCTTACTTTTTGATGCTCTATAGAAATAACGTAGCGTTCATTATCATCAAAAATAAATGGAAAAAGATTAGATTGATTTGGATTACTCGCATTATAAGTTATAGAATAATCATATATATGTTTTAAGCCTGTTCTCTTCTTGGCGCTACCCTCAACTGTAATGATCATATTCTCAACTTTTTGAGCAGAACCAGTATAAATAGCAGTATCAGTCCGCATAACTAAAGAATCGCTGACCTCACCAAATTGAAAACTGTTTTGAGGAATACGAGCCTTTTGCATTAACTGCGCCTTTGTGCGATGAACCTTGTTGTTTTAAGCTTCCTAGTTGTTTGAGCTTGAGAGTCTAGTCTGCGAGCTTTGATAAGCTGGATTTGCGCCTGTTGATCCATTGCGGCAGAAAGAGAAGCATCGCGCGCAAGAGACAATGCAAAAACAGATGCAACGGAAAACTCAACACCAAGAGTAAAGTATGGTGCCCAAGATGATTCTGACGCTCTATAAATATAATCTGCAATTACTTCATCAGCAGCAACAGCATTGTTGTAAATCTTATCCTCATAGGTATCAAACTCTATAGGCAGATCCTGAACAGTAATGCTGTTTATCATTAAAGAATCAGAAGGAAGTTGGTATGCAGAATCCCATCTTCCAATCGGAACATCAGCAAGTCTGTTTAATTGAAATTGCTTTGTGGCAAATCTCCAACGACTGCTTGTAAGTGCCGCGCGCACAATATCTTCATACACAGCATCAGCTAGATCTGACTCTGTTGTGCCATCAGTAAACGACTGAATAGGATCACCCCCAATAAGCATGGAGGCGCGCGAACATATCTTTATTGCTGTATTTGCATAATCAGGCATATGAGTATGGGGGCCTTAGCCCCCATCCTTCTTATTAATCGCCATCTGTTTCTGCTACAGCCGTACCATCAGATACGTCAACAACAGAACCAGTATTTGACAAAACGGTGCAGAAGTTAGTTGTTGGAACATTGGTGTCCCGAACAATAATCAGATCACGAACAGCAAGCATGTTTGCCGCATCGTTGAAGTAACCTGCTGTATTCACAGCAGCAATTGCATCTGCTGATGTGTACATCCACAAGCTTCCGTTTGAATCACCGCCAACACGAGTAAGATTTGCTGCACTAAAAGCCATTGCTCACCTCCTATGTATTGTTGTCTAAGAGTTCATAGACACCGTTGTTATCAATAACAACTGCGCCCATAGACATCATAGATGTTGCAAGGTGTGATACTTTTTCAGCCACATAGTTGACCTCAGTTTGAACATCAGCATTGATGCCCAAGCCAACAGCGCTTGTGTGGTAGCACATGCTCTTACCAGCCGCGACAGCAGACGTTGAAAAGATCTTGAATCCAAGAAACTCTTTCATTGTCATACCACCAGCATAAGGCAAGTTTTGCGGCCCAACAAAGTCAGATGATGCAAACTCTGTAATTGCAAAAAGATCAGCATAACCTTTCGGGTGCATTGCAATGTAGCGTTGTCCATCCTCTGGAACATCGGCAGAACCAAATGTTTCAAATACAGCAAGCAGGTCTGCTTTTTCTACCGCAGAGCTTGTATCGTGAATTTGAGTTGAGTTCGCACCTGAGTCCATAGCTGTAATCAAGAGGCTATCAGTTTTGCGACCAAGGGCAGCAGCAGCAGATTGTGCTACAGCTTGACGCTCATTGATATTGATCTTGAGTTCATCCAGCTTGTCGATGTACTCGGCTGCATAGTAATCAGCCATTGTCGCTTCCACATTCGTGTGTGCAAGATCCATTGGAGTTACGTTACCATTGCGTGATTTGGTAGTTGCTTCCGCAGTACCAATTTTTTGGAATCGTACAGTTGAACCAGTTACATTGGCAGTCCGCACAGTGTTCCGTAGCTTGGAACCCATACGCTGATACGCCAAATGAACTTCGGTTTCGAACTGTTTGATAAAGGCTGTGTCGATTGTATTAGCCATTTCAGTCCTCGTTGAAGTTTCGGGTTACTACAGGTATCCGCTACTTCACTTCAACAAGGGTATCCTCACGGGCCTTTCAGTGCATCGCGGGCTGCGATGTGCCATCATAAACATTTTTTTTATTTGGATTGCAACGCACAAAATCAATATACCTGTTTCCGTTAAATATTGTTTCACCAACAACTTCAAACCCAAGCCAAGATGCCCATTGCAACATATCACCATGTTTCGCCAGTATCGTCATAGACATACCCGATTGCGTTTTATCAAAAAAGTTTACCAACATCTTTGAGCCGCGCGCCAAAACATGAAAGTTTTGTCGTATAGTTTCCGAAAACATTGCGAACATTTGAGGCCATTGACCATCATCTTCAAATAAAAGACCGCCGACGAATATTATAGGGCCATCTTCTTTTCTTACAATGTAAGCTTCAGCTATATCTGGTAGGTCTTGTAGGGCATCTTTTGGCCCTTCATACCCCAAGAAACTTAGCTCCTCTACATTCTCAATAGATAAGACCTCTATAACTTCTTCGAGATGTTTATTAGTGTAAGGGGTAAGATAATACTTACCCCTTTGCATAACTCTAACCTCTGTAGATTCTTTGGAATCCTTCTGCAACTTGCTTGTGGAAATGCGGATCTCGGTCTTTCCAGTATCTTGGGTCATTCATCATCTCCCTTAAATCAGCCTCACTCATCTCAGATGCAGATGTTGTTTCCCCTGAGAATGAACCATCCTTCATTGCGTCCATCATTGCTTCTAAGGCTAAGATACCCTCATGGCTCTCACACATTCTTTCAATTGCAGGGATCGCACTTTCTGGAAAAAACTTATTAGCAAACATTGATGCTGCATTAATTCTTGCTTCAGCATTATCTCCAAGTTTTGCAAATTCCGCGTCAATATCTGGCTGATTGGACATTGCTGAGTTTGCGTACATTTCTATGCCACGCGCAAACTCTTCCTGACTATACCCATTCTCAAAAGCATGTTCTGACCACCAACGCAAAAGCTCATTATCAACAGCTTCATCCCGATTTATAATATCTGGTAGCTGATAATCACCAGCGGAATTAGGACGATCAGAAAAAGCTTCAGCTTGTATTTCTTCCATAATTTGATTGCGTATTTCATCATCACGGCTTCCAAGTTTAGACTCAAGCTCTTTATAAGCCTTTGCTAAGTCTTCACCTGTTTTGTATTTTTCAGGTAGCCATTCAGGACGCGCTGGCGCTGCGGCCTGATCTACATCTTCCTGAGTTACAAAATCACGACCATCAGCTTCGGCTACGGCAATTGCTTCTTCTTCACTCATTTCGTTTTGCTCCTATGTGCATGTGCAATACGTTGCTCAATCATAGCAACCAAATACCTCTGACCTTCAAGATGGCGAAGCTCTTCCGTAGAAATGTTAGGCCCATTAACTAATTCAATAGTTACTGACCTTAGATACCTAAGAACTTCCTGACCTGTTGGGCTGGAAAATATTTGTGCAACATTCTTGCTTATCTCAACATCCCGTTCAGATTTGCGTTGGATACCATCTATCCCAATATTAATTCTGTTGCTCAATTGGCATCATTCCCTGTTGTGCCATCTGTTGTTGCGCCATTTGTTGCGCAGCTTGCGCTATCTGTCTACGCTGTTCTTCATCACGAATCAAGCTTTCTGGCACACCAAATTTTCTTGCAAGATATATTGCAGTCTGTTCACCGTCAATAAGAAGCTGCAACATCTCAGGACCAAAGCCATTTCCAATAAGCTCAAGGTAACGCGCAACAACAGATATGTCTTGATTTGCTTGCGCTTGAGCCAAAGGAGATACCGCGCGCACTTTTATTTCACGACCATTAACTGTTGGTATTTCAATGCGACCTTGTTTCTTCAGAATATAAACAACACGCTGAAGAACAGGCTGAACCAACTCAGCTTGCAGCCTACCAAACGATGCACCCATTCTCCGAGATAAATCTGCCTGACGCTCTGCAATCTCTGTTGCCGTTGCTGGCGTTCTGTCAGGATTGCCAAGCATATCATTATAAAGAGCGCGCTTAATATTCAATCGCATGTCACTAAGAACAAGCTGCGCAACATCAAAACGTCCAGCAGCTTGAATAGGTTGCAAACCAGCAGAACCCATAGCCTTTGGTATTATAGTCCCTGGAACTAAGTTAATAGTATCAGGGTTAATAACGCCATCATCTTCCATTTGATAAATGCCAGAGATAGACATCTGAGCATTTTCAAGAATAAGCTGAATGGTTAGGTTTGTTGTTTTAATAGAACTCAATGCATTAATAAGTGGCCCCCTGCCATATATCTCACCAGCGCACTTAGACCATCTAAAGCAAATAAACGGATTAGATCCAACACCGCTCATTTCTTTATAATGCAATATAGTTTCAGTGGTCATACATATTGCATAGTGCAAATATGCTTCTTGATTTTTCTTTGAGTAATCACGGCAAACAACTTCAAGAACTGTTGTTTCACGATTACTTCCCATTTGAGAAGTTACCTTTGGGTCCAGTACAGATTTAGGATACATCAAAGGAATGTGATCAAACTTTACCTTTTTTCTTTCGCGGTAAACATGATCAATTCTATCGTCGGGACCAGTATCAAGTACAACATGGGGTAAGGGAATTGCAGAAAAGTTTACTGGGTTTAGTGAGTCACCTTCCTCAACGCACAAAATACCAGTCCCGACAGCCAAGTCCATAAAGGATTCATGGACCTCTTGGCTAAAATTAGAGTTTTGAAGTATTTCAAAAACATACTCTGTTACTTCATCAAGCTCATTATCAACAGCCTCCCGCTCTTGAGGATCAACCTCAGAACCAGAAACAAAGTCAGCCCAACGTGCATAGTTGGGAACTATGCCTGATTGCAATCTGCTTGCAAACTCTTGGGTGCCAACAACGGCAGTTTCATCAAAGATCTTTTCATCACGCCTTTGACCATGCTCTTCGTAATAAAAAGATTCACGCTGCGGCAAAGCATATTCATAGCACTCTTCAAACAGAGAAACCCATTGCTCTCGAAACGCCTTCGCTGTTCGATACTTTTCTATATAATGCTTTGCCATATTCATTAGTCAAAACGCCCCAAGAAACCAGAAGAACCACCAGCGCCACGCATTCCTGTTCCTCTATAGAAAAGAGAACGTCGTCCAGTGCCGCCACGTCTGCCTTCATCAGCAGTGCGCTTTTCCAATGCTTCTGTTATATCTTCACGTTTCTTCGTTGCGCGCTTTTCAGCTTCTTCGCGCTGAGTATCTTCAGCTTCTACTCGCTGTTCAGCCGCAGCTTTTTCTTCTTTTTCACTAGGGCCACCGCCCCCACCACCAAAACACATAGCAAATCTCCTTTCAAACCTTCCTATTCACAAAGCCAAAATAAAATCAACGCACAAATTGAAAGCGAGGAGATTTCTTAGGCCGTGAAAAAAGATCAAACTTCCTTCCAGCAACAACTGTTCTTGCTGGTTTTTGCGTGTTCATTAGCGCGCGCCCTTCACCCGCACCAAGAAAAAGATACTGTGCAGCATCGTGAACATGAGAGAACATATTTTTATCTGGCTTATCAGCATAACGCTCACCAGCAACTTCCATTCTCTTGTAAGCGTATCCACCCTCAAAGCCTTTGATAAGTTGAGGGCAACGCCTGTCAATTAAAAATGCTGGCTTACCTTCAACCATTTTGGTCAACAGGGAAGAAACCGCCTCAAGTCGAAGGTCAACAGAGTTGGAAGGCGCAGGGAACGCCCTCAAGCCAGCACCGCGCAGAATGTGAAAGGGTGTAGATTCATCAGTCTGCGCTCTAAAATCACCAGAAGGATCTCCGTAAATTATAACCTCGGATGCTACAGCAAACCGTGTTGATAATTCATTTCTAAGAACCTCGGCAAAACGTACAATTCCCATATCAATAGCAACAATTTCAGATTGCACAAGCCATCTGCCGCGTACCTTTTGAGCAAATACAGCAGCGGGTGTCAGCCCAAAGTCTATGCCAACATAAACAGGAAGCTGTGCAGCAACAGGTATTTCCTCTTTTGCTATGTGAACATCTGAAGCAAACATCGGATATACTGGCTTTCCATCTTGAATGTGACCCAAACGGTTCATCACATATACATCAATCCAGCTTTTTGTCTTACCGCGTATCAGGTTTGAATAATAGCCGCGAAGAATGTTTTTCTGGTTCTCCGCTTTAGGATTATCTTTGTAATCCTCTATCTCACCTTCTTCGTTTTTAGATTCGAGCATTCCAGCAGGTTGGGTGTAAAAACTCCAATTGTCTGGCTTGACCAGCATCTTAGCTTGCTCACGCGGTATATGATCTGGGATTGGAACCTCACCAGACATAATAGGCCACCAATGATCTTCTTCGGGCGCATTGGTATCGGCAATAACGCCAGTCCAAGAAGGACCGCCATCACGCATAGAAGGATAACGCCCAACACGCATCGTACAGGCATCAATAATCGACTTAGGAATCTCGCGCGCTTCGTTGATCCATATACCTGTGAGTTCAAGAGAAAGGAGTTTCTTAACATCCTCAGGGCGGTCAAGAGCCAAGAAAATAACTTCAAGATCAATGTCTCCCTTTCTAATATGGTGCGTGTATGGCACTGACCAGTGAAACTTGCCCCAATCTGATTCTGGAAACCAATCAAGCCAAGTCTTTATTGTTGTTGTTCTAAGTTGCGGATTGGTGTTTCGAATAATAGCCCATCGGCTTTTGCGTATTCCGTCTGGCCCCTTCTGTTGAACAAGCGCGCGCCGAAAGACCTCAACACAACAGCCAACAGATTTCCCAGAACCAACAGGGCCACGAATACCACGAAAGAACGTATTGTCTTTCATAAAGTCTTTTAGCACCTCGCCATCAGGCTTGTACTTAAAGTCAATCATCTCAACCCCTGATCAACCCCTGTCTTAATCATGCATTCCGCAACATCAGGACCGATGTTGTCAATAACATTATCAAGCATATAGTTTGTAACATAAGACGCGCCATGCTTCTCATCAAAATGCTGAAAGTGAATACGCTTAACAATACGGCGCAACATCTCCAACTCTTCTTGCTTTAAACTGTTTACAAAGCTCACTTCTTACCCCTAGCAGCCATTTCTTGAAACCGCTTCTTGCCATACTTCTTTCTGCCAATCGCAGCCGCAAGCGCCTTTGGGTCTTTAACATCTTTCTTTTCTAACTCTCGCACCAGCAAAGAAAAGCGTTTACCAGTTCCTAACTTGGGCTTCTTCATGTTCTATACTTCCTTACCTTCCGAGCAATCGCTTTCGGTTGAGCCACAAACTGCTTACCCTTTGCCTTACCCTCTCGTTTAGCTCTGGTTGTAGCTGCATATTCAGAACTACTAAGAGCAGCGATAGCCTTAGCAGGTAAGTAGCGCTCACCAGTCTCACTAGACTTCTTGCCAGACTTGGTTCGCCACTTCTGCTTTCCCCAATTAAGCAAAGATTTCTGAGAAGGCTTCATGGCGCTTCTTAAAAACCGCGAATTGAGTTTTGAGCACGCTCCATTAGATTTTCCAACCTTTTCTTTTTAGCCAAAAGATCGGGTTTACTCTCTTTGCCTCTAAGCATTCTAATCCCACGGCGTAAACCAGTTATTGCGTTTTTAGTAGCATCGACAAAGTTATGAGTTTTACGAAGTTCAGTTTTGTAAACTTCCTCTCCTTTGTATAAAGGTATAGACTGAAGCTCTTTGTCTATCTTCTTTAAAAGAGTAACACTCTTCGCTTTTACATTTTTCATCAAGTATACCCTCCACCAGCAGCCTTATACTGCTTTGCTAATAGTTGCGCCTTCCTTGCCGACCACTGACCCGCACCAGTGCCATGAGTTGCCTTTGCCTTAATCCTGCGAAACAAAGACTTTCTCATCTTAGGCTTAGTATAATTGCCAGCCTCATTTACCGCCATTGATATACTTACCTTCCATGTCCCACTTCTTCTCAATCCGCTTGGCTCTGCTAAGAAGAGACTTATACTGAGGATTCCTGTCACGAATGTAAGTCGCAACATCCATCATTACATTATGATAACGCCGCAACCACTTGTTCGGCTGGTCCTCATCCGTTACCTTGTCAGGAATGTCAAACGCACTCATCTGCTTTAACAAAGTATCGTATCGCTTCTCTTCACTCATTAATCCATCCTAAGTAAAGAACGAACCTGCATACCACCCTTGCGAGGCTTCGGAACATCAGTCAACTGTTGATCCCGCTCTGGACCCTCACCAACCTGAGTCGACGGCAAAGGCCCATAATCCTTCTTCATCTCCTGATAAAACTCATCAGCAGTCTTAGTCTTCTTCTTACTACCACCAAAACACATTATGACTTCCTATGCCTCTTTGCAAAGTTGCGCGCCGCCTCAACACTGCCAAACCCCCAAGCCTTCAATGCTAAAGCCTTCCGCGTAGGACGCCCCTTCTCATCCCTCATCGGACCCTTCATCCCAGCAAACCTAGCAGCAAAAGAAACACGACGACCATGAGTCCCCTTCTTTTGAGGAGGCTTTAAATTAGCACCCTCCTTGCGCTTAAAATAAGCACGACCCGCAGCATTCAATCCACCCTCAGGATTCTGATACTTCTTGGCGACCATAGCCAACACTCCGCAATGCTAACTTAACCTTGGACATATCGTCCTTCGGTGGTTGCTTCTCTGGATTCTTCTTAAAACGTGCCATGATCAAACCCTATAACAAAAAAAATATTTTCAACAACGCACAAAAAAACCTTTTTTAAGAAAAATGCTAGTGGGGGACTATTACTGTCACGTGACTGCCACTTTTTCCCCCCACCCCCTCCTAGCTACACGGATGAACAAAGAGTTTACCCTAGATCGATTGAGACGCGAATATCTCCAGCTACCTGCACTTGGCTCCGATCTATGGGCTTATAGCCAGCGCGATCAAGAAGATCCTTGGCTGCCTCAAGCTGGACATATTCGCTCTTGGCACCAGTTGCTAACCGCTTCACAGTTCCAGCAGCAAGGGTAGCGCTGATTCCAAACTCCTCGTTCATCCTTTGCATCAAGTATTGCTGCACATGCGCAAGCTTTAACGCTTTGGTTGCAGTCACTCTCCCAGATTCTCCTTCTGCGTATCCAGCATCGGCAGCAGCCTGCTTGATACTACAGCCTTTTGCTACGAGGGTATCAACTAGCGCAGTCTGCTTTGCAGTCAGCTTACGTTCTGCAATCTTCATCTCTCATTCCTTTTTTCTAAGCTGCACATATTGATCTAGATGACTGTTTGCAATGCTGGGCTAGACCATCATCGCTAAGTTCTAAGAAGGAATGAGTGATGATTCTACTCCGTGCTGTTGCCCCCCCTTCCCTCTTCCCCCCCATTGCTACTGGCTGACTGCAAGGCACGTCAAGATGTTACGTTGCGTCACTTGTGTTTCTTAGCAATGTCACCACAACATCTAGTGCTATTATCTGCTCTGCCCCTCTTGACGTGCTATTGAGCCGATGCGCAGCAAGCAGACCATACTGACGCAGATCAGAGATTTGCGCGTTACCATCAAGGCGTAATAGATACTACACTTGGCGTGAGATTCGACAACATCGGCGCGTCATTTGGTCTGCGTGCAGAGATTGGTTATCCATTTATGGCCCTCCCATTCAGCCTTGCTGCGGCCACCCTAGCGGTAGTCCCTGATCCGAAATCACAACATCAAACTGGCAGCAAGCAGTTTCCTTTTTGAGCAGGTTTTAAGTGTTGCATGTGCTATTCGCCGTTGGCGGCACATGCGTTGCAATCAGTGTGCGTTGATGGGTGTGTGCTTAGTTCGCAATGTGCCTTGTGGGGAAACGGCTTGCAGCCAGCGAGGGCAACGCTGGCGTTGCCTTTGATGCAGTGATTATCGGGGGCCAACCGCGAGGGTGGTCCTCGCGGCAGAACAGGAGAACCAACATGTCTAACTCAATATCTACACTTGCCCAAATGAAGCTTGATGTTATCAAATATCACGCTGTAACTATTACTACAGACCTTGATGGAAACGAGATTACAAATCTCAAAGATCTGGTCAGCATGGCTAACGATGCTTGCTACACATCGCACAACAGCGTTATGTACGTCAAGAAGAGCATAGCAGATGCACTAGCTGACTATGACATTGCTTGCGAGAACAAAAATGCGCGCGATACGGAACGTCTTGAGCGATACCTCGCAATCCTCCAAGAACGCTATGCAGCGCAAGATGAGCGTCACCAAGCCGATGTAGACGTCTACTCAATCCTAACGAATGGCGAGCAATGGCAGCGCGCCAAGCCAAAAGCATCTGGCTCAAAGATGCCCAAGAAAGATCTCTCAGCACTGAGAGCGGTGGCTGCTTCATAGCAGCCCCACACTCTCAGATGGTAGCGCACCACGCGCTGCCATCAGCCACGTCCGTGAGGGCCGATGCTCCATATGCACATTGCGCGCGGGGCAAGGGGGCTTCACCGACATTGCCGCGCTTTGTAAGATTTAATGCTTGCAAAGTTTTTTAAATATAAATAGCATTGCTTATACGCAATGTACAACCATAAGATAAAAGGAGAACAATATGGTTACTGCACAACTGTTGAAATGGCAAGCGCCTGTTGAGATGAAGCTTACTGCTTCTGATCTTGAATCAATGGCTTTGTTTTTTGCAAAGACAGAAGTCGAAGAGCTTTTAAAAGATAGTTATGCTATGAAAACTATCGCCAAACAGATTGTCGCTCAATCTGAGAAGGTGCAAGATGCACTTAATCCTTCATACAATTCGTGAGGCTGTATCTGAGATGCGCACGTCTGACCTAATCGGTATCGTGTGCATCTTAATCATATGGTTGGGGCTGATGTTCATCGCCCCATTCCTAATCATAACAATATAGGAGAACGCTATGTCTTATCTTGAACCAATTAATCATTGGGATTTTCCCGTTGAGCTTATGCCAACACCCAATGCAGTAACAGGTGATCCAGAACCAGACGCATATCAAGTTGTGCGTACTGATACCAACAAAGTCCTTGGTCATCATGGCTCACGTTACAAACTCGTACCGCATCAGCAAGTTATTGAGTCCATCATTGGAGCAGTGAACGAAGCTGACATTACAAAAGATTACGAACTCAGTGTCGACATCTTTGAAGATGGACGAAAGATGCGTGGGCAGATACTCTTTCCTGATCTGGTAACTGAACCAGAGGTCGGTGACATTGTGCAAGCGCGCCTGTCATTTACCAATAGTTATGATGCAAGCTGGTCATTTGCACAGATGTTTGACGCATTGCGACTGTGGTGCAAGAACGGATGCACAACGCCTGATGCAATAGCGCGCAGCAAATACAAGCATACAACATTCCTCAGTGTTGATGGCTCTGCCGCCAAGATCCGCGCAGGTATTGACCATTTCCATACGCGCAAAGATGAATGGCAAGCTTGGATGAAAACCAAAGTCGAGCAAGACTTCGTTGAATCCTTCTTTAAAAAGACAATCTGCAAAGGCGCACACACACGCCAATTGCAGAAGGATAACATCAACCAAAAGCAATTAGAAAACTTGCTTCGCATTTGGGATAACGAAAGATCCCAACTCGGTGCCAACAAATGGGCATTGTATAACTGCTTAACATATTGGGCCACGCATACAGACGATGCGCGCACCCCTCATGTTGCGCGTTACAATCGTGAAACCGACATCGCAAAAGCAATGTCTTCAACACTGTGGAAAGGACTATGAACCTAAACAGAATACAACTTGAGTGGTTGGCAGATACTGCCGCCACCACTCTGGCTAAACATGGGGCTTGGCCTACCCCGCTTCGCCTTCTGGCAGACCAAATAGAAAAAGACTGCCCAAACTTCAACAAAGAGAAATGGATTAAACGTGCGTTGAAGGCTTGGGAAGACAACTATGTCTATCCAGAAATCAATGATGAAATCCCTTATTAGGAGAACTAAAATGCAAACAGCAATCGAAACTATTACTCCAGCTTTAGCAAAAATTATGCTGGGTATGAACACACAAAATCGCAAGCTTAAGAAAAACCATGTTCAAAATATGGTTCGCGATATTCAAAACGGTTTATGGCAACTTAATGGTTCATCTATTTGTGTCTGTTCAGATGGAACATTGCTTGATGGTCAGCACAGATTACATGCCATTATTAAAGCTGATAAATCTATAGAAACTATAGTTGTTCGAGGCTTGCCAAAGGATGCTAGAGATACAATTGACTCAGGCACAAAGCGCACAGTCAGCGATAGAATATCAATGAATGGCGCTAGTTACGCAACGTCACAAGCATCTGTTGCTAATTTTTTAATTAGTGTTGCTCATAATACACCTCGATCTGTTACTGCTTCACAACAGGAAGTATTATCTGTTATAGAAAATCACGACTTGATTCCAAGTTGTACTGTAGCAGACAAAGCTTTTCCTCGGGTGGGAACCTTATTAGCTGGGCTTCATTACATTGCTTGCTATCAAGACAATCATCAAAAGGCTGATGAGTTTATAGCTGTCTTTAAAAAAGGTGTGCCAACTTATGAACATGATGCCGCTCATTTTTGCCGCGAATATTTTATTGCTCAAGAAATGAAACAAGTAAGTATTCGCACTGAGTTTAAACGTAGAATTATAGTGAATGCGTTTAATAAATTCATAATGAATGAACCAATGCGAAGCGCGCGCTTTCCTGAAAAGTATTATATTCCTCAATGGACTCCTGAATGTGTTGGTGTTCACATTGGATAATATTTGCTCTGAGTGTGAAGGCGATGGCGTTGTAGAAATCTACAAACGCCAAAGCTTTAGCCGTGATGTTGGTTACATAGATACAAAGACATGCACACAATGCAATGGATCAGGGTTTGACAATGACTTCGATCCATTGCATACATGCAAGCATGAAGTCGTATCTCCAACTGATAAGTGACAAAGCTTGGAAAGCTAATGTAAAACTTGAGGATGCCTTTGATAAAGCAGGGGCTTCCTCAACAACGTATTGGCGTACCGTAAATGAGAGAACAGAGTTAAAGTATGATACGGCATTGAGAGTGTTCAATGCAATCGAAGAACTTTACCAGATTCAACAAGCCCGTGAGTATTCCAAAGGATTACGAGAAGCTAATCAAAGCGTTGATCGGCGCGCGATTAGAAAAAGGTTTGAGCCAAGAATCCTTATCCCATAAGATTGGCTGCACCTCTTCTCTGATTCACAAATGGGAATCTCACAAGAGAATACCGTCTGGCTTTATGCTTATCTGCTGGCTTGATGCTTTGGACTATCAAATAGATGTCACCAAAAAAGGTTCATAGAATATTTTGCATTATCTGCAATGCGCAAACAGAATGGTTTGTCGCAGTGCTTAAACAAAATTCTTCTGCATCTTATGAAAAGCATTGGTACATTTGCAGACGCTGCTATGAGGAGGACCAATGGCAAACCGTAATAAAAACAAAGGAACCTACCACGAAAAGTGGTTTGTCAACTGGCTCAAAGAAGCGGGTATCAAAGCGAAAAGGCAACCGCTCAGTGGCAGCTTGGGAGGAGAGTATAGCGGCGATCTCAAGCTCGAACTCAACGGATACGAATTGGTAGGCGAAGTCAAATACCGTGACAAGTCTACCTTTCCCAGCCCCTTCAAAGTTTTAGAAGGCAGAGACATTGCTTTTTACAAACGGAGAACAGGCAAGCCGCAAACCTTAGTCATCATTGAAGGTGACACATTCCTTAAACTAATGGAGAACTCTAATGAAAAAGATAAAGAACCTAGCTGACGGTCAGGTCTGGGATTCAACTGTTAGCAGGGTATCGCAATCAACAGTATTGCGAGAAGAAATGATTCGTAAAGATTTTATAATTGATAGCGCAAAGATAAGCGCTGATCGGATTAGACTTGGCGAACCTGTCGGTGACTTCTGGCTAGAAGGCAAAGCCAAAGAAAGATTAATAAAAGATTATGGCTTAACGGAGGCTGACTTCAAAAAATACCTTTGACTATATTGCATATATGCAGTAGTCTTTGTCTTATAAAAAAAGGAGAACACAATGCAAAGACAAGGTTTTATTGGCGGCTCTGATTGCGTGAAGATCATGCAAGGTGAGTGGCTAGATCTTTGGAATGTAAAGACTGGGCGCGCGCAGCCTGATGATTTGTCTGACAATATCGCTGTGCAACTCGGTATTCATACTGAGGATTTTAATCTCAAATGGTTTGAGAAAAATTACAATTGCATATTAACGCATCATCAAACTGAACTGTCAGAAATTATCGGGACCGTCCCTGCAAAGGGAACCATCGATGCCGCATTCAATATGCAACCAGTAGAAGCGAAGCACACCAATGCTTTTAATTCTATGAATGACATGATTGATAGATACATGCCTCAACTTCAGCTATACGCAAAGCTTGCTGGCGTTGACGGAATCTATCTGTCTGTAATTTTTGGCAACAGCAAATGGGAATCCAAACACATCAAACAAAGTAACCAATACTTTGAAGGTATGTGGACTGTTGTCTCTGATTTCTGGTCTTATGTTTTAGATGACAAGCCTCCAGAAAATGTTGCACCAACTGTACTTAACCACAATAATATTGAAGTTGATCAAATGGTGATACGTGATGCAACACAAGATAATCAATTCGTCGATGCCGCAGTTACTTATATACAAGGTTATGAGCATAACCGAGTATTCGAGAATGCAAAGAAAGATCTCAAAGCTATGGTCGCACCCAATGAACGTGAGGTTTATTGTGATCAATTGTCAGTCCGAAGAGACAAGCGCGGCGCGCTCAGAATAGTTAAAAGATAAGGAGAACAATCATGGCACAGAGAACAGTGACTGATGAAATAAAGTTCAGCGACAATGAGCTTTGGAAAGCAATGGAATCTCAAGTAATGGATTTAGTTTCTGATAGAGCTATTCAATATTTAACAGCTAAAGCAGTTCAATATCATGTTGATGAATCCATTGATAAATACTTTAGTCGCATAAAAGAAATAATAGAAGATGATCCACATGATCTTGTTGACGCAAGTGAAATAGCATTTTCAAATGAAGGTTTTATGGAAGCAACATACATAGCAGTACAACTTGTACTCGAAGAAGTCCTGCCACAAATTCATTTAAAACCAGAATGGAAAACAAAAAAAGATTGGATAGAAATGATCCAAGCAAAAAAGGAGAACACCAATGACACTTGAAACCACAATGGATATATGGGATGCGCTTGCGCAATCTGATCCACAATATCTAAAACCAGTAAGCTTTGGATCACGCAGCTTCACGGCTATTGACCCACAGTATCAAGTCAAAAAGATGACAGAACACTTCGGCCCTGTTGGCGAAGGCTGGGGTTGGCACAATCAAACAGAGATAGTGCCTCTAAGCAACGGAGACAGCGCTGTATTAGCGCATGTAACTATCTGGCATGGGAACCAAGGAAATATGTTTGGCCCCTTCACAGGCTGTCGCAAGTTCTTTGATGCTTCAAAAGGTAGGCTGGCAGAAGATGCGCCGAAGATGGCTATCACAGATGGGCTGACAAAAGCGCTATCTCACTTGGGCTGCGATGCGGATGTGTTCTTGGGTAAGATGGATGGGAATAAGTATTCCGCAGACAGTGTTCCTAATGGCGCGGGGCAAGCATGGTAACTAAGAAAGTTACTAAACTCTGGAAGGGTGAATACCTTTCAATCAGGACATATGAGGTGCAGCCCGCGATCAAAGCGGGCGGGCTGCGCCTCATATATCAAGACAAGCAAATGTTCTTAGATCCAGTACAGCTACAAAATCTAAGACCATCATCTAAAGTTTTCAAATCAAAAACAGGAGGTAAAGATTACCAACTAATAGATATTAAGTTTGTCCCACAGGACAGCAAGCAAATGAAACTATTATAAAGGAGCCAGAAGCATGGCAGAATATGACAACACAAACACAGGCGCAGCATTTGCACCATTCCCAACACAACAAATGATTTTGCAAGGGAAGGTTGATATTGATATGAAGCAATCCAAGATTGTTTGCGTCAAAGATCAAACCAAAAACGGCAGAAATATTGTTGAGGTTTATGCAAAGATTGCAGTGTTGTTTGAGAATGACAAGAAGGGCAATGAAAGCGCGCCAGATTACTCTGGCCCAATTGATGACAATGACGTGCTAAAGATTGCAGGTTGGAAGCGCATGAAAGATGGCAAGCCTTATATGTCATTCAAAGTATCAGATAAACAGAATGGTTCGCATGGCGCACAAAGTGGATTGCCAAACGATGCAATACCATTCTAACATAAGAATGTTCTCCGAGGATTCATTTACATCTGCCCGATTGGAATCCTCCCTGACTGACGCAGCTTTGGCTGCGTCTTTTTTTAGGAGTGCACCATGATAGAATTTTTCACTATCTTAATGATCGACTATGAAATGCCAGCGCATAACGCCGCACCACTTGCAAGCATAGTCTACGCTTCAGAGAACCACTGCCAGCAAGTAATGGATCAGGGTCTAGCTGACCCAATCTATGACCATATCGTAAAACTCTACGGCAATAACATCTATATGACCTGCGTAGAAACAGACGTTGTGTCATCCGTACTTAGACCAAGGGCAAGACCATGACCGAAGAACAAATGCTACAAGCAATGCTTGATGACGCCAAACAAATACGCAAACGCTATCGTGATAAATGGGGCGGCAAACCAGACCCCAAAGCAAAAGAACCAGAGCCTAAGCCAAAAGAGATCGAGACGACAGCCGCGCCCACAAGAGGCAGCGGCTGGCGTAACGATCCACTTAGCCAAAAAGAAATAGATGACATCCTATACTTTCAAAGCAAGGGATGGTGCGTAACATCTACGGCTTTGTTCTTGGGCCTCAATGACAAAACTGTAAGGAAGTATCGTGAGGATGCCAGTCGGGACCAACACCCCCAAGAATCTTAATATCAGCTACACATCTAAGTGCAAGCTAAATCATTAATTCAAAGTGAGGGGCGTCGATAAAAGGTCTCCGCCCCTGACTGCGTCTTGTATCAATGTAATCATTCATTGCAGATTCCATAGTGCCATCCCAATAAGCAATGTTTGGAACAGACCAAGCAGCTCCCCAACGAACAGGAACATCTACAGCGCGCGCGCCTTCAGCCATAGCATCAGCAATTTCGTCATAAAGATTTAATTCCCAGCGCCCACCATCAACATAAGCCATCAGATCAACAGCCAAACCATCAATGTGCTTGCTCTTCATGGTTTGACTTGCGCCTTTAGCAACCAAAGCCTTCTGCTCTTCAATAGTTCTTAATCCACAGATCACGCTAAAGTCTTGCTTAGTAACACTGATTGCATACTTCACAACAGCAGCCATGCGTTCATCAACACCTTCCAGCTTCTCTAAGCTGCGCTTTCCTAGTTTATAACTCATGGTTTCGCCTTCATGTATTTGCTGACCGCTCTATTTCCAAACCAGAATGACATGATAGCAGCAAACAAACCAGCCGTTGCATCATCCCAGATTAGACTAAGTGCGCGCCCCATCTCATGCCCCATGTCCAACAGAGCAAGCAATGCTGTTACTTTGATGGCAACGAAAAGAGCAAAAAAACAATAAGTGATAACAGGGCGCACACTTCCGCGTAATGCGTTGATAAAGCCTCCCGCATCAATACTGTCATGTCGGTACAGCCCCTCGGTTTCTTTAATATCTGCTTCTTTATCCATGATGCTAAGTTTTAATTCAGCACGTTTAGACATCAGATCCATTTCAAGCTGCGCTCTTTCAAGCTCATGCTTGTGCGCTTGGTTTGCTTTGAAGTAGTTTAAAACCTCTGGCAAAAACGATGTGCCAAAACCAAGCAAGCTGCCAAGAAGAGTAATCATTTGCGCTCACTTCCAAGCCAGACAGCAAACGCGCCCGTCATTGCACCTGATACCACACTAATCATTGCAGATTGTTGCGTGGATAAATCATCCAAAGACATGCCCCATTCAATAACACGAATATACATTAAGGTCATAACAGCCATCATGACTCTTGGCATTATCTTCCATTCGAGAATACGTTCCATAGCTATAGTCATTCAGACCTCCATATCTATGATGCTACCCTGTGGCTTTAGCCCAGAGTTAGACGCGCCAAACTTATCATAACTCAACATTAAATCAAGCTGTTGTCTCTCCAGCGCCTTAGCGAGCTTGTGAGCGCGATTATGCTCTTTCTGCACCTGTTGCTGCGCCTGATGGTTTTCGATGCTCTCACGCGCTCTCTGTGCTTCTATGGCAAAAGGAAGATTACCAACAGGATCAAGCATTAGCCAACCATACAAATCCAACAAGACCAGCAAACAAAACTAAAAACAGAGTAATGCCAGCAGCCCACTCAATAATAGCTTGTTTTATTTCCATGCGGCGAAACTCATGCTCTCGCTTTTGTTTGCGTATTTCGGCTTCTATTCTTAGAAACTCTTGCCAATGAGAGGGACCAAGTATTGCAGGGTGGCTAATAATCTCTCGCAATTCATCGCGCATTTGCTGCGCTTTCTTTCGAGCTAAGAAAACTTCCATAGCTTGAGCCTGTGTCCCAGATCCCAGCGCCTTATACCAAGGTGGTTTCTCTGACATCTTTTCAGCCTGATCCAGTTCAGCCATACAGCCAGCCCATTGCTGCAACTGTTGGCCCATGTCTTGCAGATCGCGCCCAACTTGAACGCCTTTCTTGAGAAAGTTAAATGCGGCTGTAGCTCCCGCGATTGCAGTGACAGGATCTATCATGTTTCATAGAACCTCGCTGGGCAGATGTAGCTAGGTGGCACTACATAACTTCTATCATACCATTCATAATCAGGACGTTCATGCCCACAATCATAAAGACAAACCTGATACAGCCCTAGTTGAAAGCTCTGGCCCCAGAGTATGGCGACCAGAGTACACAGCATCAGCCCATCATATTTATGCGTAAGAGTAGAGCAATAATGAATGCAGACGCACCAATCAGAATAGCCTCAAGACGCTTTACACGATTGAACAAATCTTTGAATTGAATATTCATCTGCGTTTTAATCGCTATGATTTCTTTTTCTAATCCATCAATGCGGTCAT
>Ga0208019_1000214_pt1 | contig 32374 bp, 39 predicted proteins | sample CB_VirMetaG_5_FD_184540 | JGI IMG/M metagenome (GOLD analysis project Ga0208019, IMG submission 184540) | Freshwater to marine saline gradient viral communities from Chesapeake Bay - CB_1508_1D Viral MetaG (SPAdes) (version 4) | ecosystem: Environmental > Aquatic > Marine > Coastal | place: USA... | reverse complement strand
CTGGCGTTGAGTTTACAAAAAGCGCCTTGCTAGTAGACCCAGACTGATTGTAACCATTGACTTGAGAAGCCACACCGCCCTGAGTGAGAAGCACAACATCATCATCCATTGCAATGTGAACATTAGAAGGGATAGAGATTGTTGGATTTGATGGGCCTGATTTTGTTGTAAACAAGTATTGGTTTTGAGAGCCGCCAGTAACTCGCACGGTTCCACCATTTGCGCCAAGACTGTCAATAGCAGCTTGAAACACTGCAGTGTTATCCGTCACACCATCACCGACAGCACCAAAGTCTTTGACCGATACAAAGTCCTGCAAGCGAGATGTCAGTGTACGATCCTGTGCGCCTGTGCCGCCTTGGTTGTAGGTCACAACATCAGGGTCAGTTGTTAGTGAAGTAATTGCATTACCCACAATGAACTCAATCGCAGCGTTTAAGGGCGGGGCTTCTGTGAATGTCAGCGTTGTCCCACTGATTGAGAACGTGTCTTTGTTTTGGTAAACACCATCAATGTAGACTTGGATATTGTTCTTTGATCCAGCCGCAGACACAGTGCTATAAGCTGTTATTGAGCCATTACCAGTATGGCTTGCCTTTGTGTAGTTAGCGCCAAGCACAGAGCCTGTTAAAACGTCTGCTGCTGCAACTGCTTCAACATTACCCTCGGTGTCAAACTTTAGCAATTTATCCGCACGATCAACCGCAGACGGTACAATATTATTCAAGCCTGCCCCAACGTCACCTTCTGGAAATGAGATTGCCAGATCACTGTTGGATGCTTCCTGTTGCACCAGCATAGTCAGCTTATCCAACGCATCCTCATGCGCTTCCGCAGGGAATGGATCGTTTGCAACGTAATCTGTTTCCTGCGTTACTGGCAGCACGCGGCGTATCTTTATAGTTACGCCAGATGCTGGCGCAGCCGTAAACACAACATTACCTCCACCAGCCGTGCCTGCGCCTGTCACAGTGTAGTTGGTTGTTAGCACCTGAGTTGTTTCGACGCCTGATGCATCGTTGACCAAAGTGACAAGCAAGTCGCTGTCTTGGAATATTTTAAACGTGTAAGCAAAGGTAGTGAGCGAGCCATTCCCCGCGTAGCTTACAAAACTTGTGCTTGTGCTTACTGTCATTGCTCTTCCTTCACTCGCTGCTTGTCAGCGTATGCTTGCGCTAAATTAGCATATCTTGGCATTTCAAGTAAGACCTGAAATCCTGCATCAATATATTGCTTATTCAACGCTTTTATCATTGTCACACGATCTTTGTCACTAGCAAGATCATACGCGCGTCCAAGCGGTGTCGTCACTGTCGTTGTCATTGCTTCCAACGCTTCTTTAAATGTCACACGCCCAATCCGCGCTTGCCTTATTTCTATCTCATTTTTAGCAATATTGACAAGATCAGACTGTGCGCCAAACGCAAGTTGCACGCCGCCCATGCTTGTTGGATTGGTTAAAGGCCAGCCACCTGTCATAGATGCCAAACGCATTAGCTCTGCTTGATAATCCGGCACCTCTTCACCCTGTCGAATGCGAATGCCGCTTAGATTATTAAAGATTGCCAAGCCGGGGTTGGTTGCTAGGCTGACATCATTCGCGCCAATCTCGTTGCCAAGCGTATCATATGCAGGCGCATTCCGATCATACTCATCGCGGAATACGCTGTCTTTAGATTGATACGCAGACAGATCAGACATCATGCTAATAATGCTGCTGCCAAAATCCCCTTTAGGCAACCCAACCATATTATAATCTGGCGTGCCGTCTGGCTTGGCAAAAACATACGTACCATCTTCGTTCTTAGCTTCAATGTCTGCCATTGTGTAGTATTCAATATCACCTCTTGGACGCATAACGCGCGGATCAACCATGCGACCCCCTGCACGCTGCAACGAGCTAACAGGGTTTGGCAAGCCAATCGGCGTTGCTGCCTCGGCTGGACTTCTAAAGAAGCGCATTGGATCATTATATTCCAATGCAAATGCAACGTCAGATAAACCCTGCAACATTGGCAATTCTTTGTAATAATCAATAACTGAACCAACTGCTGCGGCAGCTAAGTTGTTACGCACTTCTGGATCGCGCGTGCGGTGCATTCTCTGAACTGTATCGGCAGTTACAGCAATCACAGCGCCAACAGGCTCATACCCCGCATAACTTACGTATTCTAATGGACCATTTGGGCGTCCATATACATCATACAATGGCATGTCTTCTGGAAAGCCTTCGCCTCTAAACACAAAGCTATATGGTTGCCAACCCGGCGGCAAAGCATCCCGCACCTTTGGATCGCTCGGCATACCGCCTGTAATGCTGCCTTGAATTGCATAATCAGCCACAACAGCCATAGTTGCACCGCCAACAGTCAGCCGTCCCATTGCCATCTGCTGTGCGCGTGAACCGTTTTTGCCTACGATGTCAGAGTAAATTTTTGGATTGATACCCATAAACTCTGCAGAGCGCAAAAATGAGTTTGTCGGCGCAGTGGCAAAAGGTAGTATCATGCGACCTACTGGAATGCCCGCAATATCAAACCTCTGCGCCATTCCTGTAAATTTACCGAACTGGCCTAGATCGCTTTGCAACGTGTCAAATTTAGCTTTATAATCCAACTCTTCAGAAACAGAACGCGGATCTAACAGGATCATGCCTGCCTCGTCTTGCGCCTCCTGCACAGTCTTTCCATTGCGCAATGCTTTTTTATATGCCTTGTTGGCCTGCACATACAATTCGCCGCGTTGCCCGATTGTTTTAAAATATTCGTCTGCTGCCAGCAGCAGGCGGAACGGAATACGCACACGCTTGCCAAATTCAGAAATTGCCTTGGATGTCCAAGCATTACTTTCACCTGCAATAGACGTATAGTTTTCAACGTCCAATCTGCTTGCTTCAGCCGCTGGCACCTCAGTGCGCCATGCAATCGATGCCGCCTTTAATCCGTCCTTGTAGCTGTCCATCCAGCCCTTAAAGCGTAGCATGGCATCGTCAACGTAAACCTGATCATCGCTGATCGGCAACTTCAACGCTCCACGGCCCCCCCGAATAACAGATCCATACATGCCTGCAATCATTTCGGCTGGTAGCTGATACGCCATAAATACTCCAGTACCAACAACATTTTTTACCTGCGTTGCTGGGTTGCTGAGCAGCCCAGACAAATACGCTTCTGAAAGCATCTGACGTGTCTTGGCTCTCCAGCCGCCACGCGCAAACTCATTGATGCCGCGTTGACCGTTTTCTTTTTGTACCTTCAGCAAGTTGTCCGCCATTGCGTCAACTAAATCGGCTCCGCCAGTTTCCTGCAATAAACGCTGCGCCTCACGCGCCTGCTCAACAGCACTTAGCTCGCCGCCAACCTTGATCTGAAATGATTGCAATGTCCGAGCCGCTTCTGTCTGCGCACCCTTAACCTGCAATTGAATGCCAGCATGGATCGCCATTTGCCTGCGGAATGCCAGTCGATCTGTTGCAGTTGCTGTGCCGTCTTTAATTTTAGTTGCTAAACCTGTTAGCTTCTCCGCGCTGCGCACAAGCAATTCACGCGATGCCAGCATCATCTCTGCACTTAATGTGCCATCGCCGATTTTACGTTTAAGCAATGTGCGCGTTAAACCAACCTCATCTGCAATGATTTTTGCAGCTTTGTCGGCTGTGACTTCGTTGCTGATATAACCACGCTTAACGGCTTTTGTTTGATCCCTATAAACTTCAGAAAGTGCAGTAATAGTTTCTTTAACATCATCCGTTGTTGTCATGTAATCAAAGTTAAAGTCGCCACCATCTTCTAGCGTTTTGATTTGACCTCTGCGCATTAGCAACTGGTCAGCCATTTGATCTGCCAGCTTTTCATCAGCCACGCCTGTCTCCGGCTTGAAGCCACGCGTTTCAGCCGTCAACGCATCACGCGCTTGCTTCTTTACGTCACCGACCAATAATTCAGCTTCTGCCGCTTGCTCGTCCAACGCTTCTGCTGCGTTTTGAATTGTTTGCTCTTCAACAGGCTCTTGCGCTTTAAAGCCACGGCGCTGAAATTCTTCTACACCTTCCGGCGACAAAACCTCCGGCGCTAGTATCTCCTGCGTGCGCCGCTCTGAGTATTTGCCCGGATCTGGCACAAGGCCAATTTCTTGTGGTGTTGGTACGCGTGATGGCTGCACTACGCTTTCCGGCGATACTCCCGGTGGTATTGCCGCATCAGCCTCATAAGGCAAAACAGGTGTAACAGATGGTTTTAATTTATTCAAAACCTCCAGCAACGCTTTTGTCCCGCCACCTGCAAGCTGCACGCCTGCCTCTGGCCCTTTGGCAAATTCAGTAGGCGCACCAGCAACCTCAATGCGCTGGCGCTGTTCTTGTTGCCTTGCTAATTCTGCTGGATCAATAGCCATCTATTGTCTCCTTTAGTCGTGCTATTTCTGCATCCTGCGCAGCAACAGCATCATCATAATTTTTAAATATAGGTACATCCGTTGCGCCACCAAAGTAATTAGGATCGTACACAAAGAATACTACATCAGGCTCTCCATTGTTAAACTTTTTAAATACTTCTTTATCCCAATTAGGCGGCGAAAATTCATCATCCCAAGGCAATCTGGCGACTGGCTTAAATCCAGCGGTTTCATAAATGCCGGGCAAGAATGTATCAAATGCATCTAATTTACGTCCACCAGCCTCAACAGCCGCTTGGATCATCGCATATCCTACGCTACCAGTTTCATTACCAGACTGAAACACAGCAACAATATCGCCGTCAGGTTTAATTGCAAATCCGCTGTTGTTTTCTGTTCTGAACAATCTTGCGTTTGCAAGCTCTTCTGCCGATTTAATTTCAACCTGTGCACCATAAGTATGCCCCGACATTGCCTCTGTCATATCGGCATTGTATTGTACTGCTGTATCTGCCGCAGGCTGCTCTTTAATGCTAGGCAGTGAAATGCCTGCCTCGTTGTATATACGCTGTGTTTGCTCGTCAGGATTAAGAACTAGAAGCCCAGTTCCCTCAGCCCCTTCTCCGCTTCCTCGCGTGTAAGGCCCGAATGCTTCGCCATCAGTTTGTCTACTTCTGCGCTCCGATCGAACGGTCCGCTTCGGGGCGCTGATTTCTCTGAACCCTGCAAGCCCTTCGCCTGCCTGTTCAACTCCAGTTTCAATTTCATCGCTTGTGCGAACTCCTGATCGTAACTCATTTGCTATTTTCTCCGCTGCTTCAGAAAATGATCCCGGACGTGATGTCACGCCAAGATCAGTGAATAGATTTTGCTCATAGAACCACAAAATGGCTTGAGCATCTTGCTCAGTTAGACCTTCCTCTTTAATGCTGTCAAGCATCCGTGCTGTAAATTCTTCCATGCGACGGCGCTCTGTTTGATTTCTTGGACCGCCAGCAATTGACCCATCTGGATTACGCATATCGCCAAAGTGTCTGTTATATGAACGTGAGAACCAAAGATCTTTTGTCGTTCCTTGATAGCCGTTAATATTTAAAGAATACCGACCTGTTTTATCGCCAAGGACCATAGCACCAAGATGCAGGCTATCCTTACCTCCACTTAATCCGCTTGGCCCACCACTCAATCCGGCAGCTTTACGAACATTAGTTAGCTCTTCTAGCGTATGAGGTGAAAGCCACCAATCTGCAAAACCCTCTGGTCCCTTGGTATCAATTAAATGCGCAATGACCTTCATACCAGCGGCAACAGACTTTCCTTTCATACCCCAACCTGCACCTCGGATGCCTTCAGTAGTTGCACCTTTCATTGGTGGATCGACAGGAACTTTGCCCGTTTTTAAATATTGCAAAAATGCCGCTGTTGCCGCACGAGTATTTAAATCAACTTTGTTACCAATAGATGTTGGCGCTGCAAATGCTGACCATATAATGCGCAATGTTTCATCATCAGCTAAACGCTCTAAACCGGGAACTTGTGATAAAGTTTCAAAAGTTTTCTTTACGTCACTATCATACCAGCCTCTGCCGCTGATAGCTTCATCCATTTGATATTTAACTTCATTTGATGCAGCTTGAACAGCAACATCAAAATCTTCATCAACATATGGATCAAGTTTGCGACCATGAATGTTTATATGTTCTTTTTCAAAATAATTTATTAAATCTTCAACTTTTGTTTTTTTACCTTGAGTAAGTTCAGAAATTGCAGTCAAAGCCTCTTCATTTCCGGGATTACCAGCACGCTTCCCAATATATGCAAACAATGGATCTGTTAAGAGTGTAGGATCAAACCCAGAATATAAAGTCGTTCCTGTACTACGCTCTGCAATGCGTGCCTCTGCGCCTTGGCCTAGATCGGCAATTGCTTTGCGTATTGTTGGAATTTGTGCTTTAACTTTTTTAGCACCAACTTTTGTAAGCGGATATGCCTCAGCGGCTGATAAAGCTAAAAGCAAAATACCTATACCCATGCCTGTATAATCATCTTGGCGAACACTGCGATTTAAATCAGTGCCAATCTCTTCAATCCCAAATGCCAATCCAAGTGGTGTAAAATCTACAATACCGATGCCTGTGTCAAACAGTCCTGTCCCGCCGGTTGTATCAACTTGACCCATAATCACATCAGCAATTTGATTGGCTTGCTGCGAGGGAAGGCCAATTGCAGATAACCCATCACGCACAGCCGTATTAAAATTATCACGCATAAACATGCGATTTGGCGCAACAGTTTTTTTACCTTCACGATGAAGGCGAAGCACTTCACCCTCACTCAATGGCTCGGTGCGTTTAGGCTTTTCTTGAACCATAGGCATAACGCCAGCCGCCTGCACCTCTTCTGCGCTAAAGCCAGCAGCCTCATATTCAGCTATGTCAAGTGGCACACCAATGTTTTTTAAAGTACGCGTATATTGCTGAACTTGCTCAATGCGTGGCAATTCCTCTTCACCCACTTTGACATATCCGCCAGTAGACAATGACGTTAAAACGTCATTACGCCCAGTTATTGGGTTGTAGTTCAAAGTTTTTTCTTTGATCGCAGCAACAGGTGGTGGATTTTGCGAGATAAGCTCAGCCTCGGCATACTTATCCATTTCCTCGTCTGTATCTATTTGGATTAAGTCAGCCATTAGTATTCAAACCCTTTGTTAAAGTATTCAAGTTTCAAATTGCTTCTAATCCGACCATATTTAGAGTTTTGGGCGGTTTGTTCTGCAACTGAAAGGCCAGCATACCAATTATCCAAATCAGCTAAAGGATTTTCATAGCTTAAAAGCATGCCAATTCCGCTATTATCTTTATTGTAACGATCAATCTGGCCGACATAATCCTGACGTAGCTGCTGCTCGAAAAACTCTTTCTGATCGTTGATTAAGTTGCGTGTTAGCTGATTAATTTCAGTGGGCGTCATTGGTCCTTCAGCCGATAATCGACGATCGGCAACCGCACGCTCCAACTCGGCAACAACAGAATAAAATGCAGCCTTAGATGCGCGACCCATGTTTGGATCAAGTGCTGTCTGCTCATCATACTGGAAGGTTGCCTGCGCATAACGCTTTGCCGCGCTAACTGCTTCCTCTTCTTCGGTTTCTATACTGTTTATAAAATAGACGTAATCTTCGCGTGATAATTGTCTTTTGTAATCTTCTACATCACTATATCTTAAATCGCCTTTATTTTTATAAGCAAACAATTCATCATAGGTTTTTTGATCTGATTTCTCACGATATGGTAAAAAACTAACATTTTCTTCTTCATCTAGCTTATTTATCTTTTCACGGAAATCCGGCGTGATTGCATTTGATGCATCTAAATAAGTTTCAATTGCAGTACGCATATCTGTGCCTTTAATGTTCTCAACATCAGCAAAAGCCTCTTTAGGCAAGTATCCTATCGCATTTGGTAAAAATCTATTTAAATCAACTATGCTATACGTTTCGTCTGGCTGATAATAAAAATATCTATTCTTTGCATTCTGAATAACATCTTTTTCAGCAGCTTCAGCACGCTGTTGCATCTTTTCTTCTAACGCTGCAAACTTGTTTGCATTTGTTAATGCGTTAGCCAAAACATTTATAGCCTCATCACGCGGCAAGTTTTGCAAAGTATAAAGAGCATATGAGCCGCCGGGCAATGCAGGCATTTCATCTTTTGGAACATCTTCACCCAGATCAATCCGATCTTGTATTTCTAATGCGCCAAGCATTGTTGCCGCTAATATTGGATCTGATCCAATATATGCACTTGCAACATTTTCCGCGATGCGTTTTTTTAATTTTAAATTTGCAGCCTGCACAACGGTTGGATTTGCCGTGCCATTTTTAACAGAACGAGCCTGATCAACGGTCAGGCCTGCGAGCGTTGCATTATATTTCTCAATCATTGCCGCTGGGTCCGTAAGGCCCGGATCAGATAAATCCACTACCGTTTGCTCGTTACGGGCAGTAATCGCAGCCTGCTTGGCAGCTTCTATTTTACGATCAACAACGCCGCGCAATTCAAAACGACTTGTCACTTCCATTTGCCCGTAACGCTCTAAAAACTTCTGACGCGTAAATCTATTCCCGCCCAGCGCATCCAAAGCCTGATCGCGGATCGCAGATGTCTGCTGATCCCATAGGTTTTCACCCTCAAAGATATTGTATAGCTGCGAGGAGCGCGATAGATCGCGTGAGGCTGTCCGAATGCCATCCTCAGCCGCCAACAGTGCTTCGTTTAGTTTAAGCTCCTCTGCCTCTTTATATCGCATCTTAGCGTATTCGCCAATCTGTGCGACCATTTCCTGCCCCACTGAGACTTTCTGCAATTCTGCTTGAGCAAGAACATCGCCGCGCATTCTAGCTTGAATGCTGCGTCCGGGTGCTTCTTGAGTTGCTGCGGCACGGGTGCGAAATACTGGTATCCTCATTTAAATATTTCCTTCAATCCGCCAGCTTGATAAGTAAATTGAGCAGCTTGACCCAAACTACTAATCAAACTTCTTGTGCCTTGCGCCCTTAAACCTGCGGCTGTCGCGCCGCCTTCCATACGCGCCAACTGTGCGTTTAACTCAGCCTCTTCTTGTGCGTCTGTAATTTGCAGATTTGTAATTTGATTATTAAACCGCTCAACAGATTTTTGATATTCAAACTCACGCGCATTGTTACGCAGCACCTCCATTGGCGTGCCTTGGCTCATATCAAAGCCACCGTAAGCAAAACCAGACCGAGCAACTGCTTGCACGTCACGCTCAAATTCTTGCTCTGCTCTTTCTTGCTGCACTAAAAAGTTTGCATTGATAATTCCGCGCTGTCTTTCCAACAGATCAATATCGCGTTCAATTATACTTGCATTAAATTCTGCCGCTTGCTGCGCCTTCTTTGCGGCTCGGTTTGCCGCATTTCTTGATTGAACCCCGCCTATAAGCTGTGCACCTAAACTGATTGCTGCAAAGATACTCATCTATCTAGCCTCATATATCAAACGTGTTCAAACGCGGGAACAACGCCAGAACCGTCATTGGCAACGCTTGATCTTGTCGCACGTAAACACGATCATCATCTTGAAAACCGCCGGGAAACTCAATCTTCTTATCGCCGCTAAACAATGGAACACCCTGATCCATTGGATTGGCAGAACTGCGAAACGGAATACGATCTGTCTCGCCGCTGTCATTACCAATCTCTGCGCCAACAGTTTCATGGAAACGCACAGTCAAACCATGAATACGCTTTGGTTTGCCTTGCGCTGTGCCATCTGCTGAGCCTGTATCTAACCGCATTGTTTGCATTGAACTTGTGTAACTGTAACCGACTGCTGCATTAGTTGTATCATAAGCCATGCTTATTGCGCCACTAGATACTGTACGAACTGGATGCGCAGCGCCATTTGCCAATACCGTTACGCTTTCGCCTTCCAAGTGAGACAAGCCAGAAAGTGTATTCACAGCCGAGCCACTATACGTCAACCCGCTGTCAACAAAAAATGCAGTTGTCGTGTCAGAACCAAAGTCAAACACTTTCATGCGCTCAACATATCTTTTAGTAGCACCATTAATAGTACGCTTTACAATCATATATAATTCGTCTTCGCCCGTGTCTGTCGGCAAAGTTGTAATGCTTTCAACAACAGCCTGACCGCCACTAAACGTGCCGCCAATGATGTGCTTATGCCATGCAACAATCTGCTCTTCTCGGCGATATGACAAGCCAAGCAGCGTGCCGTCTGCGCGAATTGCCCAGATAATGCTTTCCGGTTCTTGTTGATATGCAAACCCAACAACGCCGCCTTCAGTCAAATGCTCTGCTAAGATCGTCATGTCAGGCGCTGCATATGCTTCAATATTCAATTCGCCGACATATTTAAATTCACGCACTTTACGTCCACCGCGCTGCAAGAATAACGTCACATCTGCAACTTGCACAGGCTCAACATTTCCTGATCCATAATTGGAATATTTGCGGATCAAAGTTGCTGTTGGTGTAATGGGACCATCATTTGCAGATGTTAAAACATATTCGCCACCAGTAGTGCCAATCGTCAAGATCCGCGTGGCAGACAGATAACGAATTGCGTTCACTTGGTTTGACGCAATCGTGTAGATCAAAGCATCATCGTCAGCCGTGCCTGTCTCAAAGTTTTGGTAATCAGCATTTTTGCTAAAGAAGATCGTCTGCGGATTGTTGTTTGTGTTGGCAAATACCAAACGCTGCTCAAAGAATGTTACAACGCTGGGACGGTTGTCCGTACCGCTCATTTCTGTTCCGACAGCCTGTATCTTCTGCACCTTGGATAATGCAAGCTCAGCCGTGCCGCCAGAGGTGTAAGCAGTATATCCTGTCGCATCAACGTCAGTGCCAGACATATCTTTTAATGCAAATGTATTTGTTGTGGCAGATGCAACGATATAATAAGCATCATTCAATTCTGTCATGCCAGCCACGTCTTTGATATAGATAACATCGTTATCAAAGAACGGATGACTGTTGCTGGTAATCACGCATGGGTTGGCTTGTGTCGCACCAGTAATTGCAACCTCAGTGCCTCCACCATCTTCAAACGCCGTAAAGCTGGTTGTGTCAACATTATCACCAGCCTCGTCAACAAGTGTAAATGTATTGGTTGTTGCATTGGCAACGCGATAATTTGCACCCGATATTTCTGTCATGCCTTGAATGCCTGACAATGAAACCTCATTGCCATTGCTAAATCCATGACCTGTTACAGTAATAACACCGGGATTAGCTTGCGTAATGTTTTCAATATACTTTGCAGCATCCAATCCACCTTGAAAGATCGGAATGGAAAACTTCCAAGCATCATGATCTGTCCGCGTTAATTTGCGCACGTCATAGCTTGGATGCGTAAAATACATTGTATCGGCAGATTGTACAAAACGCAGATTAAAGATGTCCGCAGCCACATAAGGCGTAACAACTTCAACAGGAACTCCGCCACTCGTAACCAGCGCACCGTTACGATAAATCCGAAACACTTGATCGCCAAACTCTAAAATATACGTATCACTGGCTTTGAACTGAAACGGGATAAGACGCGTCTTGACCGCGCTATTTTTAACTTCATCTAAAAACTCTGTGCCGGGGCGGCGTGTTACGCCACCGCTTGGCATGACAATCATGTTTGTCAAATCAGCCAAACCCTCACGATATTTTTCAATATTCGTTCGACCTTCAAACTTTGGCCCAATCTCACCAGCGGTGAATGAGCTATATGCTGGTGCTGATCGCGCCATCAGAACCTCGCTTCAATAAAGTCGCTCGCCTCAATGTGTGTTGTCGCGCCCTCAGTCGCGTCAACAAACCGAGCCTCTTTTAATTGCGTTTGATACTGTACGTCCATTAATTGCACCAAAGTTGTCGATCCCGAAATTGCATACGCAATCTCATGCGCCAGACGCGCGGCAACTGTTTCAACTAAGTTGGCATCATACTGCGCTGGGTCTGTAATTTGCGCCACATACTTAATTTTTGCTGTGCCTTCATTTGTCAGAAGATTTCTACCCTCAATAACAAACACTGGCTCACCAAGCGCAGAAACCATGTTATCTTGCGGATATGATAAAGATCCATTGCTAAATTCCAAAACACGCAAGCAGTATGGGTCAGTTGGCAGTGCGTATTGATACGTGTACCCAAACGTAGGAGCCGTTGAACTCCGCGCTAATTCTGCGCGACGAATTAAACAATTCCACGGATGCGCCCGAAAAACAGCGTCACGGGCTGCATCATAACGCTGATTAACAATCCGCGCAGCCTTGCTGTCCTCAGTAAAGCTAATGATGTTTGACCCGCCGATTTTGTTTAAAGCGTAGTTTGCAATATCAACTTTACTTGTCATGCTTATTTCCTATTCATCAGGCTTTTCTTAGATGCACCACCGCTTGAAGATCTTTCTTGTGCGGCTTTTACAGCTTGTTTAATTGTTTTGTATCTAGGGAACTTCTTACCTGTTCTTTCCTCGTAGCTTTTTGCTTCATCCCAAGCGCGGTCGCCTTCTAAAAACTTTGGCTCTCCAGTCTCAACATTAAACCAAATTTGAGGAATATTCCACGCTGATCCTTCTGGAGACATTTCCGAAGCCAAGTATTCTGTCGCCTTCCCACCACCCGGCAAATTAATTGCCTTGTGTTTTTTAGGGTCAAATGGAACTAAATCAGCCAAAGTCTGCCTCCAAAGAAAAGAGGGGGCGGCGAACCGCCCCGACTTATTTAGTCAACCACATACTTAATGGTTAGCTCAATTGTGCCAGTCGCTGTGTTTGCGTTCGTCACAGTGATCGCAACACCATCTTCATTGGTGTCTGTCTCTGTGCCGGAACCCAAAGCCAGCGTTGCCAAGATGTCTACCTTTTGGGCAGATGTCGAAGCAGCAGCAGCTTTGTAAGCAGCAGCGGAAGCTGAAACCGCAGCACCCGCAGAACTGGTATGCGCAGCATACCCTACTGACAAAGTAGTACCTGCACCCAACGCGTCATGCGCCAGTGAGCCTTCCAGCAAGCGTGCGCCGTCTGGTAGAACAAACATCTCAATTGTGCTGGCGTCAGCCAAAGAAGATGCCTCATATGTACCATGAGCTACGCGGATACGTCCGCCCATCTCATTGGCTTTGTTCATCACGACTGGGTCTGCCAGCGAGTTTGTACGTTGTGCTGAATAAACTGTAGCCATTGTTCAAACTCCTTACGCTTCAGAACACAACACTTCGACCACTTTTGCTTCTTCCATACGGGTCGCCCCGATAGATTGGCAATAGTAGACTTGTGTTGCATATGATTTGTCTGCGCGTTCATCAATGCGAGCAGTTGGCTCTTTGCCGATCGCTAGCTTGATGCCGTCCATTGCGAATGCAATTACGCGACGATAGGCTGAGCCATCAACGCCTAGACGGTTTGACGTGATGAATGTGAAGCCAACAAACTGATTTAGCTCGCCTTGCGCCAAAGCCTTAACAGTGTTGAAGTCACTTGATGTCACGGTTGTGTCGCCCAACAAATCAGAGATCTGTTTTGGTGAAACAACGATGTAACGTGGGATTGATGGATCAACATCATTGCTGTCGAGGATTTCTTTTGCCTCTAGCAACTTCGCCAGTGTCAAACCAGCCGCCGGTGAACCTACACCGATTTGCTGATTTGATGTATCGAATGGTGTTGTTGTTCCACCATCTTTACCAGTCTTGGCATTGCCAAGAGCGGCAGAGATAATCACGTCATCCATTGCGCGACCCATAGCAGCAGCAGCAGCGCGGCTGTATGTTGATGTTGGATCGATCAACATGCGAACTTTGTCCTGATCATCAATCAGATCCGCATATTCATAATCCGCCATCGTCACCATGCGACGAGAGTGAGGTGTATCAATCAGCGGAGTATCCGCATGACGTGTAGTTCTCAGAACAGCAGCAGCACTGCCGACCTGATCAAAAAAGGCTTTCTCGCCATTAACAGTTTCTACGTCTACCGCTGTGCGCAGTAGTGAACCCATCTGCTGTGACAGCATCTGTACGTTCGAAGAAAACTGATTGACGAATGCCGTAGTAATTTGAGTAGACATTTGTCTCCAACTCCTAAGAAAAGGTTACAGGTGATGTCGCTCGATTGTCCCTTGCGGGGTCTTGCTTACTGCTTGGGCAGTCACTCCGCATGACGCACATGCTTGTGTGTGGGCCTCTCGGTTATCCACTATAAGTATTCACGTAGAGCAAGAACTTGACTGATGTAACTGTCATGCTCTGGATGCATTTTATTCCAATAAGGGCCATCTTGTCTAGTCATCTCCGCAATTTGACGTGATGCCTCTTCTGGGGTCATAATCATTTCAGTGGTCTGACCCTCCAAACTATCTTCTCCAATCTGATCTGCAAGGGACGCAAACATGCGAACAATCGCCGGATGATCGCCCAACATGCGCCCGTCTGACAACGTAATCTCATCAAAGATTTCCGTACCGCCCAACAAAACATTAGCCGCCATCTGCGCACGTTCTAACTTTTGTTCGAACGCCTTGCCATACTCTTGACGCAATTCCTGCTCGCCTTGATAGCGTGCATCCTCTGCCGCACTTTCACGCTGGCTCATGCCTTCGCTGTACGACTGATCCAAATAATTTGCAAACGCCTGCGCTTGACGGTTTGTCAATCCTGCCTGATGTAAAGCCGTCTTTAAGCTCGCAATCTCATTCTCACCCATAGACGAAGAACTAAACGAAATGTCATATTCGCTCGGATCGTTTGGTGCACCCAACCTAGAATAAACTGCTCGCCACTCATCATCCGTTGCAGACTTGCCGGGCAACGGTATTTTGTCCGCGCCGATCATACGCTGCGCGTGTACATAACTTTTTGCCAAAGAACCGGGATCAGTAAAGTTGCGCAAACTTGGCTCATTGCGCAAATCTTCTGGTAAACTATCTAAAAATCCTACTGACGCTGCGCCAGTATTTGCGACTTCTTGAGATCCACTTTCTTGGATTGCCTCTTCGCTCATGTGATTTCCTTCTCTTCGGACAGCATACGGACGATCAGCAGCACTGCTGCTCGCTGCCCTTCATTAAACGCTGATTGATAAGGATCGCCCGAAAACGTGGTTGTCTCAAAAGCAAAACGCTTTTTAAGATCACTTAAAACTTGCTCGCCATCTTCGTTATTAAATGTGCGCCGATAAGCCAGCTTTAATTCATCCATTGCCCTTAGTTTGTTCATCCGCTCAATGCCTTAACCATTGGCGCTGTCTGCTGCGCAACCTGCGCGTCAACTAGCTCCTGCTGCTGAGCAGCCTGTGCCTGCTGAGCCGCCGCCTGCTGACGGCGTAACTGCGCAATCTCATCATTACTGCGAATAATACGCGCAGGCATACCAGTCGTTTCAACCAAATACTGCACCATACGATCTGGATCGATATAATCCTGCACTGGCGCAAGTTCGCCCAACTGCACAAGAACCTCAAATCCACGCAGTACAGATTGCAAGTCAGTCAGCTTCTGAGCCTTCGCCAATGGCGATACATACTCAATATCAATGTCCTGACCTTGTAATTCCTCCGGGGCGGCAGGGAGAAGCCCATCCCGGAGGAGCAGCGCAAATGAACGAGAAATAAGAGGTTGCAACAACTCAGACTGGAGCCTACCGAGAACAGGCCCAAGAAGTCGCATCTTTTCCTCATTGCGCTGCAAAACCTCAGTCGCTGTCATTGTCGGACCCTGCCCCAACAGCAACTGATCTACATAAAACGCCTGCCGAATAGCATTCCGGCGTTGCTCCTCCATGTTTAAGCCAAGAGGATTATTCGCACCAATCTGCAACGGCTCCATACGATCACGCGTGCCGGATCGATAAAAATTCAATGACCCCGGCGTTGTCCGTATAGGCATCATAAATCCATCATCAGGAACCATCAACGGCGGGTCAATCTGCTTCTGCGCCGCCCTGATCGTCACCTCTGACATCTTGTTGACCATCTTTACATCAGGCAAAGCAGTCATGGCAGGCGAGCGCCCATATATGCTCACGCTGTCTTTAACAAATCGCGGCACCATAAACGGAAAATCATCAAACCCACCTTCGCTAATTAAATGCTTGGCACCCTGATGGTAATACACCGATGCAATCGGTTTATTCTTGGCAGTCCGACCCTTCGTCTCTCCGCGCGGGAATACTGCATGAATAATCTCATGCTCCTTATACGGATCTGTCTTCATGTCAGACAATACAGATCGCGGCATATTCTCTTCGCCAAAACGCATAATCAATGAACGCGCCGTCATTTTAAACTTGCGATACACCGTATCAACGCGGCCCTCGGCATCCTCGGAAATCATTATCTCCGCAATGTGGCGCGAACTAAACCGCAAACCATCATTGTCACCCTCAACATAAAACGCAGCCGTGCCAAACACGACTAAGTCATAGTACAACTCATGTATCTCTTGCTGGAAGTTGGAGCGGTTAAACGCCTGATACATCTGATCCATGCACAACTCTAACCACTCATTTGCCTCATCGTTCTGCTGTAACGCCGGATCACGATACCGCATAGAAAACCAAGGCGTACTCGGCGATGTCAGCATCCCATGCAACGAAGACGCTAACAACTCAACAGCATGAATAGCCGTCCCGTCATAAATCAACTCAGTCCGCTTATCGCCCTGCGTCCGCTTTTTCGTAATGTCAGCCTTACGCGGCAACATATAATCAGCCAACTCCTGCCAATGCTTCTCCCAGTTAGACCGCTGCGACTGCAACGTCTTATAACGGCGCTCCAACTGCGTAACGATAGGCGATACCTGTGCCATTACTTCACCCCAAACATATTTAGCAAACTGCTGGTTTCTTTCTTCTTAACACCCTCTAACGCACCGCCAAGCGTCCGACCCGCCATGCGCTGCTGCAACCGCTCCAAAGGATCAACAGTCTGAGCAACCTTCATCTGCGCTGGCTGCATAGCCTGCCTTCCCATCATCCCCGCAATTTGCTGCGGTAACCTTATCATGCAATCAATCCCATCAAAGACCGCCGAGCCGCCGTCTCCGGCTCGCGCAACAAACCACGCGCACCCGTTGCAATCGTTCCACGACGACCGCGCTTCCCAGCCTCCCTCGTCGCCTCCTCAACTGCACCCGCAGGACGCGCTCCCTTCGGAACACCAATATCAACCTCCGCAACAGCCGGAACAGTCGTGGCAGGCGCAGCCTCAACAGCAGGTGTCGTTCTATCCCTAGAACCCATCATAGATTTTCTTTGCTCCTCAGCCGTCTGCGCCGTTTGCTCCTGATAAGCCTTTACTTCAGCATCGCTGTAACCCATCTCTTTCATAGTCTGAGCCTGCTGCTCAGAACTCTGACCAAACGTCTTAACGGCAATAGAAACATCCTTAGCAATGTCGCTCGCTACAGCAGATAAACCCGTCTTTTCTTTTGACTGGTCCGTCTTTTTAGAGCCGCCAAAAAAACTATCATACCAAGCCATTATCTATCTCCTATGCTGCAAATGGGTCATACTCCATAACCGCTTGCCTTTGCGGTGGCCTTGATCGATCACCACCCTCTCGCAGCCCCACAGCAAAATACCGAAACGCATCTGATGCATGGCTACTCCAATCATGTACAGGATTTGCGCGAAAACTTCTAGTCTTATCATTATAAGCCCGATGATACTGCCGCAAAGCATCCAAACCATCCTTGCACCTCTCACGATCAAACCACAAACGCGGCAGCAACATCTGCGCCGCATGTATCCCATCCTCTAACGGCAACTTAGGCACAACGCGAAAATTCAATCCCAAATCCCAAGCCGTCTCCCGCCTAGACTTTCCAGACCCCAACTCACGCACCTCAATGTCATGCGGCGCATTATGCGTCCCATACAAATAATTCTTCGCATTCAATATCTGACAATAATGCGGCAAACCCTGATTTCTGTTCTCATAAAAATCAATCACATGAACAGCACGACCAACACTCTGCGTAAACCAAATCGCCGTGCTGTCACCAACTCCCAAATCCCACCACGTATCAACACGCTGGCTCGGATCATACGGAACATTGCAAATCCGACCCTCCCGCAACGATACCTCTAACTCGCCGCCATAAATCGCACCCGGAACATTCGCATTCCAACTACACTCAAATTCCTGCGCATACTGATCCGCAGACATCATCTGCCGCGCAGCCGACAATTCTTCGTCGTCCAAGATCCCCGTCTCGCTCGCCTTGTATATCGCAGTCAACCAATCATCATTCGCAACGCTCTGTTCATACACCTCATGAAACGCATTATGCCCCTTCGGCGTACCAACAAAAACGCACCAGCCCTTCCGATCAGACAAGGCAGGACGAATAACCTCTGGAAACACGCTCTCAGGCATGTCAGCAACCTCGTCCATTACGCAGCCGTCAAGATAAATACCGCGCAGGCTGTCAGGATTTTCAGCACCAAGCAACGAAATCCTCGCGCCTGTTGGCAAGTCGCACCGCAATTCAGTCTCGTGAAACTTTACATTCGGTATGCCACCCGCAAATTGTTTTATATAATCCCAAGCTACATTCTTCGCCTGACGATAGGTGGGTGCCATGTAGGCATACCGGGGGTTCGGCTTGGCAGATAATAACGCATCCCGCAAAATATGATTGATCGCCCAGACAGTCTTGCCAAACCGACGATGGCACACAACAACACCCCAACGCTTTACCTGCATCTCGTTGTGCAGTTCCATCTGCAATGGACGCGGATCATATGGTATCTCAATATGCGTCAATGCTTGGTATACCCTCCATTTGAAAATATAAGCAGCCCGTTCTGCTCTAGTATGGTTTCATATAAATCTAAAAGCAAGACCGCTGCTTCATATTGGGCTGTGGCGCTTTCTGCGTTGACGACAAGGTGGCGCAGTTGTGTGATATGGTTGAAGAGGCCAGTGTCAGTCACGGTCCCATCTCCAAGGGTGATATACGTATATACAGGTGGCGGGCGTTTCGGCGGGGGGTGGGGGTCTGGGTTGCGCAAAATGCATGGCTAACCCCATGGCGTATAATAGTTATTATGTTAAATATTCTATAACACATTGTTTTTACACGCAAAAGTTTCTGCAGCAGCCATGCAATTTTTGCAAACCACAAGATGTTGTGCTTGCCCCGCCTGATCAGCCCCGGTGCCGAGGCAGATCAGGCCGCCTGCCTCACGCGCGTAGATCGGACAGGCAGGACGTGTGATATACACATCATTTGAGCTAATGCTTAACAACATGCTGCTTCTCTTCCTGCTGCTTCTCCGGCGTTGCCGTTACCTCAACATCATTGCCAGCCCAACTGATCGTGAAGGTTTGCGCTTGCGGTTGATCCTCTTTCTTATCGCGAATGCCGAATGGCTGGTTGCGTGCTGTGGTCCACTTCAAAGTATCTATCTCAAGTCTGCGTCTGTTGACCTCTGCGTTTAGCTCGCGGACATCTAAACCTTTTGGCAACGGCTCCATCGCCAATCCATTCAAACGATCTGCATAATACTCTGCCTGCAAGATACGCCCCTTGCGATACAACTCCCACATCTCATCATCCCCAGCGACTGCTCTTGTCACTGCCCGGTATGTTGGCATCTTCTCGTCTTTGGTAATGTCAACTAATGTTTCGCCGTGTGCTAAGCGGTCAACAATCTTTTCCATGATGGCTATGCTGACTGTTCTGCTTTTGCCCATCTCTCACCTCTCATAACTTCAATTACACGATACTCAAAAAATAGGCTCAGCGCAATGCTGAGCCAGTTTGTGAGGCAATTGGGAGGAAATGAGACCCAACGCAATACAAACAATTTATCAGAACGGTATCGGATCATCAAACACTTTCGCCTTGATGTCGATAATTTCTGCGCCCTTGAACGACTGCTTCACTGCCCGTTCAAATTCTCCTGCTCTACTTTCTTGAAACGCTTGGTACGCCAGCCCGACTTCCCGCAGCGTCAACAACTCTAGCTCTGGCCTCTGCTCCTTTATCGTCCGCCACGACCTCCCATCCTTCATAACGCCAAACAGCTTGCCATCTATTTCCACCTCCCACACTTCCGTAGAGGCTCGCTGAGCGCCCAAACGCTCTGCTTCCGCATCCATTGCCCTTAGCCCTCGAATGACGACCTCACAGCGCAGTTTGGTTTCTTCCACGTCTTCTTCCCAAACTGCTGCATTCATCTTGGCAACCGCACTGCCATACTTCTGCGCTGTCTCAACGCTGACCAACTCCGGCAGCACGTCGATCCCCCACTTGTCATCCATTTCAATTGCCAGCCTGTCCACTGGCCCCATAGCGAAGTCGCACATGATTGCATTCTTGCTTTGATTGCTAAACAAGATCCTGTCCGATTTCTTTTGTCTCTTCCCCCGCTGCTCTTTCATACCCAATTCTCCACACTTAATTTGCCACGGTTTCATTTAATCCACATTCCACCACACTTGTATGTCATATACATACAACTAGTGTGGTGGAACTATTTGTGGTCTTTTTCTCCACACTTCCACACTTCATCCACACTCTTTGGAAATCAAGTGTGGAAGTGTGGAAGGCATCAAACCTCCTCCCACTTTACCCACTCCCCGACAATCACGCACGGCACGTCTCTGCCTGCTCGTTTGTCTGGCACGTCTGCAATCTTGAGACTGCCGGAACTGATCCACTGCTTGGCAACTGCCTTTGCCTTGGCTTTATCTTTCTGCTTCTCTAGGTCGAGTTTTAACTGCTCGGCTACCGCCACGCCGACCCAGTTCTTTGCTCTGACGTCTGCTCGGTATGCTTTATCGTTTTTCTCTGCCTCTGCGACTGTGCGCTGCACATTGTACAAGTCTTTGGCTGTCACGCCGTCGAACAGATCCGGCATCTTAAACTCTGTGGCGACCCCAATGTGTTCACCGTTTGCAATTTCGACTGAGAGCATACGTCTGTATATACGCTTGTCGCTTGGCGGTGCGAGGTTTGCTTTTCCATCGTCCACTGCGAAGATGCCGAGCGCATCGTGTTCGTCTACGCCCAGCGCCATTGCATCGTCTGGTGTTATTCTGTTGATCACTCTGGCTGCTCTGGCTGCTCCGATGAGTGAGCCTGCGCCTCTGACGCTGTCGATTGTGGCATCATCGCCGTTTGTTTTTCTGATATGATGCACAAGCTGGACGCTGCTGTTGGTATCGCGTGCCATTTTGCGCAGCATTGCCACGACTGCTTGGATGCTACCATTGTTATTTTCGTTGACCAGATGCGCTGACACAAATGGATCAATGATAATGACGCCGATGTTGTTGGCTTTGATTTTGTCAACCATAAACTTGAGCAGCGTGTCATTTGTGATCAGCCCGTCTCGGCCTTCTGCCGCAAGGGTGATCTGCATGGTGTCTTCGCCGTCCATGAAGAGCTTGCCTTTGACGTCTTCGGGCGTCAGGCTGTAGTGCTGCATGGCTGCTATGGTTCGCATTTGCATTTCGGATATTGGATCTTCGAGATTGATAATCCATACGTTTGTTTGTTCTTTGACTTGTATGCCGAGCAGCGGCTTGCCTGTTGCGATTGCTAGTGCCTCGACAATGATTGCACTAGTTTTGCCGATCCCGCCTGCCGAGGCTGTGACGCTGATGTACTTCTTGATGTAGTCATAGCCGTACACCCATTCTCTGCGCGGCAGCGTGAGCGCATCGAATGTTTCGTATGGTGTAGGCCACTTGAAGTCATCATCGTGCTGTAGCTGCTCGTTCTGCTGTTCCATGCGTTCCTGCGCTGGGTCCGGCTCTGGGGTCCAGCCTTTGTCTCTGGCACCGTCTATGGCTTTCTGCACTTCTCTGCGCGTATCGTCTACTGTGTAGCCTGCCAGCGTAAAGCTGTCTGTGATTGCGTGGATCTCTTCGTCTGACAGTCCTTTAGTGACGTATGAGCCGACAAGGCGGATCATGTTGACGTGCCAGTCATTGCCTGCCATGACGTTTTGCACTGCCAGTTGTCTGTCCATTGCCTGCTGGCCCAGATCAATTTGTATTGTTGGTTCCGGCGGCTTGGGTTCTGGGAATGCACGCATCATGCGTTCGAATGGCACGGGGTCACGATCCGTACTGAATTGCGTACGCATTGTGACTAGCTCCGGCACGTATCCTTTTGTCTGTTTCTTTTCATTGGGCCATGAGACTGTGCCTGCCACGCGCATGATCCTGCTGGGGTTTACGACTGCGCTGTCTGTTTGCAGGCTGGCGGCGATTGACTTCTGCACGTTGCGCCATGCGTTAAGATTATAGATTGGCTCTTCCAGCTGCCAGTATGCATGGCCTCTAGCAAATGGCGTTGTGCCTGTCTTGACCGACATTGTGAACTTTGGTCCGGCGAATGACAGGATGTTTTCCATTGCGCCTTCTGTGTCTGCGTCTGCGAAGCAGTAGAAGGCTGCGAGGATGTCGCCATCTCTGGCGGCTCGGCCTGCCGGGATTGGTTTGATGGGATCAATTGGATTGATGCACATGTAGATATTTTGCTTGGCGTTGTTCATTGCTTCGGCGTGATCAACGGCCTGCTGAATTTTGCTGAGTGTAAATCTTGCGGCTGAGACTGATCCTGCTTGTCCGATCGCACGTATTTCTATCAGCGGATCACCACAGGTATTCCAATTTTCTGTGACTTGTGTTATGAACTGCTTAATAACGGTGGACTTGGGGCATAGGCTCATTTTATTTTCCATTTCCATTTTAGTTATTCCTCCCCTGTTGAACTGCCCAGCGGCGTAAACCGCTGGGCATTTTTGTTTTAAAACTCTGCGTCTGCCGGAGCAGCTACGGGAGCAGGGGCGGGAGCGGGTGCTGGTTCAATAGCAATGCCTGCGGCTGCGCCTTCTTTGAGGCAGTCGGGTTTGTCTACCCACTTGACGATTTCAAAAACGGGATAGCATGTGGAGCCTTTGGTGAATTTAAGTTCCTTGGCTTCCACCATTTTGATCAGCGGCATTTGCCCTGCGGCTGGTTGGTCTTTGAGTTTGGGCGCAAGGTCTGTGAGTGCTGACCATATGGCAGCGCCTGCTTGCTCCCACATTGCGACCTTTCCACCACCAATTGCGACCTTAACTGAGATGCCTTTCTTGTAATCATCTCCCGGCTTTGCCATCATTTGGTTGACCGATGGGTTCCACTTCCATTCGGGTGCTACACCTTGGATGCCTTCCGATTTCTGCCAGCCTGTCTTGAGACTGTCGAGATCAATGACGAAGCCTGTTGTTTGCGCGGCTGCGTATTCATCCTTGCCTGCGCCTTCGCGTAGGTAGAATTGCTTGGCGCGTACTGCTCCGTCTTGTGTGCCTCTGGCTGACCATTGCAGGAAAGTGTTTACGTCTGAGCCTGTTGCTCCTAAGTCGATTTCAAACATTTTTGTGTCCTTTCACGTTGTTTGATTGTTGACGTTGTTGTGCGCGTGACCCTGCGCTGGGATTAGATACCATATAATTCTTCTCTAATGGCTTCCGCACCATTCCAGTAGAATGTGTTCGGGTTAACTGGGATGACTTGTGCAATGTCCTCTTTGCTGCCAGCCCGTAGGAACTTTTCCATCCGACTGATTTGCTTTTTGGCTGTAGCGAGTAGCTCATTGGGATCACCGTCTTCCAGCAAGCTGGTTTTCTTTGGCGTCACGTATAGAAACTTGACCGCCTGATTGCCTTTGGCTTTCTGGTAAATGGCGCGTTGTAGCTGATGCTCTGCCGACATGGTGCTTGGCATACGGCCCGTTGTTTTAAGATCAATGATCACACCCTGCTTTGGGAAAACCAGATCCAAGAAACCGATCACAGGGATTTCGTAATCGTCTGTCTTGGCTGTAATACTAATCTTCTCCTGCCCCTCTTCTGGAAACTCAGGCTCGCCATAATCTTTCAGCGCATCCAATGCCAATGCCATGCAGGGTTGGATCATGTCTCGCTCTTTCGTTGTCTTTTCATCGCCGATAGGAAAGAACCCGTCAAACTTATCGTGCGCGGCTTTAAGCGCCTCTGCTACGTCCGTTCCTGTCAGCACTGATACGACTGCATCTTCTGTACAGATGCCACGCATCGCGGCTGATGACATTGGTCCACGCTTTCCAAACAAGTATTGCGCAACCCACACGTCAGGCGCATTGGTCCAGAGGTTAATGCTTGATGCTGACAGGTGCTTGACGTTGTGCTTTTGAAATCCGTTCATGTCGATAGCTTCCCATATAATGCCAACAATGCTGCCTCTGCGCGTCCATCGTCTTTCACGCGCTTAAATAAATCTGCCTGCTTGGGAAACCTCTGGCTTGCCAAACTCCGCGACACCCCTTTATCACGGCTCAAGCCTAAGTAGGATTTCCACTTGGCTGGCGTGACAAATTGCATAGGTATCTTGTGCGCTGCGACTGCCATTTGCGTGGCACCGTATGACTGCCCAAATCGAAACATGCTGGTGACGCCCTGCCCCCGCATGGCTGCGACCTGCTCAATGATTGCCATGTGTGGTTCGTCCGTTTCCGGCGCGAGGATGTCATGCAGTTCGTAAAGATTTATTTCTGTCTTGCCTTTGGCATTTTGATAGACAGGCATATCGTATACTGAAACGATGTTTTCTTTTGGTGCGTAGAATGCAATAGCGCCTGAGAAGCCGGGATCTATGCCGATATAGATTGTCATGCTGCGTCCTTTGCTTTTACGCCGTGATAGTTGCAATACAGATCAAATGCTTCTTCTGTTACATCGCGCAGCGAATATTCGTTACCGCTTGCGTCGGACTTTAGCTGCTGCACTTTGCGCATACGCTCAGCCAATTCGGCTTTTATCCTGTGGTTCCACTGTGCTTTTTTATATCTCATAACAGCCGCTCATTTATTTTTGCTTTGCTAGCAATATAGCTAGAACAACAGTAAATCAAGTGTAATTATTTTCTTGACGGCTTCTAGCAAATTTGCTAGCAAGCATGTCAATAACAAAACAAAGATAAAGGTTATGTTGCTGTGACCAAAGAACAAACGCAATATCAAATAGACTGCGAGCGCAAACTAATTGAGCGTTTGCAGCGCAGCCAGCAACTGATGCGGGAGTATGATTTGCATATACGCCCCGGTGGTATTGGTGCTGACATTGCTGCGTTTGATACGGCGATTGAAAATGCAGAGGCAAGAATAAAGGAGTTAATGGAATGAAACGATATTGCGCTGAATTTATTCAGACAGGCACAAACGAGCGAATGACGGTGAATGCCGACACGCTCGAAGAATTAAACACTTTGCTGTACGGTCGCCCGTATCCTGCCAGGCGTAATTCTGTTAAGATCTATGAGCGTACAGACGTAAAGCCTCGCGTTGACTTTAACATGAAAGTCGCGCTCGGCAGTCAGAAGAAAAATCAGGAAAACATGCAGGTCACATTGACCCGCGCACCTTGGGAGAAGTCAGATGAAAATTAATAAAGAAGACTGGGTAATCTTTGCCATCGTCGTTACACTGGCATCAGTGTTTGTTTTTGGTGTTAGCGCAGAGTGGTGGTTATGACTGAGAAATGTTTGGACTGCGACAGGGATGCTCTGATAAAATCAGACTATGACACATACTGTGCCGAATGTTACATGCGCAGGGAGCTAGAAAATGCACGACCTCACACTCCACGATCACGCACTTTTACGACATCTCCGACGGGAAGTAGATCACTATCAGGATCAATATCTTCGCACAGGTACAAAACACCCTAATATCCAACAGGATCTATGGAGAGCGCGGCGAGAGTTGAAAGAGTTTGTCCGCAGCTTACGCTTGGAAGGCAAGCGAATTTAAAACAATGCAATGGGGGATATGGTAATTACTTTCCGTAACCCCCGCCCATCATAGATTTTTTCTTACCTTTTTTCTTATCGCCGTGCATTTCTTTCTCCACTTTCTGCATGGTTCCATAAATGTAAGCGTCTTTGCGCTCACCAGTTAAGCCCATTTCTTCGGCTCGTTTTTTTAACTCAGCATGTAATTTCTTAGGCATCAGTTCTCTACCAATATTGCTTCAACAAAAATAGAAACTTCGTTTGTGCTAGAACTGCTTTTCATTTCAAACTGAAAGTCTGTTTTTTCAGCAATGCGAAATGGCACCTGCCTGTCGAAACTAACTTGGTTGTTTTGAAGCGTAGCCTCTCCCACGCGCAATTTGCGACCTGTGCTTGTGCATATAACATTGCGCATTGTGATATACTTGTTCTGGTTGACTGTGCCTGATGTCACGTCAATGCGGAATAGATACAAGGCAAATCCTGCTGGGACTGTGTAAACGCACGCCTGTGTTGTTCCTAAAGTTGCCTCAATGTAGCCATATGTCGTGCCGCCATTGCTGATCGTAATGTTACCGACATTGCTGCCTGACAGGATCACCGCAGAGTTGATGCGCAGGAATGTCTGTGTCGTCGTTACAGGCGTTGTGCCGTTTAGTGTTACGATTGCAGCCACGCTTTTGTAATCCGCATCAAGGCCATTTACGAGAATATTCATTGTGTCGGATACGCTGCTTGATACGCAATCCATTGTGACAGCCGAGGCAGGAAAGGTGTATGTACCGCCATCATTCCATACTGTTTCAAAGCTCGTGCCGAGCGCACGACTGAAGCCAAAGATATTCACGGCACCTGTCCCCGGAACACCTTTGTGTACCAGTTCCAGCATTGCGTGCGGTGACGATAGCTTTTCGTTGACGTAGCCCATTAACCACGCTTCTCTTTATTTTTATTTATCATTGAAATCCGTTTGCCTTTACGGACCGCCTCTTCTTTTGACGATGCGCCCCAATCTTTCAATGCCTTGAGCAGCGGCGTGTCTCGACCCTTCTTGTCTTTTGTTGGTCCGGGCATCTTGCCCATACGTTGCAGAAAGGCTGCTCGGCGTGGGCTGCTGCCAGATTTCTCAGGAGGTGCTGACATCTTACGAACTCATCATAGATTTGCGCTTAGGTTTCTTGGCAGTCTTAGCTGCCTCTTTGAATGCCTGCGCTGTTGGTGCGCCTGCCTCACCTACTTTACGCATTTTCTCACCAGACCCCGCAGCGATACGCTTGCGCTTGGCATGGATGTTTGCATATAAACCCTGCTTAGCCATAATTATTGGTTCTTATAATCAGGATCGCCGATACGTACAGAGGCTGTGCCGGATGTATATTCGCCTGTCTTTACACCTGCTCGGTAAAAGAACGGCTCCGGGTCAAAGCCATATGTTTCCGTTGCTGCTGTAAATGTATCAACATCACGCCAAGTTGTGCCATCAAGCGAGCGTTGCACGGTGACAGTCGCCGAGAATGTCCCATAGACTGACAGATTGAAATGATCTTTTACGCGGATCGCGTCAGAGAATATATTCTCTGCGCCAATATCTTTCGTTACTTCGGGCATAGATAAAACTCCTTCATGTGTGTTTTAACACATTTTACGTTATTCATCTATATCAAACGATTTGCGTCAAGAAAAGTCTATGTTTAATTTGCAAGGTCTATAATGCACCTTTGAAGTATGCTATTTATCCCTTGTGTAGCCAACACACGGGAAGAGCGGCTTGCCTTATAAAGATAAGGACAAGAGAAAGCAGCATAGCGAAAAATACGGGGCCACTTGGTATGAGCGGAACCGTGAGAAAGTTATTGCCAGAACAAAGCTACGACGACAACAAGAGCGCGAAAAATACAGAAAGTACAAAGCAGGTTTGTCCTGTTTTTTTTGTGGCTTCTCGCATCCGGCTGCTATAGATTTTCATCACCGTGAAGCTGAGGGAGATCCCAAGGTCCATGAGTTGCTTAGTTCTGGAAAATATAAAAGGATGTGGGAAGAGATAGAAAAGTGCATACCCTTGTGCGCAAACTGCCACAGGATATATCATTGGATGGAACAGGAGGGAAAGAAAGTTGAATGAGATACCAGAATATTTTACTATCGCTGCGAAGATTATAGAACGCGCAGAGAGGGGTTTGCCGCAAGACAGATGGATGCGTGGCGACCATGAGGTTGAAGCATTAGTGAGAGCTTACATAGCCTTGCTGCGCACTTGCGAGACAATGCACAATGACATGATCCAGAAAGGATCAGATGCTATGGATATTTAACCGCACAATCTTTCATACTTTTCGTTATGCACGATAGTATCTGTCAATAATTGCTGATCGTTTTTTAGCAGCCACTCTGCGACTTTAGCATCAGCAAAGTAATGTGGCTTGGCTACTTCGCAGTAGCTGTCATTCGTTATCTTTTCGCACCCACTTATTAGCACGATCAAGCAAGGCATTGTCGCCCAAGCTCTCAATCTCATCTTCCACTTCCTTTGCGGTTTTCATATTATCAATTAGCTTTTCATCCAGCTTGCGTTTGATTTTATCTTTGCCCCGCGCAATACCTGCCGAATAAATTCCAAGCAAGCCGAGTACGAATGACACGGCAATCAATCCATATATTTGTAGTTTGTTTATTCCAAACATTTAAGCCTTTCTGCCTCCAAGAATTTCGACGCATTTAATAAATACTCTCCCTTCCGCAGGGCGAGTTGCTTCCAGCCTTGCGAGTAAATCCATGCGCCCTGCTTCGCATGTTTCCTCGTCTTGATAAATTACTTGGTTGCTCGCTATTTGGTGTGCGTCAGGCAAAAGGAAGAGAACAACCAAGACCCACATCAGTGCCAGCCCTCAGCCCATGCCTTTAATCGCTCTCGCATAATGACAAGAGCAAACAGTATTGTAATGCCAGCAAAGCCAAGAATGATATACTGCGCATAATCATTCATGCCTGACAGGGCTGTGATAGTTGTGCCAGCAGAGGCTGCAACTGTAGCCGCTGATGCCTTCACGGTCTTGGACTGTACGGGCTTCTCACGCTCTGGCTTTTTAACTGTAGCCTCTGACAGTGACATGCCGGAGATCCATTTCTGCACTCTAAAGCCGGGGCAGGACTTCGAGCTAAACCTATTGTGTCCGAACACTTGATCCTTCTTGATGTTAAACTGACCCTGCAATTTGCGGATTAAGTCATAGGTCGCCGCAAGCTGCACAGGCGTGAAGTGATCCGAGGGCAAGTCGTCGCTGTCGGAGCCAAAGCCGCCCCACATTGCGATGCCAATTGTATCCGCGTTGTGACCCTTACAGTGTGCGCCTTGCTGATCTAGCGGACGCCCTTCTGTAACTTTGCCGTCACGGTCCACAAGGAAATGATAACCGATAGATCGAAAGCCTCTGTCAAGATGCCACCGCTCGCATTCTTTCATTTTCTCTTCAGCGGATTTATCGGCCCACCACTCGGGCCGCGTAGCTGTGCAGTGCAGGATAATTCTCTTGATGTCGCGCATTCAAACCTCCATATCCACAATCGAGCCTTGCGGTTTTAAGCCAGTGTTTGATGCCCCAAACTTATCATAACTGAGCATTAAATCAAGCTGTTGTCTCTCCAGCGCCTTAGCGAGCTTGTGAGAACGGTTATGTTCTTTCTGCACCTGTTGCTGCGCTTGATGGTTTTCGATGCTCTCACGCGCTCTCTGCGTCTCTACGGCGAAAGGTAAGCTGCCTATTGGATCAAGCATTAGCCAACCACACAAAGCCCACAAGACCAGCAAACAAAATTAAGAATAAAGTAATGCCAGCAATCCACTCAATAATAGCTTGTTTTATTTCCATGCGTCTAAACTCATGCTCACGTTTTTGCTTTCTAATCTCAGCCTCTATTCTCAAGAACTCTTGCCAATGACTAGGACCAAGGATTGCAGGGTGGCTAATAATCTCTCGCAACTCATCACGCATTTTCTGCGCTTTCTTTCTTGCTAAGAATACTTCCATAGCTTGAGCCTGTGTGCCAGAACCAAGAGCCTTATACCAAGGTGGTTTCTCAACCATCTTCTCAGCTTGATCCAACTCAGCCATGCAGCCAGCCCAGTCTTGTAGCTGCTTGCCCATGTCTTGCAAATCGCGCCCGACTTGAACGCCTTTCTTGAGAAAATTAAATGCGGCTGTTGCACCAGCTATCGCAGTAACAGGGTCTATCATGTTTCATAGAACCTCGCTGGGCAAGTGTAGTTGGGCGGCACTACATAACTTCTATCATACCATTCATAATCGGGACGCTCATGTCCACAATCATAAAGACAAACCTGATACAGCCCCAGTTGAAAACTCTGGCCCCAGAATATGGCGACCAGAGTACACAACATCAGCTAATCATATTTACGCGCAGAAGAAGTGCTATGATAAATGCAGACGCACCAATTAGAATAGCTTCTAAACGCTTTACACGATTGAATAGGTCTTTGAATTGGATTTCCATCTCGGTCTTGATCGCCACGATTTCCTTCTCCAATCCGTCAATACGACTGTGTGCTGATTGTACTGTGCGCTTGTCCATCTATTTATTCCTGTGAAGATAAGTGCGTCTGATACGCTGCCTTTACCGCGTCTGTAAATACTGGAGTGCAGATTGCAGATACGTCTGCATCTTCGGCTGAGAGATCAGCATCAGGCATTACCACATGACGGTGGAATGTACGGCTGATTTCTGTGCCATCTTCTGCAATGATAGTTGCAGTGCGTACCTGCACCGATGACCAATCACCTTGGTTGATGACTTCGATCTTGTCGTTTACTGTTGTTTTAGTCAGTGCCATGTTTACCTCCTTGGCTGGACTGTCCACGCACTAGGCGCATTAAGAAATAGTTCCAAAAGCTGCCCATGTCCCAGGCGTTCCTGCTGTCACACAAACCCAACCAATAGGCTCTGTACCACCTGCTGTCGGCGCACGGTTCCACGCAACATCCCCGACCTCATAGGTTTTAGTCCATGATCCTGATGGGTCTGCTGTTGCTAAACCTTTGAACCGACCGAAGTCGAAAAATAACTCGTAGTTTCCAACCGTATCCACCTCAGAGAGTGCGACATCTTGGGTGCGGATACGGGCAGTTGATGAACCTCTGATTTTGTAGACCGTGCCAGAAGTAACGGTGTTGAGCACATCACGGATGCTGCCAACACGGACTTCAGACCCAGTGCTAACCTTCAAAATGTAGGCATTGTTCCCAGGGCCAACATCGTAAGTGCATACTTTGTTTGAAATGGATTTAATATCGATCACTTGGTCAGCAGACAAAGAAACCAGATGTTTGTCTGCTGTAGTGACAACGCAGCTTTCAAGTGCAAGCGTGTCAATGAACACTTGAGAAGAAGTATTGATTACCAGAGCATCTCCATCATCAACCTGATCAACCGCAGTATTCGTCATAACAACGTCAGCAATGTTATTTAAATAAAAGCCTTTTGATTGTGAGCCAGAAGCAGAACCACGTACCTGACAAGTATCAAAGTGGCAAGTCGTTGCGCCCGTAGCTCCATCAAAATACCACCCCCAATCATAAGAGTTTGTGGCTCTACAGTTTTGGAAAACATTGCCCCATGTAGAGCCTAAAGCACCACTACCGCCTTGATTGTAGAAACCGATGTAGCAGTTTCTGGCAATAATGTTGATGAATGTGTTTTTCGACGCTTGCGAAACACTGTCTGTCAGTTCCAACCCTATTGCAGCAGAATTACTTTGCTCTGATGCAAAGCGAAGATTGAAGTCTACATACATCTGTCCGTTACCGATGATCCGCATGATTGTGATCGGGGTGTTCGACAGCAAGGTGCCACCGTTACCATTAATGCTGACGTTTAGGACGTTAATCATGGATGATACAAGATAAACTCGGCCTACACCAAACTCAACGTAAGTTTCGGCTTTTGCATCCCTCACGGCTTCAGCAGCATCAAAAGCAGCTTGGATAGCTGCGGTGTCGTCTGTAACCCCATCGCCAACAGCTCCATAGTCATCTATGTGAAACCGTGAGCCTTGGATCATTCGGTTATGTGTTTTTGTCAGAGCCATATTGTCCTCATGCCGTTTGGTAGCTAACCGTGAAATACATTGTGTTTTGGTTTGTACCAGTCCCTGCTTCAGCAGCCGTCATTAGTGTGTCTGCACCGTCAGCAGCGGTTCTCTTATAAAGGTATAGGATACCAGCAGTCGCAGGCGTTAAAACTCTTGGCTCACTTGCAGCAAAAGCACTTGCATAGACAGAGGCAGACCCAAAGTTTGCAGAAGGTGTAAAAGGCAAACCACCCACAATAAGATTTCCACTAGCCGACCCAACAGTAATTGCATCAGTGCGAATACGAGCAACCAAAGTTACAAGGTTGCCTATCTTTGTATAATTTCCTGATGTAACCCCGTCATAAGTTACACTGTCAAAATCTGTTCCGTCTGTGGTATAGGTCGGCGTCCACGTCCCCTCTTCATAGTCATCGAACAGTTCACTTGTGCCAGTGCCAGAGGTGGCAGAGAAGTCGATGCCTTGGCCTGATGGGAAGGCTAAGTTTTTAGATGAATTAAATCGAGCCGCCTCACCGCCATTGGTAAAAAACACCATAGGGCTAGTGCCAACACTAACAATATA
>Ga0208019_1000213_pt1 | contig 32375 bp, 24 predicted proteins | sample CB_VirMetaG_5_FD_184540 | JGI IMG/M metagenome (GOLD analysis project Ga0208019, IMG submission 184540) | Freshwater to marine saline gradient viral communities from Chesapeake Bay - CB_1508_1D Viral MetaG (SPAdes) (version 4) | ecosystem: Environmental > Aquatic > Marine > Coastal | place: USA... | reverse complement strand
TAACAAGAGGGTAAACCTTGCTTGAGCGACGGGACTCTGAAATAGTTCCTACATTTCGCATACTGTATTTATATAGCCAACAAAAAACCCAGGAGAGATAAACTCTCCTGGGTTAGTCTTTTACGCAGACCACGCGAAAATCAAAGAACAATAATTAACCGAATAGCATAACAGATTCAGCCTCTTTCGCTTTCGGAATACGAATTCTCAGAAGACCTTGTTCAAAATTTACTTTCGCTTTCTTAATATCAAATTGGTCGTCAATATTCACTGAAAAATCGATATCTTTTTGGCTCATACCTCGGTGCAAATAAATCGTATCTGGGGAAGTCTCCTTATCCGCCTTCTTCGCACGAATGGCTAACGAATTCTTGCCCCCTACGACACTAATCTCTTTCTCTGCATATCCGGCCAGAGCAAACTCAAAGTTTAGAACGTTTGTGTCCTCTGACAGCCACGCATTGCTTACGGGATAATTAGGTAGTTGAGTGGTTGCAGTTGGTCTCGGCGACATGCCGCGCTCAAGGTCTCTAAAAAGTGTATCTAATTGTGTAAAAAAGTGTTGCATTATTTTAACCTCCTTTCGGACAGTTACAACAGATTGATTGCCTCTTGGGTGATGTCTGTTGTCTTGTGAAGCGAATCATCCACTCCACTGGATTCTATTATTAATTTGTGCCCTGCTTTCGCCAAGGCGTTCTTATATAGGGTCGTAGCCTCCTCCATCAATTGGACGTATCTGGCGGAGCCTTTCTGAACCTTGTCCTTTATAATAGTCTTGTACGGCGTGGTTTGCAAATAAACCTTTTGGGAATCTATAACTGTAACCGTTTGTCCCTTTACATAACTGGAAATGCTTCCGTAACGAATTTTATTATTATCAATACCTTTTATTGACGTTACGAGTATTATGATAGATAATAGTAGAGCCTTAAGCATGATTTACAAAGATAAAAAAATGGCTTTAGTTGGGGATGCGGTGTTCCCACAAACAAGAAGCCGACAACGAATGGTTCAGACCAGGGCTATCGCAAAGTCGATTATTCGCTATTCACCGTCTGTTGTTTATTTATGTCCTACAAAAGGAGTCAACCTTAGTTTAGTTCCGTTTCTTGTAGCCAACCATATTCCCTTTGTTTATATTATCCCTTCGAAGAATTTTTTCTGTACGCTCACACCGAGAGAGAAAAAGATATTTGAGGTTGGTGCGAAAAAAGCACAGAGAGTAATCATCCTCGACGACGCTGAGTGCCTACCCATAAGATGGTTTTCGGACTGGGAAGCTGCGAGCCATAGAGCCGTAGACAGCAGTGATTGGGTTCTCATAGCCCATAACCATGAAGAGACCTCCGAAGGTTTCTACAATCTTCTAGAGACCTTCATTGGGTCTAAGAAACCGACTCTGGCTCTCAATTTAGGGCTGGCAGTGTAATCTCCGCGAAGTCATCAGCATACATTTTGCAGAAAGCTAGGCGGCTGTCGTTCCACGCCTCTCCCATAACACCTTCGCCGAGTGAGTGGTGAAGGACGAGAATAGGTACGACCTTGTTCTTTTTCCCTAGCTTGTGTGCTTGATAGGAATAATACATGTCGTAGTAATCCCAGTCGCTAACGAACTCCTTTGGCTTCTTGGTTTTGATGCTGTTGAGAGTCGCTCCCGTGGCTACCATAAATAGACCATCGACAACTTCAACTTCTCCGTAACCTCCATAGTAGGTCGGCCTAGAGGTTGTTAGGTTTTCCCCATGTAGCACCATTCCGCGAAGAAATGACTCGGGGTGGGGATACTCTTTTCCGAGACCATGCCACCAACAACCCGTTTTGTTGAGCCGCTTTGGACCCGCAACACCGAGGAATCCGGTGTTTTCGGTCAGGCTCTCGTCAATAACTGAGTTGAAGGTGTCTACATCGACCAAAACCTCAATGTCATCGTGGCACATAATCACACGGTCTTTTGCCATTACCTTGTGGTCCGATAGAGCCGAGTTGTAGGCTTCGAAAATACTTTCGCAGCCTACCAGAAGATGTACTTCCCATCCTGCGCGTTCCAGGTATGGGACAATCGCGGTGTCTCGCTTTTCTCTAGTAGGGATGAAAGCCAGTTTTCTCATGTCTATATAATAGTGTGAGTCGCGAAGAATTACAGGAAGAATTTCGTAAGTGCAAGGAAGACCCGTGCTACTTCATTCGAAATTATGTTTACATCACTCACCCAGTACGAGGCAGGGTAAAGTTCGACCTGTATCGCTTCCAAGACAGGATTATTCAAGAGTTTAACTCACACCGATTCAATCTTCTGCGGAAGTTTCGTCAGGCGGGAGCCACTACAATTTGTGCTGCTTATGCTTTGTGGTACATCATCTTCAACAAAGACAAGAATGTGATGATTGTATCCATCGGTGACAGAGAATCGAGAGACTTTCTTGACCGCGCTGCCTCGATGTATGACGAGCTACCTGACTGGCTAAAGCCACAGCAAGTTGAGAGAAACAAGCACGTTCTTAGGCTTTCTACCGGAAGTAAGATGAAATCTCAACCAGCGGGTGCTGGTCGCGGTGAGTCGGTATCGCTTCTGATTGTGGATGAGGCTGCGTTCATTGAGAGAATGACGGAATTCTGGATGGCGATTTACCCGACGATTTCGACGGGTGGTTCTGCCTTCATTCTATCCACCGTCAACGGTATGTCGAATCTCTATTACGAGTTATACCACGATGCGGAGCTAGGAAAGAATAACTTCAACGTAATTAATATTCATTGGAAAGAACACCCTGAGTATACCGAAGAGTGGGCAAAGACCACTAGAACAAACGTCGGAGAACGTGCGTGGCTGCAAGAATACGAAGGAGAGTTTCTCGGTACAGGCGAAACCTTTATTGATGGGGGTACCCTCAACACGCTGAAGTCTCAGACTGACGAAAACTTCTACAAGAAGCATTACAACATGATGCGGGTTTGGAAAGAGCCTGAGCCATACCACACATATCTTCTCGCCGCAGACTCATCTTTCGGTAGAGATAGAGACTACTCCGCGTTCCATATTATCAACCTATACAATGGAGAGCAGGTCGCAGAGTTCTACAGTAACCGAATTGGTCTGAACGATTTTGCGGCGATTATCGCCTCGGAAGCCGCGAAGTACAACACCGCGTATGTCTGTCCCGAGAGGAACGGTCTAGGTCTTGCTTTGATTGAACAACTGTTTGAAGTTCATGAGTATGAGAACATGTGGACTGACGATAGAGGCGAAATGGGTTACATGGTCAACGCCAAAAATCGCGACATATTATTGAATACTTTGCAGGAGTCCCTAAAAACAGCAAGAATAAAAGTGAATTCAGAGAGAACTTTTAGGGAGCTTACTACTTTTATTATTAGTAAGACAGGAAAGATTCAAGCGGAGGACGGTTTCGCGGATGACCTCGTAATGAGCTTAGGAATTGCTTCGGAGGTTATGAGAGACGTGGTTTCAAGGTCTCCAATACCAATTGTTAAAGGTGACCTTATGGAACCTGGAACAAATGTTCAAGCTCCGGGTTTTTCTAGGGGTACATACAATCAAGAGTACGAAGATTATAGAAAATGGGTTTAGACGATAAAAACGACGAACGCCTTGACGAGAACGCAGGGTTCACAGAATTTCCAGGAGCTAATACCTATGGAGAGGGTCCACCTCTCTCAGGTAAGTTCGCGGCATTCTTTAAATCTTTCTTTGGAACGAAAAGAAAAGTAGGTCGTCCTGTTACAGTAAACCCAGTTCGGGGTGATGTAATCAAGGCGGCAGACGCGGAAGAAGAGAGTGCTTCCACTGGCTCACTAGGAATGGTCCGGGGAAACGTTAAACTCCCTCAGGTCGAGTACCAACGTCGGCGTCGTTATAACGACTACGAGAAGATGGACGAGTATCCTGAGATTGGTGCCGCTATCGATATCTACGCCGATGACTCTACTCAGACTCACCTTGACGGGACAATGATTAATGTCATCACTGAGACACAAGAGGTCAAGAATGCTGTCCAGGATTTTGTGAAGACAACAGACCTTGATAAGTATTTGTGGGACATTATTCGTAACATGTGCAAATACGGTGACTGCTTTGTCGAGAACATCGTAGATATGAACAACCCAACAGCAGGTATTCAGAGACACAAGAGGTCAAGAATGCTGTCCAGGATTTTGTGAAGACAACAGACCTTGATAAGTATTTGTGGGACATTATTCGTAACATGTGCAAATACGGTGACTGCTTTGTCGAGAACATCGTCGATATGAACAACCCAACAGCAGGTATTCAGAGACTCAAGATTCTCAACCCTGCTTACATTTACCGTCGAGAAGATAAGTTCGGTTACCTTAAGGGGTTCCGTCAGGAGGTTCCGGGTTCTGTCAACGACCAATCAACCTCGATGGGTAGGTATGACCGCAAAAACACAATTGAGCTTGACCGGGAACAGCTTGTTCACTTTAGAATTCATACTTCGGATTCGAACTACTATCCTTACGGCAAATCTATTTGTGCGCCGGGTGTTCGTGCGTGGAAATCCCTTAGAATGATGGAAGACGCGATGCTTATCTACCGTCTCCATAGAGCGCCCGAAAGAAGAATCTTCTACATTGACACTGGTAACTTACCTCAGAACAAAGTAGAGAGGTTCATGGAGCGTATTAAGGCGAAGTTCAAGAAAGAAAAATTCTACAACACTGACAGCGGAAACGCAGATGAACGCTACAACCCAATCTCTGCCGAGGAAGATTTCTTCGTTCCTGTAAGTAAGCAAGGAGGTACAAAGATTGAGACCCTTCCTGGCGCTCAGAACCTCGGAGATATCGATGATGTTCGTTACTTCCGCGATAAGGTTCTCGCCGCAATGAAAATTCCAAAGGACTTCATTGTCGAGAAGGACAAGTCGCCAGAAAGAAAAGCCAACCTATCACAGTTGGATGCCAAGTTTGCGAAGGCTGTTATGCGTGTGCAGAGAGACGCCGAAGTTGGTTTGACCGACCTTATTCGTCGTCACCTCCAAATTCGTAATTTCCCTAAGTCCACTTACGCAAACATGGAGATTAAGCTTGCACCTCCCTCAGACCTCAGCGAGAAGAGAAAGCTTGAGCTTGCCGAACAAAAGACCCGCGTGGTACAGGCGGTGAAAGGTCTTGACCTTTTCTCAAACGAGTACATCTACAAGAATTTCTACGATATGAATGATTTGGAAATCGAAGAAATCAAAAAGCAGAAAGAGCTAGAGGCTCCTCCTGCGCCTGAACCTGGGGCTGCACCTGCTGCGCCTGGAGCAGAACAACCTCCTGCTGCGCCACCACCACCCGAAGAGCAAGGTAAATAGTTAAAATAACGCTTTTCACACATCTATATAAAACTAGACTATCAACTGTCATGAATTTCAAGAACCTTTTCAATAACAGAAACAAGAGTTTCGTTCGTCTAACTGAAGCTGGTGACTACCTAGGTCGCAGACTTCGGGAAAACCTAACCGTCTACGAGATTGATGATGCCAATGGAAAGGTTACTTACATTAGTGAAAGAAATCATCTTATCTCATGTGAGTACAAAGAAGTTAAAGGTAAGCTTACCTTTGCAAACTTTGTTACAGAAAACCTAGACAAAATCATGTCGGATGATTGTGTAGACACTCTTGTTGAAGGTCGCGTCTCTGACTTTGTGCAGTCGTTGGTGTCTGACCGCTACGACAAGGCGGAGGCTTCCTTCGATTCGGTACTTGATGCTTTCACTATGAGAGCCAAGATTGAGGAGAGCCGCAAGAAGCTCCACAAGCGGTCAGAACGCTTCGGAGAGACTTACAACATCAAGGAGACCAAAAGCTACAAGAAGTTTGTTGAGGCTCTTCCGCTGCTCCAGAACTTCCTTGAGGAAAACAAAGAGGAACTGTCTAAGAACCAGAAGCTTGTAGAAGGTCTTCGCCTGTCAAAGGTTGTCGGGGATACTTACGACTTGCCCAAACTCACTCTTGAGAATCTTGGAGACGAGTACATTGTTATTCCTTCTAACAGCAAGAAGACTCTATACGAAATGGTTTGTGAAAAGGAACTAGTACGTAAAGAGCTTATTGAGGCTAGAGAGTCTTTCAACCAAGTCTGGGCTAGCAGTGACGCGATTAGCACTCTCGCTTCTCACATCTACTCAACTGATGGGGTTCTGAAGAGCGCTATTCGCGAGACCGTTAAAGAGGTTCCTTACCTTGCCCTCTCAAACAAAATTGACCTTATTGCTCTTATGGAGTCCGTTTTTGAGGTTACCAACCCAGGCACTCTCACACAAAAGGATATCAAGGAGTTCGTGAACAAGATTTACGAGTTTAAAAAGCCTCTTAAAACCCAAGTTCTTGACCATCTGAATGAGACTTACGGCGTCAACATCCAAAGCCTAAAATTCATTCCTTCATTCAAGGGTCTTGCCGAGGTTCAATCCGAGGTGCTGGGCATGATGGCTGAGTCCATGGAGGAAGGCATTCTATGTGATGTCCTCAAGGAGTTCTCTCAGACCCTACAAAAGAAGGGTGGCGTACAGGTTCTTGATGTCGCGAACACCATGAGCGATGTTATGCAAGAGGCTAAGTTCGATGTCGTAGATATCCGCGAAAACTTTGATATGAAGAAGCTCGGGGACTACCTCGCTGATGGTATCAATGAAGCTCAGTACTACGGTGACGACGACAAGATGTCCGACACTGGCGGCAATGAGTCTGACGACGAGTGTGACGACTGCAAAAAGAAGCCGTGCGTCTGCAAGGATAAGAAAGACGACAAGAAAAAGAAGAAGCTGTCCAAGAAGCAGCAGAAACTTGACGTAGACGGCGACGGTGAAATCGAGGGCGAAGACCTAGCGAAACTTCGTAAGGAAGGCGTCGCAGAGGCTGAAGCGGAGACTGAAGTAGAAAGCGAGCAGGAGGTTCAAGCAGCCGAGGAGGAGGTTCAAGCAGCCGCCGAAGAATCAGAAGCCGAACAGGCGGAGACAGCTGCTGACGAAGCCCAGGATAAGGATTTCCGTGACCTCGTTTCCGACATCGAAAAAGCTATAAAGGATATTGACTTTGACTTGGAAGACGATGACGACCCTGATGAAGAAGAAGTAGAGGAAGACTAATCGATAGTATACCCTTGCTTCATCCAGTTCATTAGGTTCTGAACGAAACCAGAACGCAATACTAAGACCTCGTATATTAAGTTATCGAGGTCTTTTATTGTTTGCTCTTCGACTTTGTTGCTTTCTTTGATTCTCCGAATTCGGTCCTCGATGACGTTGATACGCTCAAGTGCCGTTGGGGTGAACTGATTTAGTTTTCGAGTTTCTTCGTTGACGTTTTTCATTCTTGTATCTCCATACCAAGAGATTTGTAGGACTTTATCCTTTCCTTGGCGTGTTTTTGTAGATAGGGAGCTTTATCAAAGAAATCAAAGATGAATACTTTTTGTTTCGATTTATGAATTCGCAAAGCTCGACCCATCGCCTGAATCGTGGCAATCTCAGACTTCAAACCCCTCGCGTTGACAAGATGGGTAATCTCAGGAATGTCGATTCCAGTCTGCATAATTGTTGTTCCAATCAGGACCGCCTTCTCTGAGCTAGCAAACTTCTCAATGGTTTTCTTGCGGGAAACGATATCGTCCTTGCCTTCAAGTTTAAGAGACCCTGGGAGAAGCTCGTGAAGAATCTCCGCGTGTTTCAAGTCCTTCACGATAATCAGAGTTCGGGAAGGTTTTTCGGAAATCTTCTTGACAAGCTCAACAATCATAGTATTCCGAAGTTCGTTATCTGTGATATACTTTTCATATATTTCCCGGTACGAAAGTTCCGTATCCTCAATGGTCGTTGTATCCTTTACTGGAATAATTTGAATCAGAGGTTCAGTGAGAAAGCCCATCTCCACAAGCTCCTTGGCGTCAACCTCTTCAATTACCTTGCCTAGCCCAGATATAAGAGTAAGCTTACTAATCGGGTCAGTCGGAACCGTGGCGGTCATGCCGATGCGGTACGTAGCGTTCGGAAATGACTTAACGGCTTTTGACGCTACCTTTCCTTTGCCAAACTCGTGGACCTCATCAAAAATAATGAACTCAGACTGTTGTAGGTGACTATCCAGCACCTTGTCGATGGATTGAATAGTGCATAAAGTGATTGGCTTAATGATAACACCATCACCAAAAGCGAGACCCACGTCAAACCCCCATTCTCGAAGCTGTTCATAGGTTTGGTACAGAAGCTGCTTCTTTGTGAAAAAGATGAGACCTGTCTTGTCTTCAAGAGCCTTTATCAGACCTCCTAGCACAACGGTCTTTCCAGAGCCTGTGGGCGACTTTATGATACAACCCTTCTCGGACAGGGCTTTATGGATTAAATCGCTCTGGTAGGCTCTAAAATCGACCTGAGGGAGCGTGATGCTGTCGTTGTGGGTTGCGTTGCGAAAATCCTCTATTTCATACGGAATGCCTAGATAGTTGAGGTCTTCTTCAATGTAAGAAAGCAGACCTGTACCGAACTTCCCGGTTTTGGCGGAGAAGAAATACTTCTCGCCCTTCCAACCCCCTCTTTTGTAAGCGGAAGAGTATTGGTAGCCAGGAACTTTGGCGCAATATTTCTGTTGAAGTGTTGACAGCAGTTTTTTGTTGTCCGTCTGTAAAACAGAAAAACTATTATTTACAGAAATTCTAATCACTTTTTACTATTATAGTAAAAGATAGCAGCTATCTTAAAAAATTATGAGCGAAGAAAAATCACTAATTGACCTAGCCAGAACGCATATGGAAAAGGCAGGTCTAGACCCCAACTCGTCTGTTGATTTAGAGAACTTGAAGCCAGAGCCAACCCCCGAGCCACCAGCTAAGGTATCTACTGCGCCAGCGCCCGTGAGTGAGGCTAAGACTGTCGATGTCGTAGACACTACCTACGCAGAGGCTCTTAAGAGTCTTCTTGTGAATGTAGAAACTACTCAAGCCTGGAGACGGGTTTCTTTGCCCTCCAGAGGAAAGGCATACATTCAATGTGAAGAGTTTGTAGAGATTCGCCCCTTTACTTTTGCGGAAGAAAGAAAGCTTCGTAGTATGAAAAACGCTAAGGATGGAGAGGAAATCATCCGCTCTCTTTTCAACGCTTGTGTTCGTGGGCTGGACCACGACTCGATGACCCTTTTCGACAAAAACTATTTGTTGTTTAAGCTTCGCGAGATTTCCTACGGTGATGAGTACACCATCGAACCAGAGTGTCAGCATTGCTCCGCGCAGAACAAACTCAGCGTTCTCATCTCTGAAGTTCCGGTGAACTATGTGCCAGATGACTACACCGAACCGTTTAAGGTGGTTCTTCCCGACAGCCAACAGGAAGTAACCTTCGTAAGCCCAAGAAGCAAAGACGAGTTCTATATGCAGTCCATCGATAAGCTCACTGATAATCTGTGGCGCTTTATGGTCTCGGTCGGAAAGTACACCGACGAGAAGCTGAAGAAGGCGTTCATTGAGAACACTACTGTAAAGGATGTTGCTTTCCTAAGAGAGAAGATTGTAAGTAGCGATTACGGAATGCAACTGGATATGAGCTTTACTTGCGCTAACTGCGACGAAGTCTCTAAAGCCGTCATTCCTCTCAACGAGTATTTTTTCTCAGTGAGCTAGGCTTCGTTCTGGAAAGCCTAGCGAAGCAAAGCTATGTTCTCGTGCATCACGGACACTTCAGCCTGTCTGATGTGTTTCTTATGACGGGCATAGAAAGGGAAGAATATCTGGAACAACTTTTAGACGAAAAACAGAAAGAGAGTGAAGCTCTTTCCTCTAAATAAGTAGGATATGACTACTTTCAACGGAACCACGGTTGTAAACAGGCAGAACCGCCCTTCTCCCCTGTCTAAAACTAAATTAGATTTCTACTTTGTGAAAGACGGGGTTTACACCAACCCTTTCCAAGTATGCTCAGTACATATCTTCCCTAACACGCAGTTCGGAGCGCCAGACCAGTACCTAGACTTAAATGCAGACTCCACAAACTATGGTTTGGTCAGCGCGACTGGTCAGGAGAAGATGGTATTTCGTAATATCAACTTCCCTGCATTTACCCCGTGCGCGGAACCTTCAGGATTCCCGGCTCCCTCAGCTTACGACGGGACTAGCAACACGGCGAGCAGTATTTATCTGACCGACGCGGGTCATTTCTCTGTCATCCTCCAGACGGGAACAGAGTTTTTCCCACTTTCATCCACGGCGGCTTCAGACCCGACATTCACAAACAGCGCCTCTGCTACTGGTGGGTATATTGACATTTGGACCGTCGTGGACGCGGAAGGCTCAAAAGCCCAAATCTACGTCAACACTTTTAACCTAGACACCGCTAATGTATTTACGACCAGTGAGCCTATTGAGGTCACGACACAGAACAAGCTCGTAAATCGGTATATTGACGTTGGTTCAAAAGAAAAGCTGCGTATGAAAACGCACTTGGTAATCGACAATGAGCCAATACGAGAGAGTCTTCGGAACCTTATGGAAACTGGTTCCCTACTTCAAAGCCCGGAAATAAAAATTACCAAGCTAAACGAGACCCCAAACCTTACCTCAAGAGTAGTGGTTACTGGCTCAGGAGGAACTCCAGGATTTATTAGCTCTGGGGTTGAAGTAGATTCTCACGGTACGATTTCTTACTTGTGGGACACGAACGCTATCGCAGCAATCTCAGCAGAGGATAATCTTGGAAGCACGACCGGGGTCTACGAGGTTCAAGCCAAGTTTACCATTCTCGACTCAACCATCTACAGCCCCAAGTTCAAGTTAATCGTTCGATAACGAGAGATTCCCAGCTTGCGGGAGCGATGTTCTTCTCAACATAGGCACAGAAGGATTCCTTCCCCTTTACCCAAAACTCGTTCCAGTCCTTGAATTCCTTGGGCGGAACGAGTTTGTATATGCTGTCCCGGCGCTCAAACAAGAGTCTCTTCTTAGCTGTTTTAAGCCCCTCTCTGCCGCTTTCGTCGTTATCATAAGCCACGATGACCTTCTGGGGCTTGAGGCTCTTAGCTTGGACCGTAGACATCTTACAGCCCTGCGTACAGGTGGCGTTGTATCCAGCGGCGCGTAGGGTCATTGCATCAAGCGGACCTTCCGTAACGATAACATAATCCTGGGACTCATCGTAGGGGTACAGAATCTCAGAAGTCTTAATTCCGTACAAAGCCTTGCTCGGGTTTAGGTATTTGGGTTCCCGATTCAGGAGCGTTCTTGCTTGAAAGTAAAAAACCTTTTCGTTGTGAAAGTAAGGGATGATTACGCGCTGATGATACTTTCCGTAATTCGCAACGAAGAACTTGAACTGTTGCAAGCCTCGGCTATAGGCGAACTTAGCGGCGGCTCTCTTGAGCAGACTAGGACTGTTGATATCCTTTGTCGGTGTCACCTCAACAAAACTCTTTACGTCCTCGGCGATGGTTCTTTCCGCTTCAATCGCTACATTATCCACGTTGAGACTTGAAATCTCAAAGAGGTTCGCCCCCTTGTCAAACGCAAGTTTATTGATGTAGGTTCTGGCGTTCCGATATGGAACATTATCCACCATGGAGACTAGCTGATAGAAATTTCCCTTCTCGCTAGACTTAAAATCAATCCAAAATCCCGTATCTAGATTGATGTAAAGCTTCTGTTTGGTGTCCTCTGTGAAAAGAGAGTTTGTACGAAACTCCCGTCCAGCCACGGAACTTTCCGTGAACTTCTCGTCCAGATAGTCTCTAATAACAGAAGGAGGAATATCCATGTTTATCAATAAAGTGTCGCCCAGTAAGATTAAAGTCTACGATGAGTGCAAACTGAAGTACAAATTCAAATATATCGACTATCTGCCGGAAAAGTCCAAGAATACGGACGCTCTTCAGTTCGGCTCCTATGTCCACAAGATTCTTGAGGACGGAGTACACAGCACGTCCGTTGATGAGTTGTGGAACCTAGCCAAAAGTCTGCGAGAAAATTATACATTTGGTGAAGACAAGGAAAAGCTTTTGAAGCCTTGCGTAGAAAACTTCTTCAGGTTCAACCAGTCATTGTCAGCCACTGAGCATGTCGCTACTGAGCAGACCTTCGCGGTAGACCTCAAGGAGGGTTACGCTGTCAACGGCATTATAGACCGTGTGGTCAAGAGTTCTGACGGAAAATATCTCGTCATCGACTACAAGACCAGCAAGAGAGCGACGACCAAGCGGGAACTGTACAATGACCCGCAAATGCTCCTGTACGCTTTCGCTGTACACAAAATGTATAACGTGCCTGTACCGAACATTACATTAGCTCACTATTACCCACATCTAGACAGGCTAGTAAACATTAAGTATTCTGAAGCTCACGTAATGATGTACATCAGGAAGCTGACACAGAAGGTGTGGGAGATTAGGAAGAAAAAAAAGACTGACTTCTTTCCTCAAATGAACCAGTTTTGTGATTGGTGCGGATTCAAGGAGTGCTGCCCGAAGTTCAACGCTAATCATTTAGTGGAGTACAACAAAGCTGTTGAGGAAAGAAACCAAGCTAGAAAAAACAAAAAGATGGACGTTTAGGCTTTAGTTCTGCTGAGACTTCCTCATCTCCATAAACTTCTTGTCAAGATTAACTACAGGGAAGTAATCCTCGATAGAAATCAAGCGAAGAAATTCGTGAACTTCTGAGTCAGAGTATCGATTCTTCCTGTAGACCGTCATTAAAGCGGACAACTTCAGAGGTCTTTGGTTTTTCCAAGACTGGAACATTTTATCCTGAAAAATTTGGATAAAATGCTCGCTAAATCTATGTCTCCACTTTTCCTTGAACCGCAGAGAAAGACCGTAGTTAATCTGTTCTATTAGCTCAGTAAGCTCTTGTTTGTTGTCCATTTATACTATAATAGTACTTTCTAACTAGTTCTTTTTCTTGTTCTTTCTCTTTATCTTTCTGTAGTAGAGAGTACTTTAGCTTTCACTAGCTTATATTTTATATATAATATAGAAATGTTGGACGAAAAACTACAGGAAAATATCCTGGAAACTAGATTTCTTGGGACGACCGCGAGAATCGACGCGGTGAAGACCGGGTGCATCTTCAGCTTTCACTATCGGTCAGCCACCGCGACCGACCCTTCTCCCATCATCATCATGACATCAGGAAGGTGGAAATCGAAGGACGGTAAAACTTACTTTAATGGAGTCAATCTGAAAGGTTTGGGAGAAGAAGTAGCGAACAGTATTATCCGAGAGTTTGGACAAAAGCCAGTCGGCTCCGTATCCTTCAGTGATATTCAAAAATTTGCCGATGACGACCCTGAGTGCTGTATACGCACTTATGACGTAAGAAAGGTTCGTGCCCTACATAAAGTAGCGGTTAAGTCCGCTGAGACAGAAGAGGAGTAAAACTTGGCGGCACCACTAATAGGAAGGGCAATGGGAGCTTTAGCGAAAGGACTCTCTCGCTCAAACAAATCCACCAAAGACAATACGACAGCAACGCTCGGTTTGAAAACGAGCATGAATTTCGTTGGTGGTGTTATCGGTAGCCTATCGAAAGCCAATAACACCCTCGCAGAGATTCAAGGTCAGACCGCACGAGTATTTGAAAGTAATACGGCGATGCTGAAGAACTTCGACCAGACTATGCTTGGTCTGGAAGGTAAGGTCGAAATACTTGGGAACGCCGTGAAACTCGGTATCACTGGGTTCTCCAGAGAATCCTTCAATTTAGCAGCAAATATTAAACAGCTTGGCGCAGACTACAAGAAAGCTCAACTTCTCCAAAGATTTAATAATCAGGTTCTAGGACAATCAGAATCGGCGACCAACTCACTCATCGACACTCTCGTGAGTACGGCAGCCGCGAACGGAGATTCTATCGACGGTCTCATTAGCGCCCTACAAAAAGTACAAGCAAAGTTTGTTGATATCTCTGCCCAGATTGGTCCTGAGTTCGCTGCCAACGTCCAAAAAGCTATTGTCGCTCTTGCTCCTGGGCAGACAGCGCTTCAAGACTCGCTAGCTCAATTCGCCACTAGCCTTTTCGCGAATGAAGAAGGCTTTATGAAGCTGCTTAAGCTAACCGGGAAATCGGTTAAAGGACAGGAATCAGTCGCCGAAGTTCAATCCCTGATTATCCGCGCCTTGGAGGAAGTCGCACCGCTTGGTCAACTTGGACCGATTGTGACGAGTAGATTTGGTGAAGCTTTCGGGACCAACTCCGCCGACATCGTTCTCGCGCAGCAGCTTCCAGCCATGCGGGACGCGATTATCAAGGGCACACAACTGACCACGGAGCAACTCGCTAATGAGACGACACGTTTGAGTATGGACAAAGCGTGGCAAGCTCTTACCGCAGGAATTCAGGAGAAGATGCTTGGCGCTCTTCAGTACATCTCTGGCTTCATCGTTAAAATAAAGAACTTGGTTAGTAAGGTTGTGGATTGGCTTCCTGGTTTCGGGGATAATGATGATGTGGCCGCCGCCGCGCAGTACCGCGCCGACCAGGGTCTGGCCCTTAACGCCGCTGGCATGCAGCCGCCGCTCGAACGTGGACTTCCCCTGGTGTTGGACCTTCGCCGCACCGCCGCGACCCAAAGCCCAGAAGATAAAGATTTAGCCGATGAAACTTTTAAGTTAGACAAGAAAACTTCAGAGGCACAAGCTGATTTCTGGAGTTACCTTGAGAAGGATAACAGTAACGCAGCCAAACAGAGAAACGAGCAAATCAGACAAAGTAATAAGTTGGTTGAACTGGCCAGAAAAGGGCAGGAGCAGGATAGAAACACCGTAAATAGGCGTCTCCTCGCAGAGCTTGGAAGACAAGCCCTCGCGCTAAACGCGCTTGTTGAAAAGACAGAACAAGGCAATCGGACTCGTGAAGAACAACTGGCCGCTACCACCGAACCCGCCCCACGCAACGCCGCACAGGAACCCTCACTCACACAAGGAACTATACGTAACGGATAACATAGAACTATGGCATTAGACGGACTCATTCAAACGGTACAAGACCTTATTCCTGGAACAGCCGAGTTATTCAAACAGGCTCGTGTTGATGACTCCAAGGTAAATAAGAGTTTAGGACCGAACAGAAAATTTCAAGTCAACGCTGCCCTTGAAAAAAGAGCGGGTCTTCGGTTTATTTATCCACAGCACACAGAACCAAACAAGCTCGCGACCACTGACGGACCTTCAAAACCAAAGGCTGCTGAAACTATTAGGTGGCTACCTTTCTGCGAGAACCCTTCTATTGTTGAAAGCAGAAAAGCGAACTACGCTAACCAGAGAATCCTCCTGAGGAATGAGCCAGCGCGTCTGTATGTCGGAAGTGAGCCGAGAAAGTTCAAGGTAGATTTTCACTACAGCCTCATTCATTTGGCGTCTATGATTCCGTCCGACCTAATCCTCAGAATATTTTCAGAGGGCGACGAACACTTCGATGAGCAAGCAATCGCTTTGAGAGTTTACCTGCAAGAAATTATGGAGAGGGATACTGGACAACGTTCCTTCCTCAACGCGGTAGATGGAGATTTGAAAAACGTCTTAAGAGAAATGTCTAATCGATTGGTCGATGGTTCAGAGGGTTTGTTTGGACCTGTTCCTAACGAGGAGGAATCTCAGTTTAACAACATGCTTTTGCATATCATGCGAAGCAGTAAGGAATGGTATCGAGTTTCCAGACTCTTCCAATATGCTATAAACCATATTCGCAACTCGGTCATTTCTACCGTATCCACCCCAATTCAAGCCCCTCCTATCGTGGAGTTGAAGTGGGGCGCTCTTTACGATTTTACTCCATGCATTGTCACTAACTACCAACTTAATGTAGAGGAAAGTGCTGGTTATGACGTCAAATCTCTGTACCCACAAAGACTTCGAATTTCTTTAAACATGGAAGAGATGAGGGGTCTTCACGGAGATGGAGAGAAAGTCCGAGACCAACTCCCTGGATGGGATACGGTTCTTGCTGGAGGATTCCCTCCACCACAGTTCTCCAGGACAGTAGTAAATCCTCCGGTCTTCCGCACTCACGACGGAGCCGTCCCTTTAAACCTCACAGTGTCAGGTCAGGAGATTCCTTCCACAGGGTCTCTTACCGTAGCTGGTCAGCGACCCATTTTCAGTAGACCATTGAACTAATGGCTTTCTCAAACGACAGAGCAAGAATTTTTCGAGGTACAGAGGTATCTCATCGTGGAAAAACTTTAACCGATATTGGACGTTCAAAAAAATATCGTCGTTACATTAACCAAGTTTTTGATGCTTCTAACTCAAAAATTGCTATAATATCTAATGAGTTTGCGGGTCGCCCCGACCTAATCGCATATGCAGCCTACGGCACAGAGTTGCTTTGGTGGCTTATTGTGGAAGCCAATTCTGTCTTTGATTATGAGGAAGACTTAAAGGCTGGCAAGCAAATTCTTATACCACAAATATAATGTCCCAGGCGTCGAACAACCAACTAAAATTTGCAGAACCAACGGAAACAAAAGCTTATAACACGAATTCCGTTGCGTTTGTGCAAATGGCGTCTACTGCCGAAGAATTGCTAGATGCAGATGTAGGCACGAAGGATTCGTTTGTTCACGTTTCAGACCCACTAAGACTAAAATCAAGTCTTGTCTCCTTTGAGTTTAACGTCATCCAAGGTCCGGATAGCCAAATGGCGACTGTGGAGTTACTCAACCCAACCACAGAGTTCGAGGAGATGTTTATGCGGATATATGATAAAATATATCCTGAGAGAGAAGGTGTTATCTCCAATTGGACTGACTCAGTTCGTAGAAACAAAAGACTAAACAACACAACGGGCGATTCCGAAGAAATTGATAAGACAGCCCCAACAGCTTTCTACCCCAACTTTTATCTTCGGTGGGGATACGGAACACGAATGGAGGAAGGTCTCTCCAAAACTCATAAAGTCAAGTTAGTCGATGTTGAGTACCGAATGACTGGAACTGAAGACAAGCGTGTAACTCTTAAGTTTGTTAACCAGCACAGTTTCACAAAAGACTCAAACACATTTAACAAAAGACCAGAAAGCGTAAAAGTAAATTGTTACGATGACGAAGGACAACTGAAAAAAGTAGGGCATATTCTAGAGGAGATTTTTACTGGGTTTTTAGCGTCCTACCCAGAGGTTGTCCCTTTCTGTAGCTTGTATTCTACTCCCGACAACTCTGATGAAACATCCTACGGGGATTTCTTAGATGATGTAGCAGAGACTTATGCTCGGGGCATGGCGTTCTATGAAGGTCAGCAACTAAACAATGCTGGTTCGCCCCTAGAAGCCGACGAGGCTGACGATTATTACGGGGCTTTTTGGGACTCACTATCTGAACAAGAGAGGGCGCAGCTAGAAGAAGCACTGGAGACAAACATAGAACCAGTGCCGAGCGATGAACCTAGAATGCACGGGGAAATAACCGAAACCCATCGGTTAAAGGCGTACAACGAGGTGTTTAAAAGTCTTGGTATTGATTTTACAAAACAAAAAGTACAAGGCGACGGAACAGGTACCCCCGGCAAACCCGCAAATGACCAAACAAGTAATGATGTTGATGTTGTTGGAAATAACTCCGATTCCGATGTCCAAAACAGAGCGTTTGGCGCCGAAAACTCCATAAACGAAGACATTAAAGTAAATGTTTTCACCCCTTCAATCCCTCGCCGGGATTACCCACTGGAGCCGAAACCCCAAGGGCAAGAAAGCTATATGGCTTTTTGGCCGCTTGGCGTAAAGCCTCCTAATGGTATACAGGATTGCGCTTCAACGAACCGCAAAATTGAGCCTCTTACCCCCGACGAAAAAAAATTCCTTGAGGATTTAGGTGTTGCCCCAATTTTGGTGAGAGGCGTTGTTAATCAAAACCAACTAATTCCAAGAGACCAACTGCAAATTGACCAGGACAGATTTACCTTCTCTATCGATGAGTTGAACGAGCAGTGGTCGAGGAAGACTTACGAGGATGCGGTTTCCGAGGCTCTGGAGAACCCGGACAGGATAAACGATATGAGGTACGATATTGCTTTGCCTCTAAAACCCGTTGCTCTACACAGTCCCCTCTTGGATTTCTCCGGGTTCTACTCGGTACCTATGAATACAGGTCCGAGCGGAATTGGTATTTTCTCACCCACAGTTCTAGGGGCAACGGTCCCTAATGTTGCAGGGGTGCTACCGTTGCCCCTCTGGGATTTCTGTTTGCAAACCTGGGTCACAGCAGCCAACTTCAACCTCGACGGTTTTGACGAAATACCAGGAGCAGAAGGGGTTACCGCTGCTTCTGGATGCTGCGGAGGTGTCGGGGGAGGTTCAGGGTACTCAAGTTGGCTACAACAAATCATCAATGAGCCAGAGAAAATTCTAAACACTATGCCAGTGTATCTTGAGCCGACGCTCTTTACATACTCTCATATGATGAACCTTGCTAGCCAGCTTTCCGCAGAAACGCAAGACCAGACTGACCCCCTAGACGTAAGTGGTACGCCAACCTCCTTACCCGAGAACCTGAAGCCGAAGCTTCCAGACCCTCCCAAGTATGAGGCTATCGCGACACTCCAGACAGACCTCGACAACCCCCACATCACGAACACAGTACAAAGACTAGTTCGTAGTATTAATAATACCGTAATAGGTAATCCGTCAAAACTAAGATACACGTCAATTGATTTTAGTAGCCCCACGCCAGAGAAGAAGGAGGCTATGTTTGAAAACACTCTTCTTAGGAATCTTTCAGATGATGTAAAGAATGACATTATTGATAATAATAAAATTCTTGCGGCGGTTGTACCGACGAGCCTAACTGACGTACTTGCCAATCTCGCCGTACAACCAGTCAACTCATTCCCAACAACTAGAGATTACCGAGAAGGGCATGAAGGGGTTCTTGTTCTGGACGTAGCTGCGCCGGGTTCCATCGTAACGAAGCTAGAGTTTACTGGGGACAATAGATTTCTCATCGGGCTGTCTCAAGCGATGTATACGACAAGACTAGTCCACGACATAGACTCTTTCTTTGACAAGGACCGTGCGATGTCGACAACTATGTATCTAACCATTTCCAGAGGTCTCGCCGCAGAAATAGAAGCCCTAAGAAAGGAGCAGCCCTCCGCCGAAAGAGATGCACAGCTACAAAGCCTAAAGGTTTTGCAAGAGCGAGCCGACAACGGCGCGAATTATGTAATGGACGAAGATTTGTTGTCCTTATTTCCTGCCTATGTTGATTACTTTACTGATGCAGACCTGGAAAGTATTTCCCGTGAAGCTGAACTTGGTGCCACCGACCGGGCTTCCAGCGCGGAAGACTTGAGGTTGCTGGCAAGTATGGTGAATGACCCAACCCTACTCAATGCGCTATTCCCTGAGGCTGACCTTGATGGGAGGGATAATACAGTCAAAACTGTTACGATTAGTACTGACCCGAATACCGGGGAGGTAGTGGCTACAGAGACAAAAAAAACAGTATTGAAAAGAGAGGTTTATTTCAACACCTCCCAAGAAAAATCCAAAGACCTATTCAAAGTAGCGAGCAAACTGACAGACGAGAAGTTCCAGGCACAACTTGCACTGTTGCAAGAAGCTTGGCAGGTTGAAATAGATACTCTAGGAATTCCTGAACTTAGTGACCTCCTGTCCGACGTAGGTGAAAGCGGAAGAAGTGTCCTCCTCCGAGTGTTTGACCCGCGACTAAACTCCGACCAGCCGCACTGGATATCCGGAGTTTACATGATAACCAGACTAGCCCACCGCATCGATTCGACGGGAGGGTATACCACAAAAATGACTCTGCTCAGGAGCCAAACGACAACGCCCGACCTTATTCAGGGAAACACAATAGCGGTACAGGACTAACATGGTAGAGAACTTCACCCCAAGACAGCAGGAGGTATCTCCGCTTCCACCCTCAAATATCTCTTTCACTTTTGGTATTGTAAAAAAGTGCATGGATACTCAGAAATCAGGAAGATTGATGGTTGATATAGGCTTGCCAGAAGACGTGGAGTGTGAGTATGTATCGCCTATCGCCGGGGCTGGCTATGGCTTGTTCGCCGTTCCTGGTATTGGCGCTACTGTCCTGGTGGGTAAAGCACCTCACGCCGACCCCCCGACTAAGTATTTCTGGATGGGCTGCTTATACGCCGACGTTGTGGAGCAGGGAGATATGAAAACTCAGCCATACCTTGTGTCTGATACCCTGGACCCCAACAAGACCCAGTGTATTAGAACAGAGGTTATGGAAGACGGCTTTGATGATGGAGAACCGAAATCCACTTATGGCGTCCCAAATGCCCGAAGACCTGAAGTCTACGGAACGAACAATCTTCCCGATTCCTTCATTCTCAAACATCCAGCGGGACACTCAATCTCGCTTACGGACAAAAAAAGCGACGTTCTTATTAACGAAATTAAGCTCAAAACTGCCGAAGGGAAAAGATTTATTATGAGTGATTCCCCCGCCGATGTCGGGGAATTCATGTCTCTCATTGACGAGAACAACAACCACATCACTATTCTTAGTGAGAATAGCAGCAACCCAAACTCAATTACCGTTCGAGCGGGACAGGATATTGAAGTTGAGTCCACTGATGGAGACATCTACCAAGGAATCTCAACTGGCGCAGGGGACTTCAGCATCGTCAACGGAGGCAAAGGCGACATCTACGTAAAAAGTTATGAAGGCAACGTAGAGATTTTGGCCGAAAAGTCCATCCTCCTCAAGTGTGGATGCAGCACTTTACAGATTACCCCTTCAGGTATAGATATAAAAGCTAATAACATAAATGTACGCGGCTCGCTTACAAACGTAACTGGGGACACTACAAACGTAACTGGTTCCTCAGGAGATGCAAACATCGGAGGAATTAGCTTGGTCAGCCACACTCACGGAGGAGTCACCACAGGACCAGGAGACACCACCGGACCCAAATAGTCATAAGCACCCATGGTTTTATTCTCAGAAAAATCACTACGCCTGATGCCCAGCAACACCCTGGTCGCAACAAGCAACTCCTTGCAGTTAGAAAGACAAGCGAAACAGGCGAAATTGTCTACCACTAACAGAAAGCTGGAGAAGGCTCAAGGAATTGCGACCATGAGAACTCCTATGTCTGGTAGAGTTACTGTCGTTAACGATTCCCAAACAGCAACCTCAAACCAGCAACAGAATCTGGATGGTCCCTCCAATGCCCTATCAAATGCTGCGGGTCTTTTTACCAGTGAAGGTACAAATCCAGGAGGCGCTGCCGCCTTTGTTCCTGGCACGGTGGATTTCGATTACAGCCAAGACGACATTGAAACCATGCGGAGCCAAATTAACTCGCAGTCAACAAAATCCCAGACTGTCCGAAGCTCGGCAAAAACCACTGAGATTGCTTCTCTGACCATGACCAGGGACCGCTTATCGAACGAGATTGGTGAGATTGACGATACCCTCGAAAAAATCGAGGAGATTATGCGACTAAGGTCCGAAGGGTTAGCACCGGAACCGATGTTAAACATCAGCGCTCTTGATTTGAATGCACTACCAGGAGCCGTAAAATCTCGTGTGCAAAGCGTCATCGACCAAACCAATCAGTTCATCACTGGTAAGATTGTGGCTCCGTTCACAGAAAACCAAAAACTTCTTCGGTATCTAAACGCATCCCTGTCCGGAACGAAAATCCCGAGTCCAGTATTTGACCTTGAGTATGGACCTCCTATTTCCTCAAAAGGAAAGTTTGTCCTCTCAAATGACGGATTATATTACGACTCAAGAACGCAACCCGTACCTGATATTCTTCCTTTTGCGACCTCATCACAGATGTGGACGTTGCAGTTCGACTCAAACAGGGGCGGTCGAGGTCTCTCCTTTACAGAAGATGATGCCGTGGATGGCGTCGGAACTATCTTCGATTTGAACCTAGACCTTGGGCAAAATACAAACGAGCGCGTACAGGATTTTTACAAATACGACGATGTTCTCCAGCAGTTCAATGACGACAAAGTATCCCACACTACGGAAGCGTCTGGGTACGTAGCGGAGATTTTATCTAATGGTTATGACGCCTCTGATGCGGTTGTTCGTTCGTACACCGCACAAATGAACGCTGCGATTTCTGTTTACGATAAGAAAATCAAAAAAAGAAAACGACAGCTTGAAATTGCGGCAATCTACGGACGAGACAAGTTCTTTGTTACGGATAGAGACCACCCTGTTGGAGAGGGTGTATTCTTTGAGTACCGTCCTCCAGTCGGAAAAGCCGCTGAGTACAAGCTTCAATATGATGACCTACCAGATGAAGTAAAATCGAGAACATTCCTTTCTCTGTCTGGAGGGGATAAAGTAGCCTGGGATAAAAGTACCGGAACCATCGTTACCGTAAGAAAGGAAGACAATGTTATTGGCGTTGTGGGTCAATGGGTAGAGATTCCCCGAATCCCAGTAAACGACTTCTCCTACCTGAAGGAGTCTGATATTGCCTTTGATGTTCAGAGAAAACTCACTCTCTTCTCAGAAGACCTCGACACCATTATTGCCCCTCACCAAGCTCGTTATGTGGTGGCTCCAAATAAACCGACATCCCTAGAACGCCTTTCCGTGGAGCCTGTTGGGTTTGGGGACTGGGTGCACAGAGAAACCTCCGGAAGCTTGAGTGCAACGACACCTCTTACAAAATCACTTACTAGTGACATCGTAAAAGACGGTTTGCTTGCTTGCTACAACTTCCTTGACCCTGAAGCAGTAACAGAGCCTTCCGGTACTTTGTACGCACTCAACAATGCAGCAGAAGGTTCGACAAGACTTGATGCGAAACTGGTTGGTTACGACAAGTCCTATATTTTCCCCTCTGGTGTAGGTATCGCCTACATGGGAGGAACCGTGTTCGACCAACGGCAAAAACTAGGTCCAAGCTGGGCAGACATAAAAGGTTCTTATGTCCGTCTGCCAAATAACACGAAAGAGTTTGAGACCTTTAATACTTCTTACAAAGGTACTCGTGGTTTGGAGAACTTGTTCTACCAGCCTAACGGAGCCTCGATTGATTTCTGGTCATACGTTCCAAATATTCATTCCGACATGACGGACAATCATCGATACCGTTTGGTTTTTGCAAACGAAAATAGCGGTCCTGTAAACTCAAACTATGTAAACACGAATATTATTAAAAACGGAAGAACCAACCTCGACCGAACACTTGGTATGATAATCGGGTGGCGAGATGCCGGAAGCCCCGACAACGCGACAGGCTACGACCCGAGCGGTCTAGAGTTTATTATTGCTCCGACTACCGGACAGAACCAGACAGACTTTAATTCCGCTGCGAACAATTGGGGTCATAGTATCTGCATCGCAGAAAGATGGGACGGTCAGAACGACAGCAGCAACAGAACTCCCACCCCCGACCAAGTAACACAAATGGGAATGTATATCCCCAGCGGACTCCAAACCGCCGCAGGGTCCGGTATCGCTGATGCCAGCGGCTCCTTTGTACACTTCAACCTTTCGTTCGACGCCCCACAAAAAGAGGTTCGCGTGTGCCTCAACGGTGCGCTCCTAGCCGCATCCTCCTATACTGATGTTTTTGGTGATATTCCCTCTGATGTAGCTACACCTACCGCATCCATAATGGACCCGGCGCAAAGAAACACTATTCCTGATTTCTGCGACCCATCAAAGGAGTCCTTCCTTGGAGTGTCCCTGTACGACGAAAGGGTCTCACCTCAGCGAGTCGTATTCCCTGTGTTCACACCCTGGATTATCGGCGGTGGTTATTCCGACAATATCCCCAAGATTTCAGGGTCCACATATAGACCTCAAGGATTCTTGGGAAGTAACACAAACCACACCCACCAAGAGACTTTACCGGGAGCATCGCTCGCTACGGTTACTGTGGGTGATGAGGTATATATCAAAGGGCAGCATGAACCGCCGCTGTCCGGAAGCAGAGGAGGCACTGGTAATGATAGAAACCGAGTCCCCCGAAGCGGCTTAGATGGTTTTGTGGGAAGTTTCAAGATTTACGAAAAACCTCTAACTATAAAAGAGGCTAAGTTTAACTACGATTCCCAAAAAGGATTCTTTGAGAACATTTTGCTGTAATGACTACTTTCGACTTAACTTACTTAAAAGTCCCACGAAAAAACACTATCCAAGGATTAGCATTCCCCATGCGCCTTGATGGTGTTGGAGGCTATCTCACGTCGAACGAAAATCTCGGCGCTTTAAGAGACGGTGTCATCCAGCTTCTCATGACCGCTAGAGGCTCTCGTGTAATGCGACCCGACTTTGGAACGGACCTTAGAAAGAGTGCGTTTGAGATTATCGACGACACTCTACTCAACACTCTCAGGTCACAGATACTTGAAGTAATCGCAAAGTATGAGCCTCGTGTGATTGTACAGGCGGTAGACTTGATTCCTGATTCGGAAAGAAGTGAGTTGAAGATTCGGTTAAAACTCGCATCAAAAAGCGATTTGCTTAATCCAGAGATGGTGGAGGTAACGGTATGACTCAACAAGATTATTCTAGATATTTTAGAGGTTTGTACAACGTGTCGGGTTTCGACGGCACTATCGAATCTGATTTTCTGAAGCTCGGTTCCGTCCCCGATGACCGAAAACCAGACCTCATCGATTACAACCTGAAAGGGTTTGATGATTATCGTACTGCTCTACAAAATTATTTGAAGGCGGTTTTTCCGACAGACTATAACAACTTTGCTGCTTCGGACTTAGGTCAAATGCTTCTTGAGATGTTCGCGTACATGGCATCTGTGAACACCTTGAGAGCCGATATGACCGCCAACGAAATGTACATTGATACTGTAAAAGACCCCGATAACCTCAAACGATTGTTGCAGCTTATTGGTGTTACCATGAGAGGTCCGACCTCCTCGAAAGCCACAGGAAAACTCACGCTTCCTCCTGAGGTTACTCTTTCAACCGATGTCGTCGTTCCTCAAGGCTCCAGAACAATCAGTGTACTCAGCGATAGAAGCAACGTACCTCTCCTTTATACAATGACTCGCCAGTTAAATGACGGGTCTTTGGATTTGTTCAACAGAGACCTGACAATCCCGCAAGCTGATTTCACGAATAACGAAGTGTCCGATATCTTCTTGCTAGAGGGTTCCTTTGAAACTCAAACCGGAGCTTTCGCCACCGATTCAACCAGACAAACTATCGAGCTTCGCAACGGTCCTGTTGTCGAAGGAAGTATTGGTGTGTCTTCAACCGAAGGAATTATCTACAACGAAATATCAAATCTTTTCGTTGCCTCCGGGGGAACAGACCCTGTATTTGAGAAAGTGTATACCGATGGGTTCAATGCGGTCCTACGATTCGGTGACGGCGTCAGAGGCAGAATACCCACCCCAGGGGAAACCTTCATCGTTAACTACCGCCGTGGCGGTGGAGAAAACGGCAACATCGCCAGGGGCATTATTAATAAATCAGTAACGCTAAGTCACGGCGGCGTTCCCGTGAACGGAACGCTCGTCAATATCACAAAAGGTACTGGTGGTTCCCCCGCTGAAACTGTCGAACACGCCAAGAGATACGGTCCATACTTCTTTAGAACACAGTACCGTGCAGTAACCGGAGAGGACTATAACGCTCTCGCAAATAGCTTTGTAGGAACCACAGGAAAAACAGCAAAGGCTATGGCGTCCCTAAGAAAGAACGGGGCAGCCGCTAACGTGATTGATATGTTCGTCCTCTCAAAAGCATCGGAGACTCAGTTGGAACGAGCTTCCGTAGCATTTAAAAAAGAGCTTCTTGATTATATGCAGCAGTATAAAATGCTTACGGACGATATCGTAATCTCAGATGGAGTCGTTCGTACTTTAGATATTGTCGCTTCCGTGTTTATTGACAGGTCAAACGAGAGGTTTGAGGATAATATTAAGCAGAAGGCTGCAAACAAACTTCAAGAGTATTTTTCTGTAGACAGGGTAAACTTTGGGCAGAGATTAGACCTTGCCGACCTTCAAAATTTCATGTTAACTGTTCCAGAAATTAGGTTCTTCACAGTAGACAACCTAGAGCGGGACATACCTGTTAACTTTAACGAAATCGTCCAACTAAACAACTTTGAGTTCTCAGTGGAGTTCGTATAATGGCATCTGATAGCGGACCAAACCAAGCACATTTAAAAGCTAATTACGTTGAAGTAATTAAGCGCATCGTACCCGAGTTCTATGATGAAACCGAGTATCGGTTATTTGGGGAGGACGAGGATTTACAGTACAATGTGCTTGCAAAGATTTTGTACGTAGCAAAAAACGCATCAACCTTAATTGATGCTCCGTCTAACCATACATCATCCCAGGAGTTTGTTCCGTTCTTCGTACCTTTTAACAAAAAGGCTAACTGCTCCCCGCGAGATTTCCAGCGAAATGTCCTAACCCCTTTGGGGTACTCTTTCGGTAGTTTTACGAACGTCTCCGAGTTTAGTTCTTTTGTTGTTGCTTCTGCGCTTCCGAAGGTTGTCTTAAACAACGTTGATACGACCTTCGCACAATCTTATTCCGCTACAGTTGACCCTGACGCCAACACAGTAGACCTCGTACAACGCGCTCTCCTTGATGAGCTTGGATGGGTCTACCTCCTAAACACTAGCGGTAGTGTAACCAGCTCCGACTCCACTACACCTAGTAGTATTCTCGCAGATGCCCTGACTGAGAATCTCTTCTTCGGCGAGCATATCAATACCTCCGAGGGCGTGAAGCTACTGTTTAAATGGCTCATGACCAACATTCAAGGAGGTCAGGCACCCTGGGCAGAGTTGGCAAATACTGTCGTACCTTCCCCGTTTAGCTCCCCCTCCTCCACTTTCAGCGATAACTACTGGGCATCTGGAGGACAACTTGCTAGTTCTCTAGAGACATTGATTGATGTTTGGGTAAATGAAGACGATACGAACGCAACCTACTTTAGAGACATCGTAAATGCGTCTTTGTTGGGGCTGAATGTACAAAGAATGTCGAATAGAGGACCAATGGACAAAATGCTCAAAGCGTTGTCCTACGCGTTCTATGACCTGAGAACTACTATTCGAGACATTCAATATCTTTTGGACATCGAGGAATGTCCCGAAGAGTTCTTGCAGTACCTAGGACGATACTTAGGTTGGACCTTCTTTGGAAATGACCCGGATAAGTGGCGTCAACAGCTTAAGCAAGCCATCTACCTTTACAAAGCAAAAGGTACAAGACAGGCGCTTTCTCAAGCTGTGAATATGCTTATCCCGTCTTCTGTCTACTCCCCAGCACCGGACGCGAGCGGTCTTCAAGAGTTTTGGGAGTCTTATTTCCCAAACATTATTTACTACGTCATTAAGACTGAGACTGATTACGGAAAAGACTCTAAGGCTTATTTGGAGTTAGCACGGGCTTGGGACCAAGCACTTCAAGCCGAGGGCTACGATATCCAGTTTAAAAACTTTGACGACGAGAACCCTGATAATAACGCAAGATTCCTCGTCGATTATATCCTTCAGTACCTCAACTCCAGGCATGACTTCCTTAGACTAGGAGGCGTTAAGTTCAGAGACTCCAGCTTTATTCAGGCGCAAGTTAGTGCGAACGAAGTCGGCAGCTATTTTCACAGGGGGAAAGAAATCTTTATGCCTCCGTGGGAAGAGCAGAGGTTCTACCAAGATACTTTACTTACTGAAGATATCGTAAAAGACCTCTCATCACTTTTCGCTCGACCCGTAGGCGCTCTAGGACTCAACCTAGCTACGTCCGACGCTCAAGAGGTGGGTGAGTGGCTTTCAAGCTCTATTGGGCTTAAAGAGACGGGCGCCATAACAACCCCTGGGTTTGGAGCCAACCAATACTTCAGATTCCTTACTTCCGGTCTGAACCTTCCTTTTAACTATCAGAAAGTCGTAAGTAATGCAGACTTGGAAGGGATGTCCGTGTTTGATTATTGGAACTCAAAATCATCTGAAGTACATACAAAACTTCTTCTTGATAATGTTGAGTTCTCCGCGAATGCCTTTGTGAACTCCGCAAACACCAAGCTAGGCAGACAAGGCATTCCCGCCATCGTGGATATCTTTAGGCAGTTCGCACCCTTCCACGTCCTGAATAAGATTTTCGTCGGAACAGAGTTTTATGAGGATTATTCCGCCACGGATTCTAGTGCGCTAGTAGGAATCCATACCCTCCAGTCGGATATGGACCAATTGAACAGTTCGTATGTTTACGATGCATTTAACCTGTTCAGCGGCACTGGAAGCTTCTCGTCAATCTCGCCAAGTGTATATAACCCCCGTCAAGGTAGGTGGGTACCCTCCGCAACCCTACACCCAACAACAGACCTATTGTGGGGCGGCGCTACTGAAACAAGTGACTCAGTTTCTACCAGCGCAATCAAGCCCAATGTCAAGTCATACCGAACAGCCGGAAGAAGAAGAAACCTAAAATATAAGTTTGAAGGATGGGCAAACAACAGGGAGGGGCTGAATCAGCCCACACCCGTCGATTTCTTTACGAGTGCCATAATCCCGTGGAATGGGTTGAATGTGTCATCGTTTGTACCGAAAGGGTTTAATTTCTCGTCCCAAAGCTACGAGGATACCAGCGGAACTTTATCCGGGGTATACAGTCAATACACCCCCTCCACGACAGAGTTCCTAGGTTACACCGCTTCAGCACACTTCCCTGTTCGAAATATATTAGGTTTTAGTACGGACACCTCAAGCTTTGCTTGGATTAGGGATGTGTTTGGTTCTCCGATACTAAGAGCGCTAACGGATATATTCATTCGCAGAGGCAAGGAAGATACTCGTTGGCTGGATTTCACAAACGACGGATTTGAAAACTTTAAGTTCGGGCAAGGAATTAGCCTTCTTTTCAACGACTACAATAATAAGTTTGGGAGGAAATTTCGAAACTTCGTCGATAAGAGAACTCTTACCCCACTACAAAGATACGCTGGCGGTTTCAATATACTCTCCCATGTTTTTGGTCCGGGCTTCATGAACAATAATTTCTCGATTGCAGGACCAATACAGACGAACCTTTCAGCAAACGCCGGGACAGGCTTCCCTTACCCAATCTCGTCTACTTACCCAAGTTGGAGTGCGGTAGTGGCGACCGAAGCGATTTCGGAAAACAATGTTTTTATCGGAACTGACGGAGGTCAGAGAGACTTGCAAGGAGGAATCCTAAAGGACGGAGCGTACGGAACCTATCGGCACCCGCTTGATGTCTTTGAGGCTCCAAGCAAACCCTTCTTCAGTAACGAGACACTGTTGTCTAGTGTTTCTTTTGTAGCGCCTAGAATTAATTCTCTTGCTGTTCTTAACAGCATCGAAAATCCAAGCTACAATGTTGATTTGAATTCCCTTAGCGGCATAACCTTGATTCAAAGGACTCCAGGACAAACTCCGCGAGATGCAGTAAGAGTTCGCTTTCCTCTAGACGGAAACATGAACTACTGTTATAACGGAAAACTGCAATTCCCTCCTATTGATGCTGCTGTTAGAAGTACAACTTTGTCTGCCTTCGCAGGGTGGAAGATTATTGACCAAGCTAGAGCGCCTGAACTTCTCCAAGAGATGCCTGTAGCTACAGCCGCCAATTTATCCGCTGGTGTGTATGAGTACGCCGGAAGTGCTATACGAGCGGTAGTCTTGCAGTGCAGCGGAAACGCAAACACCACCTCGTCCGTGGTCGGTAACCCAAACAACCCTAGCATCAGCACCGTATTCAACCCCCAGTTCGCAACTACACCTAAAAACCTAAGAAACTTAGACCCCGGCTCTAGGTACAGAGTCAGCTTCGACGCATCAACTACTAAAATCAGTGGGGGTCAAGGAGAACAGTATGTGTACGCTCTACGAAACCTAACAAAAGATAAGTGTTGGACAGCTTCCTCAAACTCTTGGGAAACAACCCCAAATACTCTATCGGCAACTCCCCCAAACAGCCTCTTCAGCGCGACCGACGACTCCAGTGACTACCGAACTTTCAGCGACGAGTTCCCGGTTGATAGCAGCTTCGAAAAAGGAGACTCCTATGAGTTGTGGTTCACGATGTGCGCGGGTAGCGAAACCAACCGTTCAGAAGGGAAGCTGAGAAATTTCCAAGTGCGAATGATAGAGGATTCTAAGATTGGCGAGTTCTTTAACGGAAGCAAAGGAAATAAGTTCTTCCCCGACCGAGAATACCAGCTTGGGGTTACAGGAAAGATAGCCTCGATTCCTCTCGGCATTAATTTGCCGCAAACTCTGTATGTTCGTGTGGTGATGGAGCAGAAGCCGTACCTAGGAAATGGGTGGCAAGAATCGTTCTCCCGCGCCTGGGCATACAACTGGAATACTAAGACATGGGAAGAAAGCCGAAACATGTCGGACCAGGATATGTGGTACGCATTGAACTTCGAAAACAATAACGAAGAACAAACTCATGTGTTCGATTTCCACACTTTGAATAGCAGAACACCTCTAAAGTACTACTCTAAGTCTAGGCAAGGACCGCTACAAGGATATTTTGCCTCAGCAGGTCCGGTTCATGACGAAAACTCAGTATACTATGTTGAGGTGTCTAAACCCGGCGGAGCCGCTGAATTAGCAGGATTAACGTTATTGGACGTAAATTTCCTAGATAAAGAGTATAATGTTTATGCAGGGGATTACAGCAGAAAGAATTTCCAAGATGTTTTCCGATTCTTCGATGAATTGAACGCAAATAAATCATCACGAAATGCGTTTAACTCATCTTCGACATACATGACATCTGGAGGTTCTCGGAGCGAGTATCTAGAGTATTGGGGCGGTAGCCACTCCGCAACAAACGGCAACTTCGGGTTTATTGATAATGCAGGGTAACGTAAAAATCATCCAAACTTCTTCTGGAAGAAACAAAACTCTTTTTGAAGAAAGCAACATGATTCTCGATGGTATGAGAAAAACCATCGCGGATGCGATGACGTACAAGCCAAATCCGAGTGGCGCGGGTATTGAAAATGGAACTAGTTCTGTATCCAGTTTTCAGGTACAGGCATTTACTTTAGGAAGCGCAAAAGAATACTTCCATCAAAGAGACTCAAGATTTTTCTACCCCTATAACTCGTCCGCCACATCCTCCGTAAACCACCAACTACTAACCCCCAAAGACTCGGACCTATTCCCTCTTCTGGATTCCTGGTCTTCAATCGGATTCAACCAGTGGCGGTATGATTCAATCGAAAGTGCGAATATACTGACGAACCCAACGCTAAAAAATGGAGCGGAAGGATGGAGGGTTGACACCAAGGTGTCAGGCTCTACCGGAGTTAGAAGATTCGACGAAGTTCGCGCTGAAGGCTCTGTCCCCATCACGCGGTACGAGGTAGTTCGAGGACAGCAAAAAGTTACTCTAACACAAAGCGCCGACCTCGCCCTTGGAAGAACTTACTTCGCGTATAACCACGTAAGGGCGAAAGACGCAACCTTTGATTTTAGAGTTGCCAGAGGTCGTAACGGTCAGATTGCTGAGTATTATGACTTCACGTCTGGTAAGTTCGTTTCTAAAGCCTTAGCCAAAGAAGGCACCCGCCACACTGTTACACCTTCAAGATACTTTGGGGTAGAAGAGTTTGTTTTTAAGTTGCACGGACATCTTACCGACCAAGGCTTAGAAGCAAATAATGAATACTTTGTGGAGTACGTGTTCCCAGCTAAAAGCTTTAGAGACACAAACTTCTCTCCGTGGAATCCGGCATACCAGAATCCCTATGTAGACGTGATTAGTTTGGAGTTGTTAGACCAAAGAAATACTATTCTACCTAACCCCAACTTTCTGGAACACCAAAGTGTTCTGCTAAACAATAACTTCACCTACACAAGCAAGTTAACTAGCGTCGATGCCATAAATCCTGGAGACTCAACAGCGGAAGGTTTAGTTTCTATAAACCACTGGAACGTTAAAAACCCTATCTTGAACTGCTCAAACCCTAGTTTTGAGGAAGATGCTAGTGGGTTTGCTTTTGTAAAACCTATTAGCACAAACGACTTCTCGGACAAAGTCTTCTCATCCCTAGATGACGGGGTTGTTTTGTACGTGTCCTCTTCTGATATTGATTCCAGTGGATGTGGTGAGATAGCACAAAAGTTCATTCTGTCGGACGAGTTGGGACGAAATGAATACGCTTTCACGGATAGCAAGCAAACCACCACCGTCCCAGAGCTATTAGATTTGGGGTATGGACAAGGGGACACCAATAAAACATTCATGCTTTCCTTTGATGCAATGGTATCGGGGGAGCCTGCTGCCGCAGCAAACTGCGGACACATAGAAGTTGCACTGACCAGAGACGACGACGGATTTTCATACGATTTCTCGGCAAACTCATTTACGCGAGCGAGGCAGAGGTTTACGCCCGAGAACAACCCGAAAGTGTTTACGTTTGATGAAAAAGAC
>Ga0208019_1000212_pt1 | contig 32524 bp, 57 predicted proteins | sample CB_VirMetaG_5_FD_184540 | JGI IMG/M metagenome (GOLD analysis project Ga0208019, IMG submission 184540) | Freshwater to marine saline gradient viral communities from Chesapeake Bay - CB_1508_1D Viral MetaG (SPAdes) (version 4) | ecosystem: Environmental > Aquatic > Marine > Coastal | place: USA... | reverse complement strand
AGGCAGCTAAAGGAATCACCAATACAAGGGTTGTTAAACCAGCCCCTGAAAAATTAAGCTTTGAAGAGATGTTTAGAAGAAATCTTCGAGAGGCAAGTGCTAACTCTTAAAACTCGGCTTTATTAATTTAAGCGAGGTTTAAAATGACTATTCCAAATAGTACTTTTACTGAAATTCTATCGAGTACTTTGAGAGATTTTCAAAATGATTTTGCTGATAACGTTACGGATAAAAACGCATTGCTAACGGCAATGAAAGACGTGGGCGGTATTAAGCTAAAAACAGGTGGTGAGTCTATTCAGCAACAACTTGCGTATGCTGAAAACTCAACATTTCAATATTACTCTGGTTATGAGACTTTAGATGTAAGCGCAAGCGACACTCTAACTTCTGCTAATTATGACTGGAAACAAGCAGCTGTAAATATAACTATATCAGGGCTTGAGCGTAGACAAAACAGCGGTGAGGCTCAAATAATTGACCTAGTAACTAATAGAACTAAGGTTGCTATGATTACTATGGCGAACAATATTAATGTTGGTTTATATTCAGATGGTACTGGTTCTTCAGGTAAACAGATCGGTGGGTTACAGCTAATTGTAGCGGACGATCCTACAACTGGAACGGTTGGCGGTATTGATGCTTCAACGCAAACTTTTTGGAGAAACGTTGCGTACGATGCAACTACTGACGGCGGTGCTGCTGCTTCTGCTTCCAACATTATTAAGTATATGAACACAGTTTATAATCAATTAACTCGTGGTACTGATAAGCCTAATCTAATTGTAGCAGATCAAAACTATTACAATTTCTATCAGCAAGCATTACAATCAATTCAACGTGTAAACGTGAATGAGGGTGCTGTTGCTAAAATGGCTTCTAGTGGTTTTGCAGCTCTTGATTATCTTGGTGTACCTGTTGTTCTTGATAACGATATACCAACTAATCATATGTACTTTTTGAACACTAACTACTTAGAGTTCTGTGTACATGAAAACGCAAACTTTACACCAGGTGAAATGGATAAGCCAATTAATCAAGATGCTATGGTAATGCCTATACTATTTATGGGTAACTTGACTTGTTCAAACCGTAGCTTGCAAGGTGTATTGAAAGATTAACAATAAATAACGGAGGATATCATGGGATATCAAATTGGTCTAGATTTAACTGTTATTGACACAAGCCCACAATTTAAACTTGGTGAGCTTGCACAACTAGATGATGGTAAAATTTACAAATACGTAAAGTATGAGGCTGCAAGTGCTGCAACGGCTGGTGTAGCTGGTGAAGTTGCTTATTACGCAACTGTTGCTGTTGGTGATGCCACTGGTACAATTGTTACTTCTGATTTATCTGATAGTGACGAGGTTGGTGCTGGTGTATTACAAGCAGCTTTAACTGATGGTAGTTATGGTTGGATTCAAGTAAAAGGAATCGCAACATTAACTATAGCACTAACAGCAGGTGCAGATGGTGACCCACTAACTGCAACAGGCGCGGCTGATGGTACGCTTGACGTATCTGCAGCGGTAACTGATGTTGTATGTGCGGTTGCAATTGATGCATCAGAAAAAATAATTTTGTGTGATTTTCCACACTAACTAACTAAGGGTGGGGGCATTATGTCCCCCTCCTGACATTTTAAAAAGGAGCGGATAAAATGTTTAATCAAAAAAAATGGAATCCAGAAGAGGATAAATATTTAGCGGTAAAGTTTAGTAAAAAGGCAGTACATAATAAATTTAAAAGCGAACAAGAGGGAAGGCAGGTTTTTGAAGATGTTGATTGGATAAATATAAGAATACCTGGTGATAAAACCACAGAAGTAAGTAGAAAGGTTAAAGAAGAGGATAAAGAAAGGTTTGAGTTTCAATGGAATAATTATTTAAACCGTGAAGAAGACAAAAAGAACGGTATACCGCTTGATATGTTGCCAAGCATAACACCAGCTCAGGTAGCTAATTTACAAGCGTTAAAAGTAGAAACAGTTGAGCAGTTGGCTAACTTACACGAGAAGGGTATAAAGAACCTGTTTGAAGGTAGGGATTTAGTAAAGAAAGCAAAGTTATTTTTAGAGGGTGATAACTACGCTAAAAAGTTGGAAAAAGAGATTGAAGAGCTAAAAGCAGAAATAAAAAAGCTGCAACAGCCTAATTTAAAATTGGAGAGTGGTGATGAGCCTACTAACAATAATACAAAACGTAACAAACGAAACACTACTAGGGGAAGAGCCTCAAACGGTAGTGGGGAATAATGACAAGTATGTAAAGAAAGCGTTAGCCTTGCTAAATAAAGTGGGCAAAAAGCTTTCGGCCATGCATGATTGGCAAGTTATACAAAAAGAGGTGACGTTTACAAGTAATGGTACAGGCTCTTATTCTCGTTCTAGTGTTTTTACAGATGGTGATTTTTTGCGTTATATTAATGACACTGACTGGGATAGGTCTAATTATAGAAAGATGTCACTAGTTACGCCTCAAGAGTGGCAGGTGCTTAAAAGCTCCGTTGTAACAAATGTTGGTATTATTCGTTATTATCGTGAACAAGATAATAATATCTTAATTACTCCTGATAAGACAGGCGACACTATCGTGTTTGAATATATCTCCAAAAACTGGATAATAGATGCAAGTGGAACAACAACAAAGGCAGCTTTCACAGCTGATGATGATGAGGTTAGATTTCCAGAGTTTTTAATGGAGCTTGGTTTGAAATACGAGTTAAAAGCAGGTGACGGCTTGCCAGCAGCGGTAGAATTAAAAGAATTTGAAGATGCTAGGGAGGATTTAATAGCAGCAGAAACACCAAAAAGAATTATAGGACCTAAATATAACTACAACACCAGAAACCCTAACTTGCCAGATACAGGAGTAGGATTATGAGGGAAGCAGTAGTACAGCAATTAGGAGGCACGGCTAGACAAGTTGAAATACCTGTTCCAAATGGAGGGTTAAATACCCGCGAATCACGTTCTGCTATGCCTTTGTTAGATGCGGTGCAATTTCAAAATGTTATATCTGAACCTGATGGCATATCCTCAAGGTTAGGTTTTGATAGTTTTGGTACAGGCATGACTGGCACTGTTAATCATCTATCGGAATATAAGAACGCAACAACGCAACAATTGGTTGTCGGTGCTGGGACTGTTTTATATTCGCTAGGAACAGGCGGAGGAACGGCAACAATCGTTAAAACGGGCTTTACAAATACAGACTTTGAAAGTGCTCAATTAAGCGGCTCTATGGTGCTTGTAAATGGTGCTGATACACCGCAAATATATGACGGTACAAATTCAACTGATGCGTCATACTCAAATGATTTGCACACAGATGGTCCATCTAATGTTGATGGTATAAACGTTCATAAATCAAGAATGTATGTTTGGGACACTGATACATCTAATTTTTACTATGGTGCTACAAATGCCATACAAGGGGCTTTTACTAAATTTCCATTAAATGAAGTCTCAAAGACTGGTGGAAATCTTTTAATAATGAAATCTATTTCTAGGGATGGTGGAAGCGGGCCAGATGATTATGCAGCGTTTATCCTAGATACAGGTGAGGTTATAGTTTACCAAGGAAATGACCCTGGTACAGCTGCAAACTGGGCTTTAGTTGGAAGGTACTTTATACCAGCACCAATTAATAAACGTTCTGCAATAGAGTTTGCTGGTGATATAATCGTACTTACTAGGCAAGATGTTGTAGCTTTAAGTGATACTATAAACGCCTCTGGTGAGCTTGGTGGTGTACTTTTAAAGCCATCAAAATTAGGCGGCGCAATAAGAGAAGCTTTTAACACTTACGGAACAAATAGCGATTGGCAATTGTCGCTTTATAATAATAAAGGGTGGTTGATTGTTAATGTACCAGAAGTTGATGGCAGTAACTACTTTCAATATGTCACAGTATTTCAAACGCAAGCCCCTAGTTTGTTTACTGGGTGGAACGCTACTGTATTTGCAAGTTTTAATAACGGCCTGTACTTTGGCGGTGACGGTGTTGTTTATAAGGCTGATAGTGGATTTAGTGATAATGGTAGTAATATAGATTGCGTAGCACAACAGGCTTATTCAACCGTTAATATACCAAATATTAAGAATGTCAAAAATCTTACAATAACTTATTTATTTGATGGTACCTCAACTCTTGGAGCTGAAATAGGCTACGATTATATAGATAAACCAGTAACTAACACGGCACAAAGTGAGCCTATAGGCCCCGACTGGAATACAGCAATATGGGATGAGTCGCAATGGGCAGGAGCGGCAGCGGCAAGGAATGTTAAATTTAGTGTAGCGGGTACAGGTAGAGCAATATCAACGGTAATACAGTTTAGTATTCAGGGAGCGCAGTTTAAATGGTTGGGAACGAACATATCGCTAGAAGTTCAGAGAATGGTTTAAATAACAATTGGTACTGGGGTACAAAACTAAATGAAGCTATCCCAGATAGGATAGATTATAGAAAGTGTCAATGTTATGGAATTATAAAGGAGGGCAAGCCCTCAGTTGCGTGGGCTTTTAACAGCTTCTTAATGCACAAGGAAAGCAATATACAAGAGTTGGAGGCTAGTATTAGTTTGGCAGCTTTTAGAAAAGATTGGAATCCCCTTACAACTATAAAACTAATTTTATCTTTATTTTTCAAAGATTCTTGTTATAATAGGTTAACCGCAGTGACACACGCAAGCAATCGCCAAGCGGTAAGATTAGTTAAATTGGCTGGTTTTACCCTTGAAGGAATCCTAAGAAAGCCAGCAGGAATTGAAGATATAATGCAATTTTCTATATTGCGTGAAGATTGGGAGGCGAGCCGATGGGCGACATATTCACACCTGGACCATTAGGAAAAGCGTTTGGCTTTGGGGATGACCCAGCGCCAGCACCGCAAGCACCAGATACAGGTGCAACCATTGAGCAGCAAAAGCAAGCTACACAGTTATTTCAAATCACACCGCAAGGCACGTTAGAATATGGCACCATAGACGAAGAGGGCAACTTCGTACCACGTCCTGATGCGGAAGGCGTAAGAATCACAGAAAGCCCATTTCAACAGCAATTTAGAGAGCAAAGAGAAGCTGCAGCGTTGGACTTGGTAAGTCAACTGCAAGGAACTCAATTAGGTGGTTTTAGAAGCGCAGCGGATATACAGGGCGGATTACAAACACCATTGCTAGGGGATTTTGCAGACGATGCTTTGAGACTAGAGCAAGAAACGTTTGAAGCAGGGCAAAGAAGATTAGCACCAATAATAGAGCAAGAGCGTAGAGATTTGGTGCAGAGTTTAGCAGATAGAGGCATCCCATTATCAAGCGAGGCAGCACAAAAAGAATTGACTAGATTTGACCAGTCAGTTGGCGACAGGCAACAAGACTTAGCGTTTGGTGCTATCGAAGCAGGCAGAGTAGAACAAAACAGGCTAGCTAGTTTATCAGCGGCATTAAGGGGGCAAGAAGTAAATGAACAACTAGCGTTAGCCAACCTAGAACAACAGCAAAGGGCGCAGCAGTTCGGGGAATTAGGGGCATTGGGTGGCTTCGCCGCTCCTTTTCAGCCATTCAATGCACCAACAGTTGATGTGGCTAGTATAATTAATCAAGGTTTTGCAAATCAATTGGGGGCATCACAATTTGCACAACAACAGCAAAACCAACAGTTGCAATTCATTGGCGATTTGGCAAGTGCAGGTGCTACGGTTGCGGCATTTTCTGATTATAGGTTAAAAGAAAATATTAAGCATGTTGGTAATGAAAAAGGATATAATTTATACCACTATAATTACATAGGCAATCCTACTAGATTTAAGGGTGTAATGGCACAAGAAGTAATGAAGGCTACACCAGAGGCGGTAACTGTTATGGATAATGGTTATTACGGTGTTTATTATGATAAGCTTGGTTTAGAAATGGAGGTTGTTGATGAGAGATAGAAATTTCTTAGCTGAGTTCTTAGCAAGGCAGCAACAACAGCCTCAACAATCTTTTGAGCAACCTACGCAAATTGTAGATGATGAGAATCGACAATTAATAAGCGCATTACAATCACAGCCTAGTAGAATTCAAGGCACAGTGCCTTTACCAGAGTTAAACACTAGAGAGGCTTTGGCTAAAAATCTATTACAAAAAGCTAATGATAGAAACGCACACCCACTAGCAAGGGGCATAGCTGCTTTTTTTGGTTCTAAAGAGTTGCAAGATATAGGTGCAGAAAAAGGGCGTACACAAGAGGCTATTGCAGCAGCAGAAGCGCAAGCAGAAAGGTTAAAAATAGAAGAAGAAAGAGCCTTTGAGACTGGACTGTTGGAAAGAGAACAGAAGTTTAAAGCTGAGCAAGCAGACTTGGAAAGAGCTGAAAGAAGGAAAGAAAGGGCTTTTGATAGGCAGAGACAGTCTACTCTTGATGAGATAAATGCACGAGAGCGGCAAAGAAAAGCTGAGATAGATGAAAGAAGATTGCAACTTGAAGAACAAAAGGCGCAAGGTGTAATAAGCGATAAAGAAAAGAAAGCTGAAACTGCTAAGTTAGAGGAGCAGGCTGCTATTGTAGCGGCGGAGGCAGAGGCCGAAAATACGATACAATTAATTGATGATTTACTAGAACATCCGGGCTTTAATGCGGCAGTAGGTTTTGGTTTACAGAAACTGCCTTTTACAGATGCTGGAGATATAGACAGGCCAGGTGGTGGATTTACAGCAGGTACAGATGCAGCTTCTTTTGCAGAAAGATTAAAACAATTAAAAGGCGGAGCTTTCTTGGCTGCTAGGCAACAATTAAAAGGTGGTGGTGCGATATCAGATACAGAAAGTAACAAAGCTGAGGCAGCAGTTACTAGAATGAGTTTAACGCAATCCGAAGAAGAGTTTAAACAGGCAGCAACAGAGTATCGGAATATAATATCAAAAGGTTTAGAAAGACAAAAGAGCATAGCAAAGAAAAAGGGAATAACACAAGATTCCACAGAGCCAAAAAGTATAAAATTTTTAGGGTTTGAGTAATGCCAATAGCAAAAGTACAATTACCAAATGGCAGAATAGGGCGTTTTGAAGTGCCAGAGGGGACTACCCCTGAGCAGGTGACTGCATTTGCATCTAAACAATTTACACCGAAAGAGCAAATCACACAAACAGTAACGCAAGCCCCACTAGAAACAGGGCAAGCTTTGACAGAGGTTGCTACAAGGGGGGTTACTTTAGGGTTTGCAGACCCTGCTATTGCGCTGGGGGGTGCGTTAATTGCTAAAGCAATGGGTGTAGATGATGCTACACTTACAGAGCTAACAGAAGAAGCTACGCAAAGAATGACTGCAAGAAGACAGCAAGCAAGAGAAGAAATGCCTATAACTACGGGAGCTGTTGAAATAGGTGCTAGTTTACCAGTAGGCGGCGGTGTGTTTAAAGGTGCTCAAGCATTGGCAAGAGGTGCAAATATAGGAAGGGCAGCAACTCCAACGGCATTGGCTGCAACAGGAGCGATTGAAGCTGGTGGATTAAGTGAGGCAGAAACAACTGAGGGTATATTAAAAGACGCTGTAACAGGTGCGGTGCTAGCCCCAGTTGGTGCAAAAGTATTTGAAAAAGCCACTCCTTTTATTGCCAAGAAAGTAACACAATTTGCAGATGGCGTTTCACAACCAGTAAAGACGATTGCAGAATCTTTATTTAAGGTAAATCCAGTTGTAGTAAAAAACTTTACAGAGTCAGGCGTAAAACCTTCGTTACTAGCGGTAACAGACAGTCCAACTATAAAACGCTTGGGAAGTATTTTAAATGGTACATTAGGTTCGACATCAGTTGTAACAAATAACATAGATGAAACGCTGCAAGGAATAGAAAGAGGTGTTGCTAGGTTGGCAAAACAACAAGGAGAGATAACAGGGCAAGAAGCAGGACTTAAAATTCAAGAAGGAATCAGGGGTTTTATAAATAATTTTCAAAATAAGTCTGATCAACTATATAATAAATTAGATAATTTTATAAAGCCAGATGATATTGCAGAAGTTGGTAATGCTACAAAGTTATTTGAAGTAAAGTCTGGTGAGTTTGCTAACCAACCGCAACTACAAAAAAGATTACAGTCTAATAGAGCTTTTAGTTTAATGTCGGACATAGCGCAAGATGCTGCGGAAGGTGTGTTGCCATACAATGCATTAAAAGCTTATCGCTCAGAGGTTGGTAAAATTATAAAAGAGGACGTGGTAACAACTGGAGTTGAAAATAAGTTAGCTAAGCAGTTGTATGCTTCCCTAAGTGAGGATATGAGAAGTACAGCAGCTGCAAAAGGAAAACAAGCGTTACAGGCTTTTGATAAAGCAAATGATTTTTATGCAGATGGTATCAATAAAATAGAAAAAAATTTAAAAAAATATTTAGGTGATAGGGCAGATGCAGGACAGATATTTAACCAGCTAAAAACATCTTCAAAGGTTGGTGACGTAAAAGCAAGTAAGATACTCAGTGCAATTCCTAAAGGCGATAGGGAACTTGTAAGAGATGCTGTAGTGCAAAGTTTTGGCCGAAATAATGAAAATAAATTTAGTGTTGCTAAGTTTATAAGCGATTACGAAGCTCTTACGCCAGAAGGAAAATCAATATTGTTTGGTAAACAAAGTGGTGAATACCGCAAAGCATTAGATAAACTTATTGATATAAGCAAGACTCTTAAAAGTTCGCAAGAGTTTGTAAACACCTCAAGGACAGCTGATAATTTAGGTAATTTTGCGTTAATTGGATTAAGTACCTTTGACCCCGTAGCAGCTGTAAAAACTGGTGTAGGTGCTAATTTAAGTGCAAGACTTTTGACTAATGAAGATTTTGTTAAAAGTTTAGCAAAAGCAGCAGACCAGCCAATAAATCGAGGTACATTTAGAACATTCTTAAAACGCATGGAACAAACTGCAATTAATAACCCAGCAATCAAAGATGACATTTCGCAATATATCGGAATAGTTGGCGCATACATGGGGCAAGCAATGGGAGAGGATAAATGATATTAGCTAATATACTATTATTTGTACTTATTATGGCTTTAATTGAGCCTAAACAAGAAAAAAAAGCAACATGGAGTGTTGAATAATGGCAGGATGGAACGGAAGCGGCACATTTACTAAAACCCATAGTTGGGTTGCAGATGCTGCAAACGGTATTAAGATTCGTGCAGACAGGCACGATGCAAACGATACTGATTTTACAAACGGTATTAATAATTGTATTACAAAAGACGGGCAAAATTCAGCTACTGGCAATTTACCTATGAATGGTAATATTCATACTGGTGTAGGCAATGCAACCGCAAGAAATAATTACATTGCGATGGGGCAGTTTCAAGATGGAAGTGGAATTTATATAGCAACCACTGGCAGTGCCAATACATACGTTGCAAATTTAAGCCCCTCAGTTACGGCATATGTTGCAGGGCAAAGATTTTTAGTTAATATAAACGCTACTAATACGGGGGCATCTACCATCAATTTTAACGCCGTTGGTGCAAAAAGTATTGTTAAAAACGGTGCTACTGCATTGCAGGGTGGTGAGTTAGTATCTGGCAGGTTATATACTATTATATATGATGGCACGAACTTTCAAGTTGTTAATCCTACGCCATTACCTGAAATAATATCAGGAGCGCACAGTTCAGCACGAACTAATGAAGTTCCTTTAGATAGCCAAACATTATCTAAAACAACAAATGGCGATATAACTGGAACACAGTACGAATTACACTATAAATATTTATGGGATAATTTCGCAGATGGGCAAGCTCCTGTAGCTGGTGGGCGCGGTGCTTCCGCACAAGCAGACTGGGATGCAGATAAGGCTATTACTACTCCTGATTTTCAAGATAGGGTTGTTATGGGCGTTTCGAGTGGTGGTTCAATCACGACAGTAGGAGATACGGCAGGTGCTACAACAGTGGCGAGTACAGGCTCTATAACTGGTAGCGTTTCAAGTCATGCATTAACAGAGGCAGAGTTGCCAGCAACGGTAACGTTATCACAATCAAATGTTGGTGATGTAAATAACTCATCCACTGGAAGTGTTAAAATAGCAGCTTCACAAAGTGGTTCAAGGTCTTTAACTTATCAGGTTGGTTTGGGTTCTGGTGCAGCGCATACGCATGGTAATAGTTTTGCATTTAGTGGCTCTGCAAGTTCAGTTGTACAAAAGTCAATTGGTTTATATTGGTATTTGAGAGCGTAAATGAGTGAAAAGTCAGGTTTATCAGATGTTGTTTTTTCCTATCATGCAGATAGTTTGGCAGATGGTGCTTCGCTTAGTAGTGGATGGCGAGATGCTGGTGTTTATGAAAAATATCAAATAGATTATGTTGCGAGCGCAAGTGGCCTTACTTTGGAAACCATTACTAACCCATTTGACCCAGATACAACTACATATCCCGATTTAACAAATTCATTTACATATACAGGAAATATATTTTTTTTAGGCACGTTCCTAGTGCGTCAACGATTTATTAAAATAAATCTTAAAAATAACACAGGCTCAACTGTAACAAATGTTAGTCTAGATGTTAAACTAATAGCGGAGATGGGTGACGGGGCAACTGCTATCCCTTTAAATCACGCTCCAAGCACGTCTGATACATCTATTTTAACGCAAAGCATACTTGCAGGTCAAGGAAGTGGAAGTACATACAATAATGTCAAAGTTGGTTCTGATGGTGCTATAAGAACTGCTAGCTATCCGTATGAATATGATTATGTTGACGTTAGTAATCCAACAAATACGCAAGAAGTATATACTTATAAAACAGGTGGTTCAGGCGGTACTACCGTGGGAACAATAACAATTAATTACACTGACAGCACTAAAGCGGTAATATCTAATTTTGCGAGGACGTAATGGCTCTATTTTTATTTTTTATAAATGTGGGTAAGGTGTAAACTATGAATTTTTCAAAATCAGGAAACGTTATTACTCAAACAGGCGGTTCAAGCTCGAACAGGGACACGCCACAAGATTTAATAAATGCAGGGTTGGCAGGCGTTTCTTCCTCTGTATTGTTAAGTCTAGCGAGGTTATGGAATGTCTTTTAGTTTATCGGGTAGCACAATTACTCAGACTGGTACAGACACAAACCTATCAGGGTTAAATGGTGTTTCAGGATGCACATTCGAATCATTTACAGATGGGGCTAATACATATCGTAGAGTTACATTTAACACAGGGATATCACTTACAATAAATGGTGATTTAACGATTAATGCAAATACCGATCAATTAGTATTTCCGCATACAAACAATTCTTTCTTATGGATGACGATAGCAGGTACGCTAAAATTAGAAGATACATCCACTTTAAATGGGGTAACAGAAAGTTTTCAAAAGTTGGCCGTAAGAAGTATGGCCAGAACTAACGACCATTTTAACACTAATCAGGGCGTTCACATAAACAACGGCGGGGAACTGTTTATGAATGGGGGCGGATTCTATTGTAACTCACATATTAATTTTTTAGGTACAAATTCAACACTAACTGTGCAAAGTCCCTCGCTCATTAGATTAGGCACGGCAGCCAATGGATCTAAGAATGTTTTACGTTTTGCAGGTTCTCAGGGAGATTTAGACGCAGACGGTCTTATATTGTTAGAGAGTACCTCTGGTATAGAAACGGCGGATATTATAAAACTAGACAATTACTCTCCCAGATTTTGCGCTGAAGGGGCATTAGTATACGGAGGAGCCAATAACGGTCAAATAACGCTAAACAGCTATAATCCTATAGGATGCACTATCGATCTTGCCTTTATTGGTCCTGGTTCATTCTATACTGTGTATGGCTACTCCGATAAACCCTTAACAGCTACTGTGCACTTTGACCACCGCAGTGCTTCAGGCGGGGGTTGGGTTAAGTTGCGTAAAAACCTAGACATAACAGTTATTGACGAAAGTAATAATCCCTTACAAGGTGTAAAGGCTTGGTTTACAGATACCAATAACGGCAACCGTTATAATAAGATACAGAATCTGACATCTGACATCGTTTATACAGGTTCTTCAAATGCTTCGGGTGTACTATCTTTCGATGTACTACTAGCTAATGTTCAGGTGGGTCAAAATGAGCAAACGGGGAAATTTTCATCAGCTAGGACGGTGGATTATAGGACTAAGAACAATTCAGAAGATTATAAGATGGACGTGTTCCTGATAGCATATAGCAAGCTTCTTAATACTTACACGGACGTAGACCTAAGGGGACTTGATGTTACAAACAGTATCGAGAGAGTGCTAATATCGGACTCTGTTTTAAGTGAGTTGAGTAAATCCACAGTGGATGCTTATACAGATATAGGAACTCCCGAGAAATTTTATGATAAGGCTAAATCTTATTTGGTAGATAATTTTGCTGGTGAGACATCAACCATAGTGTCACGCTCAGGTAATGAGATAAACGCAGGAAGCTATGATGTTACTATAGACTCAACAGCCTCAACAGTTTTTGATATAACAGGCAACCTAATAACAATTAAAGCCAGTACTTTTACTGGGGATATGGTAACTACGGGTATTATTACCCTAGCTAATGGTGCTGTATTTGACGGAATCCGAACTGACGCTAATGGAACAATAATACCCCCACAACCTGTTAGCATTACTAATATTGTTGCTGGTTCAAGATTGCAAATATACAACGTAACAACAGGCACTGAAATAGTGAATCAAATTGTTTCGGGAACTAGTTATAGTACTACTTACGTTGAAGGTACAGATTACACTGACGGCGATACAGTTAGAGTAAGATTAACTTATGTAAGCGGAACAACTGCAAAAGCTGAATATACTGCTAACGTGCTAGACACATCTAACGGATGGTCATTACTAGCAGATCAACAAGACGATGATGTATATAACACTTTAGCTATAGATGGTTCTAATGTAGCAAATTTTGCTGCAGACTATGCAAACGATCAAGTAGATGTTGCAGTGGCTACAAACTTTAACTTATCAAACTTTTATGCATGGTGGGTATATAATATGACTACTGCACAGGGTATAAGAGAGTTTTTTGGTGGTATAACTGCTTTAGATCAAGCTAACTTTAGAATTAACACTGGTACGTTAAGTTTATATCTAGATAACACTACGTCAACAAATTTAGTACAGCTAGACAACAGACGAATATTTAGAACTGACGGAGTATATCCTGTATTAGCAAGTACAACTGGCGGTGGTGGTATTGATGTTGTATGGCGAAATACTATACTTATTGCAGAAACAGATACAACAGGATTAACACCAGAGGAAAGCGCAAAACTAACATCCATAGCAACAGATAGTTCTTTAATACCAGGTATTGCGTCAAAGACTAGTTTAATATTGGTAAAATAAAACGTGATTAGGAGAGTGAAACATGACAAATCAAGGTGAATTACAAGCTAGTATAAGACAGCTAACTAGCACTACTAATGATTATAATGGTGATTGGCACGCTTTATTTGACTTAGATGGTATAGCGTCGGGTGAGTTTAATGGAAGGTTTATACTTTGGTTGCAGGGTGAAACAGGTAGCTCTGATACAGATTTAAATGGACTAAAACAATTATATGCTAGCCAAAAAGATTTTTATAACTGGAATAGTGTTAATAATGTAGGGCTGTAATGAATGATAAGATTGACCTTTTAAAGGTTGTTGAATGTCAAGAAACAAGACTAAAGGAATGTGAAAAGCGGGACAATGAGCGCACAGCAGACCACGCCGTATTATTGGAAAAAACAAACCGTGAAGAAAAGAGACTATATAAACTTGAAGAGGATATTCAGCACTTAACGGGGACAATAATAGCGTTACAGCGTGATAAAGAGAACATGGAATCACGCCTTACTAACCACAACAACAAGAACCAAAAAGATTTAGATGGTGTAAAACAAGATGTCAAAAGTTTAAAACAAGATTTTAAAAACCTTGAGCATGAAATCAGAAAACATTTAGATTTAAAAAATGCCGAGCTTCTAAAAAAGATTGAATTAATTAGTGAAAAAATTGAATTAATTAGTGAAGATATTAACAAAAGCAAGGGATTTTTCGGAGCAGTTAAACCAATAGCGTGGGCAATTGTAGGAATAATACTGACGGGAACAATGGGATATTTTGGTGGTAAGTTTGTTACTGCTATAGATGGAGAGAAAGTTGAACGGTCTAAGTGAAAAAGAAAGGCGGAAGTTAATTGAAGCTGATGAAAAATTGCAGTTGCTAGTTTTTGAAGTTAGCTCGCAAATGGATATTATTGTTATAGAGACGCACAGAAGCGTTGAGAGGCAAACAGAGTTATATGCGGAAGGCAAAACTAAAGTTAAGCACTCTAAGCACAATTTTAAGCCGTCTAGAGCTATAGATATAGCACCCTATTATAAGAAAAATAATAAAATGGTTATTCCTTGGGAAGACCATCGACCTTTTTATTTTTTAGGTGGTTTGATGATGAGAAGTGCAAAGCTACATAATATTAAATTACGGTGGGGCGGTGATTGGGATAGTGACCTTGATTTTGCAGACCAGACTTTTAATGACCTCGTTCATTATGAACTTATAGGAGTATAATATGTACAAAGAACTAAGAGACCAGATACAACCATTTGATTTAATTTCATTTAGTGGAAAGGGGCACGTTTCCAACATTATAAAAGGATTTACCAAGTCCGATATAAGCCACGTTGCTATTGTGTATAAAATACAGGATGAAAAAACAAATATACATTTGGACAATCTTACGAGGGAAGATGAAAAGGCGTTAATTAGTGACGATTTGTATGACAAGGAGCGTGTGCTAATAATAGAGTCAACATCATTAGTTACATTGCCTGATAAGATACACGGTGAGTATATAAAAGGAGTGCAAATACAGGCATTATCAGAGCGTATCAAAGATTATGACGGTCAGGTTTATTGGCATAAATTAAGAAATCCAATAAGTGAGGCCAGGCAAGCTTTTATGTATATGTGGTTAACTAACCGCCATAGAAAGCGCATCCAATACGATACAATAGGAGCGGTTCAATCCGCTATAGATACATGGGATTACATTCTAGAATCAAAGCCTGACTATGAAAAGCTATTCTGCTCAGAAATGGTAGCTAAAGCCTACGAGATAGCAGGATTTTTTATAGGCAATCCATCAGAGCAAACACCTGAAGATGTTGTAAACTTGCCGTTTTTAGAAGAAAGATTGCAAATTAAGTAGCAATATAAGGCTGCTCAATGGCTTTTTCTAGGGCTGAAGTTAGATTTACAACCTTATCAAGCATCTTAATGTCTACCTTATCAACCTTATTGAAATTAAGACAATAGTTGATTTCTGTATCTATAAGCACACTCATAGGAATGTCAAAAACATCGTCTATTTTATCTTGCATTTCTTCTAGCATGTAGACAGTTGTATCTAATATATGACCATCAAAAAAAGTCCCTTCTTTATCCATAGCAGCAGCTACACTTTCAAAGTCTTTATTGTTTAGCATTTGTATTTGTTCTAATAATTTATTCATCTTGAAACTCTTTTAAATGTTTTAATTCACCATATGCTAGGTCATTGCCATATTCATTGGCAGCACGTCTATAACAGATTGTTAGCATTCTAAACCAACGCCTCCAATTCGGTGCAATGATTAACCAGCTAATAAATACACTTGTCGTAATAATTTCTATATCAGTCATGTTATGCCTATATATGTGTTGTACAATCGTAAAATCCGTAATACTCTCTTTTATTCTTATCGGTCTTAATATTAGGCATTGCCCCTTCCCAGACACCGCCTTGATGTACCTCGCTGTGTACCCTAATAATCCCCTCATCTACTACACTTTTCACAGTGGTAATCTCAACAGCGTAGTTAGGTACTTCAATAAGTTTTAGCTGTCCTGATTCCTGTTTATGTGTATCTTGTTTTGGTCTACCTGCATAATTACCACTTTTGTATTTTTCTTGGTTTTTCTTCATGTTTTCATGGTGTCTTTTATATGCACAAGTACCTTTAACGTGCATATCACCACAAGCCTTACGCCCTCTATCTGGGTTAATAAGCTTACCACATACGACACATGGTCTTAATTTGTACGTGCCATCCTCTAGTAAATCTTGTGGTTTACATTTTAATATTAAAGCTAGCCTTTTAACTGTTTTCATTTCTGGAAAGCGTACGGCATCCTTTTCATATCTAACGATATCTTTGTGTTGAACACCTAAACCTTTTGCTAGTTGATTTTTATTTAATCCTTTTAATTCTCTTAATTCTTTTAATTTCTTCCCCGATAATCTTTTCATTTAAACCTCCTGCTTAATTTATTATCAATAATTAGTAAATCGTTTTTATTAAAGTCATGCCCTCCTATACGCGGCTCATGTATCTTAATAATGGCTAGGGCTATTTTCTGTAAGGTTCGTTGTGATGCAGCCTTTAAATAAGCCTCTTTAAAATATGGTTTTCCGTTAAGTATCATTTTAAATCCTTTGTCATTTAGTCCTTTTTGTCTTTGTAGGTGTTACGCTCCTCTATAAGCTCATCTATTATTGTCATTGCCAGTTGCAGCTTATAAGCGTGTTCTTTGTTAGATTCTGCTTTGTCAGTATGCCCCTTTGCCTCATGGTAAGTCACATATCCAATAAATGTATCACGACCATGTTGTACTAATTCTTTTATCTCTTGCAGTTTATCCATTAGTTTACCCTCTCTTTTCCATAACCAGCTAATCTATTTTGGCGTACAATTTGATCCTCAGTTAAATCCGTTATATTTACATGTTCTATTAGCTTAGTAGCCTGTATTGCACGTTTCGGAGTTATAGTCTCCTCATTAATAATATCGTTTAACATATTAATAAGCATAACTCGCTCTAATTCTTTTTGTGTTTCTATTGTCATAAGTACCTCCTAATATGGTGTTTCTACTTGATTTTCAAAAGCCTTGTCGATTACATCGCAAAATACATCCCAATATTTACCTGTTATTACTTGTTCACTATGGTTGCGTATCTTGTAACGTGTAAGTTCCATGTTATATAAACACGGCTCTTCTGAATATGAGTTAATTAAATCCTGTGCTAAGCCACTTAAACTATCATTTTCGTGATAATCACCGTTGCGTAACTCTGCACTAAAAAATACATCATTTTTAAAAGCCATAATTATTTCCCCGATGGGTTGTTCTAAGTTTAGTTTAAGAGCAATGATAATATAAGTCAACATCTTTTTATAAAAAAATATAATAAATTATTATTGCTATATATATTATAATAATATAATATAGGTGTATTGTTTAATTTCAAATGTAGGTAATGACATGCATAATAACACTGGCGACTATAACACTGGCGACTGTAACACTGGCGACTATAACACTGGCAACTGTAACACTGGCTACAAGAACACTGGCTACATGAACACTGGCGACTGGAACACTGGCGACAGGAACACTGGCAACTGGAACACTGGCAACTGGAACACTGGCGACAGGAACACTGGCAACTGGAACACTGGCTACAAGAACACTGGCTACTGTAACACTGGCGACTGGAACACTGGAGACTATAACACTGGCGACAGGAACACTGGCTACTGTAACACCATAACGCTTGATGAAGTGCTTATATTTAATAAATTGGGTAAGCGTAAGGATTGGGAAAACGCAGATAAACCAGATTGGATGTTTGTTGATTTAACTGAATGGATTTATGAATCAAATATGACGGATAAAGAAAAAGAAGCCTACCCATCATATGTTACAACAGGTGGTTATCTGAAATGCTATCCTAGCTTAAAAGCGGCGTATATTGAAGCTTGGGAAAATGCGGATAAAGAAGATAGGGATAAAACTTTTAAATTACCTAACTTTGACCCAGTTGTTTTTGAAGAAATATTCGGCTTTAACCCATGTGATTGCGTAGAAGAAAAGCGAGAACATGAAGTTGTAGAGCAAGATGTAATAACAATTAATGGCGTTAAATATAAAAAGGTAGATTAATGGAAGAGATTAAACCAGAAAATATAAAGAAACAAATAGAGGGTTCGGGTTATACTGTACGTAAAATATTATTACGTGCTGGCGTTAACCCTGCCACATTTAGCAATTGGTTAAATGGCAAGTCAGGAACAACAATTGATACGTATAATAGTATTGTACGTGCTTATAATGATTTTAGGGAGGGCAAGTAATGAGCATGATAATATGTGACAACTGCGGAATATATGCAGATTCAGACTATGGCAATTGCGTACTTGATGAGGTGCATAGCTTTTGTAGTGAAGAGTGTCATGAAGAATTTAACAATAATCTAAAGGGGTCGAATTCGACTAGTTTAAAAAAGGAGAGTAAATAACATGTGGAAAACATTTTACCAAGAGATGCCTAGCGATAATTGTAAAATAGTTGCTTTATACGCTGATGGTTCAGGGGCTAACTTGTTTGAGATTAAAAATGCAAAAGTGATAGTAGAGTATCAATCAACTGGTTGTGAGGAGTTAGAGTCCAAAGACTGGTTTATTGATTGCGATTATCTCATGTGGGCTTATTTACCAAACTTTATATTATGGGGTGAAGAGTGAAGCAGAAAATTATAAAAGCAATTTCCAAAGAGGATAATTAAATGACAAAACAACTAACAAAACGTAGTAAAGCAACATACTATAAACATAGGCTAGATAAGGCTACGGCAATACTGCAAGAAGTAAAAAAAGTATCTGAAAACTTTGAGTATATGGGCGTTGAGCAAATATTTGAAATTGAAGAAGCTATAAACGAAATAAATTTTAAAATTGATAATCTTTTGGAGGATATAGACGATGAGAATTAAAGAAAGAATGAAACAACTAGTAGGCTATTTCACCGAAGAAGATAACGTATTGTTAGCCCTGCAAGATAAGAAATACGGGAATATATCAATTGAAGCTACATACGATATAGACGATATCTTAATGGAAGTAACAGCCAAATACATAGAACAACAATACAGCAATTTTGACGGCATACAGCACGACTGTATAGATTTCTATCGTAACAAGTTTAATAACTTGTTTGATAAAATGGAGGATGAGTTATGAAAGCACAAATAATAACTAACTATACACCTAACCAATTAGCAATAGCTAAAAGGTGCGGTCAACCCATCCAACTAGATGGTAGTATAGCATATTATTATGATGGTAAGTTATATATAAAAAAATGTTAGAAGATATACAGAATTTAATTGAATCAGCTATAAATCAAATTGATAGTTTAAACGATATTTGGGATGTGAGAAATACATGCGAATATTAACCCAAAAGAAAACCCCTCTAAATGAGGGGTAATCAATAATTATTTTGGGGAATAATTATAACTTTTGAACACTAAAGGTTGTTAGCTTTATTATTTAAGTTTATTCAATATAACATAATTGGGGTATTTGTCAAATGTGCATAGAGTTAGAGTTACCATTTCCACCAACATTGAACTTATACCGTACGCCAATAGTCCGAAAGACAAAGAACGGCAGGTCTTATTCAACCTTAATTACAACGCCAAATGGTGAGTTATATAAAAAATCATTATGGGAGTACATAAGAAAGGTACACAACATTGATTATGATGTGCATGTGTCTATTACACTCTGCCCTAAGACAAAAGCTAAGTATGACGTAGATAACTTTCTTAAAGCATTACTTGATGGTTTAACAGAATGCAAGCTTTGGTTAGATGATTCGCAAGTTGCTAGCTTATACGTAGAAAAAGGTGAAGTTGTTAAGGGTGGTAAGGTATTTGTTAAAATAAGTAAGAAATAGTTTAGTACTTAGGTATTTTCGTTGCTAATTTTGTGACTCGTGTTTGTGGTATATTTAATTGGGAACTATAACTGAAGTTAGAAAACAGATAGGTAACTCAGTTCCTCCAGAAGGGATTATGCCATTTGCTAAAGAAATTCACTCATTCCTGAAAGAGTTTAAGTAAATGTTTACTAATATTAAAGAGCATGGCGGTAATTTTATAGATGTTGTCGACAAAGAGTTCTTGCAAGCTGACAGCGTAACAATTGCATCAGGTTATGCCTTGCTTAATATAATAAATAGGTTTGAAGGGGAATTTTTATCTATAATAGTCAACGACTAAAATTATCCTGATACCTTTGTTCAATCTTCCACTGGTCAAATCGATTACATAACGAAAGGAACTTATTGCCAGCATCCTTATTTGCATTAAGTTCAGACCTACTTTTTATATCACAATAATCCCTTATAAACCTTGCACAAGCTTGCTCATCATCCTCGTTTATGTAAGAATACGCTTTATTTTCAAATGCAAATTGTATAAATAAACTATCAGTACACATCATTACCGCACGTTGTGTTAGTTTAGGCTTATCTTCTTCTACTTCTTCCATCTTAACAAGTGCCATGCCATATCTAGAACCCATAGGGTCAGTTAGTATATCAGGAGTCATATCATCAGGATGTATTGAAAGTGTAAGCTTCCATTCGCCATTCTGCAATTGTGTTAATCCATGTTTCTTAACTTCCATTACTTTTTCATTCATATACTATTCCTTGTCCAGTTAATCCAATATTCTTGAGTGCCGTATTTCTTTTCCCAAGTCCTTACACCTATGGAATGTATGCCTTCCTCTCCTACATGGTGATAATGACATAGTGGCATAACATCTCTATTACTTGATTTAAGCCCCATACCTGCACCAGTACGATGATGTATTTGTGGGGGCTGACTACATATACAACAGCCTAATTGAGTAACCTTAGCAAAGTATTTTTTATCTTTAGCGGTTAGCTTACTCATAACCCTCAGCTATACCCCTATATAAGGACTGAAAGGTATCGCATCATCAAGATCAGCAGCATAAGGCGATGTGCTAGCCTGTGGTTTTGGGTTCGCCTTTTGCGTACTACTAGGCTTTTGTCCGTCTAGCATAATTAATTTAGCATCAAAGCCCTGCAATACTATTTCTGTGCTATATCTTTCTTGTCCACTTTTATCTTGCCATTTGCGAGTTTGCACCTTACCCTCAATATAAACCTTCGAACCTTTGTTTAAGTATGATTGGCAAACTTTAACAAGCCCCTCACTAAAAATCACCACATTATGCCATTCACTTTTTGTTTGTCTTTCTCCGTTCTTATCTTTCCAACTTTCGGAAGTTGCAACAGAGAAACTAGCTATTTTGTTGCCATTTGACATACTGCGTATTTCAGGGTCTTTTCCTATATTCCCTATTAGTATTACTTTATTTAGCATCCTTTACTTTCTCCAAATTATTAATTAAATCCTGTATCTTATCTTGTGGTACACTCCAACAGTTACCTGCTATTTGTTTCTGAGGTGTGTATATAGTCATATTAACCCAGTCCTTATGTATCTCTGACTTGCTAAATTCTATTGACCGTTTAAACCCGTGCTTATCTGTAAACTCTGTCATAACCTACTCCACGACTACAACATCAACTAAGCCATTCTTAGCATTAGTTATGCACAATTGAACTGCTTTATGTATAGCTGGATAACTCTTTAATCTTTCTAAATGAGCTTTGTTTTTATTCTCTATCTCATCAACCTGCACACGCCCTGTAGCAGCCTCTACTTGCTTCATTATATTATTAGCAAAGTCTTGAGCTTTTTGCTCAGGTGTAGGCTCTGGACGTGTATCTATATCTTGCTTGTGTTCATTAGTATCAGCGTCCTTTGTATCATCTATGGCAAATAAGCCATTTAAAGCATATTTACGGGCATAGGAGGATGTTGCACCTGTTATTTGACTATCTCCCATGCCCTTTACGGTCAACGCCTCCCTAGCGTATCCTGTAACACTTATAGAATCTTTACCGTCTGTTAGTGTGGCGGTTGCCTCTATATAGTTGCTATTACCTATATTAACTATCTTATCACTAAGCAATAAGCTAACATTAGGCTCTAATAAATCCTTTACAGCCTCAACAATATCCTCACAACTACGGTAATTATATTTACCAAAGTGATTCCATTGATTTTTAGGGCAGTTCAAATTCTTCTGTATCTTGTATAATAGTTCGTGCAACATTATCATTCCCCTTTGTGTACAGTTGTTCTAGTGAGTAGTAATATTCTTCTTCTGTCATTAGTTAATACTCATAACTAAGTCATTAGCATCATCCGTACATTTATCATACATTTTTTTAAATAGTTTATATGGCTGGGCTTTACCGTCACTATTAAGCTCTATAACACTTGTAAATAACCTAGCTAACTTTGCCATTACATACAGCGTCTCAACATCAGATAGTTCAGCATTCGTAAATACACTTATAAGATTTTCACAAGTTTCATTCATTAATTCTTCTCTGTTTGCTTCGTTATCATTCATTTTAATTTCCTTTTTTCATTTTTATAAAATTCTTTTAATTGCTTATCTTCAACTAAGCTTAATATTAAATTAATCACAGCTTTAAGCAGCGGTTTAGGTACGTATAGCTTAACTAAACCGTACTTCTTTCTGTGTTGATGTGCTTTAACTCTATCAGTACTTGTCATGTCTATATGTAAACATAGTTAATTGCTTATGTCAATAATAAAAATAAACAAAGTTAAAATTCTATTGACGGTTACATATTTTTTGTGTTAATCTAACTTTGTATTAACATACAAGTGGCTAGTCCGACGGGATGAAAAGGGGGTATCGTGACTCCCCCTGCCATAGTTTAAAAGTCACATTAACAACCTTTGTCACGGAGGATATATGACAGATTCACAAGGCTGGATAAGCTTACACCGAAAAATTATAGATAACCCTATGTGGTTATCTGAACCCTTCACACGTTCTCAAGCATGGATAGATTTATTATTACTGGCAAACCATGAGTATGGGTATTTCTATATCAGAGGCAATAAAATTGATGTGCAGAGAGGAGAGGTTGCTAGGAGTGAGGAGCAATTAGCACTTCGTTGGAAGTGGTCGAGAGGAAAGTTAAGGGGCTTCTTGAAAGCGTTAAAAAATGAACAACAGATTGAACAACAGAAGTCTAAGTTAATCAATAAGATAGTTATAGTAAATTACGATAATTATCAAAATAGTGTACAACAGACTGAACAACAGAAAGCCGACAGAAAGCCGACAGAAAGCCGACAGAAAGACATAAACAATAATAATAACAATAATAATAATGAAAACAATATAGGGGATTTGCCTAAATGGTTACCTATAGATGATTGGGTAGCTTTCAAAGAAATGAGGCAAGAAATTAAAAAGCCAATGTCGCAACTTGCCGAATCTAGAATGATTAAAAAGCTAGATAGATTACGTAATGAAGGTTATGACCCAGCAAGATTGCTTGATAGGTCTATAATTAATAAATGGCAAGATGTGTTTGAGGATAGTTCTTGCAAGGTAAAGGGTGAATTTTCGGGGATGTTCGGATGAAAGTATTAGATTTATTCAGTGGTATAGGTGGTTTTAGCTTAGGCTTAGAGCGAGCAGGTATGGAAACCGTGGCGTTTTGTGAGATAGAGCCGTTTTGCCAGAAAGTATTAAAAAAACACTGGCCAGATGTACCAATTTTTAATGATGTAAGGAGTTTGGATTATGACGGAACAATTGATGTTATTTGCGGAGGATTCCCTTGCCAGCCATTCAGTGTTGCCGGGAAGCGAAAAGGCAAGGAAGATGACCGCCACTTATGGCCGGCTATGTTTAACCTCATCAAAAAATATAAACCAAATTGGGTTATTGGAGAAAATGTTACTGGACTCGTTAATATGGGCCTCGATGAAGCGATTACTGACTTGGAAGGAGAAGCGTACACCACAAGGGCGTTTATTATACCAGCTTGTGCCGTCAACGCCCCACATAGACGGGATAGACTCTGGATTGTTGCCAACCGCAACAGCGAGCGATGCAACAGTGGGAGCAATAATAGGAAAAAAGGACACCTTCAAAAGGAACAAGTCCGGAACACTAAGGAAAATCAACAGAAATGGAAAAAATGGGAGTCTTGGATTAGCTCGTACATTAGCGCTGTTGCCGACACAAACAGCATCGGACGAGAAAGGGGGCAGGGCGAAGGATACCCCACGCAAGGGGGCGAAGAAGTCAAACGTTCGGGATGTGTTGAACGAAGTATATGGGCAAACTGGGATAACCACATATCCGAACCCCTCATACGTAGAGGAGATGATGGGTTTTCCCAAAGGACACACAGACTTAGAGCATTAGGAAATAGCGTAGTCCCTCAAATACCTGAGATTATAGGGCGTGCTATTATGGAGGTGGAAAATGATAACAATTAAAGACTTATGGAGAACACAAGGTGAATACATGCAAACATGCCCAGTATGTTCACCACATCGCAAAAAGAAACGTGATAAATGCTTGGGGGTGAAAAGAGAAGGGGACGTTATTGTTTATCACTGTTTTCATTGTGGAATAAAAGGTAAAATCCAATTAGGAGGGGAAAATGGAATTAGCAGAATTTGCGAAAGACAGAAAACTAGAGCTAGGGTTGTTGTTCGACCGAGGCGTAACAGAGTACCAGCAAAACGATGAAAACTGGATAGAGATACCATACTACAGAGAAGGTGTGAAGGTAAATGCAAAACATCGGTGTTTAGATGAAAAGAAATTCTATCAAGACAAAGATGGAGAAAAGATATTTTACAACATTGACAGTTTACAAAACGAAAAATGGAAAGATGAGCCATTGATTATTTGCGAAGGTGAGTTGGACGCTATAACGTTCATACAATCAGGTTATCCTAAAACTATATCAGTTCCAGAGGGTGCGCCTAATGAACAAATGGGAGGAGATGGCAAAAAATACCAGTTTCTTGACGGTATGATTGATACTATCCGAAAGCAACCAAAGGTAATACTTGCAGTTGATTCTGATAAAAACGGAAGTAATTTATTGAATGACCTAGCATCAAAGATAGGTAGAGGTAAGTGTCACGAAATCAAGTACCCTCAAGGCTGCAAGGATATTAACGAAACCCTTGTAAAATATGGACAAAAAGGGATTGTAAAGTCTTTAGATACTGCTAGAATACTAGACCAGGACGGGGTTTTTAAACTTAGTGAATTACCCAAACAACAACCAAGAAGAACCTATGAAACAGGGCATGTTACTAGTAAGCTGTTTAAGTTTAGAGAGGGTGATTTTTCTGTATTAACTGGTATTCCGAGCATGGGAAAAACTACGTTATTAAATGATTTGTTGTGTACAACGTTACTAAACAATTCAGATTTAAAGGTTGCCTTTGCAAGTTTTGAGCAAGACCCACAAGAAGACCAAGTACCAAGTTTAATACAGTGGTATGTAGGTAAGGGGTTAGGAGATGAGAGTCAAGCTTACAGGTGGATAGACAAGAGGTTTGCTTTTATTATGCCTAGTGAGAGGCAACAGTTAAACGCTAATGAATACATAGACTTAGAGTGGTTTATAGATAAAGTAAAATATGCAGTAGATAAAATGAATTGTAAAATAATAATACTAGACCCGTGGAATGAATTAGAGCATCAACCTGCGATAAACGAGTCATTAACTCAGTATGTTGGATGGGCTATAGTTCAATTAAAACGATTAGCTAAGGTATTGAAAGTGCATATAATGGTAGTTGCACACCCTGCCAAACAGTACAAAGATAAGGATGGTAATTACAACATACCAAGTTTGTATGATATATCGGATTCAGCACATTGGTTTAATAAACCAGAGCTTGGTTGTGTAGTGCATAGAACACCAGAAGGAACTACTATTTTTAAGACAGCAAAGTCACGTTATCACGATAAGATAGGTCGGGTTGGCGATATAAAACTAAGGTTTGATATGAATAAAAAATCATTTGAGGAGGCTTGGTGATGAAACATATATCAGAAATACTGCAAGAATATTGGGAACGTGTAGGCATATGCATGTATGACGGTAAGTTATCAGAAGATGCTGCAAAAGATATAGCAAAAAATCAAATTAAAGATGATTATGATATTGACATACCAGAGGATTGATAATAAGCTTGTATCGGGACGTTATCTCGATTGCGTCCCTCCCAAATAAATAATAATCGGAGGGATTAAAATAAATAATAAATGCGAGAATTTTATGAACTATAATCAGTTTTTATCTAAAAAATCATTTAATGTCAGTTTTAAAGGTGTATCAGAATATAATATTCACAATGAACTTTTTGATTATCAAAAGTGCTTGGTTGAATGGGCATTAAAAAAAGGTAAATGTGCAATATTTGCAGATTGTGGACTTGGTAAAACTGTTATGCAAATATCATGGGCTGCAAATGTAGCTAAATACACTGGCAAGCCTGTTTTAATTTTAGCACCATTAGCAGTGGGCAATCAGACAATTGATGAGGCGTTATTAATTAACGAGCACATAAACTGGTATGATTGTTCAAGTAAAATTCAAATATTGAATTATGATAAACTTCATACGATAGATGCATCGCAATTTTCAGGAGTTGTATTAGATGAATCATCAATATTAAAAAACTTTACTGGAAAAATACGCAATCAGTTAATCGATATGTTTAAATATACCGATTTCAAATTGTGTTGTACTGCTACACCAAGTCCAAACGATTTAATGGAGCTTGCAAACCATAGTCAGTTTTTAGGCGTTATGAATCGTGAAGAAATGCTTGCAACATTCTTTGTGCATGATGGCGGTGAAACTTCCAAATGGAGATTAAAAGGACATGCAAAGGCGGACTATTGGGAGTGGGTAAGTCAATGGGCTGTTATGCTAGATAAACCTAGTGATATAGGTTTTAGCGACAAAGGTTTTGAAAAAACAGATTTAATTTATCATCAGCATATTGTTAGCGTAGAGCACAAATCTAGTGATTTCCTATTTCCAATGCAGGCTAGTACATTACGCGAAAGGCAATCAGAAAGGCGGGCGACTGTAGAAGTCCGAGTTAATCAGGCTGCTGAGCTGGTTAATAACAATGATGAGCCTTTTTTATTATGGTGCGATAGAAATGATGAATCTGAAAGGTTAAGAAAAGCTATTAATGAGTCTGTCGAAGTTAAAGGAAGTGATAAACCAGAAGTAAAGGCAAGTAGACTACACGGATTTTCAAATGGTAATATTAAAAGAATGATTAGTAAGCCGTCTATCGCTGGTTTTGGCATGAACTGGCAGCATTGCAGCAATATGGCGTTTGTAGGACTTTCCGATTCGTACGAGCAGATGTACCAAGCAATAAGAAGGTGTTGGAGGTTCGGTCAAACAAAAGATGTTAATGTGCATGTTATAGTGGCTGAGACGGAAGGAAATGTGCTGCAAAATATTAAAAGAAAGGATTTGCAAGCAAAAGAAATGAAACTGGAAATGTTAAATCAAATGCGAGATTTTCAGAGTAATAAAATAAGAACTATTACAAAAAATACAAAAGAATACGCTCCAAGCGTATCATTTAAAAAACCATTATTTTAGGATAATTATTATGAAAACAGTTATAAATCAAAAACAAACAGATACTTACTCAATATACAATGGCGATAGTTGTGAAGTGTTGCAATTCTTAGATAGTGAATCTATAGATTTTCAAATATTTTCTCCTCCCTTTGCATCTTTGTACACGTATTCACATTCTGATAGGGATTTGGGTAACAGCAAAACATACGAAGAGTTTTGGAATCATTATAAATTTTTAATAAAAGAACAATATAGAATTTTAAAACCAGGTAGGCTTGTATCAATTCACTGTATGAATCTACCTACATCCAAACAGCGTGATGGTTTTATTGGTATTCAGGATTTTAGAGGGGATATAATTAGGGCTTATCAAGATGCAGGCTTTGTTTATCATTCAGAAGTGTGTATATGGAAAGACCCAGTAATAGCAATGCAAAGAACAAAAGCACTTGGATTGAAGCACCAGCAAATAAAAAAAGATAGTGCAATGAGTAGACAAGGCATACCAGATTACTTGGTTACAATGCGAAAAAAGGGAGACAACCTAGATCCGATAAAGCATACAAATGAGAATTTCCCTTGTCGAGTATGGCAAAAATATGCAAGTCCTGTGTGGATGGATATTAATCCATCTGATACACTTCAACACAGGTCAGCACGTGAACATGATGATGAACGTCATATATGCCCATTGCAATTGCAAGTAATATCAAGAGCTATAGACCTATGGACAAATAAGGGAAATGTTGTTTTAAGTCCTTTTATGGGGATTGGCTCGGAGGGTTATGTTGCGCTTGAAAAACAAAGAAAATTTATAGGATGTGAGCTAAAGGAAAGTTACTATAAACAAGCAGAAAAAAACCTTGAATCAGTTAAGAAAAAAACATACGAGTTAGACGTGTAAAGAATCCCTACGTGGATAGTGAGGGGTGTGTTAACCATTAATACTTTGTTAAAATCCACCTTATATGCCCCTCACTTTATTAACAAAAGAGGTATAACATGAAACTATATTACGATGACCCATTGATAGCAGCATATATGGCGAGGGAGTTTGGGGTTAATTATAATATTTATCGTAGAGTAAAAGGAGAGTGGATAAAAGTGCCTTTGCACATTAAGGACGCTAAGAGAGCAACGAAAACCTATGTTAGTAATTTAATTTTAAAATCAAAGAGAAAAAAGCACTTTATACACACAGACAGTATAGGCATATTTGAGCCACAGGTTGGAGATTTAATAACCGATAAGCATGATTTTAAACTTAACAAAAGTGATTATGAATCACCAAGTAAGTTCTTAATAGAAAAGTCTAATGAGCTGTTTAATTTGACATGTTTGTCACAATTTATACTAACTGAAGATAATTATGATTGTGCTTGGAGTGATTATCATTGGGAAGGGCAGGAAATAATTCAAAGAAACGGTAAAAACTTTTTTATGCCTAGAAGGGAAGTATAGCCTATAAGGAAATCATGAGTAATTAATTTTTAAAACAAGTGTTGACATATCACATATGACACTGTATAAATAATAACAGGACAGGCAATAAAGCAAGTCTATAAAATCAGGAGTAACGATTATGACAGATATTCAAACTATAGTTAACAATATGACCGAAGAGCAATACCTTAATCTGCTTAAGATTGCAGATGGGGAAATTTCGGAAGAAATAAAAAATATGACTGATGATGAGTTGCTAAAAGAATTGGGGGTGTAGTGTGTCTAACATGTCATACATTGTAAACAGAATAGTAATTATTATATTTGCGATTATTGGATGTGTAATGATAATTAGCTTAAAATTTGAAGAAGGGTTGTTATGCTTCATATTTTGTCAGTTAATTGAATTAGAGATAAAATTGCGAGATAAATGGATTAGTTAGGTTGGTAATATATGAGTGAGATATTTACATTTGTGGATTGGGTTTTTTTAAATATATCAGTTGGATTAATTATAGGTGTGCTAATTTGGAAGATTATAAAGTGAGTTGGCAAGAACAAGCAAGGGAAGTGTTAGGGTATCATTGGATTGTTACTCTAGCACATATGACGGATTTTAGTAAAAGGACTGTTCAAAGATGGCGTACAGGTGAATTGCAAATCCCTGAGCATGTAGTTGAGCAGATAAACGAAACATATAATATCTGGATAGCCTTACAGGGCGATAAAGAGTAGTTACGGTTACAAAAGATTAAACTTGTGGCTAGGAAGGGCTTAAAATTAATATAAGGGCTAAAAGATGAAGATACTTAAAACAGATAAAAGGCTAGTTGACGAGGGTTATCGTTATAAAATCGACGGTGATTTAATGAGTGTAGAATGTATAGATTTAACGGATTTAGATAAACCTATATATGTAACGGGCTTTATCAAAGCTGGTGGGTTTATCAAAGCTGGTTGGTCTATCAAAGCTGGTAAGTCTATCGAAGCTGGTAAGTCTATCAAAGCTGGTGGGTCTATTACAGCTGGTTGGTCTATCGTAGCTAATGAGTTTATCAAAGCTGGTGGGTCTATTACAGCTGGTAAGTCTATCAAAGCTGGTGGGTCTATTACAGCTGGTGGGTCTATTACAGCTGGTGGGTTTATTACAGCTGGTGAATCGCATGGAATAGCAGCAGGTTTATATATAACAGCAAACACCACAATAACAGCAGGTTTAAAAATATTTGCAGGTGTATGTACGTGGCGTAAAATATCAGACGAAGATAAAACCATTACATGTACTGAGCTAAACGGAGGTGCGACGGTTGAATATGGTATCCTTAATATTATAGAAGAAGCTGAATCAAGTAGCGATAAGATTATAACGCTTAATGGCAAGAAATATAAGTTAATATAAGGGGTATGTTATGGAAAAGTTATTAGCAGGAATATTACTAGTGTTAATAGTTTTATCAGGCTTTGCATATATGGGCTATGAGGATATGAAAGCTATGAAGGCTTGCCAAGAGAAATATAGCCGTGATTATTGTTTTAGGCAGATAATGAGATAAGAATCCTGAAAGGGAAGGCGGTGGAAGCCTGTATGGATATTGGTAAAACTTACAATACTTGCTTTAGACTTGTATATGGGAGGGGATAAAGATGACTAATGAAATAGAAAAAGCTGCAAGGGCTGTTATTGAGGCTGAGGATAATATAATAAGTTTAGATGAGAAAGAGAATGTGAGCCCTATAGAGAAAGTGGACGCTAATATAATGCTCGACAAGGCTATATACAACTTAAGGCGCAGTTTAGACCCTCAGCCTACAAAAGAGGAATGTATTAATTGGCTAAATCAGATAACAGACAATGTGTTTTTTAATGAAGATGGCGAAGAATTTGAGATTCCATATTGTGAGTCTAACCTTAAAGCAATAATCCAATACCTGCAAGAACCGCAAAAAGGAGTGTGGATAGAGAATACGGGGGTCAATCCAAATTTATCTGATTGTAAATTAATTATTCAGTATGGCGGTTATGATAATTGCGCTGATTTAAAAGAGGTGCATTCTAGCGATTTAAAGGCAGTTGATTGGGTTGAATGGTGTCCAGAAGATAGAATATATCAATACATGATAATTGAATAAAAATTAAAGGAGAAAGCGGGTGAGTAAGGTAATAGAATGGACTATAATAACTAGCTATATATTGTTATTTAGCTATGGAATAAAACAAATAGTTGATTTAATTAGTAATTATAGTATAATGTAATAGGAAAGGAACTTTATTCACTAAAACAGTGAGGATTTTATGCCAAAGTTTGAAAAAGGTCATAAAAAAGTAGGCGGTAGAACTAAAGGCACTAAGAATAAAATAGGGCAAGACGTTAAAAATAGTCTTTTGTTTGTATATGAAACAATCGGGGGCGATAAGTCTTTTTCAAATTGGGCGAAAGAAGAAAAGACAGAGTTCTATAAAATGTATTCTAAATTACTACCTACCGAAATGGAACACACAGGCGATATACAAATCATAGTTAATAAGAATGTAGATAAGTAAGTTTTAAATGCTCAATATCACAAGTTTTAACTTATAAAATGTAACAATATTATGGGAAAATATAGACTAGTAGCAAGTGAAATGTTAGCTTCTTTGCCCTTTGAAACAGAGCAAGAATTACTTGATGCAATAGTGAAAGAAATAGACAGTTGCGGAGATCCATCTTTAAAAGATGTTAAGGTTGATATTTTTAAAAAGGCTCATGGATTATGCGGTTATAAACGCCACTCTTATAAAGAGTTGGCAAAGTCAATAAATAAATCTATTTCGACAATACGTTTATATGCAACAAAGCCGATATGGCAATTTTGGCAAAAAAAAGGTGACGTAAAAAGATTTTTAAAAGATGAAAATACAGATTCCTAACAACTGGAAACCTAGAAAATATCAAAAGCCCACATGGAAGGCTTTATGTAATGGTGCAAAGCGAGCTTGTATAGTTGCACACCGTAGATGGGGTAAAGATGATATTGCGTTACACTGGGCTGCTGTATCAGCTATGGAAAAGACGGCTACTTACTGGCATATGTTACCGCAGGCAGCACAGGCAAGAAAGGCTATTTGGGAAGCTGTAAACCCTCATACAGGTGTGAGGCGTATTGATGAGGCATTTCCACATGAAATAAGAGAAACTACACGTGAACAAGAGATGATGATTAAATTTGTCAATGGCTCAAGTTGGCAGGTTGTAGGCTCTGATAACTATAACTCGTTAGTTGGTTCGCCTCCTTATGGTTTGACGTTTTCTGAGTGGTCATTGTGTGACCCGAGCGCATGGGCTTATCTTAGACCTATACTTGCAGAAAATGGAGGTTGGGCTATTTTTATTTACACGTCACGTGGTAAAAATCACGGCTATAGTTTGTATAACATGGCTGAAAAATCCCCTGAATGGTACAGTACTAAATCAACGGCTAATGATACAGATGTGTTTACAGAGGAGCAATTGCAAAATGAGTTAAGAGAATATCAATCGGCTTATGGTGAAGATGCAGGAAAAGCTTATTGGCTGCAAGAGTATTTTTGTTCGTTTGATGCTGCGTTGCCGGGTGCTTATTACGTTGGGGAGTTGTCAAAAGCAGAGCAGGATAATAGAATTACAAGCGTACCATATGACCCCAGTTTACCAGTCCATACATGG